>Ga0307378_10000082_pt1 | contig 173350 bp, 139 predicted proteins | sample UN1MG_FD_202238 | JGI IMG/M metagenome (GOLD analysis project Ga0307378, IMG submission 202238) | Soil microbial communities from Risofladan, Vaasa, Finland - UN-1 | ecosystem: Environmental > Terrestrial > Soil > Coastal area > Acid sulfate soil | place: Finland: Risofladan, Vaasa... | reverse complement strand
TGCTGCGACTAAAGAATTCTCCAATATTCATTCTTTACACTCCATGTTATTATTGTTCACATTGAGAATTATCAAGTAATTCAAACGTTAATTTGAAAAGATGCAAATCACTTTAAAATCTTTTGTCAATATCCAAGAATTTAATTCTAATAGCTTTTAATGGTAAAACTGACCAGCTAGATAATATCCAGTGACCAGTTGTAACTAATATAAGTTGTCTAATAACTGACCTTTAAATATAATTAAATATTCAAAAAAGATTGAAAATTCGGAGCATAAAACTTAATGCCTGTAACAGTAGAAGCATCACAGAATTTCAGTGAAAAACCATCCATTAAAGAGGTTCTAAAAAATAAAGCATTTATGACTTTATTTTCAGCTCAATTTATAGAGAATATTGGTCGAGCGGTTTCAGGTTTAGCTTTAGAATTCTTTATTTATGAATTAACTGGAAGTCCTTTAATGATGGGCATATTAGCCTTTATTTGGCTTGCACCATTCGTTTTTATTGCCCCATTTGCCGGAGTGTACACTGATCGATTAGATCAACGAAAAATTATGCTTGCATCTAATATCGTTAGTTGTATTGCCTCTATTGGTTTTGTAGTGATATATCTTCTCTATTCCTTCGGATATCTTTTAACGTATACCTATGTTGATGGTTATTATGATTCAGGTTTACCAATAACAATTGTTGTAGTAAGTGTTAAGCACGTAATTTGGCCTCTTATGGTATTACTCTTTATTAATTCCACTGCAGCAGCATTCTTTTTCCCAGCTAGAAGTGCGTATACAAGACTAATTGTTGAGAAGAAGAATTTACTTGTCGCAAATTCAATTGGATCAACTGTATTCCAAATAGCGACCATAGTGGGTTATGTTTTAGCGGGTGTTCTCGCAGCTAAAAGCTATTTGGGTAGTTTCATTTTTGATGCATCTACTTTCTTTGTTTCCGGAATATTGATTGGAATGATCTTTAAGGTGGGAAAGAAACCACCAAAAGTAGAACGAGAGAAAAGTGAAAATCTTAGAGCTGAAATGAAAAGTATTGTAAAAGATATGAAAATTGGTTATAGAACGATTCGTGAATATCCAAAAATCAGCTATATGTTAGTCATTTTCTCAGCTCTTACATTTGCTATGGGTGCAATTAATGTTTTATTTATTGTCATTCTACAAGGTGAAATGCATCTTGGGCAACTAGCTTATGGCTTGATACAAGCGTTGATGGGAGCAACTGGGATAATAACAGCTTTAATACTCATGTCAATTGGCAAATTAAATCGTAAAATAATGATAATTAATATTGCCTTTTTAATTGTAGCTGGATCAATGTATGCTTTTGCAATTTCAAGGAATATTTATGTAATTGCTTCTGTTTTAGGTATTTACGGTATTTTATCAGTACTCATTAATGTACCAGCTTCAACAATTATCCAAGAAACTGTTCCATATGAAAAACAAGGGAGAGTATTCGGTACACAACAATTGGCGCAAGGAATTGCCCAATTAATAGGAATGGCTATTGTTTCATCTATTGCAGAATTTGTTCTACCAATGTATGTGCTTTTAGGAAGCTCTATCATTTTAACATTTATAATGTTCATAGGATTCCTCTTTTCCTTTAGAAAAGGATTAATGAGTTCTGATTATTCATTAGAAAAATCTGACGATTCAACAAAAGGAAAACCTCTTTCTTTTAATGAAATTGAAGAGAACAAAGAAATAAAACCTCTATCTACAACAGCTTCAACTACAGCTACATTAAATATCAATGAAAAATAAAAAATTAAGAAAAGAAGAGATTACACTCTTCCAATTTTCTTATTCAAAAGTATCTATACCTAAATCTAATTCGTCTTCAAGATCAAATTCAGATTCTAAAGAATTAGCTTCTTGAATATTAGATATGATATAAGGACTTCTAACACCGCTTACTATAATGGTAGATCTAATCACACCAGTGAGATCAGGATCAATTAGTACACCAAATTTCACAACAATATCGCTACTTAATTGATCTGTTACAGCACGTATAACTTCCTCTGTTTGTTTGAGATTTAGATCTGGTCCTCCAGTAATGTTCAAGAGAACACTTTTAGCAGTACGAATATCGACTTCTAATAGTGGATTGTTTAGTGCATCTTCTACAGCTTCTTTAGCTCTGCCTTCTGGACTGTTAGATTCACCTAAACCGATGATTGCTGCACCACCTTCACCTAAAACGCGTCGTATATCAGCATAATCAACATTAACATCACCTGGACGGTTGATAATTTCAGTCACTCCTTTAACAGCTCGAATTAGGATTTCATCAGCAACAAGAAAAGCTTCTTTTAGTGAAAGTTCAGGAGCAATTTCAATTAATTTCTCGTTAGGTACAACTATTGTCGTATCACTGCTTTCGTATAATCGTCTTAAGCCTTCTTTAGCATGTAGTGATTTATTTCGTCCTTCTACATCAAAAGGTAAAGTGCATATTGAAACAGTTAGAACACCCATGCTTTTAGCGATTCTAGAAATGACTGGTGCTGCACCGGTACCTGTTCCACCACCAAGACCACAAACAATAAAACACATATCTACTTGCGAAAGAATTCCCTTAAGGGTTTCAGTGGATTCTATTGCTGCTTCAGCCCCAATTTGTGGATCATTACCTGCTCCTAATCCTCGACAAAGTTCTCTACCAAGAAGCATTTTTTTATGACTTTTTGAGTAAAGAAGTTGTTGAGCATCAGTATTAGCAGTTAGAGTAACTGCACCAATAATACCTGATTCATTCAAGCGAGTAATAGCATTATTTCCTGCTCCACCTACACCAATAACAAGGATTTTTGCTTGAATGTTCTCAATGATTTTACGTAAATCATTGTTCACATTTTCTGAATCATGTTTTTCTTCTTCATTTGAAAATAATTTTGGTACTTGTTCTTTTTCAGTTATATTTTTGATAAAAGATTCCAAAGTTCCTCACCTATAACTAGAATAAGTTATTTTATAGTTAAAAACCAATGTGAGACCAAGAACAGTTTCTAGTATTAATATAGATATTATCCACAGAATACTTTACTTGTTTTAGCTCTAAAATAAGCGAAAAAGATTAAAATTGATCTAAAAAACACTAAAGTGCAACATAGATCAATGCTAAAGTGATTAATGCTAACGCTGAAGAGAATAATGAAAGAAGACCCATTGATAAAACAATTTCTTTTTCTTTCAAAGGTTGTTTTGCAACAATCCATCGCGTTAACGTTAATGGTGCACCTGCCTTAGGATTCGCTTGGATTTCTTCAGATTCCAAAACAATAGTAGGTCTCTCTTTTATTTGTCGTCGCTCTCGGAATCCACGAATGCTATGAATAATCTGGAAAGAATTCATTATTTGAGGCATCATTGCTACAACAATAATAATTTCAATGCGACCAAAAATAGCCACTAAAGCAATAACAGCACCAATGGTTAAACTGCCAGTATCTCCACAGAAAATTCTAGCTGGATACTTATTGAACCAATAAAAAGCAAATAAACAACCAAATAACATAACAGCAAGGACCATTCCGGGAAAAGTTGAAACGGCTTCTCTTTCTTGTAATTCGAGTGTTATTGTAGAGATAATTGCTATTCCAGAAACAAATAACATGGTTATTGGTGTTGAACCATTCATAACATCTAACATATTAGTAGCGTTGGATAAAACAGTAATAGCAAAAGGAACGAGGAGCCAATAGACGATTGTAATTGTAATGCCACCAATCAAAGGAAGATAAGGTTTGGGAACAAAAAGAAGTAAACCAGTACTAGCAAACTTATGATTTGCTACAAGTTGCCAAACAATTAAAGGAATACTGGGAATGACCAACAAAAATGGTTTGACCATAGCACTCAATGCTTTCAAATCATCCCAAATACCAATTAGCCCTACAAGTAAAATAATAATAGAGGCGATTGTAAAGAATTGCCAGTAATCGGGGAAGATAAAAATACAGCAAATCGTAACAATTAACATAACAATAACTAAACCAACACCACCCATCTCAGCTACTTTTGGCTTGTCAGCTTTATGAACGTCATGACCATAAATACCCTTTTTCAAAAAGTATTTACTTAAAAACCAAGTGATGAAAAATGTTGCTATAAATGAAAAGGCAAAGATAATGATTAACCAGATCCACTGCATTTTATCCATGGGAAACACTACTAGGCATTATTATTTATTGGAATTCAAGTTAGTATTGCCTATTAAAAAATTTTTGCAAGTTTATTTAAAACTTCAAACACTTAAAAGAAATTATATATAGATGTATGAGTATGAGGTGATGCAAATTCGATGAATGGTCTTGTAAATCTCTCTGAGACAGTAGGTTTTCAAGTTCATCATTGCAGTTTTCAAAAAAATAAACTAATTAATAGTAGAAAAGAAGGTAAAAAAATTGGCAGAACAAAAAACCAAAATGCTTCTGAGTGGGAATGAAGCCATTGCTCGAGGTGTTTTGGAAGCAGGTGTAGACGTTGCCGCAGCATATCCTGGAACTCCTTCAACTGAAATTATGGAAACAATAACTCATTTTGGTAAAGCTACAGGAATGTATGCGGAATGGTCAATAAATGAAAAAATTGCCTTTGAAGTTGCTTTAGGTGCTGCTTGGAGTGGATTGCGATCATTTACTGCTGCAAAACATGTTGGACTAAATGTAGCAGCTGATCCGTTTTTCACCGCAGCTTTATTTGGAGGAATGAAGGGCGGTTTTGTAATGTGTATTGCTGATGATCCAAGCTTTCATTCAAGTCAAAACGAACAAGATACTCGAATGTATGCTTTAGCAGCTCACGCACTCTGTATGGAACCATCTACCCCACAAGAAGCTCTTGATATGATAAAATTCGCTTATGATTTCTCTGAAAAATGGGAGTCCATGATAATATTAAGATCAACTACAAGATTGAGCCATTCAAGAGGACCAGTCGAATTAGGAACCATCCCAAAGAAAGAGAGCCATAAAGGAACGTTTGTAAAAAATCCTGATCAATTCGTTTGTCTACCAGGGAATGCTAGAAGAACAAAACCATTATTGATGGAAAAATTAGAAAAAATAAAAGATTATTCAAGCAATTCCGAGTGGAACGTAGTCGAAGAAGGAAAAGATCAGCTTCTAATAATAACCTCTGGTGTAACATATACTTATGTAAAAGATGCTGTAAGAGAATTAGGGATAAAACCAACCATATACAAAATAGGGTTTAGTAATCCATTACCAGAAGCAAAGATAATAGAGCTATTAGGAAAAAATACAAAATGTCTCATTGCGGAAGAAGTAGAACCATATTTAGAGTTAGAAGTAAAAGCACTGGTAGCTGAAAATGGACTAAAAACGAAAATTTATGGTCGTAAGGAGAAAGTTATACCAATATCAAATGAATTGAATCCACAAATACTAATAAATGCTATAAATATGGTTTTAGGGAAAGAAACAAAGAAAAAAGAAGAAGACTTACCATCACTTAAAGAGATAAATGAACAGCTGCCAAATAGACCACCCGAGCTATGTCCTGGATGTCCACATAGAGCAACCTTTTTTGCAATAAAGAAAGCAGTAAAAGAAAGGAAAAAGGAGGCTATATTGCCAGGAGATATAGGATGTTATACACTAGGATTTATGACACCATTAAATGCTGTAGATACAACAGTAGCAATGGGAGCATCAATAGGGATAGCTAATGGGATAGCACACGCAACAGATCAATTAGTGATACCAGTAATTGGTGATAGTACATTCTACCACACAGGAATACCAGCTTTGATAAATGCAGTGGTAAACAATGCAAAATTTGTGCTAGTAATTGTAGATAATCACCTAACAGCTATGACAGGCGGACAACCAACACCTGAATTAGGTGTAACCGCTTTTGGTGATCCTGCAGGTATTGTTCCCCTTGAGCAAGTTTGTCAAGGGATTGGTATCAAGAATCTCCATATTGTTGATCCCTATCAACTTGAGAATACTATTGAGGTCATTGGCAAAGCTATTGATAGTGGTGAATTATCCGTTATAATCTCAAGACGTGATTGTGCTTTAGAACACTCGAGACAAGTGAGAGCTGCTAAAAAGAAACTTGACACTTATTATGTTGATGAGGATATCTGCATTGGTTGTCGCACTTGTGTTCGAACCTTTGCTTGCCCAGCAATCACTTTTGATTATGAGAAGAAAAAGTCTCATGTTGATGAGTCTACTTGTGTGGGTTGTGGCGTCTGCAGGATTATCTGCCCATATGATGCTTTTACTATGAGGTGAAAAAAATGACAGAATTAAAGGAACCTTATCAAATTGAAATTGCTGGTGTTGGTGGTACCGGTGTCTTAACCGCTGCTAATCTTTTGGGCAATTCTGCTTTAGTCCAAGATATCTATGTGGTTCAAAGTGAAATTCATGGTATGGCCCAAAGAGGTGGTGTAGTTAATACTGAAATTCGTTTAGGCCCTGTTAGTGGCCCTCTTATCCCCGATGGCACAGCAGATATTTTGTTAAGTTTTGAAATTAGCGAAACAGCTCGAGCTATGACCAAACTTAAGCCTAAAGTTGGCTATGTTATTATGAACAGTCATAAAATCGTTCCCCCTAGCTTAAGCGCTAAAAAAGGAGCAAAATATCCCGAACAAGAAGAAATCATTACTATTATTAAGAAATTCACTGATCATATTTACGTTTTAAATGCTTTTGACCTTGCTTCCCAAGCAGGCGATATTCGAACCCAAAATACTGTTCTTGTCGGTGCACTTTTTGCTGTTCCAGGTTTCCCCTTGACAAAAGAATCAATCAAAAAAGCTCTTGAAATTCGTTTTGGTGGCAATGAAAAAGTTGTTGCTATTAATATGAAAGCCTTCGAGATGGGATATAATAAAATGATTGAATTAATGAAGAAGTAAGCTTAGCTTACTTCAACAACTTTATTTTTCTAAACGTTCTTATTTCTTGATAGATTCAATATTTATAGGAGTTGACAGTCATTTTAGTTTTAGATAAATACTTGGATGATTCAAAGATTGAAATTTCCTTCAGCAATGAACTTACAAGTATGCATATCTCTGAGCTTTTGTTTTTCAAGGACATGGAATTACCTGATTATCTCAAATTATTTTATCAACAAACTAATGGCTTGTTAATCGAAAGTGAATATTTTTTAGATGAATTGGAAGACCCAACTCACTTTCGTATATTGGCTTTGGAAGATTTATCTTTCACAACTACAAAGCTCAACCTTCTGCCGGATAAACGTTTTATACGATTCGCTGAAAATGAAGAAGAGGCTATTTATTTACTCGATATGGAAAATCTCGATCCTGATGGAAAACCGCTCATCCTCTTAAATTTACCCGCCTATAAATTCTGTATCCCCTTTACAAATTCACCTGATACCCTCTTTGAGAGTGCATGTTTAGGGATTTTAGGAATGATCGAGAAATTTGCTGAAAATGAAGGAAAAAGCATCCCTTCAATTCCACAACATCTTCTAAAAAAGAAAGCTTCTGTTTTATCTTGTTTGAAAGATTTATTCTTGGTTGCACAAAGAGAATATGAACTTATCAAAATCTGGCATATTTCCCCTAAAGCATATGATTTAGTCAAAAAAAGTATTGAATTATGGTTTAATGGCATTAAAAAATTGTTAGCTATTTTTGGTTAAGCTATAAATAAAAAGAGAAATTGCAAAAGAGATTAAATCTCTTTTGAACGAGCCATAAATGATGCATTAATTATTTGTTGAACAGCACGCACAAGGGCATCTTGTTCAGTTACAAAACTTGTTAATTCACTTTCTCGACTTACTGGAGCGAGCAATACTTCTGCACCATCTCTTGTGACAGCGTAGAAATCTCTCATTGTATACTGCCAAATAGTGATGTTTCCCATCTCTTTTAATGCTGTAATAAATGCTTCATCTCTGAAAGGATCAACATCAGCTAAGATACGTACACGCACTCTTTTGGATATTTGCTTTGTGAGTAAATCAACGAGATTCTGATCTATGGTTGGAATTACAATGGTACATGTAGAAACTGTTCGCAATAGCATATCATAAATTGCTGACATTGAATTGGTGTTTCCATAAATAATAATAGAATGATGACGTGGTACTGGAATTATCTGATCGACTGAGTTCGTTATTTCTTGCAAATATGTTTTTGTTTCATTTACTTTGTAAATAATTCCTGCTAATCTGCTTGAGATGTTTGAACTTGAGGAATTAAATGATTCTTTAATAGTATTCAAGAAAGTCTCAGCAGCTAAACTAATTTGATTTAAAGTTGCATTTTGATCTCTATCTAAGGTAGTTAAATAGTTGTCCAGTGTAGAAGTATATTCTGAAATCATTTCAGAAGCAATTTGTTTTGGTTTGCCTAGTTCTTCTTGAACTTGTGTCTTGAAAGCAAATTTCATATCATCAGTTAGATATCTAATAGTTTCAAGTGCCTTAGTGTTGCTTTCATTATGATATCTTAATCGTTTTGATGAATTTAGGAAGAGATTTTCCAAGGCATCTTCTAAATCTCTGAAAACAACATCTCTAAGAGGTACGAGAATTTCTGTAACACTATTTTTAACCTGATCCAATGTTTGCTTGCTTGAATCAAAAGCATCTCTTATAATACTGGTTATTTTTTGATTACTGTCCTTAAGAAGGTCTTTAATGGCATTATTGATATCTTTCTCATATTGTGCAGAAACTTGAGCCCATTTTGTAGCTAATTTGACTTTTATATCTTTAAATTTAGTATTTCCAACTTTAAGTTGCTCAGCTAAAACAGCATCATTATTTTTAATTAATGAAGCAATTCCATCTAGGATATTCTTTTGGTAAACTTTTATTACTTCATCATAGCTACTTTTAATTTCCTGTGATGCACTAGTAATTTTATCACTGTGTTTTTTAGCTGCTTCAACAATTGCGGGATCGGGTCGCTTCAATAATCCAGTTTTTGCTATTTCATCTATATTTTCTTTTAACGCAGCAGCTTCAATAGCTAAATTATCAATATTCTTACCTATAGCATCAATTAGTTTTGCAGCTGTTTGATCAATTTTACCTTTTTCAGCATCAAATATATCGTGAGAGGCTTTTTTATAATTCGTAATTATGGTACTATAATCAGCTGAAATTTGACCAACGACATCTTGAACTTCTTTGTCAAAGTCCTTCAAGGATTCGGTGAGTTCTTTAACACTTGTTTTTGTTATAGATTTGATATTCTTTTGTAGTTCAGCAATTTCATTATTGTGACCATCAAGAAACACTTTGGCCCTTTCAGGAACAATTGCTTGATAATCAACTATTGCATTTTCTATTGGTGCTAACATATCCTGAATCGTTTTATTAGTTAAGGATTCGAACTTCTGTAATCGTCCAGTAGCTTTATCAGATTCATCTCGTAAAATAATACTAATTTCATTACTTAAATTAGATAATTCGTTATTGATTGATAAATAAGTTTTTGAAAAACCATCTGTAAGCATAAGATCAAAATCTTCAGCAAGGTTAGAGATTTTATCAGAATGTCGATAAATAGAGTTGGTAAGATCCATTTTCAATTGTTCGTTAGATGTACGCAATTCCTCAGTTATTTTATCATAAATAGGTGTTATTGAGGTTTTAAATTGGTCCATTTTCTGAACTAACTCTTCATAGCTTGTATCAAAGACATTAATAAGTGAATTTTCAATGCCTATGATATCATTTTGGAATTCCTTCTCTACAAAAAGGAGTCCCTTAAGGAAAGGCTCAACAGCAATATACCGATTGATTTTTCCTTCTATTTTCTTTAGATAACCCCTATTTGTTAAATCTTGAATAGTTTGTTGAATATCCTCAAAAGGAATCCCTGTTTGAAGGTAAATTTCACCTAAAGCAGCATTTCCTATCCCCAGAACAGTCAAATACACCTGCTGTTCTGTTTCCGAAAAACCAATTTGACTAAGCAATGAACTTTGAACGTTCTTTAATGACATTATTTGGCACGACCCATTATAACTCTATTAAGGATATTTATCCTTAAATAAAATAATTTTTCCCTTGGAAGTAAATCAAAACATTATTTGTTTTTATAACTATTTAATTATTATTCTTCAGACAAAAAGAGCTATTTTTCCTTCTTTTAGCTGTAAAAGTTGCAAACTTTCCATTAAATTAAGTATATCCTTGCTATTTAATCGAATAGTGTTAATAGATAGGTTAGTTTGTTCTAATAAAGTTAAAACCAAATATTCTATTGATATTTCCTTTAATGTTAAGAGTAGAGATTGAATGATGTCTATTATTTGAATTTGATTAATTGCTTCAATGAGGTAATCTTGCAATAATCTATCATCGACAGTTTTAACTGAAATATTAGTTGCTAACTCTAGACCGTCTTTGGTTAATCTATATTTACTACTACTTTTCTTTGATTCAAAATTGGCTGTCCATTGACAATCTTTATACTTCTCACAATGTTCACCACATGCTGGAATTTTACTTTTTATTACCTTAACTAGACCTAATATTTCCAAAGTACTTAATGATACACCATATCTTTCCCTAAAATCAAATGTGCATCCAAGTTCATTAAGAGCAAGCAATTCAATAAGCATATTTTTTAGTGATTCTTTTGTAAACATTTTAACCAATCCATATTAATTTCTAGTTGATGCCTATTTTTTCAGATTTGAATTCCAAGGCATTATTCTCTTTCTTGAGTTCATCAATTGTTCCGAAAACTTCTTTGAAGATTTGTTTTGCTTCAAATTCCTTTGTTTCAGGACTTTCAGCAGTAAACGTTCGACGATTACCTACAATTAGTAATTTGGCTTTTGCTCGACTTATTGAAACATTCATTCTTCGCCAATCACGATGTAGTTGTCCAATGATATTTGAATCATTGCTATTAGTTAAACTGAGAATAATTAGCTCCCGTTCATCACCCTGAAATCTATCAACAGTGTCTACACGAATTTTTGTTACTACTTCATCTGATAAACCATTAGCTCGTAATTCACTATAAATTAGATTATTTTGGTGTCGATAAGGAGAGATAATTCCTATTTGATTACAAATGATTAATTGATCATCACTAGAATATTGCTTTAGAAAATCAGTTATTAATTGACCAATAATTTTTGCTTCTCGTATATTAAATCGAGATTCTGTTTGTATTTCCACATCTTGTATTCCCTCTCCAGCAGCTGGATCCTTTTCTGTGTTTATTAAAACAACAGGATGTTTTGAATGAAATATTTGAGAAACTAAATCATTATTCGAATCAGTTTCTTTCTTAAATTGAGTGAGAAATTCATCTATGGTATGTTTACCTATTTTTTCTGTAGCTGGAACATAATTTACTTGTGGATAGAAAGCATTTTTTACAATACGTGAAATTGCTTCATTCATTCGATATTGTTCTGATAATATCACTACATTGTCATTTTTTTCATACCAAATTCTAAAAAGTCTCTCAAATAATGATATTTTCAAACTATCCTCTTTTGTTAATCCCGCTTTTAACAATACAGGAGGAACTTCTGGTGTATATTCTACTGTTTCTTCTGCTACAACAGGAGGTAATTGTTTATGATCACCCACAAAAACTATTCGAGGGTATTGCTCTAACGATTCTGTTTCGGGACAAAAATGCCTGAAAGCACCCAATGAGGCAGGTTCTGTTGCTTGTCCTGCTTCATCCACAATTACCCAATGAAAGTTAATACCTTTCAAAAGGTTGCTTCCAACACTTCCTAATGTTCCTACAATAATTCCTGCTTGTTGATAGATTTCTTGACCTTTTCTGATAATAGAAACTAAACGGTCAGCATCAGCTTTATCACCCATATCATCATCAAAATTAGCTTTTATTGGAATGATAAATTCCTTAACTTCATCAGAATGATCTTTTGAATATGATTCAAGACGAATAATGAAAGGTTTCAAGTCATTAAATGAAGCTAATTTTGCGATAACTTCATCAGCTGCTCGATGGGTATTTGCTAAGATTAAAACAGGTTTTGCTAATTGAGAAGCTGATTCATCTATGTCTTTTGATGGTAATAAATAATGTTCTGAGAAAATTTCTTTTGCCATTTGAGCAATCATTCGCGTCTTTCCTGACCCAGGTGGGCCTTGAACTAATAAAATATCACCAGGTTCAAGTCCCAGAGCTTTTTCTATGGCACTTACTTTGAATTTATCTAAAGTAGTGAGTAATCCTTTTCGACTTTGAGGATGTATCTTTCGCGGTTTCTCTAAACCTAAAATTAATTTTATTAAATAAGGTAATTCCTGATCATCTATTTTCCTACCTAAAATTCCTGATCGATTCATTGACTCAAAGAGAAAGTCAGTAAGCGAACGAGATTGCCATTGAGAGAAGATAACATTTTCAACTTGATCAATTCGAAAAGTGGTAGCTTCGGTGCTTCTACCCTTCATAGAAGATCGTGTTTTAATGACAACTTCATTGCCTTTAATAGAATTAATTGATCCTTCCATACTAAAAATCTCACCCGGTTTTAGATTAGCAGGAGTAACAAAAACATCATCTCCTTCACGTATACGAGTAAAGATTTTCTTGTCAGATTTTAAAGTTAAAATATATCTAAAAGGATCAAATTTCACATTCACTAAATTTGAAATAGTTATCCCTTGATGTTCAAGTATTTCAATATCTGTAGTGGCTAATTTGTGTAGATGTTTCTTAACATTGTTTAATTCAAATCTTAATTGTCTGAAATACCAAGACCAATATTCATATAGTGCTTGTGGAAAATGAAGCCAGATATCTGGATCTAGTAATCGTCTTCCATCTGCACAGATACCTTGTTGATTTGAAGGACAGTAGTTACAAATACGATTCCAATTGCTGCTTAAAAGATTGAAATCCGTTCCTAAAGCAGGCATAAAACGTCTTGAAAGGAATTTATTTATCTTATAACGGTCATATCCGGAAAGCAAACCTGATTCAATTGCAAAAGCAATATTTCTTGTTTGAAGAAGTAGATCAAGATATTCATCACTATGATCTTCAGCTAGATCTATTTTCCTTCGTTTGATAACAGCATGATCTTGCAATGGAATTATCTCAGGATTATCATCAGCTAATTCCGCATCAGCATCAAAAAATTCTATATATGTTTGTGGTGCTTTCCCTGTTACTTTCTTGATAATTTCTGTATAAGCAAAAGCTTGAACTCCTCCCGGATGAGTTACACCAGTTAAGGGATCATAATCTGATTCAATGAAATATCTACTACCTGTTTTAATCTCCCAAAGTTCATCTTGATCATCTTTCAAGATTATTTGATCAGCTCTTCCAGAGATACCACGCTCTGGTGAAAATAATAGTGATTCATTAAGCAATTGATTTTCATGTATTCCTTCAAATTGAATAGCTATTTGATCAACGATAATGGAATCTACTTGTAATGGTAATTTCAAATCTTTATTAGGACCTCGAACATAACTTTTCCTTAATAAAACATCGAAATTATCTCGCCATTCATCAAGAATAGCTTTATTGTATGACTTCATTGCTTTTACTGGATCTTGGCTTCGCACCCATTCATTAGAAGCATATTGTATGCCTTTATGGATGGCATTTCCCCGTACAAAACCAATGGATGTTGGAGCATTTCTAATAGTTCTTTGTAAACCTAAAAATGATTCATAGAAATATTTTGCTGGACAATTAAAAGCTAATTCTAATTCAGCTCCAGTAATATTATAATCCGGAGAAATAATGAATTTAAGAATAACCAATTGTCCTTCGCTAGTATCTTCTCCGGTTAGATCATTTTTCTTACCTGGTAACCAAAGAGCTTTCATTACTTGAAGAAGCAATTCAGGATTGCGATTTTCAGAGGCTAAACCAGCATAACAATATCTTAAAGCATTATGATAATGAGAGAATTTAGGTGGTTTGTTTCTCCCAGGAAACCATTCCATGGGGTAAATAATAGCATTACAAATAAATGCTTTTGATTTTGGATCAACAATTTTCAATGCAAGTTGATATTTATTACCTTCTGCTTCTCGTGTTCTAATTGCTAGGATTTGAAAATCCACATATTTGGGAATACCTGAAAATGATTTCAAAAATTCTATTTGTGATTGAATTTGTTCCATTCATAATTCCTCACAATTAACGCTCACGAAAGATTTTGAATGCAAAAATTTCTGATGTCTTGTCGAAAAACGCTACATCAAAGATATTTGTCAAATGATCAATAAAAATTGTCTGAAGATCATAAGCACTTGCCATTATTGGTAAATCATCTATCTTTTCTTCACCGAGACCTGTCTCATTTTCCAAATAGACTTTTAAATTACTTAAAGCTGTTTTGAGGATTTCATCATCTGAAGCAAGATTATCAAATATTTCTTTGTTTAACAAATAAATTTTGAATAACCAAATGTATGCTGCAAGGTATTCCTTGTTTGATAATGAAATAGAGCATCTTGCCAATAATTGATGCGTCTTTGTTTCAACATCACCATCATTTAATTGACAGATAACACCATAAACAGAATCAATTGATTGCCTGTAATAGTGTTTCTCAGAATCATCGAATTGGTCATATTTTGAAATTGAAGCTAAAATATCATCAAAAAGACTTTGGGTATTTTTCACAGCTTTCTCCGGTGAAACATGGATTACTTTTTGAAGTAGATTATTTAGTTGCTTGAATAAATTAATTCGTTGCTGTAAAGCTTTATCATAAGCTTTTTCAGCAGCATCATTGAGAAATTGATTGCTTGGTTTAAATTGCCAAGTATTTAATGAACGCACTGCACTCTCGAGATTTTTAATAGCTAAATCTTCAGCGGGATTCAAAATTTCCTTTCCGATTTTTAATGGTGCACCTGTCCTTTCAGCAGTTAGTAATTTTATAATGATTTCTTCTGTAGTATCTTTTTCTTCTATTTTTATTATAGGATCTTTAGAATTATAACGTTCAGATTCAATCAATTCAATATTATCTTTAATGGAATTAAGTAAGATTTTTTGTTTATCACTCATTAATTTTAGCCACCATTAATTTATTTAAGATACAAATTAGTGAAGTATCTATATAATAAAAATTCATTGTTTTGCTTCTGGAAATAATATAAATACATATTAAAAAAGATACCAAAAAGTTGATTGTAAGTAATTGACTCGAAAATCTGTAGAATATGAGACGAAAACAGCTATATTTTTCTCAATAAAACTTTAATTCAGATAACGAAGTAGATAGCTAAGGAAGCACAATAAAAAAGATATAACCAAATTAATCAAAAAATACTTAATCGTTCTATAGAGAGACCTAAACTTCAAAATATGCTAAAGAGATGAAGAAATTATCTAAGAAGATTAAATTTATCTATTGATTAACTTGAAAAAAATAACTAGTGATTAAAATGAATCCTAAAAAGTTCTTTTTTAACATCCTTAGAAAAATAAGGTTTCTTCTTCTTTCCACACTTGACTTTTTAACACCTAAAAAAAGCAATTGTATATTATTTGGTTCCCGAGCTGGAAACCAATATGGTGATAATTCCAGATTTCTATTTGAGTGGGTAAGGGAAAATATGCCAAATTTGAATGCTTACTATCTTACTGCTGATAAAAAAATTCTAAATTCTGAAGATAAAGACAAGTCAATTATTTCATATCATTCTTTTGCTGCTCTAAAAAAACTCTTACGAGCGAAAAAAGTATTCATAACACATGGTTTTGCAGATATGCCTTATAAATCTCTCTGTAAGAAAAGGCATATTATATATTTTCTTGGTCATGGTCTTAGTTTTAAAAGAACAGATCTTGCTGCTAAAGAAATTGATTCTAAGAAAGCAAGAAAATTTAAGAGAACCACACAGAAGCTTTTTGCTTATTGCTCATCTGGTGTAGAACGACTAGCAATCCATGCTTATTATGGAATCCCATTTGATCGAATTAGAATAACTGGAACACCACGAAATGAGGTTTTATGGAATAATATGAAAAACAAAAAGAATATTCAGTCAAATTTAGAGAATTTATTCTCATTTCAAAACAAATCTAAAAAAACGATATTATATGCCCCTACCTATCTCCCTGAACAAAAAAATGATTTTTTTTCATTTGAAGACTTCAATATGGAACAATTAAAAGCATTTCTTGAGAAAAATAATCTGTACTTATTTTTAAGAATGCATAGAAACGACTTATTGAGATATGGAAAAATGGCTGAAGACCCTTCTAATAATAGAATTAGGATATTAGATTTCGATTTAGTAGCAGATGTAAACACCATTCTTTATGAATTTGATATTTTGATTACAGATTTTTCATCAATATTTCTTGATTACTTAATTGTAGATAAACCGATTATTTTTATAACTTCAATATTAGAAGAGTACCAAAAGCAAACAGGCTTTTATTTTGATTATAACAGTGTAACACCCGGAGTTAAGGTTAAGAATTTTTCAGAATTTCTTGATTCTTTGAATGAGTGCCTTGACAAACCAGAAAAGTGGCAGGAAAAACGAATTGTTATAGCAAATCTCTTTCATGAATATCAAAAAGGTGAATCATGTAGAAAAATAATGGAATATTCTATGAAGGATTAATAATCTGTCAATTCACATTTTGTAAAAAGAAATGCAAAATATTCTGATTATATTTACTATATAAATATGAAGAGAAGCAAATTCAAGAAATTCTTTTTTATTTAAAAGATATAGAAGTCTTGATTTAGTTTGGGAAAACCTTATTTGTTATTTCATATTTTTTCATCAAAGAGCCATTTTTTTGTAAATTCAGTTGCTTCTAATAAATCATGCTTATAGTTAATATTGAACCAAGGTATATCATCGAAATCAACGAAATTTACAGCAAATTTCTTTTCCATAGCTAATTTGATAATATCAGTCCATCCAAAACGATTTTGTTTTTGTTCAACTTCTTCCGCGACTTTAAGAATGCTATTTGAAACTAAAAAAATACCTGTATCAATTCTATTAAATGCTTTAATATCCTTTCCAATGGCTATTACTTCACCATTTTCGCCCAATATTTTTGTTGTGCTTCCTTCAACAATTTTTTGAGTTTTAATAAAAGAATCGGTTCCAATAATAATATCAGCCTTGTCTTCTGTTTCAACTAATGTTTTTATAAATTTTTGAGAATAGAGATGATCACCCATAGACAATACTATTTTACTGTTAAAATTTAAATCACTTATTTTTTTTAATCCGAGAAATCCACTGAAACCATTTTCTCGTTCTATAGCATTATTTAACACATAAAAGAATTTTATTTCTTTGTTATGAGTTAAATATTCTTTGTTTTTCTTTTTTAAAAAATTCAAAAGAACTGGTTTTTTATAACCTATTACAAAAATAATTTTCGTTATGTTATTTTTAATAAAATTATCAATAATATATTCAATTAAGGTTTTTTTGTTAATGGTTATCATTGGCTTTGGTAGTTTTTTTTCCACTTCTTGGAGACGACTTCCATATCCAGCACAAAGAATTAAACCACAAAAATTATTCATTCTATTCATCACCTAAGAAAACATAGATATCCCCGCGTTTAATATTTCTCTTATTTTTGTTTTTCTGTATTGATTTTAATAATTCATTTTTATCAACCCAATTTTTAAAAATAAATTTATTAGTATCATCAATATAATAATTAAACTTCGGAGAACCAAGACGTTCGAGACTTTCAATACAATCGTGGACTTTTCCTGGTATTCTGAAATGAAATTCGAATGAGAGATATTTTATTTTTTGATTTAATCCATCTAAAACCTTCTTCTCTAGATTCTCAACATCGATCTTACAAAATGCAGGCAAACCATACATTTCTATTAATTTGTCTAATGTTATAGTAGGAATTTTTATTGGTTTACTCCAAACACAATCAGTAAATTCTTTGGTAAATTCAAGAGAAAAGGTTGATCGGGATGGTTTATCTTCACAAGGATAAAACAGAAGAGTGTTTTCTTCATCTGAAGCACCCATATTAAGGAGCTTAATTTTATCGTTATTTTTGTATTTTTCTTGAAGATTCAAGAAAAGATCTGGATGAGGTTCTACACCAATAACATTCGCACCTAACTCTAAGAATAGGTCACTCATCTTACCTTTGTGTGTTCCGATATCAAAACAAAGCGTTTCGTTTTGAATAAAAAGACTATAAATCTTTCTTAATCTTTTCCTCTGCTGTTTCATTTTTATTGGATTAATAATAGGATATTTTATGAATTTTCTATAGATACCTTTCAGTGTTACGGGCATAATAATACCTCTGTTATTTCGTTTGTTTTATTTCTATTTTTCCTTTGATATGTATATATAGTTATTTTTATGTTCAATTGAGAATTCTTTTTTACAATCAGTACATCAATGATAATTGATATGAGTATATAAATAAGAGATTTTTAATTCATCTCTTAAAAAACCAATGTTATTTGAATTATAATAGGGGTAATTAATTGGAAATAGTGGTATGTTAGTCATTTTTCATTTCTTCTCACTATTGTAATTTATTCTTGATACATTAAAGAGCAATATCAGTGATACTTCTTTGTGGTGTTTTTTCCATAAAAATAACAAGCATTCTATGATCTGCTTGTTCCATTTGCTCGTTTGTTGTTTTGTCTATCCCAATCATCTCTCGTTTGGTAATAATATTTTATGATATTATCAATTATTTTTCCTTTAATCATAATTCATTCTCAGCGCGTACAAATTTGTCGTTAATTTCTTAGTCAAAAAAAACATAGATATCCCCACCATGTTCATTCACTTTATTCTTTTTTTCCAGTATCGATTTTAATAATGTCTTTTTATCTGCCCAATTTTTTAATACAAATTTATTATTATTACCAATATAATAATTAAACTTCGGAGAACCAAAACGTTCAAGACTTTCAGTACACTCAGAAATTTTTCCAAGTAGTTTGAAATGAAATTCGAATGAGAGATATTTTATTTTTTGATTTAAACCATCTAAAACCTTCTTCTCTAGATTCTCAACATCAATTTTACAAAATGCAGGTAAGCCATACATTTCTATTAATTTGTCTAATGTTATAGTAGGAATTTTTATTGGTTTATCCCAAATATAATCATCATATTCTTCTTTAAGTTCAAGAGAAAACGTTGAAAAACCCGGTCTATTTACACATGGATAAAACAGAAGAGTGTTTTCTTCATCTGAAGCACCCATATTAACGAGCTTAATTTTATCGTTATTTTTGTATTTTTCTTGAAGATTCAAGAAAAGATCTGGATGAGGTTCTACACCAATAACATTTGCACCTAACTTCAGGAATAAATCACTCATCTTGCCTTTACTTGTTCCGATATCAAAACAAAGGTCTCCATTTTGAATAAAAAGACTAAATATCTTTATTAATTTCTTCTGCTGCTGCCTACCTTTTATTGGATTAATGATAGGATATTGTATGAATTTTTTATAGATACCTTTCAGTGTTACGGGCATAATTATAGACCTCTCATATATTAAGAAAGAGATTCGTAAAATCATTAGTTATTTTATTAATGTCTAGATTTGAGATAATTTTAGTATTAATTGCTTGAATTTTTTCTTTTCGTGCCTTATTTTCCATATTTGATATTTCTATCACTTTATTAATAAAATCGTCTTGGCTTGAATAGATATTTTCACTTGGAAGGAACTCTTCTACACCATCCCAAAAGTGTGACAATGGATAACAACCACAAAGAGTGCCTTCATGGAGAGCATAATGAAAGCTTTCATGAACACTATTACTTACAATTATATCCATAGCACTTAACCATTCAACCTTATCCTTAACAAAGCCATATAAGAACACCTTGTTATCAAGGGCTAATTTTTTAACGAGTTCTTGAAGCATCTTTGTTTGATACTCGTCACCCTTTCCACCAATATGCAAAGTAAATCCCTCATCTTTTTCTAATAATTTTTTAAAAGCGAAGATTAGATCGTAAGGTCTTTTCCGTTCATTGATTTCCCCGAATATAGCTATTTTTTTATCAAAGGAATTCTTCGTTTTTACAGACTGAAATTCTTCAAGATTAATAGCATTATAAATAACAACACTCTTATCCTCTAATTCTGGATAATCTTCAATAAATCGTCTTTGCATTGCCTTACAAACAAAAATCACTTTATCGACATTTTCCCAATTTATTTTTTTCCTGTTAACGAAATAATCTCCTCGATGACATCTAACAATAACCTTACCTCTCCTTTTCTTCTTTGCTACATAATTTAATATATCACTTACCCATTCAATAAAAATAACCTTGGATTTAAGATGGGGCATAACCCTGAGAGGGATATATAGTTTATACGGTAAGGGAATTTTTCTCGTTTTATTACTTATTTCAATTGTTTTTATAGAGAATATTTTTTTGAGGTTAGTAAGAAGTCCTTTGATGAATAAATTATTACTATACATAAAAGTAATATGAGGTTTTTTCAAGAGAGTTCACCTTTCTAAGGATACAAGATATCATTTATATTTTTTTTGAGCTACTATAATATTTTTATAAAAATTCATTATTTTACTTCTAGAAATGGCTACATTGGACAAAAATCATCATTTTTAGCAATTACTGATGAAACACAATACGAAGATTATAATTTTGCTGACAATGAATCCGAACTAGAAATCAGTATTGATGATTTCATGGGCTTTTACTCTTGAAGTGAAGTGGTATCTGTTGATTGTATAGAACAAATTGTTTATTCAAATCCATTCAACTCTAATCTATCTGAAAGTAAACTCTATTTGAACTATCCTGCTAGTGATTTAATTATCCATGATCCAAAAATAGGTATGGTAAATATTCTATAAATTGAACAACCAACCCCAAGCATAGGATTTTCATTATATACAATCGATGGTATTACCTTATTAGTAGCTCTTGGAGTAACTTTCCTAGCTTTAAGTAGAACTAAATGACGAAAGAGAAACTAGATTTTCTTTTCTTCTTTTTTAATCATTCTTATTTGTTGCTAATGATGATAGAATATTTGCGCGAGTAATTAGTAATTGGATCTTTTCATTATCTGGAAATCTGCCTGAAATTCTTCGCAATTCTTCCAAAATTTGGTTTAATTCATGAATTCTATTATCTCGAGCTAAAGTACCAATTAAATTAGTTAATGCTTGTGCAAATTCGATTTGAACATCAACTAAATCTCTATACTTATTAGCAAACATTCGAAATTCAAACAATAATCTATCACAAATAAAATTCTGTCTGTCAGAACAAAAGCGATTGATAGCGCTTGCATAGCTTCTTGCATGATAATATACTACTGTTTGATTTTTAGGATTTCTTTTAACTAATAAATGTAAACGATTTAGAAATTTTGAAGTTCCTTCTGTATCCCAAGAACCTCGCATAAACATTATTGCTGTTGATAAAGAATCAGCTAGATTTTCACAAACAACCTCATTTTGACTTGCTTCGTAAAGTTCCTCTAATTCATCTAAAATATTTAACATATCAGCAAAAGCACGTCTTTCACCAAACATACGTGTAGCATTCTTTAATGCTCGTGAATAGGATTCTTGAATAGCTCTATTCTCAGGATTTGCTTGACTTATTTTAACAAATTCATCATGCCATTCTGAGAATTCAGAAAGTGGTTGTTTAGGAGCAAAATGAGTTATTAAATCTGATAACTCAAAGGCTCGTATTTCAGCTAAGCTTTCAGAATCCGCAGAGGATTTTTTATTTAAGTCAGAGGGAGATCTCAATAGCATTCCTCATGTTATAAGCTTAAAAAACGACATGTGGTAAAATATACATTTCGTTTGATACTAAAAATCGACAAAAAAATAAGAGTCTGTTTCTGTAAAACATGAAGAAACAGCTGCTAAAAATCAATATCGTAAAATTTAGCATATTCTTTCTTAATATAATCCAAGTAATATTTGGGGGAAAGATCATGACCAGTTATTTCTTTGATTAAATCCAATGGTTTTAACAAATTACCTTTTTGATGAACATTGTTTATCAACCAATTAATGAGCTTGGACAGGTCGCCTTTTCGCATATCTTCACGCCAAGTAGGTAAATCTTGTTCTATTTTCCAGAGAAGTTGTCCATCATAGATATTTCCTAATGCATAATCAGGAAAATAACCAAATGCTCCACCTGGCCAATGAGAATCTTGTAATAAACCTTCAGCATCATTTTCGATTGTTACACCTAAATATTCTTTCATTTTTTGGTTCCATATATTGGGGAGGTCAGCAACAGTTATCTTCCCTGCAAAAAGTTCTTTCTCGATTTCATATCTAACGATAATGTGAAGGGAATAAGTAACGGGATCAGCAAAGATACGTATTTTGGAAGATTTTACTTCATTTAATGCAAAAACTAGTTGTTTTAAATCTAAATCATCAAAGATATTTTTACCAAGGGCTTTCAATTTAGGTAGATAAAATTCCCAAAATTCTAGACTTCGACCAACAAGATTTTCAATAAATCTCGATTGTGATTCATGAATGCCCATCGAACAGTAATACCCTATTGGTTGGTATTTGTTTTTCACAGGAAGATTCTGTTCGTATAATCCATGACCACCTTCATGGAGCATCCCATAAAATGAATTGGTAAAATCATTTTCATCATAATGAACTGTTACTCGAACATCGTCATAAAAACCTGTTGTAAAAGGATGCGCAGTAGGATCAATTCTTCCTGCTTGTAAATCATATTTTATTACACCAGCAACATCATGAGCGATATCCGATTGAATAGATTTTGGGCAATATCTTTTTAGGATAGACACATCTGGTTGTTTGGGAGATTTTATACATGCTTGAATTATAGGAATAAGTCCATCTCGTAGTTCAGTAAATAATTTATCAATTATTTCTCGATTAAAACCTGGTTCGTTTATATCAAGCAACACATCATAAGGGTCTTTAGTAGGATCAATATAGCTAGCTTGTTTTTTAACCAAGTCAACTATTTTACTCAAATGAGGTTTCAATAGATCGAAATTTGATTCTTCTTTCGCTTTTTTCCAGGTTTCATAAGCAAGAGCTGTCTGTTTTGCCAGAGCAGTAACCAAGTCTTTTGGTACTTTAGTTTGTTGATCATATTCACGCTGAATTAATTCAATATTTCTTTTTTCCATAGCTGATAAATTTGGGTATTCTTTGTGATTTTTAATTTCTACAAGTAATTGACCTATTTCAGGATCAGTTTGTCGTTCATGTAGGATTCCACTTAACAAAGCAACTTCTTCAGAACGTTGTTCAAATCCTTTAGAAGGAATATATGTTTCAAGATCCCAATAAGCAAGAAGGGAGATGTTATTAAGAAGAACGATTTCTTTGTATTTTTCAAGTAATTGGTCATAAAGATCGATTTTTGAAGTAATTTTTACCATATTATACACCGCTCAATTATTAGAAAAAAAGGTATTTAGAACCCATATAATTTTGAATATTTCTTACGGGTTCTATCAATAAAGTATTTTGCAGAAAATTCATTGCCTGAAATTTTTTTGATAAGGTCTAAAGGATCATAGAGACTTCCTAGATTACGAATGTTTTGATTTAGCCATTTGAGAATATTCGTTAATTTTCCTGATCGCATCTGTTCATTCATATCAGGTATGTCTTTTTCTAGTGCAGTTAATATTTGGTCATCATAATAACTACCAAGAGCATAAGTAGGAAAGTACCCAAATAAACCCCAAGCATAATGGGTGTCTTGTAAAATACCTTCAGCATCATTTGTTATATCAATCCCTAAATAATCTTTCATTTTCTCATTCCATAAACTTGGCAACTCATCAACTGTTACTTTATTATTAAAAAGTTCTTTTTCAAGCTCATATCTTACAATTATATGTAATGAATAAGTAACTGGTTCCGCTTGAACTCTTATTTTTGATGGTGAAACTTTATTAACAGCATGAATAAAAGCTTCTGGTTGCACATCTTGGAAAATTTTACCTGTTAATTTCTTTAAATGGGGAAGATAAAATTCTAAAAATTCTGGACTTCGACCAATAATATTTTCTATAAAACGTGCTTGTCCTTCATGCATTGCACTGGAAGCTCCACTACCAACTGGTTGATATTTAAATTTCGAAGGTAGATTTTGATCATATAAAGCATGTCCTGCTTCATGCATTGTTGCATAAAACATATTTGTAAAGTTATTCCTACTATATTCAATAGTAAATCTTACATCATCATAGTATCCTGTTGTAAAAGGATGAACAGCAACATCTATTCTTCCACCATTGAAATCATATTCTACTAATTTTGCTAGATCATGAGCAATAGTGTTTTGCACCTCAATAGGTACTTCTCTTAAAATGAGACTGTCATCAGGTTGATTTTTTGATTCCACACAAGAATTAATTATTGGTATTAAACCAGTCTTTATTTCATCAAATATTTTATCATAAATAGCTTTACTAAAACCATATTCATATCTTTCGAGTAAAACATCATATGGATCCTTTTCTGGATCAAGATAAGCTGCTTCTTGTTTCTTTAAATCAATCATTTTTTCCAAATCATTTCTAAAGATAGAGTAGTCAGCCTTTGACTTTGCTTCTTTCCACTTTTGGGTGCTAATTGCACTGTGTTTTGATAATTCTTGAGCAAAACTCGTAGGAATTTTAGTTTCTTTGTCATAATCTCTCTGAATCAAAACAATATTTCTTTGCTCAAAATCCTTTAGTTTATCGAAATTAGGATGTGCTTTTATTTCTTTCAATAGATTACCAATCTTTGGATCAGTAACACGATCGTGTATTAATCCGCTTAATAGTGCCAATTCTTCTGCTCTTTGCTCTGAGGCTTTTTTGGGCATCATAACTTCATAGTCCCAAAATACGAGACCGTTAACATTACCTAGAATAGTATTTTCCTTGTAAATAGATAAAAGCTCTGTATAAAGGTCAATTTCCTTCGTGATTTTACTCAAAAGTATTTCACCTAGCACTAGTTATTTTTACTGAATTTTAAGTATTTCATTTAGATTGGTACTATTTCTTAAATGAATTTTATAGGTCATATAATTGTGTATATTTATTTTTTAAATATTCAAGAAAATATTTTGATGAAACCTCTTTGCCTGTTACTCTTTTCATTAGTTCAGAGGAATCATAGAGACAACCGTTTTGATAGACATTCTTTTTTAACCAATTAATAATTGAGATTATTTTTCCTTCCTTGATAGATTCTTTCCAATCTTGAAGTTCCTGAGTCATTTTCCAAAAAAGTTGCCCATCATAAATATTACCAAAAGCAAAATTAGGAAAGTAACCAAATGCTGCATAAGGCCAATGCATATCTTGAAGCACCCCTTCAGCATCATTACAAATATTGATGTTAAAATACTCGTCCATTTTTTGATTCCATACAACGGGTAGCTCAGCAACAGTGATCTTATCATCAAATAATGCTCTTTCAATGTCCATTCGGAAGATTAAATGAAGAGTATATGTTACTTCATCAGCTTCTACTCTATACTTAGATGGTTGAACATAATTAACTGCATGAATAAATTTGTCAAGTTTTGTATCAGAATAAATATTACCAGTTAATCTTTGAAATTGTGGAAAATAAAATTCCCAAAAAGCATCACTTCTGCCAATAATATTTTCAACAAATCTAGCCATTGCTTCATGCATTCCACCTGAACTAGCTGTACCTATCGGTTGATATTTGTACTCTGAAGGATAATTTTGACCATAAAGTGCATGACCAATTTCATGCATTACAGAATAGAATGATTGAGTGAAATTATTTTCATCGTATCGGGTTGTTATTCTAGTATCATCATAGTAAGTATAAGTTATTGGATGTACAGAAGTATCAATTCTACCGTTTGTATAGCCGAGTACTGCAGCTTGATCTAAAGCAATTTGGAATTGAATATCTTTTGAACAAAATCTATTAATTAAAGTCAAATCAGGTTGACTCGAAGAATTAATACACGCAGAAACTAGTGGAACTAATCCCTTTTTTAATTCATTAAAGCTATCTTTTAGTTTCTGTAAGGTTAATCCAGGTTCTTGTAGATCCATTAAAACTTCAAGTGGGTTTTTATCAGGATTTAAATAATGAGCTCTATCCTTTACTATTTCGATTAATTTTTCTTGTTCGTTTTCATAGAATTTAAAATCAGCTTTTTTGCGAGCTATTTGCCATTTTTCATATGTAATTGCTTTTTGTTTTGTGAAAGCTTTTTCGATGTGTTCTGGTACTTTTGTATACTTGTCATATTCCCTTTTAATTAACAGGACATTACGTTGCTTAGCGTAATCTAAATCAGTAAAATACTTGTGCTCAGTGACCTCCTCCAAGAGTTCTCCTATTGCTGAACTCGTTTTTCTTTTATGAATAAACTCTGCCATCAATTCCAATTGCTTTGACTTTTGGGTAATTGCAATTTTGGGCATAAAGGTATCTACATCCCAATTTAGGGTACTACTTATAGTTTCAAGAACAATAATTTCCTCATAAACAGCAAGAAGTTTTTCATAAAAGGTAAACAAATTCTTAATGGGATCCATAAATCATTCACAATTGAAAGAATGAATATATGTAAAAAAACATTCTTAAAATTCTACTAAACTAAATGCGTATATACCCAATAATCACTTGGATGAAACCAAAGGTAAGTGATGAACCTTGGCTCCAGAAGCAACCGATGCACCAATGGATCATATAGAAAAAACCAGTAAGGCAACAAGAGAAGTCATATTAATCAAATTTCTCGAGAAACAAGCTTATACTAAAGGAAAAGCTATCTTAAAAAAGGATCTGAACTTATTTGGTGTGGAAGAATTTGCTTTTAATGAATTATTGGAAGAACAAGCAATTTTAGAAAGCACAAAAGATGATCAAACTTACTACTACTTGTGTGAAGAATTTAAGCCACAAAAAAATTATAGAAAAGAAGTAGTAATGGGATTCAGTATCCCATTACTTATTTTTCTTATAACATTGATTCTTTTTGGTTTTGGTGCGATCATCTATCATATAATTACTAGTTTTCTTTGAGCTAATGTACTTGTAAAACATATCTCTTGTCAATGCCATTTTTAACAGAGATAAGATCTAAGGCTACAACAGCTTTGTTTTGAATGATAGGTTTGCTGGTTTGAGCCATAGTAATTAACGAAGAAATTGATTCAGGAGCACCAATATCACCTAATGCTGAGATTCCAATTCCTTTAGTTGCACGTAAGAAACCAAAATTACTCTTATTTATTAAAGTAATTAGATCATAGAAATTCTTCTGTTCTATATATTGTTTTATTTTATTAATTCGAACGAAGGTCACTGAGATGATTATTACATATTCAATAATAATGAGCATTAAACCCATAAAAACAATTAAGATCGTTGGATTAGTAAAATCTACTGCGCCACTTAACAAACCATATTGAGTAAGGATTAAGACGAAGATAAAAACAAAAATGAACAAGCTTGCAAGAGAATTGCTAATAGTAAATTTAATAGTGGATTTTTCCAATTCAAAAAGGGAAATATAGTTGCCTTCGCGATCCTTATAGGGATCTAATTGAGCTTTAGAAGGAATACCTTTATCGGTGTAAAAAGTAATTTTTCGATTAATTTCTGCAAGAGCTTGAGTTACTAATTGTTTGTGTTTGCAGCTAGGGTCTTGAACCATAAATGATAAAGGTTCGATAGCCTCCTTAGGAGCAAGATCAGCTAAAGCAGCAATAGCAAGAATTTTACGACCAAAACCACGACGGTCTTGAAAGGAATTTTTTTGGGAAATATAAATCAATTGTTCTATTTTACGACCATTTCGAATAGAGTCAATAAGAAGAAGATTACCGTAGAATAAATTGGTAAATATATTAAGTATAACACTTGTAATTGAAAAACCAAGTCCAATTGACAAACCAATATAAAAGAAATAGAAGGGAAGTAAAGTAACTGAAAAGGATAGAAGAAGAATCCCAATAGAACTAATACCTATAAGAACCCAATAAATAATACGCTGAGTATTAACTTTTAAATGCATTTTTTGCCATAAAGTGTTCTCTTCAAGATCAAGGATATTTACTTCATTCATAAGAAAAACTCCCATTTAAGTAAAAAGCAAATAATAATGGAGCAATATAACTATTTTGTTCAAATGAAAAAAGAAAAAGAAATCTGCTAATTAAACGAAAGATTCAAAAAGAAAGAAAAAAGGATTTTTTCTAATGGAAAGGTGATCTAGCTCGGTATGATGCCTGCCTTACTTAGCTACTAGCTATTTAGGCTGTGCTTAAGACAGCAGGATGTCACGTGTTCAAATCACGTCCTTTCCACCATTTTCTTCTTTTTCCTTTTGTCATTTTTTGTTCTATCTAAATCCTTTTGAATTAAAAAATAACACTCCCGTTTATTATTCTAGGAGATAGTTATACGCCTGATACCGAAGACCAATTACCTTTAAATCCAGTAACTATTCGTGAAGAGTTAGCTATAACTACCATCTTAGATACTGCTGTTCTTAATCCTGACAAGCCTTTAGACTCTGAGGGTGAACCTTTCTTACCTGATGATTCTGATGATCAAGTTGTTGAACGCAAAAAAGATCTTTTTTGGGCTATTAGTATCTTCAACTCTACTGCTCAGAAATTCTATGGTGATTATTTCTCCCCTTTTGCAGCAAAAATTGGTGTTGCTGGTTGGTTAATGGGCTTCCTCACTTCTATTCGCAATTTATTTAGTTCTCTCTTCCAAGGCCTTTTTGGTCGTCTTAGTGATAAAATTGGTCGTAAAACCTTTATGATCATCTCTCTTAGCTTAAGCTTTGTTATTACTTTTTTGCTTATTTTCTTTGGAACTCAGAATATGGTTATTTTAGCATCTGTTTTTCAATCGATTGCTATTTGTGCGTTCACTCCCTCTTGGAATGCTGCAATTGGTGATGTCACTCGAGTGAAAAATCGTGGCACTTTTATGGGGAAAATTTCTGCTGCTGGTCAAGTAGTTTCCGTTAGTTTTACTTTATTTACTGCAGCAATGTTTTTCCTTGCAGAACGTTTTGAAGGAAGAGTAATTTGGGGTTGGACTGTTTATCTTTCTTGGGAAACCCAATACAAAATTGCTTTTGCAGCTTCAGCTGTTAGTTATATCATTGCTTTGGGACTTATTTTAGCCTTTAAAGAAACCCATAAGGTTTCTGAATTATTAATCTCAGAAGAAAAACTTGACTTTTTTGAACCTTTCAAGAATTCCACTTTTAAGAAATTCTTACTGATACACATTGTTTATTCAGTTGTTATGTCTTCTGTCTGGCCCTTAATGCCTTTCATTCAAATAAACATCATTGATATGAAATTCTATCAGATAGCTATTGCTTCTGCAACCTTTGCAATTTGTATGGGATTTTTCCAATGGGTTGGTGGTAGATTGGCAGATAAAATCGGTCGCAAGAAAGTAATCATCATTGGTGCAGCAATCCTTGTTTTTTTCCCTATCAGTTATACCCCTGCAGTCATCTTTGGTCGTTGGGAATTCAGTATTTTAGCTAATCTAGTTGCTGGAACGGGTTCAGGTTTCTTTTATACTACAATTAATATCTATATTCTTGATCTCTCTAAAAGAAATTCAATGGGAGCCTTTGCTGGTTGGAAAGAAGCTTTAACTGGTATAGCAACTTTCATAGGTTCTCTTTCAGGCGGTTTTATTATTGATGCCTTAACTAGAAATTATGGACTAATTATCATGGGTATCAGCATGACTATAGGGGTGACTGTTCTTCGAGGATTAGCTCTAATTGGTTATTTCTTTGTCAAAGATAATTTTGCTAATAATCTGAAATTAAACAATAAACATTGAATCAATTCATTAGTTGTATTTCTATTTTCTTTCCTTTTACTAGCATACATACAAATCCTTTTTTAGAATCAAAATGACTTAATTGTTGTTTTGTTAACAGGAGATAGTCAGACGACTGAATCAGATTCTGAATTACTTGAAGAAGAGTCATCCATTCAGCACGAAAATTCCGAGCTTGATTTGAAAGGAAATAAGAAGGGACTTTTCTGGTCAATAGCTATTTTTAGTATGTCTGCTCAAAATCTCTTTGCTCAATTTTTTTCAGTCTATGCTCGAAAAGTAGGTGTTACTGCTAAAACCCTTGGTTTCTTAACTTCTATAACTAATTTGTTAACAGGACTTTTTCAAGGATCTATAGGTCGTTTGTCAGACAAATTAGGAAGGAAATTTATCCTTGTTTTTGGCTTTCTCTTAAGTATCGTTATTCCTATTCCCCTTATTTTCTATCATAATACTGTTTTGTTAATCTTTGTTTCTCTTATCCAAGCATTTTCTGTTAGTGTTATAATTCCAACTTGGAATGCTATTGCTGGTGATGTTACAAAACCAAGTTTTCGAGCAACATTTATTGGTCGAATTGCTTCTATTGGTAGAATTGTTTCAGTAGCAATCACACTTACTGTTGCAGGATTTTTCGCTTTAATTGATTCGAAATTTAATAGTATGATCGTTATTGGAGGGATTGGGTATACAATAACTTGGGAATTTCAATATGGTTTCTCTTTTGGTTTCTCTTCCTTTAATGCTCTTCTTTGTCTCATTTGTGTCTTATTTATGAAAGAAACTCACATCATTACTGAAAAGAAGAACAATAAAATTCCCAAAATGTGGATTTCACTTAAGGATAGAACTTTTGTTAAATTTATGATAATCAATTCTTTCTTTGGTATAACCATGTCCTTAATTTGGCCTCTGAATCCTATTATTATGACCGATATAATGAATCTTGATTTTTCTCAAGTAGCATTATTAACTTCTTCCTTTGCTGTTTTTGTAGGTTTTACAACAATTTTTGGTGGAAAAATTTGTGATCGAATTGGTCGCAAACCACTCATTATCCTTTCCACAGCAATTTTGGTATTGTTTCCTGTTAGTATCATTCCAGCAATAGTTACAGGGCAATGGCTTGTTCTATTATTATCACGATTTGTTGGTGGTGTAGGAACAGGACTAAGTATTGTAGCAATGAATGCTTACACTCTCGATCTAGCGCCAGGTAATTTAATGGGTGCTTACTCTGGTGTGAGAGAAATGTTCTATGGAATTGCTACGTTTACCGGTTCGCTTTCTGCAGGATTTATCATCGATGCATTACAATTCCATTATAATTTGAATACTGTAGTTATTGCTATGGCAATAGGAGTAACCATTGTAAGATTACTAGCTGGCTCGGGGTTTCTTTTTATTACAGAAAGTTTGGTTTCAAAAAAAACTTCAAAAATAAACTCTAAACAATGAATAAACAATCAAATTTATCTAATGTAAACATAATTCTTTTTTATTATGATTTACCACAATGATAAGATTAGGAGTGCTTGTTAAAGAGAATGCCAGACGACCAATTGATTCTTGTGAAAAATTCTGAGTCTTTGGAAGAAGAAACAAGTGAGAAAGATACACAAGACTCTAAAAATAAAAAGAATCAAAAAGGATTGTTTTGGCTTATTTCAATAGGTAATAATGGCTCACAATTGATACTACTAAACTTTTTTCAATACTTTGCAGTTGCTGTTGGAGTTAAAGAAGGAATATTAGGATTCGTTACAGCTATTAGAAATCTCTTAGGAGCAGTGCTTCAAGGTAACTTTGGCTATTTAAGTGATAAAAAAGGTAGAAAATTCCTTTTACTTATTGGTTTTTTCCTTACATTTGTGGCAACAACGTTATTGATCTTTTCTTATAATCCTATAATGTTAATAATAGTTTCAATTCTGCATGCCTTCTCCTTTAGTATAGTTGTTCCTGTGTGGAACGCTGCTTTGGGTGATGTAACTCAAAAAGAAGGTCGAACGACCTATATTGGAAAACTTAGCTCTGTTGGACAAGGTGTAGGAGTGATCCTTATGATGATACTAGCAGGAGTATTTTGGATGCTAGATTATTTTAAGGGCATAACGCTAAGATTTCAAGTCCAATATGGAATTGTTTTTGCCATATGTGCAGCAAATCTCTTGATTTGTACAATTGGTGCAGCCTTTCTACGCGAAACAAGAAAATTTGAAATTAGTAGAAAAGCACCTAAAATTCTTTCAGCCTTTAAGAATAAGCCTTTTAGAAAATTCATAATTGTTAACTCCTTCTTTGGAGTTACTATGGCTGCTTTATGGCCTATTTATCCTGTTATTCAGGCTGGTGAAGATTTCTTACATATGGATATTAATAAACTAATTTTGGTAGCAGTTATTTATACCATAGCCTTTAGTATAAGCAATTATATCGCAGGTCGAGTTGGAGATAAGTTTGGACGTAAACCTGTGCTTATTTTTTCTCGAGTAATAATGTTTAGTGTAGCTTTATTCTATATCCCAGCTGTTTTATCAGGTTCATGGTATTGGATAATTCTTACTAATAGCGTAAGTGGTATTGGTAATGGCGCATTTCTTGTTATGATGAATGCTTATGCACTCGATATGGCTCCAGATGAAGATCAAGGCAGCTATTCTGGGTTAACTCAAGCATCTTGGGGGGTAGCTACTTTTCTAGGTTCACTTATCATGGGATTTATTGCTCAAGCAATAAGTGAGAATTTTAATCCAATAACAATGGTTGTTTCGACAACTATCGCTATTGCAATTATGCGAGTTATCGCATCTATTGGTTATTTCTTTATTAAAGAAAGCTTAGTAAAAAAATCATGAAAATATTCCTAAGGAAAAAATAATATATTAAAAACCGTACAATCATTTAAATTTCATTGAATGTTTTCGACAAGTATCACTTACTTGATGGATTAGCTCTTTGTGAGGACTGCTTTACTTGATACCAAATGAGAAGGATGATAACAACAACAAACATGAATCAACCAATTTATTAGATTCAGAAATACCTGTTGGTTCCATGGAGCAGTCAAATTTAACATTAACAAATATTGATTTAGCACGAGAATCAACTTTAGATGACACTGAGTATGTTTATTCAAAAGAACTAAATACAAAAGGCAATAAGAGGTCTATGTTCTGGCTTATTTCGGTTTTTAGTTCTACAGGACAATTTTTCTTTGGTAACTTTTTCTCTGCTTTTGCAGCAGAGGTTGGTGTATCTGGAGCATTAATGGGTTTTATAACTTCCGTTCGAAACCTTTTCAGCTCGATATTCCAAGGATTCATCGGTTTTCTTAGTGATCGTATAGGCAGAAAATTCATAATGCTTCTAGGTATTTTCTTCAATTTTGCAATAACTGTTCCTCTTATTTTCTACCAAAGTAGAGGATTAATTGTTGCTATAGCTATTATTCAAGCATTATCTCTTAGTGTTTTTACTCCTGCGTGGAATGCCGTTCTTGGTGATGTTACCCGACCAGAATTTAGAGCAACTTTTATTGGGAAAATAACCTCTATTGGTCGATTACTCTCAGTAGTTTTCTCGATCGTGATTGCAGTAGTCTTCTTTCTCTGTGGTGAGGATGGACCATTGTACGGTCGAATTATCTGGGGATGGACAGTTGATATTCCATGGAGAACCCAATATAGCATTGCTTTTGCTATAGCAGCTATTAACTCACTAATATGCTCAATAATAATCTTCTTTATGAAAGAAACGAGATCCTTGGAAACAGAAATTAAACGTCCTCAATTTAGAATAGCTTTTAAAGAAACCAAATTCATGAAATTTGTAGTTTTTTATTCACTATTTGGTTTTAGTATGTCTTTTATTTGGCCTGTAAATCCAATGGTACAAGTGAATGTTCTAGATATGGAGTTTTACCAAATAGCAATTGTTGTTTCAGTATTTATTATTACAATGAGTATAGTACAAGTATTAGCAGGAATTCTAGGAGATCGTTTTGGTCGAAAACCAGTTTCCATTATTGGGGCATTTTTCTTAGTGTTATATCCAATAAGCATGCTTCCATCAATTATAACCGGAAAATGGGAATGGTTAATATTAGGAAATGTTATTGCAGGTTTTGGTACTGGAACTTTCTTTGTCACATTAAATGCTTTAACACTAGACATGGCACCTGATAACCTCATGGGTGCGTATTCTGGTGTTCGCGAAATGTTTTGGGGCATAGCTACCTTTATTGGATCACTATCAGCAGGATTCATAGTAGATGCTTTAGATGCTAATTACGGTCTACATAATGCAGCTATTATTATGAGCGTTGGTGTAACTATCTTAAGATTACTAATGGCTTTTGGGTTATTCTTTGTAACAGAAAGTTTACCCAAAGAAACCAGGGAAAAAAGGATGAATGGTTTTAATAATAAATCAACCAAATAATTTTTTACTTGTAGAGAATCTTTCGACAGAAATACTCAAACTTTTACATAAACAAATATCTTTATAGTTTCTTTTGTTTACATAACTTCAACCTTTATTAGAAGTTGATTTGATATGATGAATTTAGCAGCAGAAACGTGGCAAATTAAAGAAGGAGATGAAATCACTTTTGCTGTTGAAGTAACTCTTTTTCTTGGGTTTATAATTATAACAATTTTATTAGGATTCTTGCGTAAAAGATATCCCCAACTAACAAAAAACGGTTGGATTGAACTAGTTATTGGCTCAATGTTTCTCTCATTAAAGGGACTCTTTGATGGTTTAGATACAGTAAGTTCTTCAATAAGTGAACATGATATTTTTGATAGCTTTGAAGCTGTCTTCATCTTTGTAGGATTAGTTCTCCTTGGTGTTGGATTGCTACGAATTGCATTATTCAGTGCAAAAGTATGGGAGGTACGATAAAAAATGTTAAAACTAAATGCTTCATTTATTGATCATTGGATAACAACTTTCGACTTACAAGCAGTAAGGGATATTTTGCTTGAATCATTAGCAGTCTTGGGATTTCTCTTCTTGTCTGTAGCACTAATAATTGCTTTAGCTAAAGCACCAATTCTATTGAGACATGGTTCATTAGAAATACTCTTCTTTGTAATATTTGGATTTATTAGTTCCTGTATGAATGTTTTTGATGAATTTGCTTGGCTTGGACCTTATAGCTATTGGAAATTAGCTAAAGATTTGATTTTATTAGGAGGAGCTGTTCTCCTAGTAATAGGATTTTCTAGATTCTTCTGGTTTTCATCCAGGTTATTTGGAACCAAATGTGAAAACAAATCTGATAAATTAGCACAATCTGAATAGTTAAAAGGATAAAAACAGAATATCCTTTTAATTTAATTCAGTTATAAATTTCGATGTGATTATTTATGTTAGATGAATTCTTCATTCTAAGAAAAGATGGTTTGACTATTTTTCATATAGTCTTAGAAGAAGATTCATTTACAGTGAAAGTTCCTACAGACCTTTTTGCTGGTTTTTCTAGCGCTATTGTTGCTTTCGCAAATGAGCTCGGTTCAGGTCAGCTTTCCAAAATTGAAATCGAAGATCAAATTTTCGTCTATAATATTAAAGATGAATTAATTACTGTAGCTAAAATTAGTCACAATGATGATGAAACAATTGCTGAACATATTGTTTCTGTACTTGAAATGGAATTTATAAAAGAATATCATGACGAATTGAAAAATTATGATGGTGCTGTTCGAAAAGATATTTTCTTCCCATTTTCTATTAAGGTTAGAGAAATAATTTCAAAATGTATGAAGATTGCTTTGAAAAATCCTCACCTTTTGGAAAATATTCCACCTAGTATTGATATTGATGCAATCTTAAAATTAAGCGATTGTTCAGAAGAGCTTCTTGGTAATTTCCCAGAAACAACTATTGCTGTTACTCGAGAGTTTCAATCACAATTACCTGAAGATGTTATGAACTATACTATGTTTAAATTAGGCAAGGAATTTGGCAAAGATATTGCAATAAGAAAATTAAAACAAAAGGCAAATGATAAAACTATTATGAAATTGTTAAAAAAAATTAGTATTTGTTCATTTGATGATAACATAATAACCTTGAGAATTTGCCCATTCTGTAGAGGAAGAAAGGTAAAAGAATCAGATTGTGACTTCGTATCAGGTTTTATAGAAGGAGCTTATGATGACTCTAAGGTTTCCGTTAGAGAAATCAAATGTCACGCTGTTGGTGACAAGTATTGTCAATTTAGAATTTTTAAGAATTAGAAAAAAAATAAAAGTGAAATAGAAGAAGATTCTTCTAAAATTTCACTGGTTTGTTGAAATCGGGATCATACCGAACTGTTTTACTTTTACCTTGACCGTAAACTTCTAGCTGTAATTTGCTTGTAAATTTAATTTCATCAAAAGCAAATAAGCCATTGTCATATCCTCTATGGAAGATATCAAAACTGTGCAAGGATTCGAATAATTCTTTCTTAAAAACTTCCTCATCCTTCACAAACTCTGGTTCAATGGTAAGAACGATTTTCGGAGTGTATTTATCTCGAGTAACATAAACTTCCCAAAGATTTACTTTACCTGATTTGAAATCTTTTCGTAATAATCGATCAAAGATTATTGCAGATAATCTAATTACTCCTAAGTTTATTATACCATCAGTTCGTCCCAAGATTTTCAACCGTGGATTCTCTTGCCCACAAATACACTCTTCTGGGGAAACAACTAGTACTTTATCTCTTACTCGATAACGGATCATTGGCAATGCTTCCTTAAAATCGGTAAGAACTAATTCACCTACAAGTCCTTTTTCAGCTTCTGAAAGAATGATTGCTTCTGGTTGGTATGTGGGGTCATTTTCTTCTTTTTCTAATTCCTTTTCAGAGATAATCTCAATGATACCATTGTTACTTGGAAAATGCATACCATTATGTTCCTTGCATTCAAAACCACCACTAAAACCTTCAGTAAAGGCAAATACATCATATGCTTCTAATCCCCATTTTTCTTCTATTGCTTTTCTGAATGGATCTAAACGTTCTCCGCCAAAGAAACCACACTTCATATCTTTGAAAATATGTTTGGGATAAATCTTCTTTACTTTTGTAACTGCAGCAGCAAGTTTTAATTTAAGACTCTTTTCTTCTGCTGCTTGAGCTTTTAATACTTTAGGAGTATTAATAGCTATTTCATCGGCCATTCTTAATGTTAGTGATGGTGTACCTATCATAGCTGTAGGTTTTCTTTTCATAAGCAAACCAAAACCATCTTGAATATATTCAGGTGCAAAAGCTAGAATTTCCAATGGTTTTCCTAATCGACCAGTGTTTTCTAATAACTTAAATGGAGTGGTTCCTGAAATAAAAGGGGGAGGTAAAGCTATAATTAAAATGCGATCTGTTGGTTCAAGATACTGTGATATTGTTTCCGCTAATCTTAGTCCTGCTTTTTCATAATCATTAAATGTCCAAGGAATCCATTTCTTATTACCCATTGAGCCAGAGGTATTATACCAAAATCCAACTGTTTCGGTTAGAATTATTTCTTCTACAGGATATTTGTCCCAGGTAACTCGTAAGTCTTCTGCACTGGTATAAGGTAGTTTTGTTAATCCTTCATAACCATTTAATGATGTAATATCAGTTATTTTTTTCTTCCAACGATCATGATAAAGAGCAGATGAGTAGGCTCTTTGTATGAGATTGGTCTTAATCATATTCTTATCTAATTCTTGATAAAGTTCTCTAAAAGCAGACAATTATTACAACATCCTTAAATTATATTATTGCACTTTGGGCAATGTTATTATGTATATATTAACAATTTCCTATTAATTATAAAAACACTTCATCGTGGTTGACTTAATAATGAATTTTGATTGGCTCCTTTCACTTATTATAAAAATGAAACTAAAACGATTGCAGCGAAAATTAACTAACAACGACCAAGAATTTGTTAAAAAACAAATAAGAAAGCTTAATCCTCGAACAATTGATCTTACTATTAAATATTATATGGTTAATGGTCTCAAACATGCAGCAAAAAACTCTCCTTTTTATAGAGATAAATTAGCTCCTTTAGTAAAAGACCTAAAGATTAAAACAGCATATTCAATTATACAGAAATTACCTTTTACAACCTCCCAAGAGATTTCTGAGGATTCCAGTCAATTTATAGCGATTCCAAAAGATGATATTACTAGTGTTCATTTCACATACGGAACCACTGGTGGCAAGAAAATAATCTATAATTCAAAACGAGATATGTATATCATTAATTATAGTTATACTCTCGGATTTCTCCAATGTGATATTGATAAATCAGATATTGCTCAAATTCTTTACTCCTTTGGTATTTGGGCTCTAGCTGAAAATATTCAACTAGCACTTTTGAATATGGGTGTTGTAACTTTATCAACTGGCAATTATGTTAATTTTAAAGAACAACAAGACTATATCGAGAAATTTGGTGTTACAACATTGTTTGGCACACCTTCTTATATTTACAATCTAGCACGTGAAATAGATTTACCTGAGAAAAATAAAAAGCTCATGAAAGCAATTCTTGTTGGCGGGGAAGGATTACCAGAGCATAGAAGGAAAACCATTGAGGAACGTCTAGGTGGGGAAGTTTTTATCAACTATGGACTCAATGAAGTGGGAGGAGGAATAGGTTCTGAATGTAATCATCATAATGGGTATCATATTTTCCCCACAAATTATGTAGAGATAATTGATCCAAAAACTGGTCAACCTGTGAAAAAAGGTGAATATGGCGAACTAGTGGTTACTACATTACGACGAGAAGCTATGCCATTAATAAGATATAGAACGGGTGATATCACCAGAGAAATTCTCGGGGAATGTGAATGCGGATTAAAATTACCAAGAATAGATTATTTGCAAGGAAGAGCTGATGACAGAGTAATAATTGGTGCAGCAGAAAAATATTATCCAATAACATTTGATTTACTATTTGATTCTATAAGTGAGGTAAAAGATTATTGGATTGAAATTTATACAGATGATGGCAAGGATTTACTAAAAGTTTATGTTTTAACAAATAATCCTTCAGAAAAATTACAAAAGGAGATATTAGATAAATTCTATTTGATAGACTCAATTAAAATCGATATTGAAACAACGAAAACTGTTACTGTTCCTGAAATAATATTTATTAAAGAGCTTCCAAAAGGGGCAAAACGTAGAAGACTCGTTGATAAAAGAAAAATAATCAAATAAAAGGGATAGTACAGTATGAAAAAAAGAGGAAAAATCATTCTAATAATTTTTTCAAGTATAGTTATCTTAACAGGAATAACTATTCCACTATTACCTTTTATACTTCAATATCAACCAGCTTATGGCACTCCTACTTTTGAATTTCCCGTGGCTGAACCTATGAATATTACCAGTTTATCAGCTTATAATATTCCTAATTGGGGTGAACCAGGTGTTTTTCATAATGGTATTGATTTAGTGATTAGTGGTCCAACACAATTAATTTCCCCTTGTTATGGTATTATAACCAGGATTTGGTATAATATTAATCCCTATGTAGGTGGAGAGGTAGCAATGATTCACGTCCAGATAACTGTAAATTATGCTTGGTCAGTTAAACTCGTTTTTGAACCCTTTGCAAACACAACTGAAATACGAGATAGACAGTTAGAACTAATTGTAACAAAAGTTGGTACAAGAGTTGAACCAGGTGATTTAGTAGGAACACTACTTTGGAGCACGAATTATCCCCATCTTCACTATATGATCATGAACAACGGTGATGATGTAAATCCTTACATATATTCCTCTTCTACTGCTCAAGCAATCTTTGACGAAATAGCTGAGAGAACTAATAGCACCATTTACTATCCTTAGGAAGAAATTAAGCACTAGTTTAATAGGAAAAAATAAAGTCTATTAATGTAAGATATTATTTATGAGTTGATTTCTTTGTGTGGTAGATTTGCCCGATTCTCTCCAGCACATATTTTTCGAATGCTTTTTCAGTTAAATGAATTTATAGACATACCTCCTCAATATAATATCTCTCCAGGACAAGATATCTACGCTGTGAGAGGAATAATTATGCGCGATGAACAAGCACGAACAGCTTCAGCTGATAGCAATTATGATAAGGAAGTGGTTTCCTTCAAATGGGGATTAATACCCTTTTGGGCTAAGGATCCAACTATCGGTAATCGTATGATCAATTCGCGTTCGGAAACTGTTACTGAGAAACCATCATTCAAAACCGCTTTTAAAAATCATCGTTGCTTGATACCAACTGATGGATTCTTTGAATGGCAAAAACAAAAAGATGGAGGAAAACAACCTTATTTTATCCATATGAAATCTGATGAACCTTTTGCTTTTGCTGGAATTTGGGATAGATGGAAAAGTCCCGAAGAACAGATAATCGAATCTTGTTCAATTTTGACTACTGAGCCAAATAGCTTATTGCAACCAATACACAATCGCATGCCCGTTATTATAGATCCAAATGATTTTGAGCAGTGGTTGAATCCTTCAAACACCGATATAGAAGAATTAAAAGACCTTCTAAAACCATTCGATGCGAAAAAAATGGCTGCTTATCCTGTCTCAACCTATGTTAATAGTCCTTCAAACAAAGACGAAAAGTGCATCCTCAAGGAAGAAGAAAAATCCAAACAACAAAAATTATTCTGAAGGAATTTTTTTTCTCAAAACTTTTCCTCAGAAAAAGTAATTTCTCTGCAATTCTGTCGACAAAAATACTTACAGTTATCTCTCACTTTGAGTCTTTTCTTTATTTTCAAACACCCTTGATAGTCCACTGTCTGTTTAACATTAAGTTGTAGCATAATAAAGGTACCAAATAAGGAGTACCTAATCTGGAGACCAATTAAATCATGAACCGCAAGGAAGAAGTGCGATTCTTACTTACAGACCTTGATTACAAGTTCCAAGAAGAAGATGATTTGCCAGTTATTAGGTTATTTGGCAAAAGCAACGACACTCAAGTACTTGTTCATGTTCATGGTTTCACTCCTTATTTGTATGTTAAAAAAAATCCTGATATTGAATTTATTTTGCAAAATGATCCAATGATTAATCGTTGGCAGAAGGGAAGCACTGATGTCACGTTAAGAAGATATTTCTGGGCGGGGGAGCAATTAAAACTTGTTAAGCTCTTTGGTAAAGATCCAGCAAAGATTAAAGATATTAGTAGGGAATTAGAAAAATTAGGCTTGGAAACTTTTGAAACCGATATCCCTTTTTTGAAGCGATTTCTGATTGACAATGATATTAAATGCTTGAATGTCATTACCGTAAAGGCTACTAAGGTTGAAAGAAAAGATGAAGAAATTTTTGCAGAAGCTGATTTCAAGGATATTCAAACTGTTGATGATTCCGAAATCGCTTCACCAGTACTCTATTATCCATTAAAAATCATGAGTTTAAACATTAAAATCGCTCGAGAGAATGAATCAGTTCAAGAGCTTTGGCAGAAAAAAAATAAACCGATTATTAGCTTAGCACTCATTTGGGGAACGAACGCAAAACCTGAGAATGGAAAATTAGTGCTACTGGAAGAGAATTCAGAAGATGGTGAAAAGAGACTTCTACTAGAGTTCATCAGAATTTTACATGAAGTACAACCAGACATTCTTTGTACCTACCAAGGTGATAGCTTTGACCTCCCTTACCTTTTCCATCGAATGTATACTCTTAAGGTACCTACTCACCTCCTTTCACTATTCAAGGATGATGCTTGTTTTTATTCCTCACAACTACTATCCTATCGAATAAAAGGGCGAATGTGTTTTGACCTTGCTTTGAGAACTTGGGGCATTCATCCATCTTCTGGTAAGAAAGGACTATATGATATTTCTCAAGAAACACTTGGAAGGGGAAAACCTACTACTGAAGCGATTACTACCCATGCTTTTGAAGAAAATCCTATTGAGCATGGAGAAGTGCTTGCTGATAGTCAATTTTGGTTCCTCTGGAAAGAGTGGACCGTTAATGGAAAAAAAGAGAGCCTTAGTGAATTAGCAAAACGTTGCTTTTATGATTCAAAACTCATTTACGACCTTTATTGGACATTAGGAATGACGGGGTGGATTGAAACTTTACGAGTTACAGGGTTTCCCCCCGCCGAAAGCAACAGCTGCACAGAGCGTTTGAATGGAGAATTTGAGCTAATGCGGTATATGCGGCGTAAAGGTATTCTGATACCTAAACGGCCTGATAAAGAGCAAGTCGAAAAAAATAGGCTAATCAGAGAACTATATCCCCATGAGGGTGGAACTGTTCTCTATCCGATCGGTTCGCTTCATACCGGGGTATTAATAGCTGATTTTCGTTCCATGTATCCATCAGTTATGATCGCTCAGAACATCGGTGGAGAAACGTTAAAACAATGGATCCAAGCAAGTGATTATGGTGACCCGAAAAGGCTCTTTGATAAGCAGTCAAAATCTTGTCTAGCTATCATGGAAGAGACACTCATCAATAAGAGAATTTTCAAGAAAAATGAAATCAAGCGGTTAACAGAACTACTCTGTAATGAATCAGACAGTGAGAAACAAAGAGCTATAAAAGCTGCCATTGCAGTGCTTGAGAGAGAACAAAACTCTATGAAGATTGTTGCGAATAGTATGTATGGGGCGCACTTCTACATTCGAAGTCGATTCTACACCCAAACCCTTGCTTCTGCTATTTCTGATAGTGCCCGAAGCTATCTTTTAGGTATTGAAGAAGACCTCGCTGAAATCTCAAAGGCAATTATTCCTTGTGAGCTCATTTATGGAGACACAGATAGTGCATTCATCAAGATTTCCGACGAAAGTTTTTTCACCGAAATCTTTACTGAATCCAATCTCGAGAGAAAGGAGAAACTCATAGCAAAATTAATGCGGATGGTCAATGTTATTATCAAAAAATTGAACAATCGCTTACCGAATCCTCTTGAATTAAAAATTGAGGATATTGCTTATCGGATAATTTTCAAACCAGATCGAAAGAAAGCTTACAGCTATGTTAGTTTGTTAAATGATGACTTCAAAGTCAAGGGATTAGAGGCTGTTCGTTCAGATTGGTCCCCCCTTTCAAGGTCAGCTCAAAGAAAAGTTCTTGAGATACTTCTTCGTCACCCAAAAAATACTTCCGAAAAAGAAAATGAATTTCAAATCGCTAAGAGATTTCTCATCAATCTTGGGGCGAAAGTCCTTCAGATGCCCGTCGAAGAGTTGGTACCAAAAGTGGTTATTCTAACACCTATTCGTCGGGCACCAGAGGTTTACAAAGCAAAAACACCTGCAGTTGAAGCATTTAGACATTATGCAAAAATGGAGCAATTGAACAGTGACAAAGAATGGATGGATTATGATAAATTTCCATGGATTATCACTGCAGGTGAAGGAGCCATCTATAATCGAGCAAGACATCCGAAATATGTTGATGATATTGACCGTGAGCATTACATAAGAGAAATGCTTCGGTGTTGCGAAGATTTAGGGGTAAAGGTATCTTTGAAGGAAGTTCAAGGCGCGCTCCCGACGGGAAGATTGCATCACTTATTTGAAAAGGCTAATACAGGGAATGCTTTCATCATAGAAGAGGTTATTGACTTTTCAGAGCAGCATAAGCACATTAATGAACCAGTAATCGAGGCGACTATAATCGAACCTGTTAAGGAAGGAGAATTAGGTTGGAGAAATAAAGTCAAAGGAATCAGAAGAAATGTTATAAGGCAAAAAGCAGCTGATCAAACTCTTTTAGCCTTATTTTCTGAACCGTCCAATGAAGAAACTCCTAAATAAGAGGACTAATCTATTTGGTTCCTCTTTTTCCTTGAAGTTCTTTTCTGAGTTTCTTGTTGTTCTGCAACTAATCGTCTATCCTCTGCTAGTTTTTCCTCGAGTTCATCTTCATGTTTCTTAAGCCACAATAGAGTAATATCCTCAATTGAAATACCTGAGGTTTTAATATCAATAAAACGGCCCCATTTAATTATCCTATCATGAACTTCTCCTGCTTCCTTTCTATCACTAGCAAAGAATCGACACATCCCACCAATCATTTCATAGCGAGGCCAGATGTCATTTGCTTCTTTCTTTGTAATTGGTCCTTTTGGTATAACCATTATATCAAACATGTAATTGAACTCTTTATGTAAATTAGCAACATCAACCATTCCTCGGACTGTTCCGCCTAATGCTATGAGAAGGATTTTATCACAGAGAACATCAACTACTTCTGGATCATGATCAACTACTACTAAAGTTCGATCTCGACCCTGTTTCTCAAGAAATTCCAGAACGACCTGTTTCCTTCTAAAATCAATACCATTTGTGGGTTCATCAGCGAATAGAATTTCAGGATTTTTTTGTAAACCAACACATAATCGAGTAATAGCTTTTTGCCCTTCACTAAAAGTCTCAAGTTTGGTATTCCATAAATGATCTAATTGTAATTCTTCAATGAAATCCTTTGCTAAAGCCATATCACCGTTTGTTACTTTTACAAAGAAATCGAGTGTCTGTTTTAAGGTTAATTTCTTTTGGAAATCCATTGCTGGAGAAACAAAACTAATTCGTTTTCTAACATCTTTAATCTCTTTAACGATATCATAACCACAAATTTGGGCATTACCACCATCGGGAGAATAAATTGTTGAGAGTGTTTTAAGCAAAGTTGTTTTGCCTGAGCCATTAGGTCCTAAGAGTGCTAAAGATAATCCTTTAGGCAATTCAAAGGAAATACCATCCAATATTCTTTTCTTGGCACCTTCATTCCGTCTTGGTAAATTACCTACAGGAAATTCTTTCACAAGAGCTTCTGAGTGAATTATTTCTTCTACCATTTTTACTTCCTCACAAAATATTTCTCCTTAATAGAACTCAATTGTTCCTCTTTTTCTTGCTACATTGGTCATCCAATGAACAAAATAAAATGATCCCACAATGGAAACACCGCACACAGCAATATTGATTAAATTCATTTGACCATAAGTAAATCCTTGGAATTCAGCATCGGTAGTGATTATTGACATATCGGGAAATCGGGCTGATGAATTATGTTCCAAGAGATATTTTCTAAAAGCGAATTGACCACTTACGATAGGTAAACACACAGCAAGAACAGGCAGCCACCAGGCACCAAAACCAGAGAGGGATTCAATCATAAAGAAATACCCACCAATAATTCGAATGATATACAACATTATTCGTACTATTGTTGTTGTTTGCTTTACTAATAGAGTAATAGATCCCATGAAAAGACTAACGCACATCATAAAGATATATGAATAAAGAATCAAGGGAATTAACATAAAAAATTCACGCGCAGTATGGGGGAGAATTGTTCCAGGAGAACTTAAAGGTATTAACGCAAAGGTAGGGATTGCTGTTACAAGAAAAATAACGAAGAATTTTAGACTGGATGAAATATATCTTCCAACCATTATCCCTAGAGTATCAACATTATTTGTAATTAAATACCCCATTGTTCCTCGAGCTGATTCTTCTCGTAAACAAAAAGCTGTTTCTTCATAATTTCCTGTGAATAATGTCCAATAGGCAGAAGAAGCTAATAAAAACCATGAAAAAGGATAATCTGGTGCGAATGCTCCTTGAGCTGTACCAACAGACAAACCTAGAAAACCATAAGCAACTAGATTTATTACCGTCCAGACAAATTGAATAACAAAATCAGATTTATATTGCCAGTCAGTAATCAAATTCCTTTTGACAGTAGCAAATGTTACATCAAAAGTTGATGAAAGTGATTGTTCGTGTTTAGTATCTCCTTTAAATACACTCATTATAACCCACTTCACATATGAGTTCATAATCCTCTAAGGGATAATGAAAAGTTCTAACATAGAAGTGTCTATAACATAACAAAAACTTTGCGTAATAGGAAACGAAAAGAAAGGGAAATAAATAAAAATGAAGAGTAGATTATCTACCATTCTTCATCATAATCTTCTGAGTCCCATTCAGCGTCGTCTCCACCACCATCCCAAGCTTCTTCTTCATCAGACCAGAGCTCCTCGTCTGAAACTACCTCGAGAGGTTTATCCTCTTCTGTTTTAGCTTTGGCATGTGAAGCTTTAACAGTGACACCTTCTTTTGCAAGTCGTTCCTTTGTTTTCTTTTCAGCTTCTTCAGCTTTCTGCTTCTTTGCTTCAGGAGTAATCCAGCTAATAGATACTTTAAATTCTCCGCCTTTTTTAGTAGAGATATAATCCACAGCACATTTTACAGCGTCCTGTGAAATATCTACTTCAAACTCAGATCCTTCCCAAATAATATCTGGAATACTTTCATCTATGGAATCAGAAAGCATGATGAATAGTTCTACTAGTGCTTGTTTATCAACTTGTTTAGTCAGTGAGTACTTCATCTTTAAACCCACACAGTTTTTTTCTTTATTAGAAAATTTTTCTATTTTCTCTAATTTATACTTTACCATTAAGTAAATTGATTTGATTTAAAGTTACTGCTTTGTAATTATGCCTTATTATTACACTTTTAATATAAAAATAATATATATTAAAACAAATATTGAGATAGTAATAATATTAAATTTGAGGTTATCGATATGGAAAAAGCAGATGAAATTTATAATTCTTTGGAACACGCATGTACGAAAGGAGAAATATCTATTGTTGAGCAGTATCTCCTTGAATTAGAGCAACTTCTTAAAAAGAATAAAGAAATCAATGAGATTTTTACTAAAGCTGTTGCTAAAACAGTAGAAACTTTTGGTGAAAAATTATCTTCTTTAAAAGTTAAAAAATATATGTCAACTATTGAACAAATTGTTCAAGAAAACCCTGGAGATAAAAATTTAGCTAGATATTATTCTAAAGTATTACTTTCTTCTTTGATTGCTATGAAATCAAAAGGACAACCAGATGTTATGAGCGAAATCATAACTGATCTGGAAAATCTAGCTGATAACAATCCTGAAAATATTGCTATATATGAAGATCTTTCATTTGCTTCACATGAAATAGTAAATTATTGGAAATCTCGAGGTGATTTTAAAGCCTTACGTGAAAGAACACAAAAATTCAGAAAATTAGCTGAAAAGTTCCCTGATAATGAAAAAATCAAACTCGATTTATCCAAATCGCTTATTTTAGAAATAGATAGCACAAAGAAAACCGATATCAAAAATATCGATAATTTGCTATTAGAAATTCAACATCTTTCAGAAACCACTCCCGCAAATGTGGGTTTGCAATTGGAATGGGTGCATGCTTATAGAACTGCAATGGATAGAGGTTTAGAGAAACCTGAAGATGCCAAAAGATGGTTAGATTCGATGAAGAAAATAGCTGAAAATAATAAAGATGAAGCATTTAAATTAGAATTAGCTAAAGGATACCTTAATGTAATAGCTACTGTTGGCAGCCAGAATAAAGAAGAGCTCGAAAAGCATCTTGATGAAATAGAGCTATTAGCACATACTACTAAAAATAATCTGGAAATACAAATAATTTATGCTCAATCATTGTTGGCTTCACTTCAAAGGGTAGGAATTAGTGATATGGATGAAGTAAATAACATCATGAATGAGCTTAATGAATTAGAAACTAACTTTCCAAAAAATACTGATCTAATAGGAATATATATTGAATCACTTATCGGTATTATCAGTCTTTTAGCTCAAGAACAAAAAGCAAAAGAAATTGTACCATTCCTTGAAATGTTTGAAGCTTTAGATAAAAAATATCCAGAAAACCAAATAATTCAACAAACTTATGACCAATTAATGGATATGCTAAAGATGCTCGGTTTTAAGAAAAAAACGCCCACAAAGAAAACCAGATTGGATTATATGTAATTAATTTAAAAAATTATTAGAAAGAGTGCTACCTCTTTCTTTTTTCAAATACAATTATTTCATTATTTGTTTTCCAAAAAGTATCCCCAAATTAAGAGAATACTGAAGCAATGAAGTAAAGAAAAATAAGTATTTTTGTTAAAAGAATGAAAAAAAAGAGTAAGAAAGGTTAGCTCACCACTAACCTTTCTAGGACTGCTTAGTTTGCAAATCAGATTAGAGAATAAAATCTCCTGGATAATAGTCGCCTTCTTGAGGGGTGTTGCCACCACCATAGGGATAAGCTGCAGAAGCATAAGCAAAGGCATCTTCCAAAGCTGTATCAGGGTTTGAACCGAAGTGATTTATCAGGGCATATTCTAAGAAGAAGTAGGTCCAAGCCCCATTCTTATAAGTTCTGACGTCATATCCAAATCCATCCTCAGTGCATGTTGTTGACATATATAATTTGTTTCCGCAAGCAGCATAAAATTCTGGGATCATACCACTTGAATAACAATGATCCATAAAGATGTGAACTTTTGGAGCTACGACACCGGCAAAGTGAGCTTGAAATTCATAATCATCTAAATAGCCATCTTCACCATTTTCACTTGATGCGCAATCCCAGGCACAATTGTAGGACCATCCATAGCCATCGCCTCCGCCATGACCAGAGGTAATAAAGCTTATTTCGTCGCAATCTAGACTTACCAACCAATCAATATAGTACCAGATATTTGTTTCAGTTGCAAGTCCATCAAATTTTGGATAGGGACTACTTGAATCACCTAGAACGATTATGTTTTCAGAAGCATATCCTATTGATATGAGGTAATTGTACCAATCTGTTGCATCTTCGTCACAATAGGAGAGATCACTTATTGCTTTATAATTTGATATTCCTGCTATTAAAGCAAATTTGTCACCAGTTGGGGGTGGGGGAGGAGGTGTTACACCATTATCAACAATGACAGTGATTGTTTCAGTAGTTCGTTTAACTTTAACTTTAATTTGGTGAGAACCATCTTCATACGAAGTTGTATTCCAATTATAACTCGTTACTTTTTTCGCTACAACTACATTATCTATATAGATCGTAGCTGAGCTCGAAACAGTTATTATGACAGTTCCTGAGACGGTTGCTCCATTAGTTGGGTTCGTTATATACCCTCTTGGTGTTACCGCTCGAACTTCTTTGCTCATAGCAACTGTTGGAGCGATAATTGTTATACTTGTTCCAATCATTAATACTGCAACAAGTAATACTAATAAATTGGTTTTTTTCATCTCATAACTCTCCAGATAACCTAAATCTCATCCATCCTTCTACCTGAAGTAGTTGATTTCAAGTATGAGAATAATATTATAATGGAACATATGTATAGTTACTATTTAAATATTATAAACATTTTTTCCAAGACATTTTCAGTCAGCTTACACGAAAAAAATTAGCAAAAAAACTTCATCTAATCCAATTATGCAGTTAATGTTTTCTTTATAGGAGTTGTGATATAATAATCATCATCAATTTTCCAACATTTTTCTTTGAAATCAAAATTATCAGGATAAAACCAATACAGTCTCGATTTTTTCGTGTCTAAAGTATGAATTTTTGTTAATTCATTTTTTTGCCACATTGAAAAAGCAAAATTTGATGCTTGAGTTGGACCCATATCTGCCCACAAAAGTATCTTATTATCAGCTAGAATATCCAATGCTAGCCTAAATGGTGGTGGATTATTTCTAATAGCATTAAATATTTGGGTTATTTTTTTATCTGTCAGTTCATAACCTATTGCGACGTATGTTTCTGTTAAATCAAAGATCTCTCTATTGTAAATAAAACGTATTGTTTCAATATAATTTTCCATGACATAATTGTATTCTCTATGTGCTTGTGTCTTACTTATTTTCAACTTATCTTTGATATCTATTTGTTTGATGGATCCATTTGCTGTGAGCATTCGTAAAATTCTGAAATGATTTTCTTGGAATTTCGAATAATCTATTGGTAATTTCTTTGCAGCTTGTATCTTTAACTTACTATCGGGTAAAGAACTAAACCAGTCATTCCAAGAAAAATTCCAATTTGACATTTTAATATTATATCGTTTTAAATCAGCATAATTTTCATTTCTTATCCCTATACTAGAGAGCAATTCATAATTCTTTATTATGCTTTCTTTTTCCAATTTTTTGAAAAAATCATCCAATAATTTTGTAGTGTTGATTGGAGTGTCGAATTGCATGAACAATCCGAAGTCTCCTCCAAATGCTCGCGCACGATAATGAGTATAGGGGTGCTCATCACAAGCTTTTTCCAATAATAGTAATTTATTTAATGATTGAACTTTAGCAATGACACTTATCCGATCTAAACCCAATACTACTGGATTATATATTGCGATTGGATCTCTGATTATTTGTCGTTCTTTAAGATCATCTACTCTTTTTTTGGCAGTAATCCTTGTAACATCTAATAGGGTAGCCAATTCGGTCATTGGCATAGAGGGGTTTGATTCGAGAGCTAAGAGAATAGCGAAGTCTTCATTACTTAAAGTCATATTCAAGCGAACACTCTTCTTTTTAACAAGAACCGACCAATTATAGTTTTTTTCTATAGGTCTTATGTTTATGGCTCAATTATACAACCTAAAGGTCCTGTTCTATCTGTACCACCGGGAGGATCGAAATTATATTGTTCTGTACCATAGACCATGTAAGGAGTATAGGTGTACAATATGCCAGTTATTTCTAAACAGTACCAACCTGATTCACTAGCGTGATTAATCAGATACAAAGTTGGATAAGCAACGCATTCACAAGGACTTGTTACATAGAAAAGATAATCATAAATTACCCCAGATGGCAAAGTTAAACTTACTAGCAAATAGAAATTAATTATTGTTCTAATTGGCATATAGGTTAATCGATGAACTATTAATGTAAAATGAGAAATGATATCATTTTCTACATTATCTATACCATCAGCATAATAATAAGCATCTTGGATATCAATGTAGAGAAGAATTTCTTCATTTTGTATTATTGTCTCTGCTGAAACTAGATTGATAGGGATAAGAGTTAGAGTCATTATCATTAATATTAAAATGACTTTTTTAAATCGCATATACCTCACCAATTTCCATTATATTTATTGAATTAAAAACATTTGGAATAAATGTAAATTTTGTTGAACCTTTCTGTACAATTGTTGCATGAAAGACGCGTTTGAATGATTTTTTGTTTATTTTTGTGTTTGATCATTGACTTCTTCTTTCTTGATTAAAATAAATCGCATCTTAATGAAATCAAATGTTAATGCATAATTACGGAAAAATTGATGTGAAATAATCCCCCCAACCTTAAAACCTAATTTTTCTTCTAACGGGAAACTTCCTGCAAAAACACCATTAATGTTTCTCTCTACAGCATCACCAAATGCTAGTTTATCAATTACAAATGGAATTGCTTTGACCTTTCCACCACCACCTATTCCTTCAAACGATTTACTTTCATCTAAGACAACACTAGCATTATCAAGCGTAACTTTGGACCCCGTAAAACCTCCCCCAGCAAGACCAGTATCAAGAAAGAAAAGGGTAAGGTCAGCATCATTAACTTGCCCCCAAGCAACCATAAAATGATCTTCAGCTAGCCAAAAAGGTATTTCAATCGAATCCAGGTTTTTTATTTGATTCTCAAATTTATTCAATTGGTCAAAGGTGTTTTTTCGAAAGATTAATTCTCCTTGAGGGTAATCTAATGTAGTAATAAAATGATAGAAAAATGCTGTTCCAATAATACCATCAATTCTAAGCCCACCAAATATTTGACTTATTGGTCTTATTGGCAAGAAATTTGCTGGTATGTTATTCACTTTTAAATTACCCAAAGTAAACGAATCAATCTTACCTAGATTAATTGGTGCTTTCATACCACCCGCAAATGTTCCCTCCTTTGATCCAAAAATTTCTAAATTGTTCTCTTTAGCAAAATCAAGATCAATCATTAATTCAGCTGCACCTGTATCGATGAGGAAATTAACAGGTTGTAAATCATTTATTTTAACTTGAATAATTGGTAAAGGATCTACTTGCAATATTTTTATTTTGTAACTATCAGAATCACTTACAATTTGATATGGTTGAATATCTTGGAAACTTTCTAATCTTTCAGCCATATCGTTAATCCCATAGAAACGAAGATGTAAAGATGCTTTTTGATACTTATCTTGTCGATAATAGGTCTCTGCTAGTAAAGCATGAGGTGCAGGTTCTTGAGGAGCGATTTCAGATGCTTTCAATAAATATTGTTCAGCTTTTGTGAAGTTATTTTTCATAAGAGCTAAATTTCCTAATAAGACTAAAGCTTGAAAATTCTTGGGATCTTCTTTCAAAATTTCATGAAATGATTTCTCAGACTCAGTAAATTGACCTATTTGAAATTGAAATGTTGCGATAAATATCGGATCTATACCTGAAGTTTTGTCTGTCATTAGTTCCTCATCCTTAAGATTTCAATAATCATCTAGAATTTTAACATTATTGGTTATGAAAAAGAATTGAGAAGAGAAAGAAAATATTCACTTCTCTGATTTAGAAGAAGTTTTCGAGATAATTTCTTTTAGTTCAGAAGCTTTCTCATTTTGCTCAGTGCCTTTAAATATAAATAATAATCTATTGTTAATTTAATTCTTCATGTAAATGAAACATCATTAATGAATGATTAATCAAATAGTTTTCTAATTCATTACAATTTTATTTAAAACATAATAACTTTAATTAAAAAATTAAATTTACAATTCGAAGTCTTCTATTGCATCTAAAAAAATAGGTCATATTAACGAAAATAAAAAAATGAACATTGGATTTCTAATTAAATTAAAAATAATTTTATTCATGTTTAAGACAGGTAAGAAGTTCTCCAATGTACATACGATGATAATCACCATTTTTATAGAATTTATCTCCAAATGTGTGCAAGAAGTTTTCTGGTTTAAGATCTTGATAGTATAATTTCTTACATATTAAGACAAGCTTTGCTTCTTTAAAATAGGGAGTGTTTAATATTTCTAAGGGAGACAGATCAACTTCTTTCATTTTATCAATGTCTCGACCCGATTTTGAACCACAGAAATTTAAGATAGAACGATATTCTTGAGCAAAGAAATTTAAGCTAAAGGTTTCCTGTTCTTCTATAAATTGATAGGTATAACGGCTTGGTCGGACAAAAATAAAACTCACTGGTTTGTGCCATAAAACACCAAGACCACCCCAAGAAGCAGTCATCATATTATACTTTTCTTTTGAACCTGAATTGATAAGCATCCAATCTAGACCAATTAGATTTATTGCATTCTCCGTCAGGTCTTTAGGATTAATTTCAATAAAAGTCATGAAGGTAAAATAATCTCTTTCAAATTATAAAGATTTGTAAGGAAAGGAATTTACTCCAAAATTAATTATTGGCATCTAAAAATAATGGCAAATATTTAAGTGTTTGATTAGAAAAACTAATATGTGGTTAAATGTCAACAAAAAATCTAGTTACAGAGAAACGAGATGTTAGTGATTTCGATTATCTAGAAATACGTGAGCATCACGAGGGTGAGTTAACTATTTCTTTAGGAGAAAAGGAGTCACTTGCCATAGAAGCTCCTGTAGATATGATTGATAGAATTGAAACTACTGTTCATGATCATAAGCTTTTTATTAAAACAGGAGGGAACATCATTAACCAAATAGGTGATTCTTTTAGAACTAGCTTAACCAGAAGGAAAATCAAATATATTTTAACTGTTAAGGAACTTATTGGGGTAGAAATTTCAGGCATATTAAAGGCAAATATAAATGATATCAAAAGTAATTACTTTATCTTGAAATTTAATGGTGTGGGAACAATTAAAATCAATTCTTTAAAAGCAAGATTTCTTGATGTAAAATTATCTAATTTAGGTAAAATTGAAATAAATGGTAGAGTTGAAGAGCAAAAGGTAACCATAAAAGGTTCTAGTAACTATCAGGCTCAAGATTTGCTTTGTGAAAAAAGTAAAATCGATCTAAATGGTATTGGAAAAGCAATAATTTGGGTTACGGAAGAATTGGATGTTTCTATTCGAGGAGTTGGTAGTGTTTCCTATTATGGAGCACCAAGAATAAAGTCTCATGTTACACCGATGGCGAGCCTTCTTGGTTTAGGAAAAAGATAATTACATTACAATATCCTTTTTACAATAAAATATATTTGATTAGTATTTTATCCCTTTGTTATCCTTACAGCTGGAAAACCTGTTCCTGGGCATGAGAAATGTAATTGTTTAATTAGCCATTTATGATTTTTCTTTATAAAACAAAAGCTTATACGGATAGGCCAAACAAAAAGTTTACTTTGTTCATACTGATATAATACAGAGCTAGCATCATTAATTATTTGATAAAGAGATAATGTACTTGATTTATTCTCTTCAGTTATTGCTCTTATTCTATTTAATGACCTATTTTTGCTTGCTTCGAAGGAACGGTTTTCCTCCTCAGTAGTTAACCTAGTAGCAGTAGCAAAAACAGTTGCCCATGAACAATTGTTTTCTACCATTATTTCAGCTTGATCTAAATAAAATTTTAATTTACCAAAATGCTTCCAATCATTCTCAAACATTTCAATAGCTACTCTTTGCCCAGTTCGCCATTCAAAATCTCCTGGATAAATAGCATTAGTACCAATTATCTGAACATTTTCATCTAGAAGTTCTTTTACCCAAATTTCAACTTTAGAAATATCTCTCTCAATATACCCTTGATAGAATGCCTTTAACTTTTCGAAAATTATTAATTCATCGCCAATGAATTTACTTGTTTTACTTTTTAATTTGTCATCAATTATTTGTTCAATTTGATTTAGTTCATCTGAGTTCATTCTTATCTAACCTCAAATAATCTACTTCATTATTAGTAATTAATTAATTAATTAATATTATTATTTTTATCAGTCTTATTTATGAAAGTAAAAATTTTGCTCTTAATAAATCATTAAAAATATCCTTAACCAAATATTAAAGAAAAAAAGAAAAAAATTAGGATTTTGATCTAAAACTAATAGCCATTGCTTGATCTGTTTCTTTAACTTTACCAAATTTGGATTTATTGACTTTTAGTTTGATAGAAGCCAAGTATTGATCAACTATTAACTTGAATTCTTGTTTTGAGATAGCAAATGTGATAGTAATGTCAGTATCGGAAAGTGGTTGATAAGTTTCTAAAGGAAGTGGAAATTTGTATTTACCAAGAAATCTTTTCACAAGAATAATAGCATAATAATCTTTTACTCCAGGAGTTTCAGTAGGAGTTGAATCTAACCGAATAATCTTTCCCAATTTTTCACCTTTTTCCGCAAGTGCTATCTTTGATACCATTTGTGAATTTTCCATTCTAATTACCATTATATAGTATTTTACTATTTACAAATAAAAACAATTGTAATTGATTAGATAAGAAATTAAAGAAAGTATTATTCCTCCCAGTATTTGATAATTCAGAATTTATTTTATAAAAATTCCATTAATCCAAAAATGTTATTATGTTAAATCATAATAAATTGGAAATTTCATCTTTCAATTCTTGAATAAATTTTGTGTATTCTCCTTCAGCGTAAATTTTTTCACTTTTATTATTATAATCAATAGGAAGGCCAGGATATGGATCATTCAAATATCGAGGATAAAGATGTACATGTAAGTGTGGACAAGTATTTCCATGTATTTCATAATTAATTTTTACTGCTTTTGTAACTTTTTTCAATGCTTTAGCATAAATGCTTATTTCTTTCATAAATCCCCATAATTCTTCATCTGATAATTCATATAACTCAATAACATGAATTTTTGAGATTATATGACATGCTCCTTTTATACATTCTTTTGGTTCAGAATTCAACCAAGTATATTGTAATTCATAAACATCCTCCGTACCTTCGGGCATTGGTTCGTTTTTACAAATAGAACAATTATCTGGATCTAACTGTGATAACCACTTGTCATAATTCACATGAAAGCTCATTTTAATCAACATTATTTGATTATTTAGTTTCAAAAAATTATTGTTCCTCGCTTTTAAAATACTTTAGAATTTTTATATTGTTAGCAATTAAAAAAGTTGGAAAGTATTCAGAAAAGATAATTTGCTGAGTAATTCTTAAATAATTTAATGTAATCGTAATCAACATTACGATATTGTTGTGATATTATGGCTCTTCTTAAATCTGGACAGAGAATTGCATATAGTGTTGCAAGATTTGGTACAAGTATTTTTATGAACATTGTAACCCTTGCTTTATTCTATATTTATGATAAGGAATTTGGCTTAGCTGAAGATTCTAATCTTAATGCTATAGCTTTAGCTGTTGGAAAAGTAGTTATTGGTTTTTCAAGCTTTATTTTTGGATATATTTCAGATATACTAAAACCATCAAAAATTGGACGGAGGAAAATTTTCATCTGGACAGGTGCACCACTTCTTGCTTTTTCATTCATTATGTTAATGACACCCAATTTGCTAATACCTTCTGCTGGTGTGACTGGTGTATTTGTTTGGCTTTTAATTTGGAATGCCTTCTTTAATCTCTTCTATGGATACCTCTTAACTCCTTATCAATCATGGATGGCTGAAGTAACTACTTCTGATGATAGACTTCTGACATCAGGATTACAAAATACTACGAATGTACTATCCACCTTATTTGGTATAGGTTTCGCCTTTTTATTACCAGGTCTACTTAATTTAGATGAGGGGTTGAATTTTACTAATAGTATGATTCTCTTAGGAGTGATCTTAGGATTTGCTATAATAGAAGTTGGTATGTTTTTACCATCTTTGATAATGATAAAAGAAGAGAATATTGAACGTAAGGAAAGAAATGTTTGGCGAGAATTTAAGATTGTTTTATCAAACAAAAATTATGTTATTTGGTTTATAGCCCAAGGAATATATTCCATGGGATTAACTATAATAAATAGTCTGGTAATAGTCTTTTCAGATGATATTTTAGGATTTACTGAATTTTATCAAACATTGATATTTGGTCTATCTGTTTTCATTACTCTAATTTTGTGCTTTTTAGCTTGGGGAAAAATTGCTAGTAAAATAGGTAAGAAATGGTCACTGATAATTGGTTTTGGTTTACTAGTTATAGTTTTACCTTTCTCAATGATCTTCAAGATTCTACCCGCATCATGGCTTGAATGGGCAGGTTACATCTATGGATTTCTAATTGGTGTAGGATTATCTGCTCCTTATCTCTTCCCCTATGCAATTATTGCTGATATTGCTGCAAAGGATGAAGAGAATACTGGTGAACCTCGAGCAGGTATGTATAATGGGTTTAATTCCATTCCTTTGAATATTTGCCAAGCTTTAGCTTTTCTTATGGTAGGCTTCCTCAATAAAGAGGGAGCTAATTTTAGGTTATATTGGTTTGGTTTATTTGCAGCGTTGTTTATTTTGTTAGCAATTCCTGTCCTTTACTTTGGTAATTTTGATCCCTATAAAGGCAAGAAAATAACCCAAGATAAAACCATTACTCAAAATGATATAGCTATAGCTGATAAAACTGAAGAGGTTTAATGAGGTGTGAAGACATGGGATTGTTAATTGGTATTAATCCTTTCAAATTTGAGGATTTCTTTGAGATGGTCATGGCTGGAGAATTGGATTTCTCCAATCTTAGCTATCTTAAAGTAATGAAAAAAACATTGGAAGCAGGTTTTACTCATATCGAAATCAATGGTGACCTTCCTTATACTTTGCCTGGTATGTTAGAGGATAATGAAATTAATCAATTGGTAGAAATAAAAGAAAAAAACAAAATAACTTATTCAGTTCATTTGCCATTGTGGGGTTTGGAACCATCAGCTTTTTCTCCTCAAGCTCGAAAAGGAGCAATTGATGCTTTTATAGATTGCATTGAAAGAACAAAGAAACTAGATCCTTATTGTTACGTAATTCATACAACAGGTACATTAGCTGTTGAATTCTTAGGTTTGAATTTACCTGATTTCGCTAAAGGTATAGTTGCTAATCAATTTGTTGAAAACGCAAAAAATTCACTTGAAAAATTACTTGAGAGAATAGAAATCCCATCGAGAAAAATAGCTGTTGAAAATATAGAGTTTCCTTTTGATCTAATGGAACCAATCATTGAAGATCTTGACTTAAGTATCTGTTTTGATACTGGACATCTATTAGCTGGTTATTCAGGTAAAATTAGCGTTTTAGATTTTATTGACAAATATTATGAGCGAATTATTGAATTACATCTTCATGATGGTGCATATCCAAGAAAAGACCATAAACCATTAGGTACGCTTGAATTACCTACAAAGGAACTATTGACAAAATTAAACAACAAAGAATTCAAAGGACCATTAGTATTTGAATTAGGTTTGCAAGAAGCTATACAATCAATGCAGTTTATTAAAGAACATTGTCCAGAAGTTCTCTAATATCTGCTATTTTTTCTTTTTAACATTCATAAATAAAAAAAAGGAATTAATAAAAAGCAATCTAAAAACGCAAAGATTGTTTTGAATTACACCATCATTTTATTATTATTTTAATTGATAATAACCACGAATGTTTTTATCTGAATAAAAGGAATAATTAACTATGAAAGCATTAATTATTTATTATACAATGAGTGGTCGAACAAAAAAGATCGCTAAAGCAATTGCTAGAACATTAACTAATTATGAAGTGACTTTTTCGCCATTTGAAATTTCTTGTAAATTTTACGAAAGAATGGCAAGAATTAGTAGTCTTGAGAAAGGAGATTTTTCATCAATAGACGCTGAATTAAAATCTCTCGATGTTAAAGATTATGACTTGATAGTGTTTGGTATGCCTACATATGGTAATAAACCTCCCAATGCTTTTAACGAAATAATGGAAAGAATTGGTAACCTCGAAGGTAAGAAAGCTGTTGTTTATGCTACAGCTCGACTTAATGGAGGGGGTACTCGCAAAATTATGAAAGCAAATGTCGAGGCAAAAGGTGCTCAAGTTATTAATCAAGCTCTATTTATCGGTCCTTTCTGGATGGGAACTAAAAAAGCTATCAAATTTGGACAATTAATTAATGAAAGTTAAAGAGAAGTCTAACATCTTCTCATCTTCATTTTTTATAATCGTATTATATGGATTTTCTATTTTATAACGTTAGATGATAATTAATAAAAAAACTATTTTGCTCGTTTTTAATTACACCTCTGTTTTTAAAAAAGGAATATCTAATAATTATATAACAATATAGAAAAAAGTATATAAGAATTATTGTACTAATAGTATTGAAATTAGCATTGCTAATTTCCACCCCGCAGGAGAAAGATAAAATGAATCAAATGAGTGTGAGATATTGACCATTTGACATCTTATCTTCTCCTGATTATTTTGGGGATTTTATGTATATTGGGGATATTAAGTATATAATTGTATAGAAAAAAAACTCAAATCCTACCATCTGAATTTTACTTTTACTGTTTTATCTATTAATTGTAATTCAGCCGGTTTTCTCTTTGTTTCTTTAATAGTAAAATAGGCTATCGCTGCTGAAATTATTGTCACCATAGCTGGAAAGAGTGGAACAATTATTAGTCCTATTTGTGTATAATCAGCAATTACACAGCCAATTATCCCGCCTATATTCACAGAAAAACTTTGAACATATAAGAGGACGTTCATAGCCTTTGCTCTATTCTTCTCTTCAGTTAAATCAGCAACCATAGCTGTTGTAGCAGGCCCTCTAAAAGGGTAAATTGGCAGAACCCATAACGTAATTATTGCTAATGGATAATTCCCTAAAAAGAGATAGAAGGCAAAATAGAGCGGATAGAATACATGACTAAAAAGGAAGAAGGGCTTCCGTCCTACTTTATCCATGGATTTGCCCACAATCAGCAGTGTTATCATACCGACCAATGTAGCCAGAGTTCCAGCTATAGATACTTGTAGATTAGTTAATCCCACTATATCTTCCATATAAACTATAGGTATTAAACCAAATGGTCCAACACCAAAACTAAGAATTGCTGTTACTATAAATATCCAAACCAATTGCGGATTTCGAAATAATGATCTGTAATTAGTACTTTTATCCTTATCAGTGACTCTTTGCTTAATTAGTTCAGTACTTGAGATTTCTTCATTATTTTCTGTTTCTTGCGTTTCATTTGATTCAATTAATTCAGTGCTTGCTTTAGATGAATCACTAGAAGTTTTGATAAAATTAGTAGAAAAGAAAGCAAATAAACCAGCTAAGAAAGCAAAACCTATACCAAAACCAAAGCTCCCTGTGATAGTCAAATGATCATAAACGCTACTAGCAATACCACTTCCAATCATTCCTCCTGCTGCAGAGAAGAACAATTGATAACTGGTCATCTCACCCCTCCTTTCAACAGGACAGATGCTTGTAGCTAGTGTATCACTCATAACATAGTATACTTGTGTTACAAACCCCATAATAATTAATATTGAAAAAATACCCCAAATCGATTGTTGAAATAATAATAATAAGAGATATTGAATCATAAGAGCAATTCGAGAGAGAACCATAAGCTCCTTTCTTTTACCAGTTTTATCTGAAAAGGCACTAAATAGTGAAGTACCTATAACAGATAAGATTGATGGAGTGGTTAAAATTATTGCTAAGATAGTATAGGAACTAATCAATTCATTATTCAGCCAAACAGCAAAAAAGGTACCAGTTACTGAACCTGCTATAGAATCAAAAGTACGTGAAAAAAGCAACGGAAGAAGATTTTTTGGTGGAAGTAAACGCTGAAAACCAGCCTTAATATTCATGGTATTTTCGTACCTTCTTTGGATTCTTGCAGAGGATTTCTTTAGTAGAGATATTTATTATTTGCTATAAAAGTAACAATGTAAGCTTTTAATCCCTATAGAGTAATTTTTCATTCACCCATTATATCTACAAATAAGAGTTAATCAGTTGTATTTAATGGGTTATTAAGCTGAAAAACCATGGGGATTTATTTAAGATAATTTGTTACCTCAAGAGATGCTTGTTACCTATCCAAACATTTTCCAATCCAACTTCTTTAGCGATTGTAAAACACTCTTCTGCTTGTTTCCTTGAAGTTGTCGGTAAATCATCCAAAACGAAAGCAGGATAAAAAGCTAATAAAGAAAAAGGAATTGAAGGATTAATTTTTACAAGGAACTTAGCTATTAGTTTGATTTGATCCTTTTCTATGTACCCAGGAACAAGCAATGTGCTGACAATAAGTAAAGGAGTTTCAGATCTCTCCTGAATTAATGAACCAATTTTTCGAATGTTATAGATAGTAAATTTATTACTCGAGCCACAAAGAGCTTTCACTAAGCGATCATCGTAAGCTTTGAAATCAATTTTAATAGATCCACCAGACTTTAATGCTATTTCAGTAGCTTCTTTCATTAAGGAAGGCCGGGCACTACCATTTGTCTCCCAACAAACTCGCAAAATTCGTTTTTCCTCTTTTGCTTTTTCTAAAACCAGTTTACCAACAGCAATAGAGTGTCTAATTTGCGATGAGGGGTCACCACCAAAGAAACAAATACAACTAGTATTTTTCCTAACAGCTTTCAGTAATGTTTCTGGAGGTGAAGGAGTAGCAAGATGAATGCCTTTTCTGTATTGGTAATTTTGGCAGAATAAACAATCATATGTGCATGATTGATAAAATACTGCAAGATTATTGAAACCAAATTCTGGACCATTTGTATAGGAATATTTGGGATAACCACTAGAGGTGCATCCTGGACAAAATGGTTCTGCTACGCAATTGGTAGGTAAAGAATCATGATAGAAACTGAATAAACCACCGGTTTTTTCATCACCAGCAATTCTCATTTTTAGGTGTTTCTTGTTAGTAACTAAACCACAAAATCCAAGCTCTTCTTCAGCTAATACACAATTGTTAACACAATCACCACAAGAAACACCATTTTTAGACTTCGGAGGGAAAGCTGGTAAATTGTATAACTCACGATTTTTTAAACGATTATTAGCAACTATTTTCATCGCTTCATTGAAATTATTCAATATACATTGTTTACAAACACCCAATTTAGCAGAAATAGTGCTAGAGAAACTTTTACATAGGGAACAAGTTTTTTCATGCAAATTCACAGAGGAAAAGGGCATAATGAAAAACTCTTGATTTTATTATATATTGTAAATATTCATCATCAAACTTTTTATTTTTTCCTTAAAAAGAAAGGTGATAACCTAATCTTTCTCCTTCAATTTATAATCCAATGAGAAAGTATCTTTAACCCAAGCTTCTACATCTTCACTTTGGGGGGATTTAGGTCTTGCATCTTTATTAGGGTCTTCTTTTCTTCGTTCTTCCATTATTTTGGATAAATCATTAATTGAAGTTACTGTGCCATTAGTAAAACTAAATTCTATAACTTTTTTATAAGCCATTGGTCTTTGATAACCCATGTGGACATACATTTCTCGAAGGAAATCTTTAGCTACTAGAATTGTTCCAGTGAAATCAATTTTTAAATTAATTTTTTTGTAATGAAATAAAAACGGCCTTTCAGCTTCTTTTGGTTTAACGTTATTAATTTCCTTTTTTTCTCTAAGGTTAATTAAAACATCATCAAGAACTAATTGTTCCTTATTTAATTTGTAAGTTAAAAGATACCCTCTCCAACAAGCTGTACAAGTGAAATGAGGAGTCAAACCATATTCTCTTGGTTCAAAGAGTTTAAGACCATCTACTCCTACGATTTCAAATAATTCTCCATTATAATCAAACATATCTGACATTTGAGCAGTCATTTTTAATCAGCTAATTACTATATGAGTAAAAATGGGTTTATGAGAATTTCTAATGAGGATTATGTAAAAAATTAGAAAAAAATTGAAAGGTATTAGTAAAAACCAATACCAATAAATAATTCAATATTATTAGTCAAAAAAATTCAAGACCCCATGAATTTTAGCTTGGACTATTTTTTCTGGTATGAGGGTTTTCATACCTTTTTCTATTAATTGATTGATAAAATCAGCATTTACTCCATGAATTCTAAACTGAACTAAGTGACTAGGTGAGATTTGTTGTAAACCTATGGAAAATATTTGTTGAATGAATTTAGAGGACACGTCATGTATTTTGAATTCAAGTAATTCTTTGAGTGTGATATCCTTAAAACCCAAACTTTGAATTTCATCTATGAAATCAGGTAGAACATTATGAATTTTCAATTCAATAAGTTCATTTAAGGTTTTAATTTCAAGACCCAGTTTTTTATATTGACTAATTTCTTCTAAGTGAATACCATGAATTTTCATAGAAATGAATTCACTTAAACTAGGATCAAAACCATATGAACGAGTTTCTATAATGAATTCAGGAGTAAGTCCATGAATTTTAGATTCAATTATTTGATTTGCTGAGAGATTGCCAAGTCCTAAATTTTCTAAGCTTTTGACGTAGCTTGGTTGTACATTATGTATTTTAAACTCAATCAATCTATTTGCAGATAGATGCCCGTATCCCTGACTATCCATTTCTTTTACGAAAGAACCATTAATACCTTGTATTTTCATCTTGACTATTTGACCCAAAGGTATCCTTTCAGGATAAAGTTTCAAAATGCTTTTAATAAAATCAATTGAAATATTATGTTTTAGTAATTCCAAAATAGTATTTGCTTTTGGCATTTCATAACCTAATCCCGTTAACTCCTTTAGATAAGAAGCTTCAAGATCTAATTTGCGAAATTTGATCATTTCATTAATTGAATATAACAAGTCTAGTTCTTTAAACGCAGAAATATAATCAGGAGTTACATCATGAATTCTCATTTCCACCAATTTATTTGGATTAAGATCTTTATAGCCTAATTTAACGATATTATCAATGTAGTCTGTAGAAACACAATGAATTCCCATTTTAATTAATTGAGAATTCTCTATATCCTTGTAACCTCGTTTTTGTAACTGAGTGATATAATCTGGATGAACACCATGAATAATGAAACTATAGAGATCATCATCTGAAAGATTCTTATAGTTGCATTTAGCCAAATCTTTCACAAAAGCTGAATCGACATTTTTAAGAACTAGCCCTTTAAGCTCTGTATAAGACATTCCATCTTCAACAATAATCTCACGGAGAGCTTGTAAAAATTCAGGTTTAACAGCTGCAGCTAAATTTGCTGACAGTTGATCAAAGGAATGCAAAGAAACCTTTCCGAAGTCGCCAGAATTAATATTAGAAAATCTATCTTTGCGAGCTTCATATTCCAACTCATCGAGGAGTTTTTGCCCTTCATCAGCAGATAGTTTACCATCTGCAATTTGCTTAAGTATGCTCAAACGAGCTTCCTTCATTTGCTATACCTCATTTGTTTTGCGACAAAACCAGTGTAGTTGAAGCACGTTTGGCTTCCGTTTGATTAATACTAACACTCATTCAGAGAGGATATAATCTGACATCATCTTAGTAATAATACTACAACACTGATTGTCTATTATGAATAGGTGAGTAATTTACTATAAACCTTTTCTAATATCTAAAAAGTGAAAAATGAAAAAAAATGAGCTGCTTATACAGCGATTATTAAAAATAAATTATTCAACCATATCTTCGTGCAAGAAGATGGATTTCTGTTATTCCTTCAGTTTTTCTAGAATCTAGATAAGCTTTTGCGTCTTGAGCAGTAAGATATTTCTGCTGATGGAAAATTAGCCCTTATATCCAAAGTAGACTTCACATAACTTTTTTAAGATAAAATATAATAAAAGCATTGACTAAATGTCAAACTCAGATCTATATATGAGGGTAACAATCAACTAATAGTATAACTAGGGAAAACCTAGATTACTTTTGAATCAGTGGTTAGCCAAAGCTATAGATTTTGAGTGTATAGATCATTTCTGATTGGTTTGCACTCTGGATGGTTTCTAGGTTTTGAATCAGTGTTGAATTATTAGTTGATTTATGAGATCTGAAGAAATAAATCAATAAGGTGATAAAAATTTACCAAATAGAAAAAGCAACCAAAAATGATCTCGAGGATATACGAAAAGTGCTTTGGAGTGCTTTCGATAGAATTGATCCTCTTGAAAAATTTGAGCTTAGTGAATGGTTCAAGGATTTCAACCACTATTATTCATTAGTGATTCGAGATAAAGGTAAAATCGTTTCAAATCTCTGTGTTAGATTCTATGAAGCAACTATTCGAGGTGCTAATCTAACTATAGGAGGTATTGGTGATGTTGCAACAGATCCATTATATCGTAATAGAGGTTTTGTTCGAGAACTTACAACACAGGCATTCAAAGAAATGAAGGAGCAAGGTATAGTTGTATCGACTCTACATCCTTTCAAAATGTCATTCTATGAGAAATTTGGCTATGCAACAGCGGAAACAATTGATAGATATGATATAAAAGCAGAGAATTTTCGAGAATTACCATTAGCTGATGGAATAACAATCCATGAACTAACTAATCCTAAAGAAGCATCTATTCTGGATGCTTTACAAAGAACTATGAGTCGATTTGGTTCAATGGTCTATTTTAGAATGGAAGAATTAGAGAAACTAATCGAAACGCCAAATTGTTATCTTATAAAACAGAATGGCAACCCTATAGCTTGGGTAAAATTTTGGATATACAGAGTTGGTTTTGCTAGGGAAAAACTTGCAACAAACTTCTGTGCATTTAAAACAAACGAAGCATTACAAGCAATCGTTCATTTAATGAGAGTCTTTGCAATGGAATTTGATGCAATATCGGAATTCAATTATGATGGAGTTCCTTGCATGTGGGAAGGAATACCAAACATACCGATACAAGAATTTGTGAAAGACAGATTTGCATTGAAAGTGCAACGTGTTGGAGGATTCATGCTCCGAGTGATTGATTTCCAAAAGTATTGCGAACTCATCAAAATACCTGCAAACGTTGAAAAGACAGTGGTTATTGAGATAAATGATAGATTCTGTGATTGGAATTCAGGCATATGGAAATTAACACCAAAAAATGGAAAACTAGTGACTACTAAAACTAATGATAAGCCAGAGATAAGCATTGATGATTTGATGCTCTCAAGAATAATAAGCGGATTGACACCAGCAAAAACTTTGCTTGCTGTTGGATTGATACATTGTTCGCAAGAAACAGCTAAAAATCTAGAAGCGATCTTTCCACAAGAATATTTCTACGTTTGGAATCGAGATTTATAATATAAAAACTCATTTCTATTGGGCAGAGTAGAAATGAGCCTTTCTTTTTTTTAGATTCTAAAAATAGCTTAATGCAATATTTAGTTCATTAGTTCACAAATCTATTTTTCATGAAATTTTATAAAAAAGATTAACTAGAAGTAAAAGTAAATTAGTATTGAAAAATAAAAGCTCAAATCAAGCTGGTACAAAAAATTGCTTAAAGAAGAAATTATTCAACTTGGAAAAAATATGTTTATACTCAGCAAAATTACTTGCTCCAGATTTACTTATAAGGAGATAAGCAAAACCAATGGCTCTCCTATCTTTGTCTAAAGATAGAACTAACCAAGTATATTTTATAATATTATGATTTGGAATCTCGATAATTTTCATCCGAGCATCTCGAGTAGGTAGAACAGCATCACTATCAATTTCAATCGTTAAATCATCTAATAGATTGAAATATAATTCAAGTAAAGATTCAGATGAATTTTGAGGATCAAATTGAATAATCTCATACTTACCTTCTGATATATTGAATTCTCCCTCTATATTATTTAGAAAATAAGTTTTATTTTACTCTATTGGCAAGACTAAATAATGCTTTCTAATAATTTTTCCTGAATCAAAGCTAATCGATTTTAAATACCTATTCAACAAAGTTATATAAAACTATCAGATTAAAAAACAAAAATAAAAAAAGAAGTGGATACTTCTTTTGCCCATCCGCTTTTTTTATTAGTTAAAAATAAAGAAAGGGATGATGCTTAGAAGCATCGTAAGACTGAGCTTGGACCGAGATCTTTGTACTCTTTCTTAGTAACCCACATCTTTTGGAATGTTTTTAGTGAGCTTAAGATTGAGCCGCCTATCCATACTGAATATCTTCTCTCGGGTGGAGCGATTATTTTTACTTCGATACCTTCTGGTACTTGCTCTGTTAATTCTTTGTGTAATCTTTCCTTTAATCCACTGAACATAGTGGAGCCACCTGATAGGACTATATTTTGGTATAGTTCTCTTCTCAAGTCTACATCACACTTGTTTATTGCTTGGAAGATTGCATTGTCTAATGACATTGCTTCTTTTCCTATTTGTTGTGGTTGGAAGAATACTTCTGGAGCGAGGAATCTTTCTGTTCCAATTGTTAGGACGTTTCCATCTGGCATCTGATAAGTTTTCTCCATTCCTGAAACCTTTTCTGCTAATTGCAATTCTTTCTCAGGATCCAATGCTACGTAACAGAGTTTTTCTTTTATGTCTCTTACTATTTCTAGTTCTGCGCTGCTTGTTAGTGAATAGCCTTTTTGTCGTAATAGTCTTCTGAAGTAATTGGTTATGTCTCTTCCTGCTAAGTCGATTCTGTCAATTGCGTGTGTTAAGGCAAAGCCTTCGTAGATTGGTACTATGTGTGTTACACCGTCACCAGAGTCTACAACTAAACCAGTTGTTCTACCGCTGGCATATAATGAAAGTACTGCTTGCATTGATACGTACATAGCTGGGACATCGAATGTTTCAAACATTATTTCAGCCATTTTCTCTCTGTTGTGTTCTGGGTTCAATGGTGCTTCTGTTAATAGTATTGGGTGTTCGTTTGGATTTTCTCTTAGGTCATTGTAAAATGTAAAGTGCCAGATTCTCTCCATAGCATCCCAGTCTTCGACTGTTCCATGCTCTATTGGGTAGAGTAATCTTAAGACACCTCTAAGGTTCAAAGCTTCTTCTCCGATATAATATTCTCGGACATAGTGCTCAACGTCAGTCATGATTGATTGGTATTTTGGATACCCTATTAATGTTGGAAAGACGCTTCGTGGTTGATCTTCTCCGGCATAACCGTTCTTTGATAGACCGGTTCCGTTGTCAATTACTAACGCTTTCTCCTGTAAAATTTCATCGGACATTGTGGTACTTCCCTCGAGGGATTTATATAACTTATAACTAAGTAATTATTTTTTACTGAATTGGGAATATAAATAAAACGGTTGGGGTATTTACTTGTAAAGTGCCTTTTCTCATTTCTTACGATATACGACGCATTTCTTACGATATACGATTTCGCGGAGTCTTTTTCTAGATACCTTGAAGCTTTTTCGTGCATGATTTGCGGTTTGTTTTTTCTGCTAAATAGCTAATCATTTCTTGCTCTTTTGCGTTTTTTCTTCTTCCTCATCTATGGAAAAGAGAAATAAAAGAGTTTGCTGTATGATTTACTTATGTCAAACGCTCCTGATGAAGAAATGCTTATTTTTAAGCTCAACAACCAGAAAGATACCTATAAGCTTCTCATTATGCTTTGGAATCGTGGCAAGCTCTATGGTTCCAAGATCCGTCGTCTTGGTATGAATGATCGCACTCTTATCAAGGTTCGTGAGGTTCTTGAAGAATTCAACCTCATTAAACTTACTAATATCGAAGGATCTCGTCGTCTTTATTACGAGCTTACTAACAAAGGTAAACGTGTTGTTGAACGTCTTGTTGATCTCGAGCGCGCACTTCTTTCTGATTAAAGTCCTTCTTTTTTCGCGCCTATACATCACAACCTTTTTTTCGTTCATCTCTATTTCTTTTTACTCATGAGATTTGCTGTTGATGGTATCCTTGTAAAGAATGATAAGGTTCTCCTTATCCGTCGTGCTGGTCGTACTTTCTATAATTTCTGGGCTCTTCCTGGAGGTATGCTTGAAGAAGGTGAAACTGTCGAACAAGCTCTTGTTCGCGAAATGTATGAAGAACTTGGTGTTACTGCTCAACCTCTTGAGATTTTAGGTGTTTACTCTAAACCTGACCGTGATCCTCGTGAGCAAACCATTTCTGTTGTTTTCATATGTGATTACGATGGTGTTACTAAAGCGGCAGATGACGCTGCTTCTTTTGGTGAATTCTCTCTTACTAACCTTGAAATTCTTGATTTAGCTTTTGACCATGCTAAAATCCTTTCCGACTTTCAGAAATGGTTGCACAAACAAGAAACTTTTTGGTCAAATAAGTAACTGATTGCTAATATTATGGTAGAAATCGCTATTCGCGAATTACTTGAATCTGATATTGACCCTTGTGTTGAAATGACGATTACTTCTTTCCCTTGGGTTGCTTACGGTTTAAGCTCTGATAGTGCTCGAAAATTCTTCTATGACCGTCTTTCCAACAACCAAATTTACATCGCGCTCTTTGAGAATCAAGTAGCTAGCTTCATAGCTATTAAACCAAATATCCTTTTTGCCAATTACGTCGTCGTCTTGTTGTTCGTCACGATTTGCGTAACCTCGGTATTGGTTCACAACTAATTCGGTTCAATGAAGACCTTACTCTTAGGCAGAATTTACCCAATGTATTTCTCATTTCTTACACTAAAAACAAACAAGCTATTCGTTTCTACAAACGAAATGGATATAAGATCATTGGTAAAATACCTAACTTCATTCACTATCACATGGATGAATTTATTTTATGGAAAACGATAGAACCTGTTTCTGCTTTTGATGTTTATGATTAGGTTATTCTTAATCCTCTTTTTTTGTTTTTATTGGAAAAAAGATTCTCTCCCTTATCTCTTTTATGTAGGCCTTGTAATTTCATTAAATGGTTTCAAGTATTTCTCTAGCTCTTCTTGATAGAAGAATTTCTCACCAAAAGCAGGTTTTAATTCATCTATCCAAGTTGCTTTAGTATCATATTCTGCAAAAAATGGTCTGTTTACCCATTGAGGATTTCTTCCTTGTATAAAGTTTAATGCTAACACTTTCTTACCATTTATCTTCACAGACCCTAGTACATTTATTTTTCCTGGTGTGCAAGAAATTGATGGCCCTCTTACCGTTCTGCATAATCCACTTACTTGACTATATGCGTCTCGGTATATTTCCCATGCTTTTACTAAAGGAATACTAAAGTAATCTTTTGCTCCTGTATCTCTAATAACAAACATATAATAAGGCACCATTCCCAAATCATGCTGCATTTTCCACATTTTTGCCCAAATATCAGGAGATGCATTTATATTGTTTATTATTGGCGATTGAGTCATAATTTTAGCTCCGGTTTTCTTTAGTTCCTTTACAGCCATTTTCAAATAACTTGTTTGTAATTCCTGATAATGATTAAAGTGAGCCATAAAAGCTAAATTCTTACCACGATCAGTTATTTCAGATAAAATAGATAGGATATGATCTGAATCCAGATCATCTATGAATCTTTGTGGCCAATAGCTTAATACTTTCGAGCCTATCCTTATTGTTCGTATGTGAGGTATTCCAGCATTCAATATTGCCATTATGTACTTCTCAAGATTTTTGCTTTTCATGATCATTGGATCTCCACCTGTTATTAGAACATCAGTTATTCCAGGATTACTCTGTAAATAAGCAACAAATTGATCAATGCGTTTACTGCAAAATTTATGTTCCTCTTTTACTGTCACAAATTGTGACCACCTAAAACAGAATGTACAATATGCATGACACGTCTGCCCTTCTTTAGGGAAAAATAAAGCTGTTTCACGATACTTGTATTGTACCCCTGATAGATTCTCCCCTTTAAATTTTGGTACATTATAATCTTTTTGTCCTGCTGGATTTGGATTAAGCTCAGCTCGTATTTCCTGAGCTATTTCTTGAATGAATTTTTTATCACCTGTTTCTACAGCCTTCTTCATTTTCCGATAATGTTCATTTTTCAGCATTCCTCTTTGTGGAAAAATTAATCTAAAAATTGGATCATCAGGTATATTCTGCCAATTGATCAAATAATTTAGCACATAATTGTTTGCTTTAAAGGGTAAAACATAAGCAACTATTTTCATGTCATCAACTATTTTCTTTTTGACATTTTTCAATTGCTTGATTTTATCTATTGTTGATAATGTATAAGCAAGGTAATTTCTACTAATGGGAAATTCATAATTTTCATTTGTGAGTATTTTCTCAACTATTTTTTCATACCCTTCTTTCATTGATTAAAAACCTCATTTTTATTGGTAATTTTGAAATCAGACAGGCTAATGTCTAAAACTCACATTCAGTGAGATTTTATGGATCAATTAATGTTATTTAAATCCGGTGTGAAAGACCTAACTGTGATCCATTTAAGTTAAGGTTCTTTTATAATATAATTCGAATGGACCCTTTTAAAGGTTCACTAAATCCCTTATAAAAGAATACAAATTTCCACTTTAAAAGAGAATAGGTTATTTTAGCTATTATTTGTGAAAAAAATAATTCCAAACAACCAATGGTTAGAAAACGGATATTTTTGTCATAAAAAAGACAATAAAGTGAATTATTATCAGTATTCTTTTATTTAAATAAGAAAGTTAAGACCATTTTGTAGAATATTTATACAGAAAAAAGAAAGATCCCCCAAGGGAGAGATGCAACCCAAGTCAAAGGAACGCTTAGGTCCTTTGGAGGATCGACCAGAAGAATGAGCAGAGGAGTTTTTTGAAATGGAGACCAACTATTTCATGAAAGCCCTACTCATTTTTTCTTCAAATAATCATTTGAATTAGTATTTAAAAACCTCACTTTTTTAGTAGAAAACCACTGGTACCGAAAAGTATACTTTGTCAAAGAAAAACAAAAGTGAACTTTTATTGAAAATTACTGCATAGTAACAAAAAACTTGCTGTTTATATAGTGCAAACAAAAATGCACAGAAGTGAGCTTTTTAGGATGTTTTTACTTCTTTTTTTACTATTTTAATACTCTCAATTAGTATTCTTTATTGAATACAATTCAATGGAGATCGAATAAAAAATGAAAAAACTATCCCCCAAAATCGTTACCTTGGCTATAATGATCCTATCCTTCGTTGCCGCAGGCGGCATCGGAATAAGACACGCAATCGCCCCACCTGGCGGTTCAGTAGGAGAAGAACTCACTCCAACGGGCGGATGAAAATCCCCCTTTCATTCTTCTTTTCTTTTCCATTCTTCTTTTCTTTTCCTAATTTATAGCCCATAAATTTCCTTCAAAGTAATATAAATCTGCATAAGGAACAAATCGCCATACTTTAGGATTTGTATTAAAAACTTCATATTCAAAACCATATGAAGTAATAACGTCAGTTATAAAATCAACTATTTTATGCTCAGTATTCAATCCTTGAATACGAATAATTACGCTTTCAAGAGCTATATTATAAGCAATCCAACTAAAAATTGCTAATTTATCTAATAGCTCCTTAACTTTCGCGGTCTCAGGATCACAATCAATTTTTATAATCAACATATCATCAAGAGCTAAATATGATATAGTTAATTGCAATCTGAAATTGATTAAATTATTATTCACTAAGAGATTTCTTTGTTTATTTAGAAAGCCTAAAGTTTCATCTAATTTATTTATATCAATGGTATTTTCTTTTAAGAATTCCTTAAGCTGGGACAAAAATGTTAGATAAGATAATGGGTTAGCTAATATGTGGGACTGATATATGGAAATGAATTGCAAAAGATTTTTCTCATTTCGAGTAAAACTGTATGGAACATCTTCAGAGAATCTATTATTATCCCAAGTGAGTAATTTAACACATGGAATTTCATTATTGAGTAATTTTTTATAATTATCTAAACTGGGTGTGAATTTATCTTCAACCAAAGTAGTAAAAAACAAACGATTTTTCAGTGGTTTGACTTCAAATGAATGAATTAATCCTTTATTTTGCAATTTCAATAATTTATTATCTAAACTATCAGCAACTATGTGAGGGCATAAAGTAATAATATAGATATATAAGTAGTCTTTATTATAGCCATTATAAACTTCTCCAATATATTTTGTCTTTAAAAGTTGATCAATGACTTGAGAAAGAGTTTCATCATTTTTGGATTTCAATCGTATAATAATTGAATAATAATAGAGGCCTAATTTGTAAAAATTCTTTTCCACTCTAAATTTAGCATTATATCTATTTGTTATTTTTATTAATTCACGAGTTATTGTTGTATTATCAATATCAAGAGTATCGGCTAGTAAAACACTTGTAGCATCAAATCCAAGATTAACAACTTTTTGTAATACCTGTAACGTTATATTACGTAAATAAATTGGAGCAACTATTTCCTCAGGACTTTTAACAATATAGCGATAAAGATAATCCAGAATTTCATCAATTTCCAATTCATAATCGCTTGATTCATTAACAAAGTGATTAAAAGTATTCAATATCAATACATAAGTTATTTCTTGTGAAATAATATTAGATAGAAGAGCATCTATTTTATAAATAAGTTCCTTCTTCTTATCATCAATTTCCTTATGTCTAATTATGAAGCGAAACAAAAGAACATTTAATTTAAGGCCAAATGAAGCTTTTTCATATTTCTTACGTAAGAAGCTACAAGCTAAGAGGTTTAGAATATAATCAATTAATTCAAATTCTAGTTTGAATAAGATATTGCTTGAAATAAAAAAATCAAAACTTTCACGTATAATTAAAAACTCACAAGTATTTATTTTATTATAATTAGGGGTAATATCATTAAGCCAATTGCCAAAAATCAATTTATCTTGGGTACGAACAACACCAAACTTAGGACCAACCTCGGGAGCATCGCCCAGTTCGATAGTAACAGCTGAGAGTTCACGAGTTAAATCCCAACCAGACTCTTCCTTTATCTCTTTAATAGTTTCTTTAATGCCCTCTCGAATGACCTCAGGTGTTAGGTGGAAAGTCAGATTCATATGTAACTAGAGTTAGCAAAAACAGCTATTAAAAGATTCTTCAAAGAGTGAAGAATAAAAGGAGAGGAAAAAAAATAGCTGAAAAACAGCATATTAGAAAAATTTTTATGTAGGGGGGTACAATTACATACAATCACGACAGAATTTTTTGTCGTGATCCCTCTCTCCCCACACATCTATCGTCAGATAGATGTTAAATAAAATCCCTATTTCCTTTTCCTGGACGGCTGGGAATTCTCTCAGCGTCCAGTTTTAAATCTTTCAGCGGAAGCAAGGTTTATTCTTCTTTTTGTTTGCGCTTCTTTTTTTCAGAATCTTTAATACTTTCAATTCCTTAGTTACCTTAGGTGTTTTTTTGCAACTCAAATCTCAATTGGATTTTGATGATCTTATCCTTGGTGCTAAAATCCTTGGCTGTGGTGGTGGTGGCGAAGAATCTCTTGCTCGCTCTCGAGTCAAGTTTATTTTAGATAATTCTTTGTCTGTATCTGTTATAGATCCTCACAATCTTCCACTTGATGCTTTACTTTGTGTTACTGGCATGGTTGGTGGTCGTAGTACTCCAACTACTCTTGCTCATATTGCTCATCTTTCTGAAATTGATCCTTGGCCTATGCTTTCTGCTACCTCTTTGCTTGAGTCTCATCTTGGAACGAAAATTCATACCCTTGTTTCTACCGAAATTGGTGCAGGTAATTTTCTTGTTCCTATACTTGTTTCTGCTCGTTTAAGGATCAATGTTCTTGATGGTGATTTATGTGGTCGAGCAAAACCTGAAATCAGTATTTCTACCAGTAATGTTTTAGGTATTCCTATTACCCCTTTAGCTATCGCCTCCACTGTTGGTGATAAAATAATTCTACAATCTGCACAAACCGATCAACGTGCTGAAGCAATCGCTAGAAACCTCGCTGTTCTTTCAGGAGGTGGTGTTGGAGTTGCTCGTTGTCCTGCCCGTTGGTCTGATTATCAAAAAGCAGTTATTCCAAATACCATGTCATTAGCTAAAAAGCTTGGTTCTGCAGTTCGTTTTGCTCGAGAATCTAATACTGACCCCATCCAAGCTATTCTTACTTCTATTGGTGGTAAAATCCTTTTTTCCGGTATTCTTGAATCTTTTTCCGCACGAGATGAGAATGGTTTTGTTATTGGTGAGTTAATTCTTAAAAACACTGACAATCAAGAATTCAAAATTTGGTTCAAGAATGAATATCTTGTAACTTGGCTTAATAAACAGCCTTTTGTCACAGCTCCTGATCTAATCTGTGTTGTTGATGCTGAAACAGGAGAAGGTCTCACTCCTTGGTCTGATGATTTTCCAACCAAGCGCCCAATAGTAGTTATTGGTAAGAAAAATCATTCACTTTGGTATTCTCAGAAGGGTCTTGAGATTTTCGGTCCACGGCATTTTGGTTTTGATTTTAATTACCAACCTTTTGAGACCTTGGCAATAAAGAATTATTAAAAAATAGAAAAATAAAATAAATTTACTAAAAAAAGTAAAAAGTTGAAGTAATTATTCTATTTTTACTTCAAATTCATCTTCTTTTTCTTCGGGTTCTTTTCTTTCAAAAATGATTTCTAATATACCATTCTTATAATTTGCTTTTGCACTCTTTGGTTTAATCTTTACAGTTAGTTCCTTTTCTGCTGAGTAGTCTTTCGTGCCATTATTAGCTCTCAATGTTACTTTTGTCTCAGTTGCTTTAATTTCGATGTCATTCTTATCCACACCGGGCATTTCCGCGATAATTCTTACTGTTTTATCTTCTATGAAAGCATCGATCAATGATTCTTCTTGTGTTTCAGGCATTGCAGCGGGTATTTGTCTGCTATTAGCAAATCCCTCATTTGGTAACATATTTCCATATTCTTTAATTATCGGCTTTCCATCTGGTCCTGTTGTAACTATTCTACCATAGTAATAAGGACCATATGTTTTTCTTACTATTGCTGGGTCTTCCCCTTCGGATTCATTTTGCATGAATTGTTCTATTTCTTTCCAGAATCTCTCAAAGATTCCATTATTAAAGAATTCATTATTGAAGAAATCAAATGGATTTCCATCGTTTTCTTCTTTGTCATTCTTTCTTCTCCAAGACATTTTTATCACCATTCAGTTATTAGTTGTTAGTTACTCACTAGTTAGTGAATTACTCACTAAAAAGTTAATACTAAAGTATATATCTAAACAAATATTTAAACCCTTTGATTTCAAAAGTTAGAGATGAGAACTAAACTTTAATTGAAATGAAGGTAGTTTAATAGATAGACTTCATCTTCTAATAAAGACAAACATCTAATATTACAGTAGGATTTATTTCTTAATATATATATAATCAATTACTCTTTTGTACCTAAGAGCTTTTCAGGGTGGTCATTTTGGGTAGTCAAAAAAATAGATGGTTGTTGATTCTAAGTATAATAGGGCTAGTAGTATTGTTTATTGTTCCTTATATGATCGATTTTGGATCCATTGCTTTTAATATAATATTTTCTTACGGAGTATTTTTTGAGATTTATAAGCAAGACACTTTTACAAGATATTTCTCTTTACCGGTTAGTGGCTTTTCTCCAAATAATCTATACATTACTCTCTCGAGTATCTTTTCTATTTTAGGTGCTATTTTAATCATTATTGGAGGGATTTTTCACTTCAAGGATCGTTTCGCCCATATTAGACGTTATGTTTTACTTGTTTTTTCAGGTGGTTTTCTTGGTTTTATGGGGACAATGTTTTTCATACCATTTGGTTTGGATGTTCAGGCTAATACTTTTACGTTTACTGGCAACCACTCAATAGCTTTTGAATGGTATTTTGCTGGCATCTATCCAATAGCAGTTTATTTCTTTGGATTAGCTTTGTGGGGATTTATTCGTATTTTTCACCCACCTGCACAAACTTCAGATGAAAGCGCTCTCCGACTTAGTACTCTAGCAACCCATCGTCAAAATATAACACGAATTCAGAAATCCTTTGATAGTATCCCTCTCCAAATGTTTCGCAGAATACTTGATATTAATTCCCAAGAAGATTTGGACAGTTTGCGAAAATTACTTCCACCAAATTTACAATATTCCATTGTTGGTAATGATGCTGTTTTTCTCAAAGAGACAGTGTCCAAAATGGTTGACCCATCAACCTTAGTTCGTGCTACTCGTAAGGATGTTTGCTTCTACTGTGATTCTGTAATTACTTTGGATGATGAAATATGTCCCTCTTGTCATCGGGCTAAACTCATTTGTGCGATCTGTAAATTACCTATTGAAACGACCGATGAAATTGGACAATGCCCTCACTGTGAATCTATATCTCATTTAATGCATCTTAAAACTTGGATAGAGATTCGTATGAAATGCCCTCATTGCTTACAAAATTTAACTCCATCTGATTATAAAACTATAACTAGAGAAGATATTCTTCAAAGGAGCGAACCACCAACTGAGATATCTAACTAGATTCTCAAATAGTTGTTAATGAATAATTTATGGTCTATAATGAACTTGCTTGTTTGCTTATATCATAATATTATTTAGTGAATTGTGCTAGAAATTATTTAAGGAGAAATTTAGGTGGTTTAACAATTTGATTGAGTTAGATTATCCGAAAAGGTTAGTTAATTTTACAAAAATATTCCCAATCGTTAGTTCGGTTATTGTTCTAGCAACACTTTACAAAATGGAGATTTATGAATTGACTTGCAGTACTAGGTTTGTTTTCTTTCCATTAAGTATAACTTCTCCTTTGACGCTCCTTACTCTACTAATTATTGTTATTGCTTCATTTACTGTATTCAAATATGAAAGCAAAGGAAGCGAAATAATGATATTAATATGTTCATTATTGGGATTTCCAAGTATCTTTCTAACCAATATTGACCCAATAAAATTACTTTGTGGACCATACAAGACTATCTTTTTGCCAAGTATATATCTTTTAGTTCTCATATATGCAGTAATGTTGGGTCTTAGTATTTATTTATTAGTTGTAAAAAATAGATTTCAAAAAACGACCCCTATACCAGAGAAAAAATAGTCATTAGTATTTCTATCTACTAATGACTAATTCTAATATATCTTTATCATGTAGCTCATGATCTAATCCCACTTGTTGTCCTTCAAATTCACATGATCTTCCCCACACGCGAGCAAATCTAAAACGTTCTTTGAAGCTTGTATGTATTTTCTCAGCGACATCGGCTACTGTTGCTCCGTTTGGAATTACAAATGGTTCTGTAAAATTTGGTTTTTTTCCAGGAGGTTTTGTATAAATTCTTATTACATCTAACAGCTTGAATAGTGATTCTTTAAGTTTCTCGAGAGAATCCGGATTTTTTATCGAAATGGGATAGATAGGCCAATTCATTTGATGTGCTAGTTTAGCATATGCCTCTTTTGAACCTGGAAGATCACCTTTTGTCGCAATAATAGCTATTTTATGACTTGATTCTCCATCTATAACTAATTTTGCTTCTTCCAATTTCTCTTTAAGAAAAATTAGCTGACGATCAATATCCATTGTTAAATCAATAACTAATAATATTGCATCACTCGTTCTAGCTACTCGTAAAATCTGTTTACTTAAAACCCATTCATCTTTGAAGTCTAAGAATCCAGGAAGGTCCACTATTTGAAAATTAACTCCGTCAACACTACAAGACCCTGCTTGACCTATTGTGGTTGTATGGAGAAAATTTCCTGTTTGTACATCAGTATTTGTTATTGCATTCATCAAAGTACTTTTACCGACATTTGATAGACCAAAGAGAGTAATACGTCCTATACCAGATTGTGGGATCTCGAAGGGATCATATTGTCTACTTTTCACTTTTGGTGTGGCTAATGCTTCTGCTTTTTGACATTCTAAACTCACAATCAATTGCTTAAAGTCACCAAATTTATCTAATTTTTTTCGATGGATTTCATCGATTATAGCATCAATCTCTTCTGCATATTCTGCTCCTTCTAATAATCGAAGTCGATTGGCAGTATCATACAGGAACCATCTTAATTTATTTCTACTACTCATTTTTTCATTCTCCTAAGTTTTTCTATTTATTCCAAATAATTCATATCTTACTTGGTAAAAATGAGAGTGGATATACAATGATTGAACCTACTACTTCTAGGTGCATTTTAAAAATACAAAAATCACTTTCCTAGAAAAACAGTAGATCTAACCTTCGCTACGCTAACACATTTTTACCAATAGCTGCGAAGCGAGATCCCCTCGCGTGGAATTAAGAGGTATAGGTAAAATAATTCATATTTTCCACAAATAGTTATTTGCTAAACTTAAATATAAATTTTCGTTTTAAATGGATTCCTTTATATTTAATAAGGTGCCAAAAATCTATAGAAAATTTGGGATGGTTATTATGAGTAATGATGAGGTCAATACTTCTAAAAATACTAAATACTCCTTCAATTCAATTTTCAAGATTTTTCTAAAAACAGGTAAGAGACGTTTAATAATAACTATTTTAACTGGTATTGCTTTATTTCTTGTTCTTTCAACCTTTTTCATGTCATGGTTTTCTTATCGATATACTTCATTTACCGATTATATCAAAAGAGATCATAATTGGCGAAAGGATGGAAATACAAGCGTCTATATAACTGAATATCTTGATAGCCCTGAAGATTTAACTTATTCATATCTTGACGATAGTATACGTTCATCTATTGATATTTTAGATGAAATTATTCCCAATGTTGTTGATAATTATACCGCAGGTCTGAGTGCAGAGCTGTATAAATTTATTGAACCTCTGAATGAGACATATACCACATTTAAATTTTTGAGTTTAGATAATAATTCTAATGAAATACTTGCTAATTGTTTGGTAGATGGCCGTATGCCAGCAAATCAAAGTGAAATCTTATTTTTTCGACAGTCAGTTAATTATTCTTATGCTCTTAATGATATTATTTACCTTAGAGGAATAAATCATGCTGCTGGAGCTCAACAAAATTTTACCATTGTTGGTATAATCGATAATGTTAAAGGACAGCTATATACACATGGATTTTCACAAGATATCATTACTAGGCTAGCATTTGGGGACTACTATTATTATGAAAATGATTCTTATATGAATTCAATTTTCTTCTCAAATAATGACTTTCTTACATCGATCGTTAGAAATTTCACTCTTTATACAGGTGCTATATCTGTAGCAATAGATTTTAATTATCAAATAACTGCAAATCACATACGAAATATCCCACAATATATAAAGAATTTCGAAATCTACTATTACAATTTCTATTATTACTTCAATTCGTTCTGTGGAGATCTTTATTATGCTTTTGTTAGTTTTGATGAACAATGGTTAATGGAAACAATTCGAATGTTTATTTGCAGCATACCAATTTTGATTGTTTTTGGTTTAGTTTGTGTAGAAGTATTCAAAATAGGTACCCATGAACTAGAGTCTAAATTTACCTTGATGAAAATTCAAGGAATGGAATATAAAGCAATAAGAAAAATGATTGTTCTTGAGAACCTTATCTTTTCAGCTTCAAGTTTATTGTCAGGTACAATTTTGGGATATTTCATCAGCTACTTTGTTTTCAGAGGATTTGGGAATACTAATTTTTCCGATTATTCCTTTTCATTACTCGAACCAGTAATTTTTATTATCTTAACTCTATTATTCCTATTTTTCTTCCTTGGAGGATTTTTATTAGAAAATTCCTTAGCGAAAAAAACAGCGAAATTAACACCAAGTCGGTATAGAAGTAAACGAAGTGAACGCTTTAGACGATTTATTCGAACACCTGAAGTTGCTATGTTTCTTACGGGTTTAGGATTATTAGCTATAGGATTTGTTGGTTACTTATTAATAAACATATTTGGATTTTTACCCACATTTAATTTCTTTAAATTTATATTAGCTTTTAGCTATGTTATGGGAGTCGGTGGACTTTTTGTAATAATATCTGTCTTCTTATTTTTATCAAGACTTGTTATGCTTTTATGGCAATTTATTGGTAAAAGAGTCTGGATGAAAACAAAAAGCTATGTTACATTATCTTTGAAACATTTATCAATCTACAATAAAAATTATCAAAGGGCAATTCTAATTATTTTTATTTTAAGTTTAGCAGTCACACCGGGAATCATTTCTAGCAGATCAGCAAAAACCCACAATCATTTTGAAGCAAGTTTAAAAACAGGTTATGCTGACTTGATGGTCACAGATTGGCAAACATATTTCCAACCAATAAGACAGAATATTACTAATATAGATGGAATCGTCAATTCTGTGGAAATAAATTTTATATCATATTATATTTATGATTCATTTGATATTGGATACACTAGATTCATAGCAAATGCAATTATAGTTGATAATATTACTAACTTTCTGGATGTTGTTAATGATGAATTATATACAATTACATCTTATAGTAAGGAAGATGTAGCTAAACTAGAAGGTAATATGACTTGTTTTGTTGATACTAAACATGCAAAAGATCTAGATTTAATAAATGGGTCAAAAGTTGTAATGGAATTTCTAGAAAATATGTTTGAACCAATTGAAACAACTTATATTCAAAGCTTTGAATATTTTCCAACAATACTTACATATGAAACATTTTATAGTAGATGGTTTGAACAAGCTGATTATGTCGTTAGTGGTTTGACTTGGAAAACACTAAAGAATTATACAAGAATGGATACATATCCCACTACTGAGGCTAAACTTTTACTCAAAACTACAACAAATGCTAATATAACATATATCAGGGAAGTATTAGCTGATAATTATGGACTTGAAGTTATCACAGGTACTGAAGTTGAGCAACAATTAAACGAACAAGTAAATTACTTTGGTATCAGTTATTTTGCGATAGCCACAGTAGTAGCTTTAATAGCATCAATGTTTTTCGGATATATTACTGCAAGGAATATTTACCATCAGAGATTACGTATTATAGAATCTCAATATCAAATTGGTGCTAAAAGGAATCAAATCTGGTTAAGTTATACTATAGAATTACTATTCATAATTATACTGCCACTAGTAGTTGGTTTAGCAACAGCTATCCCATTACTAAAAGCAATTATGCCATTCATTTTGAATCTTGATACAGATTATTACAAATTTAGTCCATGGGTTCCATGGTGGATAATACTGATCATTTTCAGCTTTGGTTATATCGTTATAACAAGTGGTTGGTTGCTGGAAATCATTCCTTTAGTGAAAAAATATAGACCAATTAAGCAGGAGTAAGAAAGAAAGATGATCGATTGCAAAGACCTAATTAAAATCTATGCTGATGAAGAATCAAATACAAAGATTCCTGCATTGCGAGGTTGTGATTTAGAAGTCAAAAGTGGTGAAATCATCACTATTGTTGGTCCTAGTGGTTCTGGAAAAACTACTTTGGTAAATATTCTTGCGGGATTGGAAACAGTTTCCAGTGGTACAGCGCGTGTAGGTAATTATTTACTCGAACAAATTCCTGAAGCTCAACTTAACAAATATAGATTAGAAATGATTGGAATAGTAGATCAATTCCCAGAGCGAACACTATTCCTCGATGCAACAGTAGGAGATAATCTGAAATTCACTAGCAGTTTAATTACCCGTACTACGCATAATTATAATATTAGCCATAGTGAAATACTCAAAAGTTTAGATATTTTCCATCTTGAAAATAGACTTGTTCGTCATCTTTCAGGTGGGGAGATGATCAGAACAGCAATTGCTTCAGCTTTAGCAAAAAATGCACCAGTAATTTTATGTGACGAACCCACTGGTCAATTAGATAGTGAAAATACTGATAATGTCAAAAAACTTTTGAGACAAATTACTCGAGACTTTGGTGCGACTGTTTTAGTAGTAACACACGATCCTCGTTTCCAAGAAGGAGTCGATAAAACTTGCGAAATTAAAGACGGTAGAGTTTCTACTATATTAAATGTAGAGGATCAAACAGTTTATAGTGGTAAATCAAAATTTCCTCTTAAATTCATGACACAAATTGACTCAACAAAAAGTATTCGTTTGCCTGATATTATTATCAAGACTTTACATTTAGAGAAAAATGCTGAACTTTTAATGAATAAAGAAAGTAAAGTTGAACTCAAACATCCAAAAGGAATTCCACCTGAAGAGATTGTTCTAGAAAAGATTAAGGAGCGACGAAAAGAACTTCATTTTGATCCACTACCATTAGGTTATTTTGAAAATTCACCTATAATCATTCAATTAAAAGAAGTCTCTAAAATTTATTCTTCAAATGGAACAGATGTTCGTGCTTTATCAAATATTAATCTAAATATACACAAAGGAGAGCTTCTTTTCATTCTTGGACCTAGTGGTTCCGGTAAGACAACCTTAGTGAAGCTTATAACCGGTCTTGAAAGCTCCACCATGGGTGAAATCTTTCTCGATGGAACGAAATTTAGTGACTTCACTGATGCCCAAAAAGCTGATTTTCGCAGAGGTAAAATGGGTCTAGTTTCTCAACAAGGTAATCTTCATCCATTTCTAACTATAGAGGAGAATTTCTACTTGAAACAGCTTTACTCTGGTAAACGAATTAGATCAGGTTCATTGGATGCTATAGTTTTGGATCAACTTGAGAGATTTAAAATTGCTCATCGTGGAAAATCTTATCCTCTTGAAATATCTGGTGGTGAACTTCAAAGAGCTTCCTTAGCAATTGCTAATAATGAATATCCCCCTATTGTTTTCTTAGATGAACCTACTGCCAATCTTGATTCAGAATTGGCAAAACAAGCTATGGATGAAATTTATACATTACACGATCTTTCTGGAATAACTTTCCTTATTGCTACTCATGACATCGATCTCATTCGAGATGGTTTTCGAGCAATTCAACTTATTGATGGTGAGATAAATGAAGATGGTCTTATAGTAACAAAATAGGACCATCCAATTTTATTCTTTTTTATTCAATAATCGATTTTTCTACTGGTTCTACCAATTTTTCTGGGTTAATTTCTACTTTATTCAAACCTTTTTTTAACCAGATAATTAGGAAGATTGCCGGTATTATTACCAGTAGTAAGAATACACTTGCAGATTGCATTAAATATTGATAACCACCAAGAGGAGTAGCTAATTGTGCGATTATGATCGATCCTAGAGCCATTTGTCCATACGACCGAATTTTCCAAAGGAGACATTATCAGAGAGAATGCCATATAGTAGTTTAATGTACCATGGTATCATAATAATTGTTTGATAGGTTATTGAATCATCGGGACTAACACCAAGTCTATCTTGCATAAGTACTGGCAAAAGAAAAATCGCAGCCATAGCAAATCCTTGCGAAAAATAGAAAAACCCTTGAATTCCCAAATACCATTCACGCCAAGCATCTGCTTGTCGTGAAGAATACTCATCAATTGATATAATCAGTGTTAGTGATTTAAAAAACTAGAAAGATTTTGCTAGAATTTCCCTTTCATTTGAAAATTTCTTTAGAGAAACTTTTTAGATAGATTATTTTGTTAGTATGCTGAATACCTATGTCAAATCAAGCTGAAGTTTCAGTATTATTTATTTTTCAACCTCGAGAAGAATTACAAAAGTACTTTCAAGATAATTTAAAGAACTATTCAAATGTTAAATTGATTTTTCCTCCAAATTTAGAAGAACAAACCTTTTTGAAATATGCTTCTGAAGCAGATATTATTGTTGGATGGCGTCCTTCTGAGGAATTATTGACCGCAGCCCATAAATTATCATTATTTATTAATCCAGGAGTTGGTGTACAAGATTTAACTGCGATATTCCATAAGATCAATCAAACTAGGAAAGTTATTCTTTGCAATGGTCATGGTAATACTTATTTTACAGCTCAGCATGCTGTTGCTCTTTTATTAGCACTTACAAATAAAATCATCCCACATCATAATTGGATGAAAGAAGGTCAATGGCGTAAAGGTGATGGTGATGCCCAATCAATACCCTTGCGTAATCGAAAAATCGGTCTTTTGGGTTACGGTGCTGTTAATACCAAAGTTCACAAATTTCTCGCTGGTTTTGATGTAGAATTCCATGTTTTGAAACGTGATTGGAACAAAGAGCGTATTAATACTTTACCTACTAATGTAACTAAATACGAAGCTAATGGACTTCAAAAATTCCTAAGAGAAATTGATATTTTGATAGTAGCACTCCCTTTAACAACATATACCAGAGAAATTATTGGCAAAAAGGAATTGGAATTGTTGGGTTCTAATAGTTTGCTGGTTAATGTTGGTCGAGGGGAACTAATAGAAGAAGAAAGTTTGTTTTATGCTTTAAAAGAGAATATTATTGCTGGGGCAGCATTAGATGTTTGGTATAATTATAATCCAGAACCAGATAACTCAGGGAAAAAATTCCCTTCCAAATACCCTTTTAATGAATTAAATAATGTTATTCTTAGTCCTCATCGTGGTGCTTCACCTATGAATGATTTGCAAAGATGGGATGAAATTATCGAAAATATTATTCGTTTCACATTAGGTCAAACTAATTTTCTCAATATAGTTGACCTAAAAAATGAATACTAAATTCAAAATCATTAGTTTAAATTAAGTAAAAATAAAATAAAAATAAAGCAACTCAAGTTGCTTTTCAATCTTTCTTTGCAGCAGGTTTCTTCTCAGTTGTAGTAGCTTTAGTAGTAGTTGTTTTCTTGGTTGTAGTAGTTTTTGCTGCTGGTGTAGTTGTAGTTTTCTTTGTAGCTGGTGTAGTTTCTTTCTTCTCTACAGGTTTTGCTGCTGTGGGAGGTTTAGCAACAGGTTTAGGAGCTGGTTTTGAAGCTGGTTGTTTTGTTGTGGTTGTTTTCTTTTGAGTTCCAGCTGCACTACCAATTCTTTTAACTTGGAGAGTTTGTCTTTTCTTCTTCTTGGAAGAAATAGTTCTTTGCTGAGTTTTTTCAACATCAAATTGTGTTGGAATAGCAGAAATAAATCCTTCTTGTCCAGGCCTATTGGTAATAATTGCATATCCTTTTTCTGTTCTAATGACTGCTCCCTTGGTCATTACCTTTCTACGAGTAAATTCTTTATTCGCGGGATTGCTTTCTACATCTACAATTTTTACTTCTTCAGTTTTACCTGTGCTTGGATCTGATAAATTACAAGTATCATAACGTAATGCCCTTAATTTGGAGTTTCCTCCACGGGTTCTTATATGTTTGACTCTAGGTTCGCCTATAATTGTTTGAGCTTCAGGTCGACCTAATTCAGCTTTTCTCTTTTCATGGTGCTTTTTTAGTCTTGCACCGGTTTTTGTTCTTCTACTAAGGCCCTGCCATCGTGCCATTTTTTTCAACAACCACTAATACTATTATTATTCTATTCTTTCGCTCTTTATAAGTCTTTAAAACCTTTACTATTATTTTCAGAGTGCCCTCTTATAAAAGAGAACTATTTTTTCTCGTACAATTTTTAAGGTTTAAAATTTCTTTCTATATAAGCAGTGTTAGGAGCAATAAAACCAATTTAAAAAACTTTGTTCAAAGTTGGTCTTGTCGGTAGATAAATGGAAACTCATAGGAGGAGGAATAAATTATTTAGCATTAATTTTCTTATAGACAGGTTTTATTTCATTATTTAGAGCATTACTATCTCTGAGATGTGCAGCACTCCGTGCGAGTTGTGTTATAATTGATTGTACGTCAAAGGCATCCGCTCCTTCAGGCCAGTCTCCTTCATCTGAAAAGTCAGCTATCGCTTTTAGGATCCCATTTTCAATTTCCTTCTGTTCATCTTTTCGGTTACGGTGAGATTCATTATCTGATGTAATTGTCATAGTATATTCCTACTGCCATATATGAGTTTCACTATCTTCTGTAAAGATATAACCTAAAAGCATTATCTAATACCACGATATCCTACAAATATTATATGAGCTAAAGCGAATGACTTTTTATTGAGAAAGAATATTTAACTGTTAGAGAAAAATATTTCGAGTAAATTAAGGAGTAATATCTTCATGACTGAGAAAATAGCTAATGATAGTAATATCCAAAAACTTGCTAAATATCTTATTGAAGGGAATAAGAAAGATGCCTTATCATTGATTCGTTCAAAGCTATCAGAAGAAAGTGATGATGCCCCTCAACAATTGGTCTGGAAAGGTTGGGAACGAGCTCTTAACCGCCAAGAAAATAACTCCTTGATTTATCAGTTATTAAATGGTATGCCATTAAAAGAAGCAAAAAAAGCTCATTCTGATATTAAACGAAAGAAAACTGAAATACTTGTTCGTGATTATACTCAAACAGATTTATCATCAAATTACCTTTCTTTGTGGGCTTCCCTTCTAGAAATTTATTGCAATATCCATAAAGATAATCAATAAATCATTTTATCAAATAGCATACTTATTTATTTTATTAAATAGTTCCACTAGAAAAGGAGGTTAGTAAATTTTATATATGATGGAAGTGTAAAAAAACATAATAGAGTTCCACTAGAAATAGCGGTCTTTCCAGTATTTGCCTAATAATATAATTAAGCCTCTAACCAAACGTAACAATGAGTATAAGATGAACAATAGGAGATTAGTAGAATTACATGACAGATCATCCATTAGATGCCATTTTTGATAGATTTTTAACAAGTCCAAGCATCTTTAAAAACCACGAAGTACTTAGACCAAGCCACATACCAGATAATCTACCACATAGAGATTTCGAAATACAATTTTTAGGAAAGGCATTAGGAAATGCTTTGCGAGATAATCGTCCTAGCAACATTTTTCTTTATGGAAAAACTGGAACAGGTAAGACTATTGTCTCTAAATATGTAACAAAATACCTCAGACAAAAAGCTGCAGCTATTGGAAAGAATATCATACTCTCGATTTTAAATTGTGTTGAAGTTGATACGGATTATCGAGTTTTAGCACGTTTATGTGATGTAGTGGGTGAGTCTGTACCATTTACAGGATTACCAACTGATGAGGTTTTTAGTCGATTCAAAGCAAAATTAGATTCAAAGAAGCAATTACTTATAGTTGTTTTTGACGAATTAGATAAATTACATCATAAAAGTGGGGATAACGTATTATATCAATTAACGAGGATTAATACTGATCTAAAACGAGCACAAGTTTCATTGGTTTGTATCACAAACGATCTTTCCTTTAAAGAAACACTTGATCCCAGAGTGAGATCAAGTCTATCTGAGGAAGAGTTGGTATTCAAACCATATAATAGTCTTCAATTGGAAGATATATTAGGCGAGCGTTCTGTTGAAGGATTTAATGATGGTGTTCTTACAGAAGGAGTTATTAGTTTATGTGCAGCTTTAGCAGCACAAGAACATGGTGATGCACGCAGAGCATTAGATTTACTTAGAGTAGCTGCGGAAATAGCGGAAAGAGAAAACGAATCCAAAGTTTTACAGAATCATGTAAGAAAAGCTTCAAAACAAATAGAAAAGAACACTATTCAAGAAGCATTAATTTCTTTACCGGTCCAAACAAAACTTGTTTTATGGGGAGTCTATGTTCTAGAAAAAAGCGCTCTTAAAATTATAACTACTGGTGATTTATACAAAGTATATTTAGAGCTTTGTAAAACAATTAGTCTTGACCCAATAACACCACGCCGAGCAAATTCTCTTCTTAATGAGTTATCTATGTTAGGAGTAGTAAATACTAAAGTTGTTAGCATGGGTCGCTATGGACGAACTACAAAAGTTTCTTTATCTGTTTCTCCTCGTGAAGTTCGAAATATTTTATGTGAAGATTTTCATATCAAAAAAGTTTCAGATTTCGATGCTGATCTCGTTCTCGAACGAGATTAACTTTTCTTTTTTTTCAATTCAAATCAGACTAATACTTTCACTTACCTCACCTATCATTAGTGATATATTACTCATAACATACCAAACTATTTAGAATCAAAAAATAATGGAAATATGACTAAAATTAATGTTGGAAAGAAATATTAACCCAAAGAGTGATTGATATTTTTAGCAAAATGGATTTTTATCCTAAAGCAAAGATTAAATTAGGTTACCTTTTGTCTCAAATACAGTTAATTTGGTTATTATCTTGGTGATTAATGAATGAGTGAATTTAATCCTAATCTTGAACTTCAACGTATTATCTATGATTTTGAAGAAAAACCTGTTTCTATCAAATGTTTAGTTGATAATTCTGATGTTCATATAGGTGAAGGTTCAATTAAATTAATCAAGGGATCAGAATTTGAGTTACCTTTATGGGTCGCTCGTATTTTAGCAGAAGAAAAGCAAGTTGAAATCAAAAATATGAAATCTTTTGATATTTCCTATATGCAAACGGTTCTATGGGATGAAGGAAAAAGTCAGACGCCTATTGAACTCGATCCTGATTTTTATCCTGTAACATCTTTACAAATCGAAAGTTTAGCTAAAAAAGCTGAAACTGATCCATATGCTTTGCGTGATAAAGAGCGAATGGAAGCATTATTAAAAGATATAATATCAAAAAGAAGGTTCAAAATAATCAAACTCTCACAAAAAGTAGGTGATCCCTCACCATTTATTAAACATTTAACTCCCGAAGAGCTCTGGTTGTTCAAAAGCTTACGCGATCAACTCCGAGAATGGGAAGCATCCCTTCTCGATTGTAGCAAGAACAATCCATGCTTCTAATTGTCTACATTTTGAGGGAAAGATGCATAATTCTACTCCAATAAATTATTATTAAAGATTAATGAAATTAACAAAAGAGGATTAAGAACTTGGTCTCCGATACAACAGATCCTGTAGCAGCATTTACTGAATTTATTCGCGAATATAGAGATGACAATGGTGATTATATCTATCGACAGAAAATTCAAGAAATGACTGTTGAAGGAGGATTTTCCCTTGAGGTTGATTTTGCGGATTTGATTAAATTTAATCCAGAATTAGCTCGTAGAACAATTGATGAACCAAATGAATTTCTCGAAGCGGGAAATAGAGCTGTTGCTGAAGTAGTTGAGATCGAAGATTCAGACTATGCCTTTTCTATTCGTGATTTTTATATTAGATTCTTTAATTTAGCTGAAAGTGAAACTATCCCACTTCGTTCAATTCGAGCAGAACATGTAGGGAAATTAATCATGTTAAATGGAATTACTACTCGAGCCACTGTGGTTAAACCATTGCTCGTAGAAGGATTTTTCCAATGTCTAAATTGTAATGAAATAATTATCAAACCTCAAGAAGAAGGACGATATACCCCCCCTTATGCTTGTGAAAATCCTGCGTGTGGTAGAGCTGGTCCATTCAAACTTCTAACAGAAGATTCGAAATTTATTGATTGGCAAAAAATAACTATTCAAGAACGACCTGAGGATTTACCCCCAGGACAAATGCCTCGTTCAGTTACAGTTTTACTAACGAATGATCTAGTCGATACTATTCGTCCTGGAGATCGTGCAACAATTACAGGTGTTTTACATTCTATTCCAGATTTTGCACAGAAAAGCACAGGTAAATTAGCAACATTTCATGTAAATATGAATTCAAATAATGTTATACCAGAGGAAAAGGAATTTGAAACAATTGAAATAACTGAAGAAGAGGAAGCAAAAATTCTAGCATTAGCTAATGATCCGTGGGTTCATAATAAGATAATTGATTCCATAGCACCTTCCATTTATGGAAATCTATTGATCAAAGAATCAATTGCTTTATTATTATTTGGTGGAATACCAAAAACACTTCCTGATGGATTGAAAATCAGAGGGGAAAGCAATCTCTTAATGATAGGTGATCCCGGTACTGCAAAAAGTCAAATTTTAAGATACGTAGCGTCTTTAGCTCCTCGAGCATTGTATACTTCTGGAAAAGGAACTTCTGCAGCTGGTTTGACTGTAGCGGTGCTTCGAGATGCTGAAACAGGTGAATTTGCTCTTGAAGCAGGTGCTTTAGTGCTAGCAGATAGAGGAGTATGTTGTATTGACGAACTTGATAAAATGCGTACTGAAGATCGCAGTAGTATCCATGAAGCACTTGAGCAAAGAACAGTATCAATTGCAAAAGCAGGTATCGTTGCAACCCTTAACGCTCGTTGCTCAATTATTGCAGCAGCCAATCCGAAAATGGGTCGGTATGTTCCCTCTCGAAGCGCTACTGAAAACATTAATTTACCAGTTACCATTCTTTCTCGTTTTGATGTTATTTGGATTGTTCGTGATGAACCAGAAAGTGAAGCTGATAAAATTAAAGCTGAGCACATTTTACGTCTACATACATCCGGTGTGACTGAAAAAGAAGCACCCATTTCTAAGGACCTTTTACGTAAATATATCAGTTACGCTAAAATTAATTCCCATCCCCGTCTTTCTGAAGATGCTGCTAAACGTTTAGAGGAATTCTATTTGGAAATGCGTGTTGCAGGTGAAGGTGTGGATTCACCTATTGCTATTACTGCTCGACAATTAGAATCTTTAATTCGTCTTACTGAATCACATGCACGTATGGCTCTTCGTACTGAAGCTTCTGTCGAAGATGCTGATGCAGCAATAAGGGTTCTTAAAGAATCTCTTCGTCAAGTTGGTATTGATCCTGAAACAGGTAAAATGGATATTGATACTATAATGGTTGGTACCACTTCCTCTACTAGATCTAAGATAGAAATCCTTTTGGAAATTATTGCTAACCTTGAAAGTGAACATAAAGGTCAAGCTGTTCCCCTTGAAATTGTTTATGACAAAGCATATGAATCAGGCATTAATCGTGAATTTGTAGAACGTAATATTGAACATATGCGTCAAGATGGTATGCTGTTCCAACCAAAAGCTGGTTTTATCAAACGAACTTAGAATAGGTTGGTGTTAAAATCCCTTTGTCCTACAAAGATTCTTAGAACAATCCTTAGTGAGAGCTAAAATACGTGATTAGGAAATGAAGATAGAGCAATTAGATTTACCTAAAGAAGCTATACAACTAATCCTTAAACGAGGTATTACTACTCTCTACCCCCCTCAAATAGAAGCTATTAATCGTGGATTATTGGATGGTGAGAATATTGTTTTAGCTATTCCAACTGCTTCTGGTAAAACCCTAGTAGCAGAATTGGCTATGTTAAAAGCTATACTCTTGAGAGGGGGAAAAGCACTTTATTTAGTTCCTTTAAAAGCTCTAGCAACAGAAAAATTCGATGATTTTAAGGAATTTGAAGCACTTGGCATTAAGATTGTTCAATCAACCGGTGATTTTGATTCTTCTGATTATCATCTATCAAAATATGATTTAATTATTTGTACAAATGAGAAAGTCGATTCTTTGTTAAGGCATGATACAAAATGGATTAGAGACCTTCAAATTATTGTTTCTGATGAAATACATTTAATTGATGATGCTTCTCGAGGACCTACCCTTGAAGTTGTCCTTGCTCGTTTGAAGAAAATGCTTCCTTATACCCAAATATTAGCGCTCTCAGCAACTATCTATAATGCCGATGAAATTGCTGAATGGCTCGATGCTGAACTTGTGTTATCAGAATGGCGTCCAGTCAAACTAACAGAAGGTGTTTACTTTGAAGGAAAAATCAATTATCCTGATGGTTCACAAAAGAGCGTTCCTGTTATTGATGTTAAAAATGCAGAAGTAAACTTAGCATATGATACAGTTAAAAATCAAGGACAAATTCTAGTTTTTGCTAATACTCGAGCAAGTTCACAAGCTGCAGCTGAAAGAATCGGTCAAACTATGAGTAAATTACTCACGATTAATGAAAGGCAGCAATTAGAAGCATTAGCTGATCAGATGTTAGCTGTTGGAGAAAAAACCTCTTTAGGTGAACGGTTAGTAAAATGTATTCGTAAAGGAGCAGCATTTCATCATGCTGGTTTAAATCCCGATCACCGTAAATTAGTGGAAAATTATTTCAAACAAAACTTGATCAAATGTATTTGTGCCACTCCAACCTTAGCAGCGGGAGTAAATCTTCCAGCTCGTAGGGTTGTTATTATGTCACTTTCTAGATATGAGGTAGGCATAGGAAATCAACCTATCAAAGTGCTTGAGTATAAACAACAAGCAGGACGTGCAGGTAGACCTAAATATGACTCAGAAGGAGAAGCGGTTATTATAGCTAAGAAAAATTTTGATATAGCTAAATTTATGGAAAATTATTGTTTGGGTGAATCCGAAATAATCTATTCCAAATTAGCTAGTGAAAGCGCTCTTCGAACCCATATTTTAGCTGCTGTCGCAATAGGTTATGTAGAAAATTTGCGGGATTTAGCTCAATTTATTCGTGAAACTTTTTATGGTCATCAAAATGATCTAGGAACAACAGAAATCCAAGTTAAAAAAGTGCTTAAATTCTTAATCAATGAAGGGATGATGGAGAATGATGAGGCAAGTCTTTCAGCAACAGAATTTGGTCGAAGAGTTAGTCAATTATATATCGATCCATTATCAGCAGTAATCATTAGAGATGGCTTGAAGAAAGCTGAAGAGTTAAATGAAATCCTACCAGAAGTAGCTTATTTCCATTTAATTGCTGCTACACCAGATTTACGTAATCTTTATCTTAGACAAAAAGATCAGAATGAATTACAAAAATATCTTATGGATTATACTGATAAATTCCTAATTGATATTCCTGAGCAGTGGGACCCAGATTATGAATATTTTTTGATGCAATTAAAATCAGCTCTCTTGCTTAAACAATGGATAGAAGAGAAGCCTGAAGATGCTATCATTTTACATTTTAATGTTGGTAGTGGGGACATTCTCTACTTAACCGATAATGCGAAATGGTTACTTTATGCCTCATCTGAGATTGGTAAACTATTTAGGCTCAAAAGTATTCAAAAACCAATTAATGAATTACATATAAGAGTTTCACATGGTATTAAACGAGAGTTGGTGCAATTAGTAAAATTAAAGGGAATTGGTCGTGTTCGCGCTAGGATGTTGTTTAATAGTGGTTTCAAATCCATCGCATCCTTGAGGAAGGCTGATCCACGAGAATTAGCACGAATACCTACTTTAGGGCCTGAAATTGTTAGACAAATTAAAGAACAACTTGATGATCCAATGCTTGACCAAGAATTGAATTGAAAACCAATCTTTCAAGAATATTTTTAGATAATATTTTTTAATTTGTATTGGTTTTACCAAGTGACTGTCTATGGCAACTGATTTGAATAGAATACTTAAATTCGATAGATCCCAGCTATCAACATTCTCTCGGGATATCAAAGAACGATTTAAGGATAAAGACTGGTCAACTATTGGTTTAACTACCGCGATTTTTATTTTTTTAGTATCTTTTGCAGTATTAGTACGAATACTTTTTGCTTATTACTATCGAGAAGCTTTTACCGTTGATAGTGATCCTATAGTCTGGAATAGAAATGTAGATTTTTTCCCTAATGGAGCCATTTTTGCGGGATTTGCTGATTTTCGCTATTATTATAAAATATGGGTAGATGGTTGGTATAATCAAGGATGGTATCCATTTTTGGATTGGCATGAAGCAATAGATGGAGATGCATTAGACCTATATTCCTATCCCCCTATTTTTCTATACTTTCTTGTGTTAATATGGCGCCCGGGTATGAATGATTTATGGTTAGCATTACCGATGATAATAGCTGACGCAGCATGTGCAGGAATGGTTTATCTAATCATAAAGAAGATATTCAAAGATGAGAAAAATACCTTTCTAGCTTTTATTGGTGGATTTGTTATGGCATTATCGCCAATTAATATAATCTATGATGGTGTTTTTTGGTTAAATCCCGGACCCGTTACTCTCTTTACATTGATTTCATTTTATTTCCTACTAAACAGGAAATGGCGTCAAACATTTTTCTGGCTTGCTTTAGCAACCATGACAAAACAAAATGCGCTGTTCTTTACCTATCCATTATTTTTCATTATGTTAGGTGAAAAAGTACGAGAAAAAGGGACCAAAAGAGGATCGTTTGAGAGTATAATGAATGCATTGTTTTTTGTTTTGGTATGTTTATTTATTTCAATTCCATGGATTTTCATTACACCAATATTTTATGGTGCACATATGCTTTTTCCCGGTCAGATGTTAAGATTAGACAGTAATATTAAAGATCCTGACTTCAATCATACAGTTCAATTTTCTTGGTCTTTAAAAGAAATTGGTGTAAATCAAGCATTTCTTGATTTCATAGCGTATACCTCAAACTCAATGTTATTAATGATCGTTAGTGCCAGTGTAATTGCGGTCCCTTTACTTTGGAGGTCTTTCAAAGTTAAATTGGATAATTCTGAGATATTTGAGGTTTTAGCTGTCTATACTATTATTACTCATATTTTCATGCCCAGAGGTGTCTACAAATTCTATAGTGCCTACTATATGCCTATCATTATTGTAGCATTAATTGGTTCACTGGGATATTATGGAAAACATTGGTTAACAAAATCAACTTTCTTAACCATAGGTATTAGCTTATTCTTTGCGTTCAGTTTTTGGCATTTAATCATCCCTCGAGAATTTACTCCATTAATTCTTTTCCTTGCAAGTGTAGTTATCGCTTTCCTAGCAGGAATTAGAGGAACTTTCAAACATTTAGAAAAACGGTATCAATTTAATTTAAAATGGTAAAAGAAATTCTTGATAATTAGAGACAATTTTAAAAAACCTAGAAACTAATTTAGCTTGTCTCTCTATGATTACTTAAGGAGAATGAGCTAAGATGACCACAAAAAAATCTAATTGTTTGCATCCTATAGATTGGCGTTATGGCAGTGAGGAAATGCGCTATATTTTCTCGAGAGAAAAACGTCTTGAATTATTATTAAAAGTTGAAGCAGCAATTGCTTTTGGACATGCAATGGTAGGGGATATTCCTAAGAAGGCGGCAGAAGAAATAGAGAAAAAAGCTTCACTAGATTTTGTATCTTTAGAACGTGTTGATGAAATTGAACGAGAAATTTACCATGATATAGCTTCAGTAGTCAGAGCTTTTGCTGAACAATGTGGTGAATATGGACGTTATATTCATCTCGGGGCAACAAGTAATGATATTATTGACACTGCTGAAATGATTCGAACAAAAGAAGCTCTCAAACTAATTGAATCAAGAGTTGTTAAGGTAATAGGTAATTTAATTGTGATTGTAGAAGAACACAAGAAAACAGTTTGTATAGGACGCACCCATGGGTCTCATGCAGTTCCATATTCTTTTGGTCATAAAATAGCTATTTGGTTAGATGAGCTTGTAAGGCATTTGGAAAATATTCGTTCATTAGAAAAAAATAGAATTATGGGTAAACTTTCAGGTGCCGTAGGAACTCGGGCTGCTTATGGCATTCATGCAGATAGAATTTTACAAATTACTATGGATAAATTAGATATTAAACCTGCTATTATTACTAACCAATTACTCTCACGTGAAATTATTGCTGAAATTTTCATGGAATTAATTCTTTTGGCCTGTTCCTTGGATAAATTCGCAACAGAAGTAAGAACATTACAAAGAACTGAAATTGGTGAATTGATGGAACCTTTCAAATCAGATAAACAAGTTGGTTCAAGCACTATGAGCCATAAACGAGATCCTGAAAGAAGTGAACGAATGAGTTCTCTAGCTCGACTTATGCGTGGTTATGCATCACCCGTTTTTGAAAACATTATAACCTGGAACGAACGTGATTTAGCAAATAGTGCGAATGAAAGATATATTCATCCTGAAATTTTCTTGACAATTGATCAGATGCTTCTTGATTTTAATTTTGTAACTAAGGGATTGCAAATTAATGTCGATAGAATGAAAAAGAATCTTGAGATGTCAAAAGGTCTTGTTATGGCAGAAGCAATAATGACTATTCTAGCGAAAAATGGTATGAACAGACAAGATGCTCATGAATTACTACGTGAAAATTCAATGACCGCTTACAAGGAAGATGTCCAATTACTTGATATTTTATTAAAAGATGATCAAATCTTAAAATATCTTTCAAAAAATGATTTAAAGGAAATTTTTGAAAAACCTGAAAATTATCTTGGAACTGCAAGTGAACAAATAGAAGTCATTTTATTATTAGCAAAGAAAGCAATTAATGGATAATTTTCAATAATTATCCTCCTTTTACCTTTTTCTTACACAAGAATAAAATAGCAGAAAAGTGTTTAAACAGTGTGTATTAAAAAATGATGATATTCCAGTTTAACGAGAGTGGTATGTATTGATAACATTCATTGAGCACGAGGATTATTATAAACATAAAATGCCGCAAATACTTGAAAGTCCGAGAAGATTAAAAATTATCACAAAAGCTCTTGAAGATCAAGGGATATATAATTTACCTGATGTGAAAAAAGCTTCTCCTGACAAAGCTACAGAAGTAGAAGTTAGAACAATTCATACCGACCATTTAGTTGATCTAGTTAAACATGGTAGTATGATTGGTATAACATCAATTACAGGAGATACCATAACAAATGAATTTACTTTTGAAGCAGCATTACGAGCACTTGGGGGAGCAAAACTTGCAGCTGAAATTGCTTGGAAAAATACTAATCATATGACTTTTGCTTTAGTTCGTCCACCAGGACATCATGCTACAAATAGAAATGCAATGGGTTTTTGTTTCTTTAATAATCTAGCATTTGCTGCTAATTATCTTATTGCTAATAGAAAATTGAAAAGAATAGCTATCATTGATTTTGATAATCATTACGGAAATGGTACCGCAGATATTTTTTATGATAGAAGTGATATCCTCACAATCTCACTTCATTCAGAGCCAGATGTCTCATTTCCTTATCAAGGAAGAATAAATGAACTAGGGGAACGTGAAGGGGAAGGATATAATATTTGTATACCTTTACCAAATGATACCGGGGATAGAGAATATTTACCATTCTTTGATAGATTTGTTACCCCAATTGTTAGAAGTTATAAACCAGAAATAATTCTTGTTTCAGCAGGATACGATGGGTTAAAGGGTGATCCATATGGATATTTAGGACTGTCACCTTATGGATATCAAAGTATTAGCGAAAAAATACAAGAACTTGCAACTGACATTTGTTTTGGGAAAATAGCTTATTGTCTTGAAGGTGGATATAAATATGATGAACTTGATAAAGCCTTTTTAGCAAGCATTTCGCCTTTTATAAAAGATTACACTTTTTCACAAGAACCTAGTAAAAAGTGGAGTAGTGGTGGAAATAAAAATATCCTAAGGAACTTAAATAATGATTTGAAAGAAATTCTAAAGAATTATTGGCAAATAGATTAATAATGAAAAAAAGAAATTTTTTAATCAAGAAAAGAGAAGATTAATCTTCATCATACTTCTTATACATCTTCAAAACTTGAGATAAAGCAATAGGTTTGTTATTAACCAAAGTATTAATTTCGACGTCATCAGCTAAACCAGAACTTTTGAGCTTGGGAAGAAAAACTTCTTCAACTTGGAAAATACCTGCTTCTGAAATCATTAAAACATCTATCCTTAGAGGTTTTTTCTTAGATCCCTTGCTAATTTCAACTGATGAAATGCTAAGCGCAGAAACGGAATGAATATCAACTTTACCGAGATCATATGGTCGACGGCTACGACCCTCACACATATCAAGTCCATCAGCTATTGTTACAAATCCTGCTTCAGGCGTTAAACACTCAATATCTTCATCGTGAGCCAATATAGCATGTTGAATATGTGATAGTAGTTCAATTCGCTTATCAGTATCTGGATAAATCTTCTTTAATTTTGCATAGAGAAAATCTTTGGCTAAAAGGGATGAGGTGAGTTCATGATAGTTACGATGAATTACATGACCAACATCATGTAGATAACAGGCAGATAAACAGACTAAAGCAACATCATCTAAATCACCGATATTTTGCCTTATTAACGCAGGGGTGATATCATCTTTAACGATATTTAATATATTGAGAGCATTACGACAAACAATCGTTACATGATCAAGTCCATGATCTGTATAATGAAGATATTTTACTGCGAGTCTATTTGCGGCATTAATGGATCCTTCTATTTCTGCATCTGTAATAAGAAAATTCCACATTTCCTTTGCTTTTTTGAAACCCGATTCATCTAGAATAGAATTTACATCAGTAATGACTTTTTCTCGGTCAACGATTTTCATTATTTACTCACCCTTTGAATTACGAAACAATCAATTGAAAAAGGTTCCTTTAAAGGTATACGTCCATATGCTTTTATCAAGGTTCTTTCAATCTGTTTTATGCAATGATTATTTATTTAATAATATGTCACTTCCGAAACGCTTTTGTTTAAATAAATAATAATTTCATATCAATTACAAAAAAAAGAGAATGTGTACACCATGCTTTTAGATTGCTATATAATGACTGATGACGGAGAAGAATTAAAAGTCGAATCTGGTGATATGAAGACAAATAGTAAAACTTGTGCAATTATAGTCTCTCACACACACCATTGTATCTATGTTTTCAAAGGTGCGAAGATATCTATTGTACAGAAATTTGCAGTTGCAAGGCGTGCATCAGCAATGCGTTTACAACAAGGTTATAGAATTAAACACATTGAACAAGAAGAAGGAATAGATGAGGAATTTCTACCAATATTGGATTTTCTAGGAGGATTACAAGCTGATGCTACTGAAACTCCAAAGGAAGCACCAGTAAAAATCGAACCTAAAAAAGAAGATAATACCACAAAGACTCCAACAAAAATTACTACAAAACCAAAAACAGCAACTAAATCCACTTCTAAAGCTAAGAGTGAAGAAACATCTGATTTACCACCAAAATTAGCTAAAGTAATAAAAACAATGATGGGGTTAGACCCACCCGAAATATCTAGTTGTGATTATGTAATCATTGAAAATAAATTATACCTTCTTGTTGGTGAAGATAAATCTGATCTTCGTAAAGGAAAATTCAGTTTAGAAGAAATTGTTACCTTACCTGAAGGAGTTTTTCCAGCAGAGAATTACTACCCAAGAATTCTTATCTCTAATCAAAAAGTTTTAGGCATAGAATTATGGGTACGAAGATAGAAGAAATTCAAAAAAAAACATTTGTAGACTATCGAATAACATAAATAATTGTAAAACTAATCATATTTGAAAAGAAAAATCTGGAGGCCATGAGAATTTCTAGACCAGGAATACCACGGTATCAACACTTGTATAAAGTAATAATAGTTGGTGCTGGAAAAGTAGGGAAGACTAGTTTAACAATCCGGTTTGCAGAGGATCGATTTAGAGAATCTTATCTTCCAACCCTTGGGGTGGATTTCATGACAAAAAATCTAACCATTAACGATAAGCATATTAAATTACAACTTTGGGATACTGGTGGTCAAGAATTTGTTATGTCACTTCTACCATTCTATTTTCAAGGAGCAATGGGAGGAGTCTTAGTTTATGACATTACTAATAGAGATTCCTTCAATTCACTTGATTATTGGTTAAAACAAATCCGTCAAAATGCTGGAAATGTTCCAGTAGTATTAGCTGGGAACAAATTTGATATTGCTGATCAAAGAAAAGTTTCTTCAGAGGAAGCACAAGAATTTGCAAAAGAAAAGAAGTTAATTTATTTGGAAACCTCTGCTAAAACTGGAGTTAGTATTCCTGATCTTTTTGAAGGACTAGTAAAAGTAATAATGGATAATGAAAGCAAAAAAACCACTGAAACGAAAAAGGAAGATAATGATGATGGTGATTTCAGTTTCTGGCAAACAAGCTAATGTTTTTTTAACCTTTCATTTTCGAGGTTTCATATTTTTCTGCAGAATCCCATAAAGAATCAATAAACCTTTGCCATAATTGTGCAAATCCTTGATTATCTGTCCAAGTAGCCATAACTCCAAGCTCGATACCACCTTCTAGTTGTGCATAGCTACCTTGTAAAAGCTCTTTTGAATCAATAATAACCCAGATTGCATGGAAATTGTCAGATATTCTTATTTCAGTAAAAGGTGATAAACTATTCAATACATTAACTTCTCCGGGATTATCAATGCCCTCTTTACCAGTTATAATCTGGATACTCTTTAAATGTCCACGAGCATCTCGCAAAACTTGGTCAATACCATGTAAGTGCAAATCAAAAGGACTATCGATACCAATTGAGATTGTTGTATTAGCATCCATTACCATTTCTTTTATTTTACTAAAAACTGCTTGTGAACCACGAAGAATCCACAATTCCGGGATAAATGTTTTCTTGCTTCGTTCATATAGAGCAAAAAGCTTAGTCTCGGTTTTTTGGAAGGCTTTTTCATATTCATTTCTTAAATCTTTTATAACAGAATCAGGAGAGCGAGGACGATATCTATTTGTACTTGTATCACTTTCTTGAGCAAGAACAAGACCTCTGCTCTTCAAACTATCAATAACTGAATAAACTTTATTTGGTGGAACACCACTCGCTTGGGATATTTCTGAAGCTGTCGCTACACCTAGACCAACAAGTGCAGTATAGATTTTTGCTTGGTATTCATTGAATCCAAGCTTTTTCAGCTCTTCAATAATATCTTCAGTAAAGCTCATTCATTTACCACCATAGTAGTATATGGAAATATGGGCATAAAAGCATTTTTATTTATAATAGTTTCGTACTAGGTGGAGAAATAAATTGAAGGTTTATGTAATAGTAAGGTAATATGCTAATATAGCGCTATGGTTGCTTCTACTAGTATATCGATATTATATTGCTTTATAATAAAGAAAGATAACAAATAATATGCCTCACCTCTCACCTCGATAACTGTACCCGATGAAATGGGTATCAGTCCTCCACTACATCCGAAAGGGAGGGAATAATTCTTCTTCTCCCTCCCCTTTTAACCTTTAAATTGATTTTAAAGTTAAGAAAAGAAAAAATGACAAAAGATAATTTTATAATGTTGATGTTATCGTCTTTTCCCATTCTTTCAGAGCATCTTTTAATGAATTAATAGAACTTGAATCTTTATTCCATTTACGATACTCAACCTGCATTTCATAAAAGACTCTTGAGTGAGGAATGAGTTCCATTAATTGTTCTCGAAAATTAAGGATCTCTAATTTAATCTCTTCAGTGCTAGGATTCCTATTTAATTTCTCTCGAAAAATATCAAATAATTTAATGATCTCTGGATCCAATTTTGTCTTTTCAGAATCTGTTTTTTGTACTACAGCTGGTTTAGGAGGTATTGTAGTAATAGGTTGTTCTATTATTTGTTTGACAGGTTCTGTGACCTGTTCTGGTTCGCTTGTGACTATAGGTTGTTTTATACCTTTTTCAGATATAGCTGATTTTGATACTTCATTGATTGCTTTACTAATTTCAGAGACATCTATCGAATGCTCAGTAAGTAAATCTCGCAACCTATTATTAACCATTTCAGATTGTTCTAGGAATATTTCCAATCGATCAATTTCCTCTTTTAAATATTCTACTTGCCGTTTTAAGACCTCATCCTCTACTGAAATTGCTGTGGGAGAAGCTACTGCACTAGGTTTAACATTAGAAGTTTCATCAATTGAAGCAGTATATTGAGGTGTACTTGGAGCAGGCTCTATAGAATCATTAGTAGATAAATTAGCATCATGAATAGTTTCTTTAAATTGGCTTAATTTTTCAGTGATCTGTTTTTTTGAATCAGAAATTATTTTTCGAATGTCTGATAATGATTCTTGTGTTGTTTCTTGTTCTACAGTTTCGGAACTGCCTTTAGATTCTGCAAGTAACAAAGCATTTCTCAAATCGCGATTCTTTTCTCGTAAAACTTTCGTCTGATTTTTGTAAAAATTTAATTCTTTTTGTATTTCATCCGAGTTCTTAGGTTCTTCACTCAATTTAATCGATCTTCCTTTGTATGTATTGAATAAACTGATTATTTATACTAATTGTTTTTGTTAGTATATATATAGTAAAATAATATTTTCGTTATGACATTAAATAAAAAACAATCGAAAAATACCGCTAAAAATCATCTTTTGGATAAATTATCTAATCTGTAGGCAATCGCCAAAATTTCCCACCTTCTAATAGGTATAAGAAAATTGATGCTGCGACAATATCTGCAGTAGTACCAGGATTCACTTTCTCATCTTCCTCGCGCAATTCAATATCTAACCCTTCAAGTTCTCTGCGACCTTCAAGAGACAAAGCTCCACCTAATTGAATTATATCCATTGCTTGAGCAGAAATCTTCTTTGCTTTTTCTTTGCCAAATTTTCTACTGATCAAAGTATCGGGGTATTTTGCTAAGATACTAATATAACTATTAATTATTGCTAAATTAATATCTTGAGTGACTTTTAATGTTTGGAGCATAATATCTAATCCAGTATCAAATGTAATAGGATATCCTTGTGAAAGTTCCAAACAGATATTGTCTCGCGCTTTACAAAAAGACATTAATTGAACTAATGTGATTTTATTGATTTCCAATTCTTCCCGGTATTTTGTATCAGTTACGTCATATTCCTCAACTTTACCTAGACCTCCAGGAGAAATAGAACTGATACCTTCTGAAACATAGATCGCATCGTCAATAGTTGTATGGTCCATTACTTTGCTAATATTTGCTCGAAGAGAAGCTAAATCACAAAAAAGGTCCTTATTTTTGAAGCTCATACCAGCTGCTACACTTAAAGGACATAGGAGAAGGATTATTCCAAGATTGGTATTTCCATGCTCATGAAAATGATTGCTATTGCTAATTGTTTCTTTGATGGTTTTACCAAGTTCAAGTTCATTCCAAGAAATTTTTCCATCAGCTAATAGTAGACCTTTCAAAGCTAATTCCTCAATAAAATAACCAAAAGAAACAGCTGATCCTAGAAAATCTTCATATCGTAAATCCTCAAAATCACTAAAACGATGAACATTACCTGGTTTTGGTGTGGCACTTACCTCTAAGAGACAAGCTAATTCACCACACATTCGAACAAAGTTTGTTCGTGATTTTTCTAGATTGTTATGTATAAACATTATAGTCAAGAAATAATTTATTTTTAGATTCATAAGAATTTTCGAATAATTACATAAAACAATAACGTGATTCTTTATTGATATTTCAATTAATGTTATTTATTGGACGATGATAGATTCCAACTAATAGGAAAGCTTTAAATATCAATACTAATCACAGAAAAATTGCTCACGAAGAGCATTTTAACAAAAAAACAACAACTAGTTGAATTTAAACAGATATATACAGGTGATATTGTAAAATGAGTCTAGTAAATATTGGAGGCCAACAGGTACTCCTACTCAGAGAAGGCACTGAAAGAACAACTGGAAAAGATGCACGATCAAACAATATTGCTGCAGCAAAAATTATTGCTGAAGCAATTAGATCAGCTCTTGGCCCTAAAGGATTAGATAAAATGTTAGTTGATTCATTCGGTGATGTGGTCATTACCAACGATGGTGCCACTATACTTAAAGAAATGGAGATTCAACATCCTGCAGCCAAATTCGTTGTCGAATTAGCAAAGGTTCAAGATGATGAAGTTGGGGATGGAACTACTACTGTCGTTATTATTGCTGGTGAGTTATTAAAGCAAGCTGAAGAGCTTCTTTCTCAGGATGTTCATGCCAGCATTATTGTTGAAGGGTACAGGAAAGCAACTGAAAAAGCACTTGAAGCTCTTGACAAGTTAGCAATTAAAGTTGATGTTAACGATCGTGAGATGCTCAAGCAAGGTGTTCAAACTTCTATGAGCAGTAAAGTTATTTCAGGTTATAGTGACCTATTATCAGAACTTGTTATTGATGCAGCTTTAAGTGTGACAGTTGAAGAAAAAGGTAAAAAAATCTGTGACATTGATAATGTCAAAATCGAGAAGAAAAAAGGTGAATCCATTAGTGAAACTACATTGATCAAAGGCATTATTCTTGATAAAAGCGTAGTTCATTCTGGAATGCCTAAGAAAATTGGAGATGCTAAAATTTTACTCCTAGATACTGCTATTGAAGTTACAAAGACTGAATTTGATGCAAAGATAAATATTACCAGTCCTGATCAAATGAAATCTTTCTTGGATCAAGAGCAAACCATGATTGAAGATATGGTTAAAAAAGTGATTGCTTCTGGTGCAAATGTTATCCTCTCTCAAAAAGGCATTGATGACCTAGCTCAACATTTCTTAGCTAAGAAAGGCATTCTTGTTGTTCGTAGAATTAAAAAGAGTGACCTTGAGAAGCTTGCTATGGCTACTGGTGCTAGCATTGTAACTCGAATTGATGGAATCGAAGCTAGTGATTTAGGATTTGCTAAAATTGTTGAAGAACGAAAAATTGGTGATGATGATTTCGTTTTCATAGAAGGATGTGCAAATCCAAAGAGTGTTAGTATTTTGATCAGAGGTGGCAGTGATTTAATTGTTGACGAAGCTGAAAGATCTATACACGATGCTCTCTGTGTAATAAGAAACATTATCCAAGATAATCTTGTTGTGCCCGGTGGCGGAGCACCTCAAATATACATGTCCCGAAAATTACGAGTATATGCAAATACCCTAGCTGGTAGAGAACAATTAGCAGTTGAGAAATTTGCTGAAGCACTCGAAATTATTCCAAGAACTTTAGCTGAAAATGCCGGTCTTGACCCCATTGATGTTTTAGTTGCTCTTCGAGCAGAACATGATAAAGGACATGATAATGCAGGAGTTGACTTGATGACAGGCAAACCAACTGATATGGTCAAGCAAAAAGTCTTTGAACCAATAAGTGTTGCCCGACAAGCAATTTCTTCTGCTAGTGAAGCAGCTCAAATGATCTTACGAATTGATGATATCATCGCTTCTAGAGCAACTGGTGGTGCTCCTGGTGGAATGCCAGGTGGTATGCCAGATGGTATGGATGATTATTAATCCATACTCCTCTTTTTTATTTTCCTTTATCAAAAATAGTTTACTACCAATCCATTTCATAGTAATATTATTCTTTACAAGAAAAAAATTTGAAAACATTAATCTTAGCTAGATTTTTGTTATCATAATAAAAGCAGATTCCCCGTCTGAATAGTATCTCTTAGAAATCTTTTGAGTTGTATAACCTAATTGAAGATAAAGATTAATCGCTTTATTATTAGATTCCCTTACTTCTAAATAGACTTCTTTAACATCTCGAACACGTAAAGATTCATTTGCTGCATCCATAAGTTCTTTAGCTATCCCTAGGCGTCGAAACTGTGGTAAAACAGCAATGGAAATTATGTGTCCCTTTTTGCAAATTCCATAACCAAAATTTGATAACCCTTTTTCAATCCTAGTCATTTCATACCCAGCTATCTCCCCTGTATCTTCCATTACAGCTACATTAAAGCCTTCGGAAAATTTTTCATATATTTCAGTGAAAAAAAATCTAGGATAATTTTCAGGAAGACAGGTTCTATTAATATTTTGTACTTGATCAATATCTGTTTCAGGGTTAAATCGTCTTATTCGAAAGTTGGTCATTCAACTACACCAGATAAGTTAATTGTTTTTTAGATAATAAATAAACAAATAATTTCTATTAACAAAGGTTTTAAAGATTTTACTAAATGTATTCAATCTTTTTTCTTCTTTGAATTGCTTCTTTAATTGTAGTCTTATAAGAACCTTAAAAATCCACGTTTTAGTTATGAATTTAATACAAGTTTTACTGTCAAGGTGGTGTTTTAACTGGATTCAAATGAGAATAAAATCACTGAAGACTACTCAAAATTGAATAAATTAACTGGTAAAACTTGTTGGAATTGTAAAGCTCAATTAACTAATGATGATTGGTGTGAAATTTGCAAAGCACCAATTAAGGATCAACATAGGGAAGAGATTTTGAATCGATCAAACAATTCTGAATCCTTTAAATGTTGGAGATGCCAAGGGACAACTTCAGGGGATGTTTGTGGAATTTGTGGAAGTCCACTGACAAAAATAGGTTTAGAACTTTTAAGCCAATCAAAGAAGCGACCTAGTTATACAAAAGAGAAAGAAAGCGAAGAAACTGAAAAAATCGTCATCTTTTCACCCAAAGATAAGCAATTTATTAGAGTAAATATCCTATATTCTGAATTAATAGCTATCATAAGAAAAAATCTCAAGGTAATGAATTCAATAATCACAGATTTTGGTCCTGAAATTATTGTTGAAGTACCGAAAGATAAAGCAAATTATAACAACTTAGAAATGGAAGAATTATTGATAAAAAATAATATTAGAATGTTAATTAAAAAGACAAAATCAACAGTGAGTAGTGAAGAAGTAGCTTTAATTCAGTTTTTTTATTGGGAACCAGACGATGTTAATAGAAGATTTGCTTTTAATAAAATTCAATGGAAATTATTGCTTGCAGCATTATCTTTAACGGTTATAATGATAACTGGATGGCTCTATTATAGCGAAATTTTTCGACTTTTTTCGATTAATAAAAATATTATCGTTGATATCATTCTTTATACTCTTACTCTTGTTGCTATTTTAATAACACACGAGTTAGGTCATTTAATAATGCAACGAAAAAAGAAAATAAAACTTACACTACCCTATTTTATACTACTCCCCCCTACACCCGGGTTACTGGGGTTCTTTATGCTTGGAACTGCTGGGGGATTTGTACGAGTTACCGATCCTGTAAGGAAAAGAAACGATTTATTTGATTTATTTTTTATAGGACCTCTCTGTGGCTTAGTAATTTCAATTGCTCTTTTCTTAGTTGGTTGTGCTTTCCCATATATTGTGGATAAAGCTATCTTAGCACCTGAAATTCAGGATGAAGTTGTTTTATTAACACAATTTGATCCATATCTGCTTATAGGAAAATTCCTTGAATGGTTTACAAAAACTGTAGGAATTGCTCCATTATATAATCCTGAAACACAGTTTTTATTTCTGCATCCTGTTGCTAACGCAGCTTTGGTTGGTATCATTATTAATGGATTGAATTTCTTACCAGGAGGTATACTTGATGGAGGATTTATGTTTCGAAGCTTATTTGGAGAAAGATTAACAAAGCTATTTTCATTCATATCTGCTTTATTGGTAATGGTTAACTATAATACTTGGTTATTGGGAATTTTAATAATGTTCATGCCAATTGCTAGATATAAATCACCAGTAACAAATGAAGCCTTACCAGCTCATTGGTCAAAGTATCTTTTAGAATCACTTGCTTTAATAATAGGTCTTTGTTGTCTTCCACTCCCAATAAGTATCTTTTTCCTCTAGAAGTTATTTACCAAGTAAATGATAGTCTTTATATCAGTAGTTAACTGATAATACGTAAAAGCTATATATTTTAGAGGGATTTTTGTGCCACTAGAAGATAATCATGAATCTGCTGCAAAAGATAACAAAGAGGAAAATTCTACCCCCTCAGAAGATAGTGAAATAACTTTTTGTTGGCATTGTGGAGCAGATATTAAATTTCAAGGACAAAGAGAGTATTGTGCTAATTGCCACGCACCAATCAATGAAGATATAAGATCGAAGATTTTTACTCGTTCCGAATCAGCAACAAATATTCGATGCTGGAGATGTGGTGGTACTACTTCAGGTGATAATTGCGGAATTTGTGGAAGCCCTTTAACAAAGAAAGGATTAGAATTTTTGAAAAAAACTCCTGCCATAGAAACTCAAAAAGAGGTAACCCAAAGGCTAGCTGTTTACTCACCAAAAGACAAGCAGTTTAAAGCAATTGAATTATCTTTTGATGAATTAAAATCGGCAATTAATAAATATATGGAAGTAAAAGATGGACATAATAGTGAAGCTGGTCCAGTATTTTTTGTAACTCGTCCTGAAGATGTTAATTATACTTTCGATAAACTTAGAAAGGATTCATTAATGACAGAGAAAAATCTCAAAATAATAATCCGTAATGAACAGATTAATCCTGGTATAAAGGAAATTGTTCTAAGATTTTTCTATTGGGAGCCAGAATCAGCTAAAGATAGATATAAATTTAAAAATATTTATTGGAATATTGGGTTATTTGTTGCTACAATTGTTACGGTTTCGATTGCTGGATGGCAATATTCAAAAAGCATTTATGATTCATATTTCTTTCAAGGCAGACCAGCCTTAGATATTTTTCTTTTTACTTTTTCATTAATAGCTATTCTTGGTACACATGAATTAGGTCACTATTCAATTTCAAGAATGAAAAAATTAGATGCATCACTACCATATTTCATTCCTATCCCTCCTTTACCAGGTTTTCAAACTCTTGGAACTTTTGGAGCATTAATTAGACAAAAAGAACCATTTGCTACTAGAGATGACCTTTTTGACATTGGAATAGCAGGACCTGTTGCCGGATTTCTAGTAACGATTCCAGTATTTTTAATTGGGTTGAAAATGACCTACGTTGTTGATATAAATCCAGATTTAATAAATTATAATCCAGCAGATGTTCCAACTATTTTTCTGATGGATTTTATGATACTTATAGGGCAATGGCTACGTATAGTGCCTTATTTTGACCCGACAATGCAAACTGTTGTTATGAGTCCAATGATGTTTGCGGGATATGTAGGATTACTTATCACAGGTTTGAATCTTATGCCAGCCTCACAATTGGACGGAGGACATACAGCTCGAGCAGTTTTTGGTGGAACAGCACATAGAATTGTTTCGTTAGTAATTTCATTGCTATTGGTAGCCAATCCATTTACGAGATATTTTGGTTTCCTTGTATTAGTAATGAGTTTCATGCAACATCCAGGAGCAATTGATGATGTTTCAAAGGTTCATAGGTCAAAGTATGCCTATATTTCTATAGGATACATAATTGGATTCCTGTGTTTACCACTGCCAATAGAATTGTTAAAACAACTCTTTCAAACTTGGTTTGGGTGATTCTTTTCCCAGACCAATTAAATCATTTTTATATCAAACATAAAAATATTTAATTGGTATTTTAATTTATGAGGTATCAAGATGGCTGAATTAGAGTCTTATGTAGACCCAAAAAATGGCAACTATTTCAGAATTATAGGAAAATCATTTCAAATTTATTTTAAACAATTTTTCAAAATTTTTCCTTTAGCGATTATCCCCGAATTTCTCTTCTTTATGGTTTTTAGATTAGTGATTATAGAAATTACTAATGATTATATTGATCTTCTTGGGTATGTTATTACTCTTATTAAGATTGATTTTATAAATGATTTTGGAGAAGCATCATTCTTTATACTGCTATTAATTGCCTTAGGAATGTTCATTTTTAGAAGTGCATTTGTATCGAATATTACATGGAAAACAGCTGAAAATGGGAAAGCAAACTTTGTTTGGGCAATGGAAAATACGATACGAAAAATTCCGCAATTACTGCAATTTACATTGGTAACTTTGGTAATAGCAATCTTTCCAATATTACTACTCATCATAGGTCTTCTTATGCAAGTACGAATGCCCGGAATTGCATGGGGGATGATGATAGCAGCAGTATTACTTCCATTATTGTTCGGTAATAAAATTGCAGCCTTTATCCCGGGTATGACTAAAGATAACCTACACATAGGAGAAGCTTTACAAAAATCATGGAGATATGGTAGTAAAGAAAATTGGTTTAAATCTATGTCAATTTATCTAACTGTTTTTACTCTATGCATTCTTGGACCTTATACATTAAGTTTTTATTTAAAAACCGAATTTTCCCTCAATTACATTTTTATTTTATTAGCAATAGGTCGAGCATTAATCTATCCAATATTTGATATAGCTTTTACATTGAATTATTTACACATAGATTACAATTCAATAAACCGTTCTGCCTATAGAGATGAAATAATTGAGCAAAGGAAGAGGTCGGAAGAATTAATTAAACAAGGATATAAGAAGAATTCCTTTTAATCATTCTTCTTTTTCATCACTTGTAAGATAGGTTGGAAGTTTTGCGAGAGAATTTTTACTTTCTAAGAATTTGTATAAAGTAACAAATTGACTTAAAAGTAATTCCTTGACATCTTCCTCAGAAACAGCAGGAATATTAAGATCTATTTGTAAAACATCTTCTTTAGAATTAGCAACAGCTTTCAAGATATCATCAAAATCAGCTTGTTCTTTTGAGTTGAAGAAAGTAGTGAAACAATCATCTCCACCATAAATTTCTATCTTTAATTCGTCACTCTCTTGGGAAAGATCAATTAATTTAGTTAAATATTCGTGATCCAATTTTTTAGTCTCAACAGCGAGGACACAATAAAGGCCATCTAAGGAGTAACCAATTTCACCATAGGGAAAGGTTACTGTTGGATTAGCATAAAATGATTCGGACCAACCTTCATCAAGTTCAATGTAATTCCCATGGGAATTATCTAAATCTATATTGGGAATATCATTTTCAAAACGGAGAGCAATCTGCTCAATGGTTTGCCACATATGATTTAACAAATCATGTATTTTATCTTTATTTTTATCAAGGAACTTTCTCAAATCTTCCATCTTAAATCCACCGTAAATAAATAAGAATAATTTGTATTTTGAATGTTTTCGAATAAAGTCAGTTTTAAAGGTATGTTTTGGATTCTAAAAGTTAAGGAATAATCAAGTCAGAATGAAAATAAAAATTATAGAAAAAAAGAGGTAAGAGATGTTTTTAGACATCTCAAATAATAGTTTATCGTGTTGGAATTTTCTTCTTCTTTTTGCTAACTGAGGCAGCAATGATGATGATAATAAGTATCAACAAAAGGCCACCACCAGCACCAATAATGATCCAGAGCATATTGCCAGATAAGAATGGTGTAGAGTAATTGACATTAACATTGTAAAGATGAACACTACGATCTGTAGTACTGGTTAAAACTGCGCGCCATTGAAGTATGCTACCTTCATAAGTAAATACGTGTTCAGTTCCTGGAATTATTGGTTCCCAATGCAATTCATCAACCATCATGTAGAAATTGATACTAGAACCATCTGGGATAAAACCATCAAATGTCAAAGTAGCTTTTGTGATCTTTATATCAGCACCGTCGATATCAGTTGAAATAACTTCAGAATTGCCACTAACATAGATATCCCCGGGACTCTTAAAGTGTCTAAGGATAATCAAATTGGTTTTATTTGCTACGTAGGTATAATCACCATGATAAGTTATTTGAAGAGCAGCAGTAGCATTAGCATAAGTGGTTTTCGTTTGTTGTGATGGACCTAGACGTGTAGCATTAATTAAAGAAACTCCTTCAGCTCCACCAGCATTCATCAAATATGGACCAAAAGAACAAACACCAAAGGAGTCAATGTAATCCCCAATCAAAACATCACTGAGAAAGTTTATGCTAAAAGGATCTGATACATTGAAAATTACTAACCAATTCTGATCGGATACATAAGCTATATCGCCATCGACACACACATCAAGTCCATAGCTAGTTCTAACATCTATATCATCTATATGAGGAGCAGTAATAGCTGGAGTGGTATCAATTATAACCAAGGTATCTGAAGATACCCCCGAGTCAAAATTTGTGACATAAACATGAGGACCTTGAACCCAAATAGAAGTGGTATTAGAACCAAAATGTGGTTCAGATAATTCATCTGACCAAGTAAAAGTTGAAGGTGAGCTGATATTAACAATTGCTAAACCACCTAAGCCCCAAGTGATATAGGCGATATCTCCTTGAATAAAGATATCCTGTAGAATATTACCTATTAGGAAATTTATTTGCTGAATATTTGTAGGATCACTTATGTCATAAACATAGACTCCACCCGAATCGACGACATATGCATACTGACCATAGACATCTAATTTTCTATAATCTTCCCATACGTTTGTAATATTTACCCAATCAAGGAGTATTGGATTAACTGGATCTGAAACGTCTAATGTATAAAAGCCATCTCTACCAGCAGCAACGTAGGCTACATTACCTTTTACTTTTACATCATAGCAATTATACATATCAAAAGTGTTTGCGTAAAATGATGTTGAGAAATCAGCAAGACCCATATCAGGTGAACAACGTATTGTATGAATTCCTTCATCTGTTGTTACTACAATTATCCCACCATAAAGGTCAATATTATTGACATGTGGTAATGAGTCAATTTCTAAAACTAATGCTGGATGAGTCGGATCTGCAACATCAAGTATTTGCACACCTCCATCGCCATCAGCTACATATAGAGTTTTTCCTTGTAAAACTAATCGTCTTGCAAAACCTGGTGTATCGTAGGAACCTAAAAGTACTGGATTATTTGGATTTTGTACATCAATTATGTGTATTCCCGCTTCGCCATCTGCGAGATATGCTCGTGCACCATCTATTATTACATCACTAGCATTTCCTGGAGTATCAAGATACCCCAATTCATAAGTAACAATGTTTCTTTGTGATACATTCAAAATATAGAAACCTTCGTTGCTAGCTGCTACATAAGCCAATTGGCCATCTACCTCTAATCCTAGAGCTTTATTTGATGCCCAAGGACAAGTTACAGAAAAAACATAATCGATATCTTCAGCGTTCAAGATACGTAGTGAAAAACCATCCAGAGCATTATAGGTTGTATAATAAACAAGATAACCTTCTACATCCAAATCAGTTACTGAACTATTAGTAAGATAAGAAGATCTGAATACACCAAAAGCACTCAAGCTAAAGGGGTTACTAACATTATAGGTAGCTACCCTGGGTTGTAAAAGAGAATCAGTTGTTCCGGCATATAGTACATCGCCATCAATTTTAACTTCATACATTGCATTTAGAGAATTACGATAGCTTGTTCTATGAATATCTCGGGAGTTTGATAGATCAAACGCTTGCAAGCTATAAGAGGGTGTTGTTTTATTATACGCTGTAATATATGCTTTTCTTCCTTCTATATCTAAACCATAAGCTGGATATTCAGTGGGATAGAAATCAAGCATTTCCCAAGTGTAGTCTCGATTTTTAGTAACTACACCTGTTCCCCAACCATACCCGGTTGTTCCTGTACCTTTATATGTTATAGTTGTAAAATCCTCAGAATAACTTCCAGTGCCATTAAGTAAAAGTTGGTCATCATTTTGTATGCTAGCTTTTACTGAAATTGTTAAGACTGATGAGAGAGGAAATAACAAAATAACAAAGATTGTTAACATAATTTTCGTTTTTCGAAAATTCATTCTTAAACCTCAAAATATTAATAACCAACAAATCGTCAATTACTAATAAAAGGATATCGAAATGGCTTTTCGAGACTTTTCAATTTTTAGGTTTTTTATAAGAAATATAATATTGATTCTTTTCTTGCAACAAATGTTTTGAATTTATGTTTTGGATAACCAATAATTAATGTTTGATAGATTTTATTGTCTTTTGGCAATCCTAATATTTTTAAAAATTGAGAATTATATTTGGTGAATTGCGCTAGATAACCTATAAAACAAGTACCAAGATTATATGCATGACTCAATAAGCGAACATTAGAAGCAGCAATAGTGCAATTATCTTCAGGTGTTATACTTTTCTTATTTGCATGAAAAACCATTATCAGAGGTGCTCCATGGAAAAGATTCTCTTCACCTGTTTCAAACCCTCTCAGCATTCTTATAAATCGCGGTCTGGATTCATTCAATTTTTTTATACTTGCACCTTTACCAAAAAACCTAGCAAAGAACACAATCAAAGGGTTATCCATTTTTCTATAGAAATCTTTGATAGTTTTTTCACTCTCATCTTTTAGTTGTTGTATTATAGCAGGATCAGTAACAATTGTAACCTCTACATTTTGAGAATGATGCCCGGTTGGAGAATATCTAATAATATCTACTAGCTTGGCGATCAACTCTTGCTCAATAGGTTTTTTTAGATAACTTCTAGTACTTCTTATTGATTTCAGTAAATAGTAGAATTGTTCACCATTAAGGAATTTTGAATCAAAAAAATTTCTTATTGGTAAATAATCTGTTGAAGGATAATTTCTATGAGAAATAGCATTCTCTGGACAAGCTGAAATACAATGGCCGCAATCATGACATCTATTTGAATTAAAAACTGATTTCTTTTCTTCATTTAGGGTAAAACAATCTCGAGGGCATAAATCAATACAAGTTTTACATCCCGTGCATAAATCATTTTCAATATTTATCTTGTTAATCAAAATAATTTCTCCAAACATATTTTTACTGATTTTCAATCAGCCATTTCTAATTTTATTTCCATTTCAGGTTCTGGTCGTGCTTCCTTAATCCATGCTAAAACCCATTTTCTAAAGAATGATTGAGCTAATCCTATAGAGATGAGTCCTGGGATGATAAAGATAAAGACAGTCAAAAGGACAGCATCAGTTGTTGTTATTGGTTCACCACTATTAATCAAGTTCTGAATAGTTTCATCCATAAAAACAAAAGATAGAACGGTCATTAAAACACTAAAAGCAAAATGTATGATCAATATCACCGGAGTAAGTGTTGCAGCAGATCTATAAAGGTAGAAGAAGAAATAACTTGAAACTAGAAGAGCTAATCCTATTATGACAAATTCCCAGCTAGTGGCAAAAATCTGGGTTACCATAGTTAGAAAAATCATCCATAAAGCGGTTAATTTTATTCTAAGCGGAGCTTCTTTTGAAAGAGCATATTTAGTTTCTTGATTCTCAGTAAAGTTAGCTAAGAAATAAAGGAATATTGGTGGAACTACGCTCAAAATAATAATTTGCATGTAAACAAAGCCAATATTTGTACTATAAAGTGTATAAAAGATTTGACTAATAGATAACAGAACAATTTGTACAAATATTATAAGAATGGTGAGGAAACCAATTATTCTCATTATTCTGTCTGATTCAAAGAATTCCCTCAAACGATTATTTTTATGATTAAAAGCTGAAGAGAATAATAATGTTGATCCAATTATTATAAACAAAGCAGAAACTGTTAAAAACCAACCAAAAATCGTTGCATAGCCAGATAGTACAATTGCTCCTTCTACAGGAAAGTAAGGTACTATAAGGAAAAGTATTCCCATAGCTATTTCTAGCAAAATAATTATTGGAAAGAAAATAACCCTAAATAAAAATAAAGGAACCTTAGTTTCAGACATTGTTTACAGCTTCAAATGATTTTATATTCAAATATCAATTTACATTAAAAATATCTTTCTACTAATTATATTTGAGTATATATATTGTAAAATATCAAATTATGAAATTTTGATTTGTTTATAAAGAAAATTTCACTATAATAAATTGAATAAAATAAAGCTTTTTTTAGAAAAATAGATTTTTTCCATAATTAACTTATATTTCTCATTAAAGATGCAACATTTTTTTTATACATATCCAAAGTTTTGTTTGCCTCATAAGTTTAGCATGGATTTTTTCACTGAAAATAAGCAATTAGATTAGTTATTTTTGATAAATGAGTCTTTTAAATTGTTATATACAGTAATAAAATTCTTAGATTTGTTTTTATAAAAAAATAGCCGTTTAGATGAGCCATTTCAGATTTTTTTTGTCGTCATAAGGAAACTATAAGTAAAAAATTCGTAGAGTAATAATTAGAAACAAAAATTAGAGGATTAAAAATGTCAAAAAATAAAATCAATTATTCCGAGAATATTTTTACCACAAACAGATTGCCTGTAGGTATAGATTTCTCAAATGCAAAAACAGTAAATTACCAAGACCATAATCAAGAAAAAACTTTAGAAGAAATTGATGAGGCAAACGCAGAGCTAGTGAGTTTTACTCGAGTGGACCGAGCTGTAAGGCCAACAAAAAGCAAGATACAATTAGGATCCTATATTTCTAAAGACAGTCTTCAAAAAATATTGAATAAGGATCATAAAGACCGAAGCTATTATAATCTGTTGGAATGTGTCCGAAAAAATGATAGAACAGCAATTGCTCTTAAAGAAGATTTTAACTCTTTAAGAGATTTCTTTCCATCAGAACTAGTTTTAGAAGTAGAAGATTATTGTTCCAGGTTAATACCAAAAGTAGAAAAAATCGTTACTGATAAGGGACAAGCTAAATTGACTCCTAGAAAAAGAAGAGGATATATTTTAGCAGTTTTCAAATCAGTTTGTAGAAAAAATGGAAGAAAATTCACTGAACAATTATTAGAAGAGATAAACAATAGATACAGCTATGATCGAAGAATAAAATTGTTTGAAGTCTGTAAAGCAGAAAATGATCTAATTGATTGGAATCTTCTAATTAGAAAACCTGAAAGAGAAATTGATGACTTGCGAATATTTTATTTGAATGTAATCAATAATTTGAACAGATTGAAGAAAAACAATATCATTGCTCAAAGTAAAGAGAATTTAGAAATAATAACTTTAACTCAAAGATATATTACTGGATTTACAGCATCAAAAGAACACAAAAAAGCCATTACTGCATTAATAAAACATCAAGACAAAGATTTCGCAGCACGACTAATAATTTACTCTATAGCTAAACATTTCGCTAATGAAAAATTTAGATTAAATTTTAAAAATCCTGAAGAAATTCCTGGCTGGGCTTCATTGTTTCTAGTAAGAGAAATAAATGCTGATGTAAAGACTGAACTCGTGCCAATAAGATCATTTAAGTTCATCTTTTGGGCAGAATTTTCTTTAAGGAATAAATTGAAAGAGTTGGGTCTCTTTCCAGAAGAAACAGAATTATTAGAATGAGAACATTTCATTCAACTTTGAGTATATGAAGGAATGAAGCATTTAGTGAGAAAAGAGTATTGTAAAAAAACCTCTTCTCTTCAATTAATTTCCATAGTGAAAAAATCTAATGCTTCTTTTTAATCGTGCGGATGAAATCCAATTTCTTTTCAGTCATTTCTTTCTTTTCCATGGCCTCTTTAAATTTCTTGTTTAATAAAGCTAAGATTTGACGTGAGATTTCATCAGGAACGTTGTGATTCAAAAGAATTTCTTGAGTTGCTTCGAGATTAAAACTATCTTGATAAGAAATATCTTGTTCTAATGCGTCTAAGTCCTCGTTACTAAAAGCGCTTTTGAAGAAAAGTAGGACACCACGAACTATAAGGGTAGGTTCACCTGCAGCTTCTGTCATATATTCTTTAAAATAATCTGTATCTTCTACCATTTTTTTCACCAGATATCAATTGGTTTTCTATAAGATTTTGCTTATTATATATAATTTCTATTGATGTTTCTCTTAAAAGATTTGTCTCCATTTCGATAGAAAACCTTTTGTGAAACTTTACTTTATTTAATAGCTATGAGAAGTTTAAAAAGTGATATTTAAACCTCAGTGTATAGACAGAATTTAGAGAGAAAGCTTTCTTGTATCGCCCCACGGTATTAGAAACTTAATTTCTAAGGATTCTGATTAATATAAGCTAAAAAGCTTGTATTCTTTTGGACAATTTGTCCCTCTTCTTGAGGGACATCAATTCTTTTACTCTCAAATCATCTCATGTCATTTAGCTTTTTGAAAGAAAACTTGAAAACTCATTAATTCATTTATCTAAATCATGTCACTTGATAAGCCCTCTCTCACTCATAGACTTCTTGCTGACATGGCCTTATTGTTCATTACAGTCATTTGGGGCTCTACTTTTTTTATGGTCGATCAAGCGATTGAAACTGTTAACGTGATGACTTTTCTCGCTTTTCGTTTTACTATTGCTCTTATTGTTCTTTTAATTGTCTTTAGCTATCAATTATATAAATTTAAAATCACTTGGGGAGCAGTTTGGCGTGGAATGGTTATTGGTCTTTTTCTTTTCATTGGTTATAGTTTTCAAACCTTTGGTATGGCTGTTGGTACTGAACCTGGTAAAACAGCTTTTATTACAGGTCTTTACGTTGTCTTGGTGCCAATTTTTGCTTCCCTCTTACTTAAAAAACCACCTCATTATCTATCCTGGATCGGTATAGTTGTTGCTGTTGGTGGCCTTGCTCTTCTTTCTATTGATTCCTTCAATCTTCAATTTAGTGATATTTTAGGCGATCTTCTCGTTTTTATAGGAGCTTTTGGCTATGCTTTTCATATTATCTTTATTGACAAATTTGTTGAGAAAATACATTATAGTTCATTGGTTGTCTTCCAAACTGGTACCGTTGCTATTTTAGCTTGGATTGCTAGTGCAATTTCTTGGGATGAGAACTTTGCATTTACTCACACTTATTTTACAAATCAAGTTATTTTTACAATTGTCTTTACTGGAGTTATTGCTACAGCACTTATTCTAGCTGCTCAAACATTTGCTCAGAAAAAAACTACTCCTACCCATGTTGCACTAATCTTCACCATGGAACCTGTTTTTGGAGCATTGTTTGCGTTCATTTTTGTTCATGAGGTCCCTACAGTTCGTCAATGGATTGGTTGTGCGTTAATACTGGCTAGTATGATCTTTCAACAACTCATCGATATTTATCTTAATAGACGTAAAACCCAAAGAATTATCGAACAATCTATTGCTGAAGAAAACCGAATTGTTGAATGAGAATAATAATTAAATATATCAGCAATGCTTTTCTTAAAAACACGTTTCTGTTTAAAGCTAATTATAAAAACAATTGGAAGAATAAATTAAAGCAGTCTTTTTTCATCAACTGCTTTATTTTATTGTCTACCAATTAATAATAGATAAGCGATTTTTATTTTTTCTTGGTCTGCGTTTATTTTTCTTTTTAGTGTTTTTTTGTCTATCAAATTAGATTACTCTCCATTGTTTTGATTTAATTAACAGTTTCTATTTTCATATATAAGGGGAATTCACTTCTTTAGAACTCAACTGAGAGACTCATTAGGAGGTCACAAAATGTACCTCATAAGAAAAAATCTAGGAAAAATTACTTATTAGAAGGTCGATAATTTCTCTTTTTCGAATAGTCTTTTTTATAAGGAGTTGGTTTTTTAGGTGAAGGTTTGCCCTCCATTAAATACAATTGATCACCCTTTTTTGCTTGTGCTTCAGAGTTCCTTGTATTTATGACAACGTAGGGAGTTGCTACTGGTCCAATTATATCAACAATTTTCCCTATCATTTGGATTTGTTGATTTACAACTTTTGTATTAAACCTATAGCTGTCTGTTGCTTTTACTAACAATTCTCCTTTCTTAGTAACAACAAAGACTTTCCCTAGTTTTTTCAATCTTCATTACCTTCTTCTTTTATGAATGATACTCAATTCATTTTATCTCGTCTTTTGACGATACACGCTGCCTTTCTTTGCTTTTTTCTCAATTTCCTTTTTCTTTGGTTCTATTTGTTTTGGCAAATTAACCTTAGGAATATTTCGGGCAATTTCACGTATTTGTTCTTCTTTAGTACCTACTTTAGTAACCATCATACGACCTTTGCCATCGTACCATGTTTTTGAATAATGTTTCTCGGAATCTAAGAATATTTCATAACCAGCTTTTTGTGCTGCAAGAGCAACTCTTTGTAATTCTGGATCTTCATAGGCTAATTTAATGGGTACCCTACGTCCCATACGCCAAGAGAGATTTTTATCGAAATATGCTGGATAAATGATCCGAAGATTTCTTTGGATTGCAGATCGACCTTTCCTTGATTTGGTACTTGACATTTTTAGTCCTCATATAACTCTTATCGAATATTAATCTAATTTTGCTGTACCTCTTTTTATATTATTCCTTTTAATTCTTATTTAAAGTTGGTATAAAGAGCGTTTTTAGCTATACTTTTTGAGGTACCGAATTGCTTTACCCTCATAAGTTGAATCCGCACATTTATGAATAAATATTAAACTAGTATTTATTGATGCTAAAAAAAAAGAGGTATAAATCGTGCATGAATTTTCTACTGCTGTTGGTATTGTTGAAACTGTTTCAGGAGTTGCAGTACAACATAAAGCTACCCGAATAAAAAAAGTTGAACTGGTTGTAGGAGATTTCTCTATGTTGCAATATGACCAACTTCAATTTGCTTTTGAAATTGCTAGTGAAGGCACTTTAGCTGAAGGGGCAGAATTAATTATTGAGGGGCAAAAAGGAGAAATTGAATGTCTTGAATGTAAATACAAAGGAGTTATTGAGAAATCAAACAAAGAAGTAGATCATTTAGTTGTCGATTTAGTAAATATTTTCGAATGTCCAAAATGCCATTCTAATCGTACGAAAATTAGTGGTGGTAGAGACATATATGTAAAAAATATTGAAGTGGAATTAGATTCAGAGTAGAAAAAATCTTGTAAATGAGTATTTTTCCCTCTTGAAAGAATTTTTATATTAGTCATAAAATAGATTGATGCGAGGCAAAATAGCTTGGGATTCATATGACTCTAACGTGGATAAATTATCTTTGTGTAGTGGTAGGTTCTCTCAATTTCATAATGCTTATTATAATTACTTCTATAGTTTTAAAACGCAGTCCTTCTGAAAAAATAAATTGGCTTATATCCAGCAGTTTCTTTTTTATCTCTTTAGCTTATCTATTCCTTCCCATGGGAGCTTTTGTCTATACACAAGAAAATCCTTTGGCTATGATAATTTTCACGAAAATTTACGGTTTTGCCCTTTTTATAGGATTAATGCTTCTGATGATTAGCTCATTAGCAATTAATTATGGGACACATTTTGTTCTTAGATGGGCTATTTTAATTCCATCATCGATTGTTACAGCTGCAGTTGGAATTATTATATTTGCTTTTAATTCTATAGAAGCTGTAGGAGGAGAAAGTGCTGATATTAAAACTACTACTTTCTTTTTAGCTTCATTTTACCCAATTTGTATATTAATAATAGGTATAATTTTCGTTTTCTTTGGCAAGGCATACAAAAATTCAATAGATGAAAATGTTCGTCTTTGCTTACGATTATTACTCACTGGATTTACCTTATGTATTTTCTCCCTTGTTCCAAATATTCTATCTAATGTCTTAGCTTCTCAGTGGGAGAATGCTCAAATCTTTAATGCTATTGAATTTATAATCGTTGTAATAGGAATATCTTTTCTCCTTAGTGGCTTTTTTGTTCGTTCGAGAGAATCTGTTCGCGTAGAAATAAAAGCAGTTGCTGCTTAACTCATTCTTTTATTTTAACCATTTTTTATCGAATTCACCAAGCCAAGAAATACCTATAGCTTTAGGGCCTGTATGTGAACCAACTACTGGACCTATTTCCAATAATAAAATTTCACTTGGTGTATTGGATAGCTCCAAAATAAGATCCTTGAGTTCTTGAGCCCTAATTAAATCATTTGCATGACCTATAATAAATGTGTCAAGCTTTCTTTCATTAAGAGCTTTTACTGCTACTTTCTTTAGAATATCTAATGCATTTTGCCTTCCTCGGACTTTCCCTGGTGAACTAAGTAAACCATTCTCAATATGGATAAAGGGTTTAACAGATAGGAGGGATCCAAATAACCAGCGAATGGTATTAATCCTTCCTCCTTTTTTCAAATATTTTAATGAATCAACAATAGCAAAGAGTTGAGAATAAGGTAAAATTTTTTCATAGAAATAAGAAAGTAATTCATCCTTGGAATAACCTTCCTGAGCTTTTTTAGCTACTAGGTAAACGATTAGACCTGATTGGAGTGTTGCTGCTTCGGTATCAAGAATTGTAATTCTATCATCAAACAGATTAGAAGCAACCACATTAGCTGTTGAATATATCCCTGAGAGTTTTTTACTTAAAGTAAAAACAATTACTTCATCAGATTCCTTGAGAGCATTTTCAAAAGTGTTCTTAAATACTTTTGGGGCTGGCACACCAGTTGAAGGCATTTCACCTTGCGCAAGTCTTTGGTAAAATTCTTCTCGTGATAAATCATAATCAGAATATGAGGTATCACCAAAAACAACACGAGCTGGTATTGTTTCTATATTTAGTTGTTTCAAAATATCAAGAGAGAGATCACAAGCGGAATCTGAAACAATCTTAACTTTAGACAATAGTTAACCCCTTATAAGAGAATTATAAATGTTATAAATTTCAGAAAAATTAAAGTTTTCTTCAATAAATAGGAAACTTTTTTGTATACAATTATAACTGATTTTTTATTATAAATGGAAAGTGTAAAATTATGGTTGCTGTATGGCTAATTGTTATTCTTGCTGTTGTTCAAGGTATTTTAGAATGGTTGCCAGTCTCAAGTGAAGGTCAGCTTGTCCTAATACTTACTTGGTTAAACGAATCTCAAAATGCTTTAGCTATAGCACTATTTCTACATTTAGGTACCATGCTTGCAGTTATTGCTAGATTTTGGAAAGATATTTTCCTATTATTAGGTATAAAGCTCCCAAAGAAAAAAACAGCAGAAAATGAAGAAGAAGTTATACCAAATAAATTAGAGACTGAGGAAAATAATTCAGAACAACTCCTTTCAGTAAAAGATAAACAAAGAAGACTATGGAAGTTTTTATTATTAGCAACAACTGCAACAGCAATAATTGGTATACCACTATATCTTTTAGTCAAATATGTTTTACAAGAAGGGGAATTACTTAAATTCGCAGGAGGAGCAATAACGGGTGGAGATATAATAACAATTCTAATTGGGGTATTCCTTATAGGTACTGGAATATTCATTTTGATTTCTAAACGAAGGATCTCAAGAAAATCTATTTTTGAAATGTCAGTTTTAGAAATGCTAATTGTTGGAGCTGTTCAAGGAATCGCTGTAATTCCAGGAGTTTCAAGATCAGGCTCTACTATAGGAGCCATGCTAATTGAAGGTGTGGAAGAAGAAGATTCTTTACGTGGTAGCTTTTTACTTAGTATTCCAGCTGTTATAGGAGCTAACATCTTAACAATAATTATTGATCTAATTCAAGGTGACCTCTCATTTGAGGGGGTACCTATCTATGCCATGTTCTTAGCTGTTTTAGTATCTGGTGTTGTTGGCTTTATCACCATTGATCTATTTTTAAGGTTAGCAAAGAAGATCAATTTTGGTTGGTTCTGTTTAACATTAGGTGCTTTAGCATTAATTATTACCTTAGTAATCATTATACTAAATCTAACAACAATATGAAAGGTGAAATGTTTAAAGGAATTTAATAAATCCAACTGGAAGATTTGCACGTTTCCATTCAGCTGCTCGACCCTCTAAACCTATTTCAATTGGTTTTTTGCCATCATTACCTATAACTATCAAAGCTGTCCCCTTAATTGATTGTTGACTAAAAAGGTTCAACCATTTATCAGTGCGCCTCATTATTTTAGAGGCGATATCTTCAGGAGGATTCATAGAATATCTGGCATACATTTCGTCAAAATCTGCAAAATGAAGTACTAAAAGATCATTTCTATTAAGAGCTTTCAGTGATTGAACATAAATATCGACATCAGTTTTAGCAATTTGCATGAAAGAGTCATTTGGGGATATTTTAGGGATATCTTCTTCACGAGCAATAACTTTCACAGTTTTACCATTTGATGTTAAAGTGGTAAGTAAATTGAATGTTAGACTCTCTTTACTAAAAAAGGTAGATTCCATCATAGGTGCTGAAAGGGATTTTAATTTTGATTCAGTTTCAATTAGTAATAGATTATCTAGATTTTGGATCATCCAAGTAGGTTGGTAAGTAATAATTTCAAATAAACTAAAATTATCTATGATAACTAAAATGACTTGATCAATTGGATCATTTTGCAAAATTATTTCATCTACAGCAGGTAGATAAAATGGTCTACTTAACTTTAATAACTTTAAAATAATCGATGGTATTTGAGATGCTTTAATTGAATAGGTTATTAGACCTAGATCTTCCACGAATTCCATTGTTTTATTTACCTCTCTAATATTTTATACAAATTCATCAAATTAATATGTTTAGTAAATTATATTATTAGTTGTCTAATTATCTTTCGTTTGTGGTAAAGTAAAAGTTTAACTACGGAAAAAGCTATAAAAGTAAAAGAAAATAACAGAAAAATTTTAGTAAAAATTATTATTTTAAAAATAAAGGATATATCAGTTAATTAGAACGGGTAGTGAAGAATGAATAATAAAAATGAAGCAAAGGAATCTTCTACCGAAATCTCAAAAGAGATAAAAGAAAAACATGTAGTGGAACTTGAAGAAGAAACTGAGCATACATTATGGTCGGTTATCAAACTTCCTTGGTACGAGTATGTAATTGTTGGTTTACTTTTAGCTGTAACTATTGCTATGTATATACTATATGCAAATAAAGGAGGAGAGTTTTTTTTGATAGGGAAGATTATTACTTCAGTAATACTTGGAATTTGGTTGGCATTTAGACCAAGTGAATGGGCAGTAGATGGTTTAGATAATTTAATGAGAGCTGTTGGACTTACCGCATATGTAGCTGGTGTAATTTCCAGCATCGCTAGTAATTTACCTGAGGCTATAGCTGCTGGTATTATGCTTATTAAAGGTAAATTTATCATTGGTGGAACAGTTGGTGAAGATCTTATTCACACTGCTTTTTATACTACCCTAGCTGCTGCTGGTTTTAATGCTATTCTTCTTGGTATTGTTGTTTTGGTTGGTGGTAAAAGAAAAGGTTATATTGAAATTAAAAAAGAAACTGTAATGGCAGAAGGTGTTCTTCTTCGCTGGGGTTTTGTTGCAACTCTCTTAACATTTGGGTTAGCGATTATTATCATCCTTGATGAAATCTTTACAGAAATACATGCAGGTACTAATTTTCCCGGTATTGAAGGTATTACTGCTGAACTACCTCGAATGACTGGTGCTGTTTTAGTCCTTAGTTATATTATCTATATGATTTTCTTGATCGTTAAAAGTAGAGAAGCTAGAGCAGCTGAACTACATACTGATCCTATTAAAGCTACAAAACCAACCCGTAGTAAACTGAATGAAAAGATGCCAGAATTCGTTACAACTCAAAATGCTCAACGAAAAATACTAGATACTCAAGAAGAAATCAATATTGTTGATCCTCACAGCGAAGAAACAATAGAAACTTATAGTGGTTCCAGTGCCAAGATAGATAATCCTTATGCTGTTGCTCCTACAATGAAAAGACCTAACTTAGGTGTTTGGTCTGCAGTTATATTAGTTCTTCTTGGTATTGGTGGTGTTGTAGGTGGAGGCTTTTTACTTAGTAATGCAGTTGAAGGGGTACTCCATGAAACTGATTTAAGTATAGGATTGATTGCTTTAATTGTTGGTTTCTCTGGAGCAGTTCCTGAACATGGTATAGCTGTTATGGCTGCTGTAAAAGGTAAAACAGATGTTGCACTAGGAAATATCCTTGGTGGAATGCTTCAAATGACTTTGTTAATATTTGGATTATTCGCCATTATAGTTCCAGCACCAATAAACGACTTCATGTTATTCCAATTGATAGCTCTTGCAGGCATATTATGGTTTGTTAAAAGATCTATAACCGATGATAATCGTTTAACTTCATTTGAGGGGATAATGGTTATTCTGGCTCAAACCTTTGCATTCTTACTGCTGATTTTAGGTTTACCAGGAATAATTTGAAACAAGCAAAAATAAGGTGATGGTTTTCATCACCAAAAACTTCTTTTTTTAATATTGAAGAAATTTGAAAGATTTGAAGAAATACGTTCATTTGTTGCATACATAGATGCTGGTTTGAATTTCTGTCCTGTTATTAATTCATAGGCACTAATGACGTTTAAAGAAGCATTAATAACTACATCGTTAGGTAAATTAGGTATCTTACCATCTCCAGTAAAGCCATTATCTCGCAACCATCCACGAACATATTCTTTATCTAAACCTTGCTGACTTGTTCCTTTTTCAAAACGTTCTTCATAAAATTCACTTAACCAATATCTCGAGGAATCAGCTGTATGAACTTCATCAATTAAAACTAATTCACTTTCGTGATTTAATCCAAATTCATATTTTGTATCTACAAGAATGCCCCCTTGTTGAGAAACAACTTTATTTCCTTCAGCATATAATTTGAAAGATGTTTCAGTTATTTGATCTAATAATTCTTTAGAAAGAATACCTCGAGAAACTAATTCCGCTGGAGAGATTTCTTCATCGTGTCCTGCTGCAGCTTTTGTCGTAGGAGTAAAAACTGGTTGAGGTAGTTTTTCATCTTGTCTTAAATTAGAAGAAAATTCTACTCCGGAAATTACTAGTGGTTCACCATTTTCTTTAAGATATTTGTATCGTCTCCAAGCAGAACCAGTTATATAACCTCTAATTATAACTTCAAGTTCTAATGGTTTGCATTTCTGGGCAATCATTACATTAGGATCAGGAACAGCAACAATGTGATTCTTAGCGATTTTTTTCGTTGCTTCAAACCAAAATTCTGATGTTTGATTTAGCGCTTGTCCTTTATAGGGAATACCTTGATTTAGTATAACATCAAAAGCAGAAATTCTATCAGAAGTTAGAATGATTATTTTATCATCATGATAGTAGAGATCTCTTACTTTGCCGGTTTTTCGTTCGCCGAAATTCTTTAAATCAGATTTCAAATAGGTTGAGGTTATATGCTCTTTGATTTTTGATATAAGATCATCGCGGACCATTTTAATAACTCCTAAATCTAGTTTGATAATTACAAATTATCCTATTTAGAGTTTTACTGTGAAAATGATTAATTATTCTCTTTTAAAAAGCTCATCTTAGATAATAAATCGCTAATGATTTAAAAACGGGGAAGATAATGTACTATTGAAATAAGGTTAGAAAAATGACTGAAAAAAAGAAAGCTTTGAAAAAGCTCATCGATGACCTTAATGATGGAATTGATCATGAAATAGCAAAAACTGAATTCAATAAGATCATTAAAGAAACAGGCCCCGATGAATTAGCAAAAGTTGAAGAAGAACTTGTTAAAGAAGGAATGCCTCGAGAGAAATTGAACAAATTATGTGATATTCATCTATCCGTCTTTAAGGAGCGTTTGGGTGAACAAAAAGTAATAGTTCCAATAGGACATCCTGTAAATATCTTAATGGAAGAACATCGAATACTTTTAGAATATGTTGAGAAACTTAACACTAATGCTATAAAAATCGCTAAAAGTAAGAATTTTGATTCTATTCAAGATGATTTAAAAATTGTTGAAAGTATTACTGACCATTTCAAGAAAGCAATTAAACATTATCTTCGGGAAGAAAATGTGCTATTTCCTTATATTGAAAAACATGGTTTAACAGAGCCTCCTGCACAAATGTGGATCGATCATGATAAGATTCGAGCAATAGAAAAGAGGCTTTTTGATCTAGTGGATGGATCTAAAGCAAAAACAATAGATTTCCCGAAATTTAGTGATGAGCTATTAAAAGTAACAGGTTCACTAGCTAATTTATTATCAACTCATTTCTTTAAAGAGAATAATATTCTCTTTCCAGCTTCTCTTAGACTTATTTCACAACCGGAATGGAAAGATATACGACATGAATTTGATGAGATTGGCTATTGTTGTTTTACACCAGTAGAAGCAACAAAAGTTTTTGATATTAAGAAGGAAGAAGGTGTTAAATTGCCAGAAAAAGTACAAGAAGAAGGAACAATCGAATTTGAAACAGGTCCATTACCAATTAGTGTAATTGAACCAATACTAAATACACTACCATTAGATGTTACATTTGTTGACCCAGATGATAGAGTTAAATTCTTTAGCAAAGGGGATGAACGAATTTTTGTTCGAACAAAAGCTGTCATAGGTCGTACCGTTCAAAATTGTCATCCACAAAAAAGCATAGAAGTTGTCAATAAAATACTCAGTGATTTTAGAGAAGGAAAACGAAAAGTAGCTGAATTTTGGATTGATTTAGGTGAAAGCAAAATTCATATCAGGTATTTTGCTGTTCATAATAAAGAAGGAAAATATCTTGGATGTTTAGAAGTTTCTCAAGATATAACTGAAATTCAAAAATTAAAAGGTCAAAAACGATTACTTGATTGAAAAGACTATCAGAAGGTATTTATTAAAAATTACCTTCTTCTATTTTTCTTAAGGCAGCAATTATTGCATCTGGTCCTGGAGGATCAATTTTCATAGCATTTAACTTTGCACCAAATGATTTCTCTCTTATTTTACCTATTATTCGTATAGGAATATCTATAGTGGAATCATTTATTATCATTTGAGCTTTTGATTCAGTTGTTACAATTAGTAATGTTCCCGATGATAGTAAACGCAAAGGATCAATTCTAAGTAAAGTGCACAGTTCTTTTGCTTCTTCAGAAACAGGGAAATTCTCAGTAATTAATTCCAAACCAAATCCTTCTGGAATTATAGTCTCATATATTGCCCCAAGAATACCACCTTCAGTTGCATCATGCATTAATCCAGGTTGAATTTTCTTATTTATATCAAGAGCTGTTTTAATAATAGATATATTCTCTCCTAACTTGATCAATTTCTTTAATGAGGTTTCACTAATATATTTCTTTAATTTAGCATAACCTTCGCTAGCAATTATCCCTAAACCTTCTGTCGCACACCAACCTACACATATAACCACATCTCCCACATGTATCTCTCTAGGAACATAGTAATCCTTTGGAACAAAACCCAGCATCGCACCTGAAATAATAGGTGTTTTTGCTGATGAAGATATTTCAGTATGACCTCCTAATAAATAGATGTCATTTTTCTTGCATTCAGATTCAATACCCTTTTGTATTTCAAAAATATCTTGTTGTGTACTTCCCGTGGGCATTATAATTGTAGCATTAAAACCGAAAGGCAAAGCACCACTTGTTACTATATCATTAGCATTAACGATTACTGCATATTTTCCCGGATTTGGTGTAGGAAAAGTTATTGGATCTGTTTTAAAAACAAGATAGATGTCTTCTTTGCTCTGATAGAACTGCTTAACTTTTTGGATAGCTTTTTCATAATCCAGAACTGCTACATCACAACCGATTTTAGGTCCTTGAATAATTCCAGGATTTGTGTTTTTTGAGCTAGATATCATCTGTTCGAGTAAGTTTAATGGTAATTTGCCTTCTTTCATAAAATAATCGCAACCCAGAGCTTTTCTTAACAAAAACAACAAATCATTTTTGATTTTAAAAAACTATTCCAAAACAAGTTGATTAATTTATAGCAATAGGCGATATTATTGAAAGAACTTGCAAGTTTACTTTTTAAATTAGACAAAATTATTGTAAATGTTTACAAAGAGAATTTAAATAATCAAGAAGCTTTTTCGAAAACAGATTTCTCTAATGCAGCTGGTCATAAATCTCGAGTTATAGACCTAATTATGGAAGATACAATTATCAATTTTTTTAAAAATAATAAATTCCCTTGTATTATTGAGACTGAAGAACGTGGTAAAATAAGTCTGTCTAATAATCCCAAATATGTTGTTATTACAGACCCTCTTGATGGTACAACAAATTTCAGTAGAAGAATACCATTAACAAGTTATGGTATAGCAATTGCTAAATTGGAAAATGAGTTAACTCAAGCAAAATTTTCAGATATTGTAGTAGCTGCTGTAAGATCATTTCACACAGATGAATTCTATTTTGCAAGTAAACATGAAGGAGCAACATGTAATAATGAAAAAATTAACCCTTCAGAAGTAAATTTACTCAATCGATCTCTTATATCATTCGATCTTGACGGATCATATAAACAAAAAGAAGACTTAATTGAAAAAATCATGTTGATTTTACGTAAATGTAGAGGAACAAGACGTTTTGGAGCGAATTTAATAGATATGGTATATGTTGGAGCAGGTAAAATTGAAGTTATGATAGATATTCGAGATACGTTATCTGCTGTACATACTCCATCATTATTTATCAGTAAAGAAAGTGGTGCTGTTTTGAGAACAATAAAGAATGAAGAATTTAATATTGAACTTGAAGCAAATCAGAAAATGAGTTTTATTTTATGCAATAATGAACAAATTTCCCGACAAATATTTGAAACCATCCGTTAACCTTCCATTAACCATTCATTGACTTTGCTTAAAGGATAGCAGTATTATATTGGGTATTAGGTGAATACTTTTGGGTAGTGTTACAATATCCCTTAGTAAAATTGGATTACTTAAAAAAACAAAAATCATATGTATAATGATTATCGGGCTATTTGCTATTGGAAATATTCAGGCAATTAGTTTTCGTGTAGACTCCTCATATAGTGAAAGTCAAATCAATGATTTAGGAATTGATACATTAAATCTCATTCCTACAGCCATTTCTGATAATTTGATTAATTATTCAAGAATAATGACTTGGGGAGGAGGTAGTTATCAAGAAACAATCGATATGGATATTGAAGGTAATTTTGCTTTTGTGGCTCGACAAGATTTATTGATCTTTAATATCACAAACCCTTTAGATCCTTATTTATTAACCAAATTTGAATGTCAATGGGGATCAATTGTCAAAGTATTCGTCCAGGATGGAATTGCTTGTTTAATATGTAATAAAATTGGTATAATTATGGTCGATGTGAGTGACCCAACAAATCCAACGGAATTAGGTAAATGTGGTTATTTTGATGGAGAAACAAGAACTTATGACGATGATAAAGCTGAATATATTCGTACTGGTTATAAAGCGGATAATTTAGTTTTTCTTGTCGCAGAAGGAGAGAGTTATGGAACTGTTGGTTATAAAACTACCCAGTATTTATACATCTTTGATGTAGCAGATCCATTATATCCAATCCCTGTTGGTCGTTATACGAAAAATAATGTCAAAGAAGCAATTACAGTCATAGGTGAATATTGTTATCTTTTCTTACAAGATGTTAATGACACAGTACCTCTATCAATATTTAAAATTAAAAATCAAAGTAAATTGAAATCGGTAGAAGAAATACCTAATTTGGTAGCAACAAACGCAGAATTTTCAACCTCAGGTGATATATCAATTGCCCTGGGATTTGATGAAATAGTAATTCTTGATGTTGCTGATCCAGCTATCCCGACTAAACTTGGAAGCATACCAGGAGACGTTTGGTCAAAATATATTCTAGATGGTTCTACAGCTTTTGTAATCAATAAATCTAGTAAGGTTCTACAAATCTATGATATTAGTACTCCAGCTAGTCCAATCCTAAAAGGGGAAACAGTTGTAGATGGAGTGATAGATGTTATTACCAACAAAGAAAATTATCTCTATTCCATTGGTACTTATCTACAAATTATTGATGTTTCAAATGTATCAGCACCAGTTATTGTTTCAAAAATTAGTGGCACTTTAGGACCCGATTATTGTTCAAAAATGACGAAAAAGGGGAATTATGCTTATATCCTGGATTATAAGAATGGTATCAAAATAGTTGATTTCAATGATTATACCAATCCAGTTATATTAGGAGAATACTACAGCAAAAACGTTGAAATGAGAACATTGTGGTATAATGTAAATCTCCATCTTGCAGGAAATTATCTTTATCTTCATTATGACAATTATCTTGAAATAATAGATGTGACTGACCCTGCAAATCCATTCTTGGATGTTGAAATGGATTTCCCTGAAGATATTCATGGTGTTTTTGTGAAAAATAAAATCCTCTTCGTTTTACAAACAACAGAGCTCAATCTATATGATGTATCTAATTCAACTATTCCAATATTTTTGAGTTCAATAGAAAGTGATTCTAGCACACAAATATTTGCGGATAAACAAATACTCTATCATACTAAACGATTTTACAGCAACGACATAACTAATGTTAGTATTTATGATTTAATAGACCCTACAAATACAACTATTATTTCAAGTCAATTAATTAATCACCCAATCTATGATATAGAGGTAAGAAATGATTATCTCTATTTAGCAGGTGATGTATTCTTCATTTTGGATGCTCAAAATGCAAGTGATGTAACTCAAGTAAGTACTTTTAATTATGGACCTGTTTCTACTGCAGTAAGTAATTTGATTATTTCAAACGATAAAGTATACTTTAGTGATAAAGAGAGATTAATCATTCTGGATATCACCAATCAAACAGAACCATTATGGTATTCCGAATACACAATGAAAGAATTTAACGACGAAAATCTTCTCAATCAATACATCAGATATCCTATGATCTATGAAATTAATAGTATTGGATTACAAAACGATATTGTTCTTTTAGGATCAGCAAGTATAGGGATAGACATTGTAGCAATAGATGAAGACAATGATAATTTAGCTTCTATAGTAGAAATTGATCTTTATGGAACTAATATTTTGGCAGCTGATTCAGACACAGATGGGTTAACTGATTACTATGAAGTTTCTGTGGGACTTGATCCATTAAATATCACAGATGGAACATTAGATAGTGATTTTGATGGTTTAGATAATCAATATGAGCATCTCATTGGTACACATCCATTATTAATTGATACAGATTACGATGGATTATTTGATATGCAAGAATTAAATCTAAGTACAAATCCAATCTATTTCGATTCCGATGGAGAAGGATTATCGGATGGTCTTGAAGTAAATATTACTCTAACAGATCCATTATTAGTAGACACAGACGAGGATCTAATCGACGACTTTACAGAATTAACTCGAGGACTTAATCCAACGTTTTGGAGTAACTGGACAAGGCTTTTTGGAGGATATTTAGTTCCTGTATATATAGCTATACCTGCTATAACCTCAACAATTCTTATAATTAAGAAAAGAAGAGCAAGAAGTTTATAAAACCAAATTATCGTTTCAAAGGAAAAGTCACATTAAACTTTTCCTATTTTTTCCTTATATAATAAAACTTGATTTATTCCTTAGGTTAACTATATGAGGTTAAGAAATGAAAAATTTGAAAGCTTCTTTTAATCCTTCTAATACTTTTTCAGCTTTAAACATCTTGACTTATAAATAGAAATCCTTCAGCTTTCTGTTCTTCATTAGTTATAACTGATATACTTAGTTTTACAGTTATTGTTTTTGAAGTATTATCAAGTATTAAAAATTCGACATCCCTCAAACAGCCTATTTGGTTTTCAGTTAGTAAATCATTTATTATTTTGACTTGTTTTTTATCAATAAAATAATCAAAGATATTTTTCCCAAGTAATTCGTTTTCAACCAAAGATAATAAGTCAAGTGCTTGTTGATTTACAACTAAAACATTTCCTTTTAAATCAGTTTGAAAAATAGCAAAAGGTAATGTTTCTATTAATCTTCGATATTGTTCTCGAGATTCTTCTAAAGCTTCTTTTGACCATTCACGTTCTAAAGCAGTGGCAAAAAATCGTACAATTGTTTCAAAAAAGAATTTATCAGCCTCAGTAAATGCCATGGGTTTATTAGCAGTAATTTGTATAACCCCTAACAATTCATTTTCAGCATTAAGTATTGGCCATGTTAGAGTAGCTCTTGCATCGAAACTACTTAATCTACTATAATATTTCATTGCTATTTCATTTTTTGAAATATCAGGCGCGAAAACAGGTTCTTTTGTTCTTGCAACATGAGTATTAAGAAATGATGTATCATCTATTGATAGAGGTTTAACATCACTCATACGTTCTTTATCTCTCATGAAAACAGCATATGGATAGAGTATTTGTTCTTTTTCATCATATAATCGAAATGTACCAACATCGAATTTCAGAGTCTCAACCAAACCAGTTATTATCCGTTGACATAAATCAGCAATATCAGTAGCTTGTAATATTGCTTCAGCTAGTATATGAAAAGCTTGTTGCTCTCTATTCAAAGTTTGCTGAGCTTGCTTTTCATCGCTTATATCTAAAGCTACTAATCCAATTGCATAATCATCCTTAATGCGAATAGGAGTTAAATGAATTGAAACCCATTTCAAATGACCATTTTTTGATGTAATTTGATATTCTTCAATTTGGGAGGGGATTTTCATTTCACGGGTACTGTCAATTTGTGTTTGTAATCGTTTAATATCTTCTTCTTTAAAGAGAGAGTGTGAAATATCTCTCAATTTGCTTTGGAAAAATTCTTCATGAGAAAATTCAGATATTTTTACTATTTCATCATTGATAAATAAAAATTGACCATCTTTATTTATAAGAGAAACACCAATAAATGATTGTTCTGCAAATGCTCTAAATTTTTCTTCACTTTCGCGAAGTGCTTCTTCTGCTTTTTTGTGTTCTAAAGCTGAAGCAAGTAAATCAGCAATAGTATCAAAAAGCACATGATCTTCTTCAGCACCAAATTTAGGCTCTTTGGAAATGAGCTGTAAAACTCCGATAAGTTTTTCATTAGCAGAAATAATAGGCCATGTAGCAATAGCTCGTACAACAAGGTTCTCTATTTGAGGTTTTGTAGGTTTTATTTCTTCATCTTTTAAAACATCAGAAAGAAAAATCGGTTTTTTGGTTTTAGCTACCCTTGCACCTACATGATCTGAATTATTGATTGAGATAGGTGGTAATTTTTCCATATCACTATTAGAAACACCAAAGATTGCTATAGGATATAGCATCTCATCCTCATCGTTATACAACCTTACTGTACCAGCATCATATCCCAAATTCTCGATTAATCCTACAAGAACTTTTTCACATAAATCCTTTGTAGTTTTTGAATGAACGGCAGCTTCAGCTATTGTTTGGTAAGCTTTTCTATCCCGATGCAACGAATCTTCAGCTCGTTTTCTATCTGTTATATCAATCAATAAACCTTCAATGTAACCTTTATCTTGATAGATTCGAGCAGATTCCATTATCCAAACAATTGTACCATCTTTCTTTTTTAATTGATGAACTATCTCTTCATAAAAACCATTTTTATTTAGCAAATCTATTAATTCTTTACGTTTTGCTGCATCTGGATAAAAATCAAGAGCTTTATAATCTTTCAATTCATCAACTGATGAAAATCCAAATATCTCAGCCATTTTTTCATTTGCTTCTATAATAACCCCCGTTTCAATATCAGAACGAAACATTCCTGTTAATGCATTCTCAAATAAATACTGGTATTTTAACTGTGTATCTTTATCATCTGTGTTATCTATAATAATAGCTGAAACAGATGTAAGTTTTCCATCGACATCAAAAGCACCAATATTGAATTGGAGCCACCAACGTTCTTCTTTATCCTTTCGCACTATCTTGTATTCAAGTATTTTAGGAACATATCCTTCAGTAAACTGAGAAATATTCGACTCATAATATTCAACAAAATCAGGATGAATGATATTACTAATGAAATTTGGAGTAGTCTTCCATTCTTCAATTTTATAACCACTCAAATCCTCTAAGAATTTATCAATCACAACATATTTATTTGATGGTAATTCGATTTTTAAAAAACCTCGAACTCGTTTTGTTAATTCCTGATAAACATTATGTAACTCATTTTTCATTTGTTCCAGTTCAACAATTTCACGCTCTAAGAGAATTCTTTTTACCTTATCTTCTTTTTCTCGAATCGCTCTTGTAATTGCTGGTACTAATCGTTCTAATCTTGATTTTATTACATAATCAACAGCACCTTTCTTGAGCGTCTCTACTGCTAAATCTTCCCCCAAAACACCTGAAATGAAGATAAATGGAACATCTTTTGCATATTTCATCGCCATTGCTAAAGCAGTTAAACCATCAAAAGAAGGGAGATTATAATCAGCTAAAATGACATCAAAATTATTATCAGCTAAATTTCTAATAAATTCTTCTTTATTATCAATTTGAGTAATCTCACAATCAAGATCGTTTATAAGTAAAGTCTCTTTTATTAATTCAGCATCATTTTTATTATCTTCCAAATGAAGAATTTTAATCGGAGACATCATTAAAAAACCTCGTTTATAAATACATTAATTGTCATATCTGATTATACTAAAATAGAGATTCCCATTGAGCTTTATTTTACTTTTGTTAGAGGATTTTTTTTAACAATAAGTTTAACGTTTAATATTATGAGCTACAATAACTTCGCTATCATTTAGATTAGTTTTATAGAAAATATAATTATCAGTAAAAATCTCACCAGATTCAATTTGTAAGGACAAGGAATCATTTTTTATCTTTCCAGCAATTATTTTTTTGATCAAGGATTCAACAGCTGATTTTTTACTTTCAGGAATTAGATCTAAAAGACTCATCTTTAGAAGAGCTTTTTGAGAATAACCTAATTTCTCCTGAGCAGTTTTATTAATATTAAGAATATGCCCTGAATTACTATCAAAAACAATAATCGAATCCTCTAAAACATCAAAAATAGTTTGAAGACCTCTTTGGGAGTTAATGAGTTCTTCTTCAGTTTGCATTTTTGCTATCGCTGTGCCCATTTCTCTTCCAATTGCTTCTAAAGAATTCAGATCTTCTTTTGTAATTATTCTTTTTTCTTTTGTGCTTAACATTAAGCTTCCAATAACTTTTTGTTTGGAAAAGAAAGGAACACCGATAAGTGTATGTATGCCAGTGTCTTTATGTCCTTCACTTTTGTCCATATAGTTCTCAACAAAAATAGCTTTTCCATCCATGAATAATTTCTTGAATGCAGTATGTTTTAATGGTATAGACTGAGTTTCTGAAACAAAAATAGAAGACATTCCTAGTGAACGTCTGATAGTGGCTTCATCATTCTTTTCATTGATTAAATAAATTGCCCCCCCGTTAAAATCAAGTGTGTTAAGGATTGTTGTTAATGTGAAATCTAAAAGCTCATCCATATTTCTAGCAATATAACCAGCAGAGATAACTTTGTTTAAAGCTTCAAGCTCATATGAGCGATCTTTTAATGTTGCTTCTAACTCTTTAAGATCTGATATATCTACAATAATTGCATTTATTGTGGAAGTATTTGATTCTATATCACTTAGATAAGTTAAAGTCATAATAACAGGTATTAACGAACCATCTTTATGTTTTCTAACACATTCGAATGTTGTTTTTCCTATAGCAGGAATACTTTTGAACAGATTATTTTGAATTTGCTCTGCACCAGGAGGAGCTAGAATACTTATAGATTTACCAATAATTTCTTCAGGTTTATAACCAAAAACATCCTCTAAAGGAGAATTAGCAAAAATGATTTTACCATCTTCATCAGTAGAGATAACTACTTCTTTGCTATTTTCGACAATATTAGCAAGTAATCTTCTATGACGTTCGAAATCTTTTCTTTGAGTAATATCTTGCATAATAGCAATGAATGCATTTGGTTCTCCTTTTGATCCTTTAATTACCGAAGCTGTCATTTCACCTTGGAAAGATGTATTATCTTTTTTAAGAAAGATTAATTCACTTGTTTTTCGTTCGTTATCAACTAATAATTTTTTAAATAAATCTTCTAGAATTGATTTTTGAGGTTCAATAACAAAAGAATATAAATCTTTACCAATTAATTCATTGTCATTATTTACTCCGAAAATTTCCGCCGCATGTTTGTTGATAAATTTAATTTCACCTGACAAATCAATTAATGCTATAGCTGATGGAGAGGTTTCAACAAGACTTCTATATTTTTCTTCATTTTCACGAATTGTTTCTTCGGCTTTTTTACGATCAGTTATTTCCCAGATAATTAGCTGAACTGCTGGTTCTCCTCTATAAGTTGTGAGGGTAGCAATAATTTCACCAGGAAATTCCTCATTTGTTGTTCTTTTGAGAGTTGTTTCATATATTGGTGAACGTCCAGTTTCAATATTAAATACTGAATTCATATAGAAATCAATTTCCTCATGATGTTTTTCAACAAAGAATTGTAAAGCATCTGTTCCAATAATATCCTTAATAGATTTAATTTTTAACATCTCAAAGATAGTTGGACTTGCATATTTAATCTCATTATTTTGTAAAATTAATAATCCTAAATGCGTAGGGAGAGATTCAACTAAATAACGATATTGACTCTCACTTTCTCTTAATGCTTCGTCAGCCATTTTGCGTTCAATCGCAGTAGCAAAGATATTTGAAATATTAGCAAAGAAATGTTGATCATCCTCAGAGATGTTTTTCTTTTTGTAAGAACCAATCTGTAAGGATCCTAAGAATTTCTTATTTGCATTAAAAATAGGCCATGAGATAAAAGTTTTATATTTGTACTTTGAATAAATATCAGTTTCTCTAAGGAATACATGTTTTTGAACATCTGGAGCAAAAATCTCTTTACTAATGAATTGCGTCAAAGGCAACTCTTTATTATCAATAGAAATATGACCTAACAGTTGTTTTGCTTCTTCGCTTAAACCATACTCAGCCATAGGTAAAAGAATTCGCTCGTTTTCATAATAGATTCTAATTGATCCCGAATCGAAACCCATGTTTTCTACTAAACCAATCAAAACTTTTTGGCAAAGATCCCTTAAATCAATAGATTGAACTGCAGATTCAGCTATTAATTTGAAAACAGTTCTATCTCTTTGTAATGCTTCTTCAGCAAGAGTTTTTTCTGTTATATCGAAAAATGAAGCAATACTTCTTTTAGTTCCTGGGATCATTCCAACAGTTAGATATGCTATAATTATTCTGCCACTTTTATGTATTAATCGACATTCATAACTACTCGGAACTGAAGAAGGATCCATTCTTCTTTTCTGATGATAATCAATTAACTTTTGGATATCATCTGGATGAACAAATTCGGGCCAAGATAATTTACCTTCAATTTCTTCTCGTTTATAACCTGAGATAACTTCTAATTGATGGTTGCATCGAATAACCTTCATATCTTCATCGATAATAAGTGTTGCAGTACCCTTATGGTTAAAAATATTCTCAAGCTCTTGTTCACGTTCATAAAGATCTTGTTGAATTTTCTTTTCCTCTGAGATATCGATAATCACACCTTCAATATACCCTTCAGAAGAATAGATTTTTGCTGAAAGTCTTACCCAAATAAGCTTTTCATCTTTCCGTTTTAATTGCGTTTGATAACCTTTAACAAAACCTTTAGCTGATAATTCTTTAAGGAATTTAATTCTTGATACTTCAGAAGGATACAATTCTTTTGCAGAAATTTGTTTTAATTCTTTGACAGTACGACAACCAAAAATATTAGCCATTGTTTCATTAGCTTCTATAATTCTCCCTGTCTCAATATCTGTACGATACATTCCAGCAAGAGCATTTTCAAACAAATTTTGATATTTCATATTCGTTTCTTTAGTTTCTGTGTTATCTATTATAACTATTGAAACTGAAATTAACCTTTGGTCAAAATCATATGCTCCAATATTGAATTGTAACCACCAACGCTCCTCACCATCTGCTCGCTTAATTTTATATTCAAGCATATTCGGAACAAAACCATCTTCCATTTTCTTGAAATTATCATTATAATAAGAAACAAATTCTGGATGGATGATTTTTTTGATGAAATTAGGTGTTTTATACCAATCATCAATCGAGTATCCACTTAATTCTTCAATAAATTGATCTACTAAAGAGAATTTGCCTGATGGTAGATCCATTTTTAGGAAACCACGAATCCTTTCAGCTATTCTTTGATATTGGTTTTCAAGAATGGAGATATTTTTCTCAAGCCTTATTCTTTGATCTCTTTCTTCAACTTCATGTAAAGCTCGCCGAATTGCAGGAACTAACCTTTCCATACGTGACTTGAGAATATAATCAGTTGCACCACTATGCATAGCTTCTATAGCTAATTCTTCTCCTAAAACAGCTGAGACTAGAATGAAAGGTAAATTATAACCCATTTCTTGGACTAATTTAAGTGCACTTAATCCATCAAATGAAGGTAAACTATAATCAGCTAGTATAAAATCAATTTTATTTTCCTTTAATATATTTATAAAGTCCTCTCGATTATCTGTACTAATGAAATTGCAATCTATTCCCTCTATTGAGAGTATTTCTTTTACTAATTCCACATCATTCTTATTATCTTCTAAATGCAGAATATTGAGAGGTTTCTTCATCAACTAAACACTCAATTATTTAATTTAGCATTCGAATTAATTTTTGATATTATGAAATGAATAGATTATCCAATATAATATTTACTTTATAGTCATTTGTTATCATATTCTAAATTTAAGTAGTTTTAAATTTATTTTTGTCGATTTAATTTATTAATATACTAATAAAATAAGAGAATATTAAGACTAAAACAAAAAAGAAATCATCAGTTAATTTTATTAGCGACAAAAATACCAATAAAAAAGATTAACCGTGGTAAAAGGGCTAAAAATAGAATCTATGACTTGGTTTGACATCAAGAAATACCTTGATGATGGGTATAAAACTTTAGTTGTAGCAGTAGGTTCCATTGAGCAACATGGTCCTCATCTTCCATTAATAACTGACACTATAATTGGAGAAAATTTAGTAACAGAAATTACCAAGAAATTAGGTAAAGCACTCCAAGGGCCAACCATAAGATTAGGGTGTTCTAATCACCATATGTGTTTTCCAGGAACTATTTCACTCAATCCTGAAACCTTAAAGGCTATTATTTTTGATTATGTTTCTTGTATGAACCAACATGGATTTCAAAACATTATCTTTATCCCAAGCCACGGTGGTAATTTTAAGGTATTAGAGGAAGCAATAACTACCTTACAAAACAAATACCCATCAACTAAAATCATTGGTTTTACAGACCTCTATAAGTATATTGATGTTACAATGCAATTTTCTTATGATGAAGGAATCAAGAAAGAAGATGCTGGAGCTCATGCAGGAGAAACGGAAACATCCCTTATGTTATACTTATATGACGAATTTGTTAAAAAAGAGAGATTTGTTCCCGGTTACATAGGAAACTTTGGTAAAAAAGAAGGAGAACTTGTCCTCAAATCAAATATTTCAGTATTATCAAACAAAGGAATATTAGGGGATCCAACAAAAGCATCTGCTTCTAAAGGACAAAAATATTTAGAAAAAACAGCCAATTTTATGGTTGAAGAAATTAAAAAAATGATTTAATGATAAATTATTAATTTTCTATAAAAAAAAACGATATAAAATTAACAGAACATATCTCAATATTCATTAATTGAAATAGTAATTATAACTTAGAGTTAAATATTAATCTAGTTTGGCTCTTTATTCATAATTTATATAGTAGGATTTAGAAAATGACTTCTGATTTCCCTATTCCCCTCAATGATAATGCTCTATTAGCTACTATTTGTTATAAACCAATTAAGGGAATAATTTTTGATTTTGATGGTGTATTATCATCATTTCAAAATCGAATAGGGTATCCAATTACAAGTGCTGCATTGATGATTAAAAAAGATATTAGCAAAGATTTAATGACAGAAGCTTCATTGGAAATTTTCGAGAATTTAACAAAAATCGAGAAACATCCTAGTAAAACAAATTTTATAAAAATGTCATTCAATATGGGCAAACGACTTGGAATGACGAATTTTCAAGCATTCAGATTTGTAGGAACTGTTGGCATTATTTATGCAAAAAACCGCAAACGTATTATACCAAGAAAGGGAGCAAGAAAAGTTTTAAGAGAAATTCTTTCTGAAGATTATAAAGTAATTTTGATAACAAATTCAAGCAGAAGGATAATTAACGCTGCTGAAAAAGAAATTCCTGAACTAAAAGAATTTGATCTTATCTTAACTCGAGATGAAATGAAATCAATAAAACCAAGTTCTATTGGATTTTATAAGGCGATGAATATTTTAGGTTTAGATCCTGATGAAATGATTTCCATCGGTGATCAAGCTAGTGATATTATTGCCAGTAGAAAAGCAGGCATTAGAACAATAGCTATGTTCGATCAAGAAATGGAATTTACCAAACCTCAAATAGTAAATGAAAATCCCAATTTTATTATTCAAGATATAATTCAATTGCCAAAATTGCTAGTTTTTCTTAGAGATTGTATTATAGAAGATATACGAACAACAATTGATTTTACAGAAAGATCATTAACTGATTTTATAAACGAAAGTAGTCATGCAATTAATACAATTAGTTCATGAAAGGTTATTTATTCTTATACTAGGGTAAATGATATGTCACGCAATCGTTCAAGTATTGGTCTAAATTTGGCTTTTATTTTATAGAATTTCCATTGTCCTTGTTTTTTAAAATCTATTAAGCCACCTTCTCGAAGATTTCGAAGATGATGGGAAATTAAAGTTTGATGTTCATTAAAAACGGATTCAAATTCACAATTACACGACCATTCCTTAGTTAGAAGAATTAAGAGAATTTTCAAACGAATCGGATTAGAAATTAGTTTTAGAAAATTAGAGAATTCATCAGAATTTTCAAAACCGGTGATAGTATCAGTATATTTTTTGTAGTCGATTTTATTACAACAAATTTGACTTGTATCAATAGAATCTATTGAAATATTATCAGATGTTTCTTGACCTTCTATTTTAACTACTTTAACAGTTTGCTTCTTTTTACCATTTGAATCTTCTTTTGACACAAGAATCATCGCCTAATTTTTTGATTTAAATTTCAGGTAATTATTTTATCATGAATTGTTTTTTTGATTTCCATTTTACCGAAAATTATGGTTTTATAGCAGTAATTATACCACTATAAGTTAGATAATCTTTACCTTTCCAAATAATTTTTCTATATTTATTTTCAAGATCTACTTTGATATCAACAAAACCTGCTTGTTTAATCAATTCTATATAACCATCTTGAGTTAATGCTCCAGCAATACAACCACATAGTGCTTCTCTATTTTCTTTTAAACTTTCAGGAAAAATCTCTCCAGCGATTACATCAGAATCAAACAGTCGTCCACCAGATTTGAGTATACGATATGCTTCTTTGAAAACAGCTAATTTATCATTAGCAAGATTAATCACACAATTAGATATAACAACATCAGCAATATTTGATTCAATTGGGACATTTTCAATATCTCCTTGATAAACTAAAACATTCTCCAAACCCATCTTTTCTGCTAATTTAGTAGCGTTTTCAACCATTTCAGGAGTAAAATCAATTCCTATTGCTAAACCTGATTTACCAACAATTTTAGCTGCTTGTAATATATCATGTCCCGGACCACTCCCAAAATCGACAACAATATCGCCATCTTTCAAATTAGCTTTCACAGCTAGATTATTTGTAGAGCCAAATGAAGGGATTTCAATTTGAACATTAGGTGTTAGAGTTAATTTTGGTGTAGAACAACATGAACTTTCTTGTTGGTTGGAATCTTCACTCGAACAACAACTTGATTGATTCTTATTTGCGCTTTCTAAGGCTTTCGCATATTCTTCTCTAATTATCTCTTTGTGTTTAGACATTTCGACGCACTGGATTATATAGAAAATTTTTTATATAAAAAATTTTTCATATACTTTAACATTTGTAGAAACTGTTGAAAGCGAGTAAATAAAAAGTGATTAGAAGATGTCTGAAACTGAAATTTTACCAAACAGTGAATTAGATAAAGATATTACAAGTGAAATTTTGGAACAACCAGTTAAAAAAGAATCAAAATTAAAATTCTTTGAAAAATTCCTCGCTATATGGGTTGTAATCTGTATGGGAGTTGGAATATTATTTTCGCGTGTATGGCCTGCTTTTGGCGCAGCATTAAATAGTGTAAATATTTTTGATAACTGGAGAGGTGGCATGGGAATTAACATTCCTATTGGTATTTGCTTATTCTTTATGATGTATCCAGCTATGTTAAATCTTCAATTTAAGGAAGTTAAGAAGCTTAGAAAAAATCCTTTGCCAATTATACTAACACTTGTCTCAAATTGGATTATAGCACCATTAGTTGCAGCTGGTTTAGCTTATCTAATATTACCCGGTTATGATGACCTAATCATAGCAGTTATTTTATTAGGATCAAGTCCATGTACTGCAATGGTTTTAGTTTGGGGATCATTAGCAGAAGGTAATCAAGAACAGAATGTCATAAACACAAGTATCAATACAATTACTATTATGTTTCTCTTTGTTCCTATTGTTGCACTTTTAACAGGGATATCTAATTTATCGATTGATAGATTATTGTTATTTATTACCGTCTTAATATTCATTGGTGCACCATTAATTTTAGGTCTTTTAAGCAGAATAATTTTAGTCAAAGCTAAAGGAAAAGAATGGTTTGACACTAAATATCGCCCAGTTATAGGAATAATCTCTATGGTTGCTCTTCTATCTACACTAATAATACTATTTTCAATTAATGGTGATAAATTGATTGACTATCCATTAGAATTACTATTAGTTTCCGCTCCATTGCTTCTAGGTTTCATTATTGTTGTAGGATATAATCTCTTAATCACTAAATTATTCAGACTTCAATATAAAGAAGCAATTGTTACTACCATTATAGGAAGTTCAAGTCACTTTGAAATAGCAATAGCAACTGCTTTAGGTATAAGCGCATTAGCGGCATTAGGAACAACTATGGGATTATTCTGGGAAGTACCTGTAATGTTAGGATTGGTATATCTTGGCAAGTGGTTAAATAAGAAAGGTTTTTGGAAATACAAACCAAAAGCAACAAAAGACCAACCAATTACTTAAAAAAAAATGACAACGAAGGGTATTCCCCTTCATCTATTTTTTCTCAATATTTTATTCTAGATTTTAATGTGAAATTTCTTTAAAATTACAGATAAATGAATTTTTGATATAAACATCAAACAAGGGAAAATAATTTATTAGACTAAAATCTTCAAAAGAATATCATCATGATGTAATAAAACAAGGTTGTAAAATAATGAGCTTACAGGAAGATATTTTTCATTTAACGGATGATAAACGAAATACAATTGAACAATTAATGCAAGCCGGGAGAAGAGATGTTCCAGACTTTTGCGCTGAAGGAGTAAATGAAGTAATTTATATTCCTGTTAAAGATGGTGAATTAAGAGTTTTTCATCATATACCTGAAAAAGTGGTATTTAAAAGACCCATACTTTTCATGCCGGGTTATATAGCTAAACCAGAAACATGGGTTGATTTTCATAAACCTCATCATGGATTGTGTGAATATTATTATTTAGAATCTCGAGAGAAAGCATCAAGTAGAATGAAAAATAGAATGAAAGTAAAATTGACTATTAAAGAATCAGCTAATGATTTAGTGAAAGTAATTGATTTTTTAGGATTAAATAAACGAGATTATCTTCTCATAGCTTCAAGTTATGGTGGTGGTATAGTCTTCCAAGCGTTGATAGATAAACAAATTGATCCTCCAACAATTGTTGTTTTTGATCCAATAGCTCAATGGGTTTACACGAAAAAATTTACCAATTTTATTAGCTTAATAACTCCCCCATTTATTCTTGGTATTTTACGAAATCTGATAGCTAAAATTTATCTAGCAAAAATGGAAAATCTAGCACAAAAAAAGCGATTCATTGCATTTGCTAAAGGAACAGAAGCTTGGAAATTTAGAAAATGCACTAATCAAAATAAAAGATTTGATATCAGAGATAAATTATCAGAAATAACTGAAGAAATTGCTATCTTTCATGGGCCACTTGATAAATATCATCCTAGAGAAGCCTATTATAATTTTGCTAAAGCAATACCAAAAGGTAGATTCTTTTTTATGGATACAGCAGATGAAAATCGTGAATTATTGGCAGGAGTAGTTGGAACAGAATATGCTAGATTAACGAAAGATGAAGATACTCCAGAAACACTGAAGCAATTTGAAATTAAAATTAAAAGATGATTTGTTGAGCAATTCTTTCGCTGAAATAATTCACACGGAAATTTGACTGCATCAATAATTATTAAAGAATGGAATTTTGTTAGTTCCTAATTATGTAAATTAAGATTATAAATCGGAGGAAAGAATTCTTTTTGACCAATACAATTCTTGCTATTTTTATGGGCATCTTTGCTTACTCCTCACTTAATATTGGTTTAGTGCTCCAGAAGAAAGGAGCTTCATCTCTTCCAAAGATTGAGGAAGTTAAGTTTTGGCAAAATTTCAAGAATTTTTTCACAAATAAAATTTGGTTACTAGGGTTCCTTTTAACAGTTCTTGCATTTGGTTTTCTAGTAGTAGCGATGAATCAAGGTTCACTTTCAATTGTTGCTCCTATGCAAGCAATTGGGTTAATTGTGTTAGTAATTTTTTCTTATTTTTATCTTAAGGAGCGTATTCAAATACCCGAGCTAATTGCTATTGGGTTAATAGTTATTGGTGTGATCATACTTGGAATTACTAATCCTGATGTTGATTTTACCTATACTTTAGAAGAAGTCAATGAATCTTTTCTCCAAATAAGGTCATTGATTTTCATTGGATTACTAACTGTAATAGTGATTATTCTTTCCGCTTTTTCTTTTCCTAAGAAATTTCAATTTACAAGTGCGATATTCGCTTTTGGTGGTGGAATATTCTCTGGGTTAGGTGATACATTCACAAAAGCATTCATGAGTGGTTTGGACTTTAGTAATTTTAACACATCATTTGTATTTGTTCTCTCAAAATGGTATTGGTGGCTTTATGTGCTTTTGATGTCTGGCTATAATATCATAGCGGGTATATTTCCACAAATTGCTTTTCAAAGAGGGAAAGCTGTTATTGTTACACCTATTTTCTCTGTCATGTCACTAACAACACCAGTTTTTTGTGGAATCATTGTATTCTCTGAATGGAGTGGTCTTGCTGTATCAGTATTAATCATGAAAATTGTATCAATAGTATTGGTTGTTGGTGGAGTAATCATACTTTCCTATCTCAATGCAAAATCAACTAATCAAAATATAAAAGAGGATACTTCTGAATTATCTAATACTATTGAAGCTGAAATTTGATGAAAGAAAACATTACTAGGAATGCTTTCTTATTTGATTTGAAAGAAAATTAGCAACATCGACAAGATCAAAAGGCCAAGCATAAATGATTTTTGTATTTGGATAATCTTTTGAAATAGCTGTAATGGTTTCAGGTATGTCAATTTCTGAATGTTCTCCACCTGGAGTTATCATTGGTGTAGTGACGAATATAGTATTAGGATTTGTTTCCAGGGCTTTCAGAAGAACATCTTTAACTGCTGGGTTACAAAATTCATTAAAACCAACAAGTGTTTCATAGCCAGTAATTTCTTCAACATTTTTACCTATCTCAATTGAACTTGTAAAGTAAGGATCATTTTCATAGGTACGAGGCCAGTTTTTCATCTTTTCTTCTATAGCTAAAGCACGTTTTTTAGTTTCATTATCCACACTTTGTGGATTGTGTTCTAATCTTAAGTGAATGCCATAAAAAAAAGCCATTTCATCCATTGGAAAATCCTTTGGTGGTGAACCATGCATAGCGAGAACAATTTTAATGCCTTTTTTGGGGGAATTATTCATTTATTATACAACTCAAGGTTCAATTGTAATAAGGTATCAAAAAAATTGTTCTTTAGAATATAATACTAAAAAAAGAAAAAATATGAGATTTGGGAATCTCATAATAACACGACTATTCCTTTTGTGAACCAGAAATAGTAAATGCTGGTAATTTCATAGGAGGCATTTTAGCTGGACCATAGTTTAATTTTGGGTATTTACCAATAAGGTCAATATTAGCAAGAAAACTAAGCACAGAATCAGTGTATCTAAGAGTTTTAAGTGGGTATTGTATTTCACCATTCTCAATTAACCAAGCACCATCACGAGTTAAACCAGTAAAGATACCTTTTGTGGGATTAACAGCGTTTTGGTAATGGAAATGGGTAATTAGAATACCTTTCTTTGTTTCAGCAATCATTTCTTCAAGATTTGAATCTCCTTCACCAACGAAAAGATTACCGGGGAAAGGCATAGAGCGACCACGGAATTTAGCATTATGACCAGTAGTAGATACACCATCTTTGGCAGCGGTAAGAGTATCATAAGCTAGATTTTTAACAACGCCATCCTTGATCATTTCCAATTTAGATTTTGGCATACCTTCATCATCGAAAGCTGCACGATAAATTTGGCGATTGTCAAAACCGTCATCCCAAAGATTGAACTTGTCGGAAAATAGTTTCTCACCAATCTTATCTCTAAGGAAGCTAACATAATCTTGGTACATGGATGCGCTGAAACCAAAATAACTCATAAAGAACATAAAACCACCAACGGCAGCAGGCTCAAGAACGACTTCATAGCTACCAGGATCAATGTATTGCATACCGAAACCATTAGCAGCTTTTTGAGCAGCTTGTTCAGCAACCTCTTTAATATGTAATTGAGTAAAATCTTGACGATTATCAGCAGACCAACCAGCAGTTTGCTCGGTGCTATCCTCTGCAATAACAGTTAAATTGATATTACTGCCTGTGCCAATTTCATAAGCTTCAACGCCAAGAGAATTCATGATAATACGTTCTGCAGTAATGTTGGAAATAGCTCCAGCAACAACTTTTACACGTTTGTCTAAGGCATGAGCAGTATTTATAGCAATAGTGGAATATTCAGCTCGCTGTTCAGGAGTAGCATTGATGGTATTGGGAGAAACAGTTTCGGAAATAGGAATATCAGTTAATGGGCGAGGTTTAGGAATGGATTTAAAGTCATTGTTCTCTGGGGAGATCTTAGCTATCTTTACAGCATCAGCCACAGCTGAAGCAATAGAAGCATTATCTAGAACTTCTACAGAGGTGGAACCTTTTCTCTTGCCTACATAAGCGATAGTGGAAATATTAGCATGATTTTCAGCGACATTTTGATCTATAATGCTGTTAGCTAAACGAGTTAAAGCAGAAGTGCTCAAAGTAATAATAACTTCAGCTTGAGTTGCACCAAGCTTTTCTGCTTCTTTAAGCACTAATCGTCCTTTTTCAAACAAGAAATCTTTATTGAGTTCCATCTTGTGCAGTTGCCTCCTTAGTAACACCTACTCGAACATTATTGAAACGAGCAGTTCCACAACCATGGCCTACATACATGACCTGTCCTGGTTGACCTTTGCCGCAATTTGGAGTGCCCAGTAATTTCCAATCATCTCTTGAATGGGCATCCATACTGCCCCAAAATTCTGGGGTAATTCCTGTGTAAGTAGGATTCTTTATTATTTCACCTATTTCACCATTCACTATTTCCCAAGCGATTTCTGTTCCGAATTGGAAGTTCAAACGTTTATCATCTATACTCCAACTCTTGTTTGTAGACATCAAAATACCTTTCTTGGTATCAGCAATTACTTCCTCTCGTGTCCAATCACCTGGTTCTAGATTAATATTTACCATTCTTATTATTGGTAGTTTTTGTGGGCTATCAGCTCTCATCCCTGCTGAGCTTTTCTCTAATCCTAGTAAAGCAGCTGTTTCTCTTGATGTCTGATATCCAACGAATAGTCCATCTTTTACCAAGTCCACTCTTCTCGCAGACACTCCTTCGTCATCGTAGCCATATGATCCTAATCCACCTGGTAATGTACAGTCAGCCACCACGTTTACATGTTCACTTCCGTACTTCAATTTTCCAAGCAATTCTGGTGTCATGAAGCTTGTACCTGCAAAAGCTGCTTCCGTGCCTAACACTCTATCTAATTCTGTTGGATGTCCACAGCTTTCATGTATCTGTAGCATTAACTGATGTCCATCTAACAATAACGTTGATTTTTCTGTTGGACATGCTTTTGCTACAGTAAGAGCAATTGCCTCATCCGCAGTTTTATCCACATTTTCAAGCAAATTCAAGCTCTCAAAATACTCGTATCCTTGTGCTGAAAAATTTCCTCTAAATGAACCAGGGAAAGATCGTACTTGAGGTTGAGTTCCAGGATTTATTGCTGTGCAAGAAAATCCTCCACCACAGAAAGTTATTTGTTGTGTGATGTAAGCTCCTTCTGAGCTTGCAAATAATTTATCTTCGCGATGTCCTCGATAATCTACTTGAGTCATTTTTATTACTTCAGGATTATAGTCCTTTAGTCGTTTATCGACTTCTACCAAAGTAGCTATTTTCTCCTCTGTAGGCACTGTAAAGGGATCTTTCTTGTATTTTGTTTTATATTCATCCTCTACAGCCTTTTCCTCTACAAATTCTATTGGCTTCTTTCGGGTAGATCCCGACGCTTTTGCTATCCTCACAGCAAGTTTGGCTGCTCGTTCAATCTCTTCTGGTGTAATTAAATATGATCCTGCAAAACCCAGTCCACCAGCAGCTATTGTTCTTATTCCGAATCCTTTTACCGTTGATAAATTCAATGCATCGATATTTCCTCTTTTGATCGATATATCTTCATCTTGCATTGTGATTATTCGTATATCGGCATAAGTAGCGCCTTCTTTGCTACAAATATCCAGTGCTTTTTGTGTCAGATCTCGCATGTTGTATTTGCACCAAGATGTTTAAGTTACTAGACTTATTAATTCTTTCTGAAAATCTTAAACGTTCAATTTAAATTGAATCTTCTGTTTTTTGTTTCTTCTTTTAATGCTTTTTCATTTTGTAATAACATTCAATAATGATTAAATCCTAGGTGGTAATTGAAAAAAATTAACTGAGAATTTTGCGATGAAAAATAATATTATTGAAGATTTGCGTGAGTTATCCCAAATTGTTGGTATTGCTTCTCGAGAAAGTCGAGTTGTTAAAGCTATTAAGCAAAAAATCGAAGGCTTAGCTGATGAGATTAAAGTTGATATCGGCGGTAACCTTATTGCTACCCTCAAAGGCACTGAAAAAGATGCATCGGTATTAATGCTTGATGCCCATACTGATGAAATCGGTTTAATTGTTAGACATATTACTCCTGATGGTTTCATTTATTTTGCCAAAATTGGTGGTTTTATTGATTTGATCTTTCCTAGTCAAACGGTTATTTTAGTGCCTGATGATGAAACTAAAAAACCTGTTTATGGAGTAATTGGTATTAAACCTCCCCATATTACCATTCAGGGTGAAGCGGCAAAGATTCCCAGTGCTTCAGAATTAGCTATTGATATTGGTGCTTCCTCTCTTGAAGAAGTTAATGCTTTAGGTATTGATATTGGTACTACTGGCACTCTTGTTGGAGAATTTAAAGAACTAGGTAGTGGTAAAGTTCTTGGGAAAGCTTTTGATGATAGAACAGGCTGTGTTGTTTTAATTGAAACTCTTAGAAGATTAGCCAAGAACAGACCTAAAGGCACGGTAATCTTTAATTTTGCTTCTGGTGAAGAAGTAGGAGCACGAGGAGCAACAACTGCTGCTTATACTATTAATCCCGATATGGCTCTAGCTATTGAGAACACTACTGCAGGTGATACACCCGGTGTTTCCGGTCAGGACTGCCCAACAAAACTAAGTGATGGTCCAGCGATTACCATTGCAGATGCATCTCTAATTGTTAATGAAAAGATCATTGCTAAATTGAAAGCACTTGCTGGTGAATTGAAAATCCCCTGGCAATACAAACGACCTCTTTCAGGTGGTACAGATGCTGGAAGGATAGCTCTAATTAGAGGAGGAATTCCCTCGGGTGTTGTTTCTGTTCCATGCAGATACATCCATAGTCCCGTTAGTTTACTTGATCCAAAAGATATAGAAAGAGCTTGTGATTTAGTTGAAGCTTTTACCCGAAGCTTTACAGAATTACTCTAATCTTTCTTTTTTTCATTTCTTAGTATATCACAATAATTTTAAAGAAATATTTGAACAAAACTAACTCAGTTGAAAGAGTATTAGGAGATTACTATAAATGGTTACCACAGACTTGAGACCTTTCTTTAATCCTACGAGCGTAGTCCTAATTGGTGCTTCAGAAAGAGCTGGTTCAATTGGCGGTATGCTTGCTAAACATCTTTTAGAAGGAAAATTTGAGGGCGATCTATTCTTTACCAATCTTAAGCGTGATGAAATATTTGGTCATAAATGTTATCCCGATCTTGCTTCTCTTCCTAAAGATCCAGAATTAGCAGTTATTGCTATTCCAGCTCAATTTGTCCCCGCTGAACTATTGAATTGTGCTAAACGAAACATTCACCATGCAATTGTTTTGAGTGGTGGTTTTTCTGAAGTTGGTAATACTACTTTAGAGGACGAACTTGTTAAAGTTAGCAGAGAGCATGATATTAGAATTATTGGCCCTAATTGTGCAGGTATAGCATCCACAAATACCAAGATGATTGCTGCAATGGAGAATAACTATATCCCTGGGGGATTATCTATTATTTCCCAAAGTGGGGCATTAGCTGGTTCCATGATGTTACGGGCAACTGCTGAAGGATTAGGAATTGATAAATGGATTTCTTTTGGTAATGCTTCAGATGTTGAAGAAGCAGAATTATTAAAATATCTTGCTGAAGAAAAAAATTCTCATACCAAAGTTATTTTTCTCTATCTAGAAGGAGCTACCCATGGCCGTAAACTAATTAAAGCTCTAAAAGAAGCCACAAAATTAAAGCCAGTTATTTTCTTGAAGGGTGGTCGTTCTGCTATTGGTAATAAAGCTGCTATGACCCATACAGCTTCATTGGGTGGTGATCCTAAAATCTATGAATCAGTAGCGAAACAAACAGGAGCTATTTGGGTAGAATCACTTGACGAAGCTTTCGATACTTATGCTGTTCTTTCCACCTATGGTGATCGAGGTGGGAATCGGGTAGCTATTGTAACAAACTCAGGAGGTCCAGGTGTGCTTGCCTCTGATAATTTAGATTTCATGGGTTTGAAACTCAATCAACCATCAAACGAATTACGAGAAAAATTAGCTGGTTTACCTCAAGCCTGCCCTCGAGAGAATCCTTTTGATCTTTTAGGTGATGCTACACCTGAACGTTATGAATTAGCCCTCAATGCGCTAGCTCATTCAGGAGAATTTGATACTATTATCACTATTATGGTTCCACCAGGTGATGCGGATGTCGATGGAGTAGCAAAGGTTATGGTTAATTTAGCTAAAGAAGATCATAAAACAGCTATTATCGGTTGTTTATTAGCTGGAAAGAAAGTAGAAAATGCTATAAAAATTCTCAGAGAAAATAATATTCCTACTTTTCCAACACCAAAACGTGCTGCTTGGGGTGCTCATGCACTTCAAATGTGGCAAAAAATAAAATCAGAGTAAATGGTTTAAGCCATTTACTACTTTTAGGTTACTGGGGTAATAATTAGTTGAGCTAGTGATCGTATAAATGAATAAAATATATCAGCAGTTGATTTCCCAATATATTTCTCATTAAGGTTGCTAAAGAATTCCAGTGCTTTAATTTCAGATTTGTTTAGCTCGTTAAATACTGATTTTCGAATGAACTCTTCCAATGTTTGTGTTTCTTTAAATCTCTTTAATGAATAATAGTCTGTTAGAATTAAACGGATCTCAGTTTGATCGTTTTGTATTTTTTTCAACTGCACATTGTATATTGTTTTAAAAACATTATTCAAAGCACTTTGAGGAACATTTACAATTCCAAGAGAAATATACCAATCATTTGATTTTACATCGAACTTGACTAATCGTTCATCTTTAAAAATAGTAAAGGTCTCAGATAAAGCTGTTCTTACTATTTTGTTAAATGAAGGGACTATTTCTTCAACAATTGAACTTCTTATAATTGAATGCTGATCAATTACAGCATCCTTTTTATAAGATGATTTCAAGTTTAACAAAATTTTCTTGTCTATTTCATCACTACTTGTTAATCGATCAGTGATTTTTGTTAATCCGCTCCAGAAAAGATTGTCAACAATTTTATCCGTATATTGCGAATCCGCTAACCAGAGTGATGAATAAATCTGTATTAGATCTTGAAAATCACCTGTTATAGGAGTTAAGGAACTAATATTTTTGATTGTTTGTTCATTTGTATAGGAACGATATTTTTCTGGATGGTATCGAAAAACGGGATAGATATCTTTTGAACTATCTTGTATTAATAATTGGAATTCTTTTCCGCCAGTAAAGAATTTGCGCAGTGCACCACCACCAGAAATAATACTAGTCAACCATCTATTTGCACCTTTGAGATGTTTTAGAATGGTGCCAAATTTTTGTTTGCCGGTAGCACTTCCTGCTGAAACTTTCATCTGTTTTTCAAGCTCAGTGATATTTAATTTTAGTAGCCTCTGACGGGAATCAATAATACTAGCAGCAAAATTTATCCATAAAGCTTCATTGACAATTGGTTTTTCCAATAATTTTTGTAATTCACCTTCCAATTTTAGGGAAGGAATTTTCACTTGTAGTGTTTTTAATTGAGCAAGTGATATTTTATCCTCTTTTTTCTGATCGATTGGTTTCATCCAACCACTATCATAGGCACTTCTTGCAAGCTCTAATGATGAAGGGAGGATATACTTGAATTTTGTGTTCCCCTCAATTGCTTTTACTGAATTAATTTCAAATAAATCACGACCATTTGGCCTTCGAATTATTCTGTCTATTATCAATTTTATAACATAAACACTTTGAAGATCAGTAGCTATCTCGTCAGTTATTTTAATCATAATTATAGGTGGAAATGGGAATTTTTCAGGACCAAAGATTTTTTGTAGAATCTTGGTTAAAGTAGATTCTAAAGAAGCTCTAAAAGATTTAAAGAAATATGTTAAATCCTCAAATGTTTCAAAATGTTTCATTGAGGATCCTATTTTTGATATTCGATTCAAAACTATTTTCTTTGTTGCGGGGACGATTGTAAAGTCAAGCTTCTTTTCAAATTCCTGAATACTGCTACTAATTATCTCAGATACTTGTTTTTTACGACTGGCAGTTATTTTCCCCAAACATTCAGTAATTAATGAATAGACTATTTCTGGAACATCTCTAAATTGATATGGTTGAATAACTTGTTGCAGAAAATAGAGAATCATTAAATCTTGTGTATTGGGATTACTTTCTTTGGAAATATCAGAGTGAATTTGTCCAATAGAATTATACAAAATAACTGCTTCATCTAATGTTGTACTGAACCTATCTAGTATTTTTTTAGCTTCAATTGCAACAAATTTACTTAAGTTTTCTAAAGATGGATCGGCAAATAGAATAAATGGATGTTCACTCTTTAATGCATTAAAAAATCCTATTTGGGTTTTCTCCAAAATTTGTTTTTCACTTTTCAATATCAGACTAGGAGGATATTTAGAAGAAACATCCCTTAAAACCGAAAGAATCCTTTCATTTATCCAACTTTTATCAGTTAACTCTGTTTTTAATATTGTTGCAATAGTTTTTTGTACTTGTGAATCTAATTCACTTTTATCATAGATATTTTCCTTAGACATAGCAGCAAATTTCAAAGGATATTTTAAGAATAATTTTCGATAGAGCTCTTGATTTGTTTCAGTGATTAGTGGAATAACAATTTTTTCCATTTGATCATTTTTTACGATGAGAATTTTTTCGAAAATAAAACTTTCATTGATTAGGTCAACTTCAGGAATTTCATCAATTTCTCTTTTGGATAATGCTTTAGAAGAGTCTTTTAATTGAGTGAAAACTTTTGTGATCTCAGCTTCTATCTCCTTTCTAGCTTGTGCAGCTTTTTTGGTTAGAAAGCCATCCAATAATTTTGTTATGTCTTCAATAGGATTTATTGATGATGCAAAAGCTAAAGGAAAAAAGGCATCTGCTTTTATACCTTCTATGTATGAATATTTGGCTAACTCATTTAGTAATTCGATTTGATTCATATGTGTTAATTTCTTTGAAGTATTCGCATTTGCCCATCTTTCAAAAGAATCTTGATTTTCCCAGATTGAATCTAAAATAGCAATAATTTTATCCTTAATAGTTTTAGTAAAATATCTTACTTTATCTGGTGAACGTTTATACATTTGATTAGCTACGGAAGCTACTGTTTCATATGCATCGTCAATGCTTGGTATTAATCCAATACTAGCATAATCAGATTCGAATTTTATAACAATCTCTTGGGCAAGAAGACTAGCAAAATCGATTACAAAATCTAACTCTTTATCTTCTCCTTCAAACCCTTTTATAGCTATCAAGATAATTGGTGTATGGTTTTTCACTCGAATCATTTTAGATGCTAGTATACCATTTTGGAATCTAGAGAAATTTATTGAATTTTTCTTTTTATCAGAAACATCCGAATCTCCAGCTAAACCAATTTCTTGGGCAAAACTTGCCAATGCTCCTCCGAGGGCACTTACAAGCGAAGTATCTGTTTGAATGTAGCCTATTGAAGTGAAATCTGTATTATCTTCCCTTGAGATAATTATTTGTGCATCCAATTTATCCACCAATTAAAATCTAACAATATTAGGTTTATTCTCATTTATTTACTTTCATTTATTATAAATAACTTGAAAGTTTAATAATAATTAATTTTTTTCTATTTATGTTTTAAAACAATTTTGTATTTTCCTTATTTTAAAATGAAAATAATAATTGAAATGCCTCTATCAAAGTTTTTTTTAACAAATAAATGATGCAAATAGTAATAGTTAGTTATTAATCACATTCGCATTTTACTAATACTACACACTAAAGTAAAACTAAGAAAAAGGTTGAACAAATGTCACTTGATATCATAAAAGAACAAAGAATCATTCGTACGTTATTCTTTTCTGTTATACAATCAGCTGAATTACTTAAAGATAACAAAGATTTGACATCGAAATTTATTTCAATAATATCAAAATTCATCCGTGAAAGATCTTTAGTAGATGAAGGAATAAGAGACGTTAAAGAGGTAATTTTAGAATTATTGGAAACACTAGGTTGGAAAAGTGTAAAAATTGATTATAATCTAGAAAAAGGCACAGGAAAAATCTTTCTCGGAAAAAATAGATATATTGCAAAAGAAATTGCTGATTCTGAAGGCACACTCATAGTACTACAAGCATATCTTGAAGGTATCTGTTATAATATTTTTAACGCTCCTGTACAAGCAAACGTAACCTTATCGTTATCATCTGAGAGCCAATATGATGTTGTGTTCAAAAAAATCATAATTAAAGAATCAGAAATTAAAGAAGTTGTAAGTGCTGTACCTAGAGAGTTATCAGATAGATCTATTCATGAATCATTTACAATTGATTCTATCTTTAATCCTTTATTTACACGTGAGCTACCTAGCTTTATCCTCTTTGAAGCAATTTGGAAAGTAATAACTGAATCATATATTGCTAATTATACAGCTGAAGAAGAGGAAACTAAAACAGCTTTAAAAAATCCCTCTATGGAAAATCTTTCATTTATTATTATGAAATTAACCGAGACTGAATCTGAAGCTGATATTCAAAATACAGCTGAAATTGTTGGCGAGTTTTTTGTTAAATTATTGAAAACAAAAACCACTGGTCAATTATTCGATTATCTTCAAACTACCTTAAGAGATAAACATGCAAATAGCTATTTGTTATATTATGAGTGTCGACTATTCTGTGCAGATAAGAAATTTGTTAACAGATGTACGTTTATACGTGGCTTGTGGGTAGGCATTTTAAGTGAAATCTTTGGAATACAGCTAAAAACAAAAGAACTTCTTCATGCAGGTAAAAGAGATAGTTATTGTATGTTAGAGCTTGCTCCCAAGAAAGATGATTAGAAAATTGATAACTTAGATTAGCTATTTTCTCTTTTTTAATTCAGCAGCTATCAAAGCTCGAACAGTTGATACTACTTCATTCATTGTTAATTTTGTTTGTTCAGTAATTAATTTAAGATCATCAAATTCTGGTTTAAAATGAGCTATTTCACCAAGTTTATTATAGGCTATTTTACCTCTGACTGTAAATTCTTTGTCAGATATTTTAATTTTAAATTCCTCTATCTTTCTACTAAGCATAATTTTTGAGCTATAAGAAATCCTTACACCAATAGTACTAGTTTGATTCATAATTTCTGATGCATAAAGATTAACTTCTTCCGGTAAACAAAGAACTGAAATCATCGTACCAGGTCTTCCCTTTTTCATATAGATTGGTGTAAGATAAACATCTTTAGCGCCTATCTCGAGTAATCTTTGACTAAGGAAACCTATTGTTTCACCAGAACAATCATCAACATTTGTTTCAATAATAGCAATTTCTTCTTTGGGATATTCATCCTCTAGTATATTTCCTACCAATAATCTTAAACCATTAGGGATTTTTTCAAATTCTTTTGTTCCAAATCCAATACCTATTTCTTTAATAGTCATAAAAGGACATCTTGGAACAAATCTGCTCTCAAATAGTTTAGCTAATGCAGCAATAATTATTGCTCCAGTTGGAGTTAATAATTCTCCTTTTAAAGTACCCACATGAACAGGTAACTGATATTTTTTAACAATTTCAGCAACAGCTGGTGCTGGTACTGGTAATGTTCCATGTGAAAAAGTAACTGATCCTGAACCTAAAGCAATTGGTAGAACATAAATAATTGCATTATATAGCTCAATTTTATCCATAAGATAAGCAGATCCAAGGATATCCACGAAAGTGTCAAGTGAACCAGCTTCATGTAAGTGAACATTCTCAAGAGGCTCACCATGAGCAGCAGCTTCAGCTTCGAATAAAATCTGAAAAGCTGTTATACAGAAATTTTTTGCTTTTTCTGAGAGATTTAACACTTTAAAGCAGTTATCAAGCAATTCATTTGCTTGCGGAATTTTTAGATGTCGATGAGGTTCTTTAATTGATATTTTTAATTGAACTCCTTGAAGAGCGAATTGATTTTTACGTATTACATCAATCTCAATTTCTACTTCTTTAGATAAATCAGTGGCTTTGATGATTTTTGTTGCCAATTCCTGCAAAAGAGCTAATCTTTTTTTATCAGCAATTTGCATATCTTTCTCATCAATATATACTAAATCAACTAACGCTCCGAGAAACATATCCCCTGAAGCACCAGCATTTTGACCATCAATGATTAATCCTTTCATAGTAATCCCTCAGAGTCTTGACTTCACTAATTCTTCTACAAATCATACTTTAATAAGAGTATTTCCAATAATTGTTATAATTTCTGCTTTTAGCTTTGATCTATTGATTCTAAAATTAATTGTTCAAGGATTCGGCTTTTTGTATAGAATAAATCTGTTGCTTGTTCCCCAATATATAAATCAATTAAGTCTCCTAAGGAGTTCAATGTTTTCAAATGATATAAACGAAGATTTTCTTTTAAGCCATCTCTAAGGTAGCCACGAATTGATTGAGCTTTCTTCTTTCGTGAAATGATTGTTGGTAATAGCTCGCTGATACATAACCAAACCTCTGTTTTATCATCTGTCTTATGGATACTTTTTGCAAAACTCATTTTATCAAATATTGGTTGGAGGTATTTTTTATCTACATCAATTGTATCGATAACGATGTAACTATCTTTAGAATTTGAGTCCACTCGAACAACCAAATCATCTTTAATAGAATCAAATGCAGTAGCTATTGAATTTCTTACTGCTTTATTAAATAACAATGAGACTTCTTGCTCTATACTATTTCTTACAATTGTTCCTTGGTCCTGCTTTTTACCTTTAATTGCTGCTTGTTGTAAATCTTTTATTACACGCTTTTCTAAAGGAATGTTCTTTGTATCGTTTTCAATGATTCTCCAAAGAATATCTTCTTTTAATTTACCAACGTATTCAGAATCTCTTACCCAAGTAGAAGCGAAGACTTCAATTATTTGCTCATAATCACCGAACATAGGATCTATTTTTACAGAGACATCTTCGTCGTTTACTTTTAAATTTTTGGAGTAATAATTAAGTTCTGGATATTTTTCTTTAGCGGCTAACTGGGTTAATTTCTTCAAGTCCTTTTTACCGGTAAATACTTTATGGATAGCACTTCCGCCGGAGATCAATTGTTCTAGATTTTTTGTAATAGCTTTCATTAATCTAATATTATTAGCTAATTTCTTTTTACCAGAAGTATTTCCAGCACTGGTTTTAGCTTTTTTCTCAAGACTTTTTAGTTCTTGAGATGCTTGTTCAAGTCTGTTTGTTAAAGCTGTTTCTAAGAACATTTCAAGCAATTTTGCTATAATAACAGGATCTGTAATTAAGCTTGATAGCCTACCTGTTTGTTCAATAATAGGAATTTCAATATTTTTGATCAATAATTGGTTATCAGTAACCTTCTCTAACTCCTTTTTAAAGGCAAGAAGATTTTGTGCTTTAGGACCTGATTTACTTGGTAGCACAACACCCTTTTTTATTTCTATCATCCACCCTTTCTCTAAAGCTAAACGAGAAAGTTCAACAGGTGATGGTAATAATGTAGCAAATTTTAGTGTATTAACAAAAACTGTTTCTACGTCTTTTTTAAACAAATCTTTAGCAGCAGGTTGTTTAAGTAATGAATTAATTATTCGGCAAATTGAATAAATACTCTGAGAAGTAATGATTATTTTTTCAATCGCTTCACTCAATAATTTTGGTGGTTGAGGATATTTTTTAGTTCCAAAGAAAATTTCAAGTATTTTTACAATAGTTGATTCTAATGCAGAGGAAAAGGCTTGTGAGAAGTAAGATAAAGCTTCAATTTTCTCAAAACTTTGTGCAGCTTTTATGATCTTAATTCTTTTAAAAATAACACTAGTGATTTCTCCGGGAATCATTATTCCAGATTCATTTTCAAATGCTTTCTGATTTCTTTGTAATAAAGTAATAAGTGGGTCAATTGAAGAGGATGAACCAACAATATCAGAAAGAATTCCTTTTGTTAAATCATAGATGATCAATGGAACACTTCTAAATTGATATTTTCTAATTAGATTTTGTAGTAAGTGAATCCTCATCTGGGTTGTTAGTGTGGTAGTTTTTAGTTTAGCAAGGGATTGATTGATCTGCCGAATTATATACCACAAAGCCATTGCTTCATCATGTGCTGTACGATAGTGTTTGAATGAATCCTTAGCAAGTTGAGAAGCTATTTTTCTTAATGATTTTAACTCTATATCAGCCACTATAATAAAAGGATCATCTTTGATAATTCGCTCAATGAATTTCGTTTCAACTTGGGAGATGATTTCTGCACTTCTCTTTATTGCTTCATCTGGTGTGAATTCATTTGCTATATCTCGCAAAATTTCTGCAATTTGTTTACTATAATGAGGTGATTCCTTCAATGATTTCTCTAATAATGTTTGAACTGTTTTCTCGAAATTTTTACTGATAAATGGAATATCAATAGGATTTGTTGAAGCAGCTGAAATGTATTTCAAAGGATATTTCTGATAGAGTTTTTGAAGTAAAATAGTGAAAACATTGTCTAGAATTTTCACTCGAGTTTTTTCCAAGTCAGGTAACTTAGCTACTGAAATCTGCTCAAAAATCATATTAGCGTTTATTAAATCCACGCTCTCTACTGCTTGCTTTCCCCGTTTTGAACGCGAGCTCGACATATTATACAATTGTGTTGCTATTTTTACAACTTCCTCAGCTATTTCATTTCGTGAATCATAAGATTTTTTCTTCAAATAATCTGAAAGATATTTTCTTACAAAAGTTAAATCAGCAGTTGAAGCAAATTTTAGAGGAAATAAAGCATCAAAAGCTACCCCTTCTTTATAGAAATAATTTACAAAACCTTCATTTATTTCAGCTGTTTTTGATGGCTGATATTGGATAGTTCTAAAATTAAAATGTTGTAAGCTTTTATCACTTTGGTTTTCCCAAATTTCACCAAGTAAATTGAGACAACTATTATCTACTTGTTGAGTAAATTCCTTCAAAGTGTTTGGTGAATCTTTGTATAGTAAATTCACAATTTCAGGTAGTAATTTAACAGCTTCAGTAAAATTTGGTATAGGACCATTACTAGCGTATAGTTTTTCATAGACTGAAAGAATCTTCTGGGTTAATAAGGTACCATAATCTATCAAGAAAACTTGCTGATATGGTTGTAAATTATCATATCCTCTAACAGCAATCATTATTGAAGGTCTATAATTGCCTATTTCCAACCACTTTGAAATCAATATACCATTTTGAAATTTCGAATAATTAGCTTGAGTTGTTCCTGTATCGGATAACCCCATTTCGATTGCAAAACTTGCTAAAGCACCACCTAAAGCGGAAACTAACGTTGCATCATCTTGAACAGAACCTATAGAAAAGAAACTTGTGCTATTTTCATTTGAGATTATAATCTGAGAAACCATTAAATCATCTTCCTATTTCGTACGCCCTTTAGACATGTGCTAATCATATGTTATCAATTCTTGAAATTAAGTGTATAAATCTACTTAGGTTATTGTTTTAATATTTACTATATTGGCAGAAATTGACAAAAAAAAATTTGATAATGTTAATTTAATTTTCAACATTTATTAAGAAGAAGAAACAAAGGAAAAAAGTATTTCCAAATCTTATTATTCTTGATTGACTAGGAAAATATTGTAGATTATTTACTAGTATTTATTGGTGAAAAAAAAATGAAGTATGAATTTGGTAGATCTCCATGTCATTATTTGCAGACAGTTTTAGATCGTTTAGCAGATTTGAATGGTTCAATAGTTGATGATCATGAACGAGCATTATTAGCTCGAGCTAATATGCTTGCATATGAATTAACTGATCATAAACAATATATATCAAATGCTAGAAGATTGGGCAAGGAGATCCTTAGGGATATTTTAACGAAAGAAAGCTATATTCCGGATGAAAATGAGATAAAGTTGCTTTATTATTTACATAGAGATGAAACTTTACTTATTGAAGAACCTCAAATTGAAAGAATTCTAGAATTACAAGCAGCTTGGCCTGATCCAGATGATAGAATTTGTGCATTATTGCTAGCTTATAATTTGACTCTTGAAAAGAGTGAATTGAAAGATAAAATCTATGAGCTATTGGAATCATTGCCCTTGGAAGAGCGATTATGGCCTTATGCTACAGCTTATATTATGACTAATCGAGAAATTGAATTACCCACTAATATTATTGATTTAGCAAAAGAAATGTCAGGGGAAAATAATCCTGCAGCATATCTCGATAAAGTTATTTGGATAAAATCATTATATGATCCAGATTTTGGTCCAAGAGGATTTGATGCCAGAAAAGTTTTATCAGATGAAATAAATCAGTGTGATCAACCTCGAGATTTGCTTTTTGTTTTGGGGTACATTCGTAACGAAAATGTTCTGGAAAATATTCAGAGAAATATTGATGAAGTTACTGATTCTTTCAAAGATTTCACTCCAGAAGTTGAATTGCCTATTGAAGCTAGAGACGCTCCTACAAAAGATGCTATTATTCTAGGTAGGTCAGGATCTGATATTAGAAAATATGGTTGTCAAGGTACACTCTACCTTGGAAGGGTCTCAGAAAAAGGTTCACATGGACAATATGGTAAAAAGGTCCTCATTGACGCAGGCTTTCCACACATTATCTTTATTTCTGGACATCGTGGTTCCGGTAAAAGCTATACTTTAGGTGTTATTGCCGAAGAACTCTCAAAAGCAAAACTTGGTGTAGGAATCATTGTAATAGATCCTATAGGTGTTTTTTGGGGTTTAAAGAAAGAGAATACTTCTAAGAATGAGAATCTTTTATTAGAACGCTGGGGATTAAAACCCAATCAGATCGAGGACATTGAAGTTTTTACTCCTATAGGTATTTATGAAAAATACGGTGATGAAACAGTTGATTCACCATTTGCATTGAAACCCTCAGATCTGCATATAGAGGATTGGTGTCGAACATTCGATATTGATCGATATGAAATTAGAGGAACAGTGCTCGAAAAAGCACTTAAAATTGTCTCTGAAGAGAAACCTAACTTCTCATTGGATGACATAATATCAGCATTAGATGATCCAGCAATTGTAAATACCTATCGTAATGATTCTATCCAAGCTATTCGCTCAAGGATGGAAGCAGCTAAAGAATGGGGTATCTTTGCTGGTGTGGGCACGCCTCTCTCGAAATTAAGCTCACCTAATAAAATAGCTGTTCTTGATATCAGTAATCCTCGTATAGGTGATAGTTTGCGTGCTCTGCTAGTAGGGATCATTGCACGAAAAATTCTTGAGGCTAGAATTGGAAGTTCAAAAACTGAACATTTTGAGGATTCAGGTGAAGAAGATGGTGCTATACCCATAACTTGGTTATTAATTGATGAAGCACATGTACTTGTTCCCGCTAATAGGAAAACTGCTGCATCTGACCCACTTATTGAATATGCTAAACAAGGTAGAAAACCAGGATGCGCTTTAGTGCTAGTTACCCAGCAACCATCAGCTATGCACAAAGATATTATGAGTCAAATAGATGTAATGATCACTCATCTACTTACATTTGAGGATGATATTCGAGCATTTCTAAAAAGAGTACCAGCTTCGGTACCCTTGGAATTTGAGGATTCAGATTTCATTAGAAGTATGCCTACCGGTGTAGGATTAATTTCTGACCAAATGACTCAAAACAGAAGCTTTGTGGTAAAAGTGCGCCCACGAGTATCCTTACATGCTGGGAGAGAAGCTATACCTAAAACACTTCGCGAGAAAGGTCGTTTACACGAACAGGAAAAAGGTCTTTCATATGACAAACGAGATGTAATAGTGGAAACTGTTGCAAGTGATACCTCTATTATACCTGAACCTATTCCTGAAAAGACTAAACAAGAAATCATCCCTGAACCTGTTAAAGCACCTAAAGCAAGCAAATCAGCAAAGGCTTCTGACTTTCCAATTCCAGAACCAAATAAGTTCCCAGAAAAAATGGTTCTAAGTATATTAGAACGTAAATTGGAATACGGTCATAATTCATTTCTTTTTGATGGATCAAAATCAACGAGATTTGATAAGCATCAAAGATCTGGGTTCAAACAAGGTTCAGTTGAAGAAATTATCCCTGAAATTGTCAATGAACTCGAGAAAATTGGTTGGGAAATAGATAATGTTATCCCCGAAAAAACGTTCACAGTTATCCTGATGAAACTTGAGAGTGCTACATTAGGTATAGCTTACACAATCATCGACAATAGAACAGCAATATCATTTCTTGTAGTTGCTAAGGAACGATTCAATAGGAACACATACGATAAAATCTTTAACATTCATTAAAGGGTGTGAAAAAAATACCAAAAAGAAAAGGTTTCCAAACTAATAAAGCATTCTTCAAGGACAACGAACAATTGTTCACGAAGGTATTCGATTATGTCATATGGTCAATAATTGAACCTTTAATAGAAGATGATGACCAATCGAAATACAAAGAAACTAAAGATCAAATAAGAAACCTTTTCTTTGAAACGCTTGAAAACGATGGTAAATCAAAGAATAAACTTCCAAGAGATATAATAATTGGCACCGATGCAATGATTGGTGAATTCATCACCCAATTGATCAATGATTTCTCTACTAGCTTTTATGAAGAACTTTTAGAAAATAAAAAAATTGATGATGTTTTAGATTCATTAAATATTCTCACAAGTCAGCAGATTATTATTTCTTGGATAGACCAAATTATTGAAAATTCAATTACACCACTATTAATTTTCTCTTTGAAAATACCTCAGAAAATTGATACTATAAAACAAATCATAACACGAGTGCTAATAGCAGTTGTTCAAGGAGAAATAAAAGCATCAGAAGCCGAAAATAAACTAGTGAATGATCTCTCGAATAACTATGACCTAACAAAGGAACTTGTTCTTTTTATTAAATCATTGGTGAAGACCTTTGCCCAATTTAATGAAAAATATGGTCTCATAGAACTAGCTAAGATAGGAGAAGAATCAATAAAGAGCTCAGACATTCTCCTTAAAAAAACTAGAAGTAATGTTACGAAGTCAATTAAAGAGACTATTTACGATAAAGAGAGAATACTTACTGAATGGGCAAAGAATGTTTTATTGCCATCGTGTATCGGACTAAGGATAGCAGATCAAAAGTCATATAATGAGTTCATTGAAATCTCAAAGAAGAATTTTGAATTATTTTTGGACCAAGCATTAACAGCAGACGACTTTGAGAAAAGAGTAAATGAAGACCTTAAGAAATTCGGTGGAGATGATGAAGAATTAATCTCACCTATTGTTGAGTCAATAGTTAGCTCTGTCAGGTTTTTGGAACTAGCAAGAATTGATGACCCGTCATTGAGCTTACTAGTAGCACTTACTGATGAAGAACTAGAAAATGCAAAAAGAGGATTTACTTAAAAGATTTTTTCATACTGCATCATTACCAACTATTAAAGCTAAAATTTGCACACATAGAACTACAATATTCATTATAACTCCAATTATTGCATAAACATTTTTACTAAATCGAAATGACATTGCACCCAGGATAATACCCACTACTGCTAAAGCTAGAATTACACTGCATATAAGGTTAACAGGCAAAGCACCAAAATGTAATAAAAATCCTGAAGTAACTATATAAACTAGTGTAAGAAAAACGGTTATAATCCCTAGAATAAATGATGTTCTAACAAATACTGAACTCGATTGAAAATGCTTTGAATCGCTTCTAATTTCCTCTTTTTTCTGATTCTCTAAAGTTCCTTTCAAATATTTCTACCACCAAACAATTGTTAATTACCAAATAATTTCTAGTACCCCCAATTTACATAGAAAATATGGTTTCCCCAAGTACTTTGAATGTTCATTGTTGAATCAAATGTAATATCATAGAAATTTTTTGCTATAGGGCCTATTTCAGTTACAGTATACTCACAAGCTCCTTGTGCTGCATAATAAAAGAAAAAGGCACATTCGGAATTTGGATAAAGAACCCCTCCTGAACCATTAAATAACCAACAAAAACTATTATATGTTCCATCTGTTGCACTTCCTGTTGAAGGAACTCCTTCATGTACAGGCTTAAAAGACCAACTCTCTAAGCATTCATTATGTATACCCTAAGTAAAAGTGTTAAGTCCATCACCATGGCATGCACTAATCCAAAGTAAGATATGTGTACCATCACTAGTGATAGCATCAATTTTGCTTTCATATTCATTTAGCTTTATAACATTAGAGTAATATAAACCCCAACATCTTGTTTCACCTGTGATTGTTATATGATTACCATATGGTGATCTACCATGACCAGCTACAAAAACTATCAATTTCCCGGTTAATCCTAATTTTCCATTTACATAATCAAACATAGCTTCCAGGCAATCATCATCTGTTTGATCACATGTATTAATATCTGTTTGACTTGAATTTCCATCCATACAGTAAGCAACACGCCAACCATAATCCATTATTCCAGGTTCAAATTCTTCTGGTAAAATCGTTCGTGCACAACCAAGTATAAAACTACGACATTCCATTGGAGGATATAAAAGATCATCACTAGCTGATTGCCAAAGATAATTACCAGTACCGAAAACTATTGTCCACATATTACTAGCCCCTATAGTAGGTGTTGTTGTTGAATAGCTGGTATGCTTCACACCCAGTATCTCATTTTCTATTTTTGAATCTTCAAATACAAGCTCATGATTTACGCCACGAATTGGAATGATGATCTCGTTACTACCATCGAAGAATGGATAGAGCAATGTTTCAAAGATGAGCTCATCAAAAACTAATTTAAATTCGTTAATATAATGGATATGGGGGATGAATTCTGGTAGCTCAAACAGCGAACCATTAATTTCTGTAGTAATAGTGGTTTCATACCCATAAGGACCTCCACTGATATCATTGATTCGAAGGTAGAAGATTCGTTCATCAGCTTTGATATATTCGTCTGTTGTGAAACCAAAAGCATCTAAATCGCTATCAATGATTATCCTTCCACTTACCTCATTAGCTGAACTTCTTATCGTGTTCAAACTATTTGACCAAATCAATTTTTCCTTTAGTGGATAATTAGCTTCTGCTAAAGGTTCAGTAGATGATTTATAACCCAAAGATATTCTTAAATTCGCTGAATTATTGCACACCAAATCAAGTTTGATTGAACTTTGCTGAAGCGTATATTTAGTAAAATAGGCTTCAGTGTCAACCATTTTCGCCGTTCCTTTAACTATACCTGGGATCTGCTTATCAAGAAGATATCTCGTCCTATTTTGCTGGTTGTAATTGACTAATATCACTGTTGAAGAAATCAAAACAATTGCTAAAAAAACAATTACCACCTTATTCCATTTTCTTTCCATAATAAAAATCTCCCACTGATTTTCATAGAATTTTAACACTTCTATTTATAATTAAGTTTTGGTATTTTTTCAACAGTAAACTTAAATAAACTATTTATAGAATTTGATGGAGATGATGAAGAACTAATTTCACCCATTGTTGAATCGGTTGTTAGCTCGTTAAGTTTTTGGGACTTGTTAGAATTGATGACCCGTCATTGAGCTTACTAGTAGCACTTACTGATGAAGAACTAGAAAATGCAAAAAGAGGATTCACTTAAAAAAAAGCTATTTAATCGAAAAAATATTTTTTTATATAAAACCATTTTTAATTTCAGAAAAAGAATTCAGTTCTTATGAATTCTTTTCCTAATATATATAATTGTTAAAATAATTGTTGGTAGAAATATCAATGAGCCATTATTTGTTAAAATTTTCGTCCTGGTGTTGTGAATTTCAACAATATTAGAATGAAGACCTGTTATTGTTTCATTTACATTCATGGTTCTAAAACCAGCATAAACATAGCAGTAACCACTAATCAAATTTGCAGGATAAACTCGATACCAACTCTGAGAAGTCTCATTCCATGAAAGATCTTTTACCCTAAGAGTTTTTGGTTCATCAGGATCATCATTTGGGTCCCAAGCATCATCATAATAAGTAGGATAGATGTACAGATAGGTTTTACGTATATCATCTCCCCAAACATATTTCTCATACATTTGGTAGTAATCTAATTCAATATTGTTATAATCTTGTGTTGCTGTGATTCCAGAAGCGGTTATTTCATCGGTCTGCTCATTATAGGTTAATGTTGGAGCTGAAATAAAGATTTCATGATCTCTGGTTTGGAAATAATCAATGCTAAATCCTTGAGTAAATGGGTAGAACACTTTCATTCCTGTTATTGGACTTATAGTTTCATAACCTACTGGAACTACTAATGTAAAACGAACCTTAACATAATAAAAAGTATTAGGATATGTATAGACTAAACTTATATCATTATTCAATGAATACCAAATATTATCAGATTCATCAAATAAGAGATTACCTCTAAAGCTATTCCCTTCAGTATCTCTAGCAATAACACCAATTGGTTCGGCAAATTGTGAATATTCATATGATGTAATATATAAAATCCATTCCGCGGATAGTGCTTCTGAAACATTAACCAAACCTATTTCAGGTATCTCTGGACAATTGACAGAAACATCAGTTATTGACAGCGTTCTATCTTCGGAGTTATATGTAGTATGTACTCCTGAAACTTCTGCAGAAACGTAGTCTGTATTAATAAATTCAAGTGATTCGTTGCTATAAGTATAAGAAGATTGATCCATCTTGAACCCAAACATTATCGTATGATTTGATTGACCAGACAGTCCATAACATACTATTTCAGGTAAAAACCATTTCTTAGACATTGAATTGTATGCCAAATCTAATTTTATTTCACTTATTGAAATTGGTGGTATTGGAGTATAAACCACCCCTAATTGATATTGAACAATATTAACTTCAGCGATTTCTGCTTTAGTATCATCCAATACATAGATTCCTGTTTTATTTGAATAGGTTACTTCAAATTCGGGTATGGTAATGTGTAGATTCGCTTCATTGAAAACAAATGTAGGAGTAGGTAGATGGATGGTGTTCCAGCCAAGTTCATCCATTAAAAACTCAAAAACTGAATAAATAGCTTCTACAGTGTAGTTTAGACAGGCTTGAACTTTATCAATGTATTCTAAAGACCAATCACCAACACTAGTAGATCCAGTATCGAAATTGGAACCAAGATAGTAAGCATGTTGCCAAGCATTTTGACCAAGAGCTATTGTAGCATTATAAGCATCAGATTTCACAACAAAATTAGGTGTAAGAGAGAAATATCCGTTACCATAATTTGTTAAATCTAAATATTCATACATAATTTCCGGTGTGGGATAATAGGTTCGATTATTAGAAGATGAAACACGATATTCAAAGGTACTAACAGACATATAATTAGATCCCCAAACAGCTTCATCCCAGAGTGTACCCCAAGAACTTGCTTGGGAGATATAGTGGGTTAAAGCACCAGCATAAAAGGCTGCTTTAGTAAAATTAGCAGTAGGTTTGATCAATTCATTATAGAGGGTAGTATATTCCGTATAGGCTCTTGAAGCTAAGCTATCGTTAGTTGCAGTTGTCCCAGAGCCATCAAAATAAAGAACATAATCATAAATATCACCATAAAGCAGATCGCCATTACCAACATAAGCATAAGAAGAACTGACTATTTCAGGAGCTTCAACACCAAACCAAAAAGCAAGATAATCATTAGTTATCCATTGTACTTTTTCAGGGGTAAACATATCTAATGCTTCTTTCGCCAACCATTGATGGGTGGTAAATCGTCTATGATCAGGATAATAACTTTCATTTTGATACCAACCATAAGAGGTTTGAGAATAGAAAGAGCAAGAAATAATGATGATTAAACCAACTACTAAAAACTTGATTGACCTCTTAGAACTCAATTTAATTAACTCCCATCTTTTATATAACTATAATTTGATTTTTCTTTATATATCTATTTTGGCGTTTTTTCACGGTCATATTTAGACTCATATCAAATAATTGATTATTGATGACTGAAAAATCTCTTTGTGCTCTACTCTAAAATTTATCTCCAAGATCAACATTTTTAGTAAATAAGTTAGTTAATTCCCACCCATTTACAATTAAAGAAACATTATATCTTAGAAATAAAATAAGGAAATTCCTTGTAAAGAATTTTTTCTAGATGGGAAATAATCTCCGAATGTTCTTTATAGAATGTTTGAATCTCTTGACTGATTGCAGTGTATCCGTGTGAGAATTCTAAAGCAGTATAGTATAATAATTGCTGATTAAAAGTTAAAGAAGGATTATCTTTAAGATCAATTATTATTGAACGGAGAAAAGCAGTAACAGGAGGAAGATCACCAAAGGTATAATATAATAACTAAAAAAGTAATAAGAGATTTTTAGGATCAGGAAAAATTAAATTCTTTTGTGAAGAGAATATAGATCACATTGTAGAATAGGATTTTATTACTCTATTTTTCTTTGAATTTTACAAATGGTGTTTTTGATTCTCTATTTGATTACAAAGTCATTTTTAATTTTATAACCCAAATATATTGTGACAATTTCCTCAATTATAAATACGGGATATCTGGTAACACTCTGCAGCCATGAAATGGATACTTGGTTAACATTTTTTATTAAATTACCAACTTCTGCAACCATTTCATCTGTTATATCGTTTCGAACAGAAAATGAATATCCTGCTAGAGGTTTAGTTTCAGTTATCTTATAAGGTATTTCTGATGTTGTGGTGGTGCTAATAGGTTTCCTTTCAGACATATCTTGATATGCCTTTCGCACAGCAAAAATGCTTCTTTGTGCTTGATCCAAATAATATTGTATTACAGATTCAAGATATTCAGTTGAATTAGTGCCCTGTGGTGTTTTCCAGCAATTTAGAATTATTTTATACCTATACCCCGCATGAGTGGTGCATTTAAAATAATCTTCATAACATGCAAGTGCTTTTTCATCACTTCTTTGCTCTTTCAAAAATTCATAACTCTCTATCTCTCTAAATAACACTTCAGCATTTGTTTGTCTATCTTTCCAGAGTATTTGCTCAGGGGTTATTTTTATATGGCTTTGCCTAACTGAGAGTCTCAAAGAGCCTAAAATTAAAACACCAAAAATTAAACCTATACCAATTCCAATTAAAACATTATATTTGAAAAGGATATTATGAAAAGATTCTGTTAATCCAATATTCGCACCGATAATTAGAAATATGGAAAAACTAGCGCTAATAGCTGTTAATGCTCCTCTTTTAACAGCCGAACCAAATCTCACACTTGCTTTTACACTAAGCCAAGATAATAAATAGATCAAACCAACCGCCAATATAATGATAACTCCGAATAAGATAATAATTCCTATAACTGCTCCAGCTTCTCCACAGTCTCCACTCCCACTGCTACTACTCCCACAATCGCAATCCCAAGAGCCACTCCCGCAATCGCCAGAGGTACAGCCACTATATGCTTGTTGTTTTTTCCTACGATCCCTTTCATATATCACTGCAGCAGTACCTGCTGTTGTCACTGCTGCTCCTGTAGCAGCAGTAGCTGCAATAGTAGTAGCATCACGTTTTTTCCCAAACCACCCACGAGCAATAACATCAGGTCTACCTATACTGGCATTAATGCTATATTTGATCAATAATCCTATTAATGCTCCTGAAATGATACCAACTCCACCACCAATAGCTATAATTAAAATATTGTAGATACCAAAAATAGCTATCATACCAATTACCCCCACTAAAAGACCAGAAATAATTCCACCAAATATTGTGCCACTAACGCCAAAACTAGCAATTACTCCAATTAAAACACCAGTGTTTAATCCTAAAACAATCCAAATTAACATACCATAAACTGGGTAGTTCAATGTAGAACCAAGAGTATAATCAAGCAATTTTAATATTAAGCCAAATAGAGAACCTATCATTGCCCCAAAGAGGGTTCCAATAACACCACCAATAAAGATGTTTGTGCCAATGCCCAAACCATAGCTCGCACTAAAACTATCCACCATCCTACTCTTAAGAGCAAGCAACAGGAACAAACCTAAAATTAAACCAAAACCTGCTCCAACGCCAGAGCCAATACCCAATACCAGATATTCATTAGTTATACCCGAGTAGAGATAGATTAAATCTATAATTGCTCCTAGACCACCCCCCAAAAGAGAACAAAGGATTATTAAGAAAAAACCATTGCGTGAAAATTTCTTATCATCATATTGTAAACTGAAACGAAAAATCTCTTTATTCATCAATCTCGTTTGTAGAGATTTACTTCCGTCAATGCTTATAGTATCTTCCATTTTGAAAGTGAATACCCTCCTTAGGACCAATAAATTTAAGCAGATTACTAAACTACCATTTTTAAAAGAAATTTCTAATAAAATAACTATAAATTATATTCTTATTAATGTTTTTTAATTACAAGCAAAAAATCATTCACTAGAAGTAATTCGATGATGTAATCCCAATTATCCATAAACTAGCTTCTGTAGACTTTCTGATTATTATGTTAGAAAGTGAGGTATAAAAAGTAACACAATATATTTAATGTTTTTATAGTAATAATTGG
>Ga0307378_10000080_pt1 | contig 176964 bp, 158 predicted proteins | sample UN1MG_FD_202238 | JGI IMG/M metagenome (GOLD analysis project Ga0307378, IMG submission 202238) | Soil microbial communities from Risofladan, Vaasa, Finland - UN-1 | ecosystem: Environmental > Terrestrial > Soil > Coastal area > Acid sulfate soil | place: Finland: Risofladan, Vaasa... | reverse complement strand
AGCAAAGGCATGGTATCGTAAACGAAATGCCAATCAGAAAGCTGTGGACTGGCAGTTTACAACCGACGACGCAAGAGTTAAGTTGAAGAAATTGTACCCACATATTCAAATGTTATGAAGTACTAGGGCCTTTTGTGTATGTTTCTGACAGTATTACCAGTCAGAGACGGCCATGTTCTGGAACCTCACTCCAGTCTTCACCACATCAGGCTATGGACTTATACGCCTAGGTGACAAACAGCAATCGCTAATTTGGCGCCGGAAGAATTTTTTATTTCCCCGCACCTGCGTAACCTGGGCCAAGCCTCAATCTGCTAACCAAGTGATGAGCGAGGCGGGTCGGCTCAGGCAGGCGATACTTCACGGCACAGGCAAGGACGATTTGGACAGCATCCTGCAACCGACATTTGTTGCCCACCGAAACAAAGACCGGCTTAACATTGTCACGGGTTCTGACAACCGCCCCGAGCACCTCGTTTCCATCCTTCAAAAGACTATACGAGCCTTTCTGTCGCGCCGGGCTTTCAAAGGTCCCTGTTAGTCTGCTCTTGGCGCAGCCGATGGTAGGCTTGTCAAAAAAGAGGCCCAGGTGGGCGGCTAAGCCGAGTCGCCGGGGGTGGGCGATACCCTGGCCGTCGATAATGAAGACATCGGGTTCCATCTTTAGCTTTTCGACGGCGGCAATACATGCGGGCGCCTCGCGAAAGGAAAGAAGCCCTGGTATGTAAGGAAAGGCGGCCCTGCGTACGGCGGAGGTCCTTTCGACAAGCTCAAAGTCAGGTAGTTGTGTAACAACGCAGCAGGCAATGATTCTCTGCCCATCCCTGCTGAACGCACAATCAAGGCCCGCGAGCACCTTAGGGCGCTTTTTCAATTTGGTCTGTTGCACCCTGCAGGCCAGCTTCCTCTGTAAATCCACGGCCTGGGAGTACGACAGGTTCCATTCGTGTAGGCTCTTTACCCGCATGTTCTGCACTTTCCGGGCGTATTAGCAGGACAAATTCAACCGAAGGCATTGTACCCGGCGGCTGAAATTTGGTACAATGGTTAGTTTGGGTCGGTGCCGCTTTTTTGCCGGAGCACTACCTTAAATAATGAGACTCGGAGTCAGAAGCCTTTGGAAAAAGCAATCAATATCACAGGCGCGGCAGAGCACAATCTCAAGAACATCAGCCTGAGCATTCCTCGCGACAAGCTGGTGGTGATAACCGGCATAAGCGGCTCGGGCAAGAGTTCTCTGGCGTTCGACACGATTTACGCCGAAGGTCGGAGAAAATACGTTGAATCGCTCAGTGCGTATGCGCGGCAGTTTCTCGAACAGATGCAAAAGCCGGCAGTGGCGGATATCACCGGTCTGCCGCCGACCATTGCCATTGAGCAGCGCAGCGCCAGCGGCAACCCGCGCTCGACCGTGGCGACGACCACCGAGATCTATGATTATTTCCGGCTGCTCTTTGCGCGAGTGGGCCGACCTCACTGCTGGAAATGCGGCAAAGAAATATCGAGCCAGCACGCCTCGCAGATAGTCGAATCAATCCTGAGCCACCCCGAGGGCACGAAAGTTCAGATTTGTGCGCCGCTGGTCCGGGGCAAGAAGGGCGAGCACAAAGACGTCTTTGCCGGCATACAGCGGGAGGGGTTTGTCCGGGTTCGGGTTAACGGAACAATTTGTGACGTGCGTAACGTGCCAGCTCTGGACAAGAACAAGAAGCATGACATTGCCGCCGTCGTGGACAGATTAGTCATCAAGGAAGGCGTCAGGACGCGACTGGCTGATTCGGTGGAGACGGCCCTGAAGCTGGCCGACGGCGTGCTTCTGGTGCTGGTCCAGCAACCCGATGCGAACGCAGGCAGCGAGGCTGCAACCGACGCGGCCAAGTGGAACCAGAACATTTACAGTGAGAAGTTTGCCTGTTCCGAGCACTCAGAGGCCTCGCTGGAGGAGCTGTCACCGAGGCTGTTCAGTTTTAACAGCCCGTACGGGGCGTGCCGGAGCTGCGATGGCCTGGGGACGATCCTCGAATTTGACCCGGACTTGATTGTTCCGGACAAGAGCGTGTCGCTGGAGAATGGTGCGGTCGATGCCTGGCGCAAGGGCGGCAAAAGAATGAACATATTCTACAACCGGCTGATAAAAAGGTTCTGCCGAAATATGGGCATCAGCAGGTCGGTTCCGTTTGAGCAGCTACCCGCAGAAGGCAAAAGGATTCTGATGTACGGCTCGGCGGCGGCGGATGAACACAAGTACGGCGTCTGGTTCGAGGGGGTGATTCCAAACCTCAGCCGGCGGTGGAAAAATACCACCAGCGAATACGTCAAGGCCCGACTGCACAGCTATCTTTCGGAGCAGGCCTGCCGAACCTGCAAGGGAGCGCGCCTGCGACCCGAAGCTGTCGCAGTAACCGTTGGGGGCAGGAATATCCATCAACTGTCCACCCTGAGTATCGAAAAGACTCAGGAGTTCTTCGGCAAACTGAAGCTGGATGAGGAAAGGTCAATGATTGCCGAGCAGATTTTGAAGGAGATAAAGGCCCGGCTGAAATTCATGGTTGACGTGGGGCTGGGCTATCTGACGCTGGACCGGAAAAGCAGCACCCTTTCCGGCGGCGAGGCGCAGCGCATCCGACTGGCCACGCAGGTGGGCAGCGGACTGGTGGGAGTATGCTATGTTCTGGACGAGCCCACCATAGGACTGCACAAGAGGGACAACGACCGGCTGCTTGGCATACTGCGAAGGCTCAGTAAAATCGGCAACACCGTAATTGTGGTCGAGCACGACGAAGACATCATCAGGAGCGCAGACCACATCATCGACATCGGCCCGGCGGCGGGAGCACACGGCGGCGAAGTGGTCGTCCAGGGCAGTTTCAATGACATCGTGAGTTGCAGCCGCTCGCTGACGGGCGAGTACCTGAGCGGCCGCAAGCGAATCTCGCTGCCGATGAAAAGAAGGAAGTACAACCTCCGCAGGTGCCTTGAAGTAAAAGCGGCGGCGGAAAACAATCTTAAGAGCATCGATGTGAAGTTCCCGGTGGGGGTGTTCACCTGCGTGACGGGCGTCTCCGGCTCGGGCAAGAGCACCTTGGTTAGCCAGATTCTGCTGCGGGCTTTGAGGCGCCGGCTTTACGGCTCCCGCGAGAGGCCGGGCAGGCACAAGAATATCCTGGGCGTCTCACAAATAGACAAGGTCATAGAGATTGACCAGTCCCCCATCGGCAAGACGCCTCGGAGCAATCCGGCCACTTATACGGGGGTGTTTGACCTGATAAGAAGGCTGTTCTCGATGACCCGCGAAGCAAAGATTCGAGGCTACAAGCCCGGGCGATTCAGCTTCAATATCAAAGGGGGACGCTGCGAGTCGTGCAAGGGACAGGGCACGAAGAAGATAGAGATGCACTTTCTGCCGGATGTTTATGTGACCTGCCAGAATTGCAAAGGGACGCGCTTCAATCCGGAGACTTTGCAGATTACGTACAAGGGCAAGAACATCGCGGAAGTGCTGGACATGCGGATTGAGGAGGCACTGAGTTTTTTCGCGAATTTCCCGAAAATCTTGCGTCCGTTGCAGACTCTCAACGATGTTGGTATGGGCTATATGCAACTGGGCCAGTCATCAACCACGCTCTCGGGCGGCGAGGCCCAGCGAGTGAAGCTTGCGGCCGAGTTAGGCAAGGCATCCACGGGGCATACCTTGTACGTACTGGATGAGCCGACGACGGGCCTGCACTTTGCCGATATTCATAATCTGCTCAATGTGCTCCAGCGGCTCACCGATTACGGCAATACCGTGGTGGTCATCGAGCACAATCTCGATGTTATCAAGATGGCCGATTACATAATAGACCTCGGCCCGGAGGGCGGCGACGCAGGTGGGCAGGTCGTTGCTCAGGGCCCGCCCGAAGAGATTATTAGAAGTCGAAAGAGCTATACTTCCAGGTATCTCAAGGCAAAGCTGAAGACCGACAGCGCCAAGAAAACGGGCAGTTAAATACTCGTCACCGTCAGATTTGCCTTGCGGGGCTGGTGTTGTGTGTGAGATATTTTGTTCTTGATGGTATACCTGGACGAGATTCGTTTATGATTGCTCAGACACTTAGGTGGGTCGGCGGGATTGACGGTTTGCTGGAGCTTACGGACCAGCGCAAGCTGCCGACCGAGTTCGTTAAACTGCCGTGCCATACTATCGAGGAGCTATTCGAGGCAATCAAGACGCTGGCGGTACGCGGGGCGCCTGCCATAGGCGTAGCGGCGGCTTACGGATTGGTTTTGAGCACGCAGCAGTTGGCCGAAGCCGACGGTGTCAAAAAAGCACTATCGGTCCTTGCCGAAGCGCGCGACTACCTGACTTCGTCACGCCCGACGGCTGTGAATTTATGCTGGGCGGTGGATAGAATCCGAAATAAAGCAGAGCAATTGGTGCGCACCCGGCCGGCGACAAGCCTTCAGACCCTGCGGGAGTTTGTCCTGGGCGAAGCCAACGCCATCTTCGAAGAAGACGTGGCGATGTGTCGGCGTATCGGAGAGAACGGGCAGAAGTTCATCAAGGAAGGGGGCGGCATTCTAACGCACTGCAACGCAGGGGCCTTGGCGACCGCGGGACAGGGAACAGCCTTGTCGGTGATGTTCGAAGCCAAGAAAAGAGGAAAGAGGTTTAAGGTCTATGTTGACGAGACGCGGCCCTTGCTGCAGGGCGCCCGACTGACGGCGTGGGAGCTGAAGCAGGCGGACATTGACGTAACCTTGGTGTGCGACAACATGGCGGGCTGGCTGATGAAGCAGCGCAAGATTGATGCGGTGATAACCGGCGCCGACCGAATCGCGGCCAACGGAGACGCCGCCAACAAGATAGGCACTTACAGCCTGGCCGTTCTCGCCGAGAAACACGGTGTCCCTTTCTATGTCGCCGCGCCGTCGAGCACTTTCGACCTGAGCATAGGAAGCGGCGAGCAGATACCCATCGAGCTGCGAGCGGCAGAAGAGGTGACAACGTTCGCGGGCACGCAGGTTGCTCCGGATGGTATAAACGTTTATAATCCGGCATTCGATGTGACAGAAGCGGCGCTAATTGCCGCCATAATTACAGAAAATGGTGTAATTGAGACGCCGAATGCCGATAGTATAGCTGAATGCTTCAAAAACAAGCAGGACGTGATAAGGAGCTTCGAAGAGTCTCAGGGCCGGCGTTCCGGAAAGGGCGGGAGAAGCCGGCCCGCCGGTCAAGGTACTCCGAATGCATGAAGTGAACAATCAACCCAAAGCACGCTTTGAGGCCCCTCGCTGGCGAAGACGGAACGCCTATTACTACAACTGGCTCGACCGCATCTACAAATTCGCGGTTCGCCCGGGAAGCCGGGTCCTGCATATAGGCTGTGAATGCGGAGATCTTTTGGCCGCCGTCGAGCCTTCTTACGGCGTCGGCACCGATACGGATCCGGCGATGATTGAACTGGCCGGCAAGAGATTTCCTCATCTCCAGTTTCAGGTTGCGGACCCCCACGAGATGGCACTCAATGAGAAGTTCGATTACGTTCTGATCTGCAACACACTGGGGCGATGGCACGATATTCAGCAGGTTTTCGAGCGCATCCGGCCGTTGACGAATGAGAATACAAGGGTTGTGATAACCTACTATAATCACCTCTGGGAAGTCATTATGCGGCTGGGCTCGCTGCTGAGGATTCGCCGGCCTTACGCTTACCAAAACTGGCTTCCGCGCGAGGACATTGTTAATCTGTTGAAGCTCAGCAATTTCGATGTTATCCGAACGGACTCCTATCTGATGATGCCCAAGCGGGTTCCGCCGCTGACGAGTTTCTGCAATTACTTTCTCTCTTTGCTTCCGGGATTTCGCGTTCTCAATTTGGTCGATCTTGTGATAGCGCGGGCGGCGCCGGCCGCCCGAAGGGATGAGGAGCTTTCTGTCTCTGTCATTGTGCCGTGCCGCAACGAGCGCGGAAATATCGAAGACGCGATAATGCGGATTCCACAAATGGGCCGCCAGACAGAGATAATTTTCGTCGATGGCAACAGCACGGACGGCACGGCAGAGGAAATCGAGCGGCAAATAAAGGAACGCCCTGAGAGAAGAATCAGGCTCATCCGTCAGGGTGACGGCGTCGGCAAAGGCGACGCGGTGAGAAAAGGCTTCGCCGCGGCCGACGGAGATGTGCTGGTCATACAAGATGCCGACCTGACCGCTCCGCCCGAGGATTTGCCGAAGTTCTTCAGGGCTCTGCGCGACGGCAAAGGCGAGTTCATAAACGGTTCCAGGCTTGTTTATCCGATGGAGAAACAGGCCATGCGTTTTCTGAATCTCATGGCGAACAAGTTTTTCGGCAGTCTGTTCAGTTGGCTTTTGGGCCAGCGATTCCGGGACACGCTCTGCGGAACCAAGATGATACACAAGGGCAACTATGAGCTGATTGCGGCCAACCGTTCGTACTTCGGAGATTTCGACCCCTTCGGGGATTTTGACCTTATCTTCGGGGCGGTCAAGCAGAACCTGAAGGTCGTTGAGGTCCCGGTGACATACCGCGCAAGGACGTACGGGACGACGAACATCAGCCGGTTCAGGCACGGCTGGCTGCTCTTGAAGATGAGCTGGATTGCGTTCAAGAAAATCAAATGGCTCGGAAGACTTTCATGAGTCGCGACAAGAGATGGCACAAACGAACGATTTGCCGAAATTGAAACTTCTGCCATACGCACAGTACGCCGGTGTGGATAAAAATGACCCGCTGCGGTTCTATTACCGGCCTGTTATCGGAAAAATGTATCGGCGGCGAATCGAGATGTGTCTGGCCCGGTGCAAAGGCGGTGAGCGGATTCTGGAAGTCGGCTTTGGCGCCGGGGTGACCTTCCTCAATCTTCACGAATTGTACCAAGAAATCCACGGGCTGGATTTGAACGCGTCGGTGGAAGAAGTGGCGGCGGTATTCGAGGCAAGGCAAATCGAGACACGTCTGGTCAACGGGGACGTCTTATCAATGCCGTACGCCGACGATTTTTTTGATACCGTCCTGCTCATCAGCATCCTCGAGCACCTCAAGCCCTCCGAGCAGGTTCCGGCGTTTGAGGAAATTCGCCGGGTGCTCAAACCACAGGGGCAGGTGGTGTACGGCGTGCCTATCGAGCGCAGGCTCATGGTATTAGCGTTCCGCGTAATGGGGTTTGACATCCGACAGCACCATTTTTCGACGGAAAAGGACGTGGCCGACGCCGCCGGAAGCGTTTTGGAAAAGGTGCAGGTTGTTCAGATGCGAAGCATCCCCTCACTCTTCGGACCGGTCTATGAAGTGGGCCATTTCGTAAAGAGCGGTTCGACATGATATCCAAGGCGGATAAAACCCGGTCGGCTCGGAAAACGATGAAGCTCATTGAATGGCTTAAACTTCCCGAGGTCAGGCAAATAGAAGACCTCGACGATCCTGCAACCACTCTGCTGCACGGGAGGATAATTCAAAAGAAGCCCTTCCTCAGGAAACTATATGTAGATTTTTACGAGGAGTTTAATAAGGCTGTGCCGGATGCTGAAAAAAAGGCGGTGGTGGAGCTGGGCAGCGGCGGCGGGTTTGCCAAAGAAATAATCGATAACGTGATTACGTCGGACGTTCTGGACCTGCCGAACGTGGATAAGGTTTTCTCCGCCGTCAGTATGCCTTTTGAGACCGCCGGCGTCGACGCCTTTGTGATGTTCGATGTCCTGCATCATATCCACGACCCGGGAGGTTTCTTCAAAGAAGCATTGCGCTGTCTGAAAGTTCACGGTAAGATTATCATGATTGAACCTGCAAACACGCTCTGGTCGAGATTCATTTACCGCAATTTTCACCACGAGCGCTTCGACCCGGCGGGCCCGTGGGGCCTCGAAGAGGCGGGGCCCGTTTCCGAAGCAAATGGCGCCCTGCCGTGGATAATCTTTTCGCGTGACCGCCAAAGATTCGAACGAGAATTTCCTTCCCTGAAAATCGTTCGAATGCGCAACCACACACCTCTGCGGTATTTACTTAGCGGGGGGCTGACACTGCGCCAGTTGGCGCCGTCCTTTTCTTACCCGCTTGTTAAAGCGCTTGAATTTTTCTTGTCTTGGGCCAATAATTGGCTCGGTATGTTTCAAACTATAGAACTCGAAAAGACGGCGGATGAATCCGTGAGAACCTGATAATAGGAAAAGAATTGACCAGGAAGAGATTCAGAAAACCAGGTGCGGGGGCCGGCAAATCGAAGGGCCGCAGCAAGGTCGTCGGGGACAGCGACAAGACCGAAACTCTCGAACTTGCCCGGCGCGAGAAGAACTTCGATATTTTCGTGATAGTTGCTCTTTTGGGTTTCGGCATCTACCAGTCGGTCCTGTACTTCGGCCACACGGTGGTTCCCGTTTCGGATTTCCCGGACCTTTTTAATGTCGGGCGCGATATTCTCTCTCTCCGACTTCCGTCAAGATTCAAGCAGGCGCCGGTTCTGGGCATGCTTCAGTATATTTTGTCCTGGTTCATAGGCGGTCAGAATCCGCCTTTGACGGCGGGCTGGCTGCTCAATGCCATACTGCATCCGCTGAACCTCGTTCTGCTCTGGCTGGTCGGCAAAAAGATTGTGGGCTGGTCCGCAATGTGGCTTGCCATTATCGCCATACTGCATCCGTGGGTGATTTACATGCTCACAGAGCCTCTCATCGAGACCACCCTGCTGTTCTTCAGCCTGCTGACCTTCTACCTGATGTTCAGGCGCTCAAGGTGGTGCTATCTCGTCGCCTCGATAACAACGATGGTGCGCTACGAGGGGGCCGCGCTGATTTTGGCGGCTCTTGTGATGGACATGATTGATTCGAAGAGCCGCCGGGAGAAATTTCGCGCGCTTGCATATTCGGCGGCCGCGGGGATTCCGATGGCTTTGTGGATGCTCGGGACCGTCCTGACGTGGAAGCCGGGGACAAGTCATTATCTGGAGGTCTTTTTTTCCAAGGACTACGCCAAAGGTTTGACCCAGGCAAACAAAACGGGGCTGATACTACACATGAGGTTGCTTTGGTTGGTGGGTTTTCAGCCGTTATTTGCCTCGATAGACAGCATAAAAGCGATGTTCACTGCGCCAACGCAGGACCAGGTCCGATCGATAGAGGCATTCTATAACATCAGCAAGATCGTGGCGACGGCCAGCTTTGGTTTTGGCGCTATCTACGGACTTCTCAGACGCAACTGGAACATCCTGGCGCTGCTCACATTCTTTGTGCCCTACTTCGTGCTGCACGCGTTCTATCCCTATCCGCTGTCGAGATTCCATACCAACATCTTTTGGATAGCCCTGCTGATATGCTGGTTCGGTTTTCAGAGCGGCTGGCTGCTGCTGGATAAAAACGGCAGAGTGCCGAGGGCGGTGACCCTTTTGCTGCAGGGCCTCACTGCGACGATAGCCGTTATCTGGGTCCTTGCCCTCCTGCCCTATCTGCCAAAAGTGGCCCGGATAAGCCCGAAATCCTTTTCTCTGCCTTACGTCACCATGTCTCTGCTGGTGGTCATTTTCGCGGCACGAATCTACGTTTACAGAACCCGACACATCCTGCGCGAATTTGCGATACTGGCGGTGACATCTCTTGTTATAGTATCCAATCAGTTTGCCCTTGTCAGACTTGTCGGAAACGGGCAAAACGAGGTGGAATTCAAGCAGCTTGCTGAGTGGTACATGGCCAACACCAAGCCGGGCGAAAAGCTGGGTGTGTACATGGCAGGGGTGGTAAAGATGTTCGCGCCCGGTCGTGCGGAATCTATAGTCCACCTTCCCGCCGCCGATAATCCTCAGGATTTTATCAAGGCGTGCTATGAGAATGATATTACATACGTCGCCTGGGCCACGCGGGAGGGGCTCAGCATCGACCATACCGGCTACATACAGGCAGGGCTCGACAAAAACATTGCGGCCCTTGCCAGGCCGGAAAATGTCGGGCCTCCTTATGAGTTTGTCACGCAGATCGGCTCCAGAAGCGCGTATATTAACGTGTTCCGACTCCCCAGGCCCCCCGAAGGGCCGCGCCGTTCAGGACCAGGATAAGCCCCCTCCGCTGCCCTTAATCGACCGCAATGACTTCTTTTACTTCAGGCACCCTTTCACGCAGAATTCTCTCTATGCCCATCCGCATCGTCATCGCGGCGCCGGGGCAGCCCTGACACGCCCCCTGCAGACGGACCCTTACCGTATTGTCATCATCGGTTTGAACCAGTTCGATATCCCCGCCGTGGCCCTGTAAGGCGGGCCTGACGGACTCGATTACTTCTCTGACCTTCTGCTCGAAGTCTTTTTCTGTATCGGCGCCACCACAGCCGCATTGTTCACACATAATAAATCTCCTAAGAATTTACTCTGTGGCCGATTATAGCAGTAATTCAGACGCAGACCAGCTATTTTTGGTACGGCTCGAAACTACTTTTGTTTTGCTCGCCAGGGCAGGAATTTTTGCTGCCCGGCTCGCAGACTGCCGAAAATAATTGACAGAGGGCTGATGACTCTTGTATAATGAGAGCGTGCCTGGGTGAAAACATGCAGGCACGAACCTGAAACATCCCGTTAAACGGGATGGTTACGGGATTATGGCAGGGCCCGAAACTTCGGGCGAGCCGGCTGTTTTTTGGAAAGAAATCAGCCAGCCGGTCGGAGCGGCCCAGCGGAGCCATAATTGACCGGAATAACGAGCAACGTTTATCAGGAAAGGATAGACAAATGGGAAGCAATTCTTCGTCGGCTAATTCAGCCGACCAGCCTTCAATCAAAGCAGGCGCTCAAATAATCGTTGACACGCTCATCGATCTCGGTGTCGACACAATTTTCGGCTACCCGGGCGGCGTGGTCCTGCCTTTGTTCGACCGATTGTACGACGCCCCCATCAGGTTCATAATTCCCCGACACGAGCAGGGGGGCTGCCACATGGCCGACGGTTATGCCCGCGCCAGCGGCAGGGTCGGCGTCGTTATTGCCACCAGCGGCCCCGGCGCGTGCAACCTGACGACGGGACTGGCGACCGCGATGATGGACTCAATACCGGTGGTCGCTCTGACCGGCCAGGTCCGAACGGAGCTCATCGGAAATGATGCGTTTCAGGAGGCCGACAGCACAGGTATTACCCGTCCGGTCACGAAGTACAACTGCATCGTAAAAGACGTCAAAGACCTGGCACGGATAATTCACGAGGCCTTTCACATCGCCTCCACCGGCAGGCAGGGGCCGGTCCTGATCGATATACCCGTCGATGTCTCCGTCGCCAAATACAGCACGGATGAACGGGTAACAATGAAGCTGCCCGGTTACAGGATACAGGCCAAAGGCCATAAACGACAACTCTCCATGGTGGCCAGGGCCATAAACGAATCCGAAAAACCGGTCTTGTATGTCGGCGGCGGCATCATCAGCGCAAACGCCGCCCAGGAGCTAAGGGCCTTTGCCGAAAAGGCCCACCTGCCGGTAACCACGACACTGCTGGGTCTGGGCAGCTACGACCAGAACAAACCGGAGTCTCTCGACATGCTCGGCATGCACGGCTCGGCCTATGCCAACTACGCCGTTCAGGAGTGTGACCTGCTGATTGCCATAGGCGCCCGCTTCGACGACAGGGTCACCGGAAAGATCAAGATGTTCGCTCCAAACGCAAAGATAATCCACGTCGATATCGACCCGGCAAGCATCTCGAAGAACGTCCACGTGGATATCCCGGTGGTGGGCGACGCGAAGACCATTTTGGCCGAGCTGATTCAGGAAGTCGAGCATCGCGAGCGAAAGCCCTGGTTCGAAAAAATCGCGCAGTGGAAGAAGAAGTTTCCGTTCCGGTACGACAACAATACTTCGACGATCAAGCCCCAGTACGTTATCGAGGAGGTCTGCCGGCAGACCGACGGCAAGGCGATTGTAAGCACGGGCGTCGGGCAAAACCAAATGTGGACGGCCCAGTTCTACAAGTTCAGCAGGCCCCGGCAGTTTATAAGCTCGGGCGGACTCGGCACGATGGGCTTTGGGCTGCCCGCCGCCATTGGCGCCCAGGTAGCACGTCCGGACGAAACCGTTGTTGATATCGACGGCGACCATAGTTTCAATATGACGATGACGGAGCTGCGCACCGCGGTGGAGCACCAACTGCCGATAAAGGTCTGTATTCTGAACAACGGCTATATGGGAATGGTACGCCAATGGCAGGAGCTGTTCTATGGCAAACGTTATTCCAAGAGCTATCTGTCCAACCCGGAGTACGCAACCGTCGCTCAGGCGTTGGGCGCGGTCGGTATCACGGTGGACAAAAAGGCCGATGTACCCAAGGCCATAAAGCAGATGCTCAAGGAAAAGCAGCCCTGCGTAGTTGATTTTAAGGTCGAACGCGAGGAAAATGTATGGCCGATGGTTCCCGCAGGCAAAAGCCTGAGTGAAATGGACGGACTGGACATTCTCGAAAGTATTGCGTAGCAAAGCGAAAAGGAACAAGCGATGAAACACATAATAAGTGCACTGGTTGAGAACAAGCCGGGCGTTCTGGCCCACGTCGCCGGTATGTTTGCGGCGAGGGCGTTCAATATCGACTCGCTTGCCGTCGGCCGGACCGAAGACCCGGAGCTGAGCCGAATGACAATCGTGGTCATCGGCGATGACAAGGTTGTTGAGCAGGTTCGAAAGCAATTGGCCAAAATTGTGCCGGTGGTCAAGGTTCAGGACTTTGCCGGTCAGCCGGTGGTGGCCCGCGATTTGGTGCTGATGTCGGTGTCGGTGCCGCCCGAGAAGCGCCCGGAAGTGGTTTCACTTGTGGAAATGTTCCGGGCAAAGGTCGTTGACATCGGCGCCAAGCAGCTTATGATTGAAGTCAGCGGGCCTGAATCCAAAATTGAGGCCTTCATTAACGCCTGCCGGCCATATGGCATCAAGAATGTGGTCAGGACCGGCACCATCGCCATGCCCCGACAGACAAAGCTCGAGGAGTGAGCCTCCCCGAGAAGCCCTTGGCAGAGGCAAAAAAGCAGGCAGGGGGAACGACGCGTCCATAAAACTCTTGCCTCGCCGGCGGCTTCAAATATAATTTCAGGATTCGCATCAAAGATTTCTCGTGCAGACTGATTGATTGGACTATCATGAAAGATCGAACTTCGTATAGAAAGTAAGGAGAGTTACAGTTATGGCGCTGAAAATTTATTATGAAGAAGACGCCCCCGTAGACGCGTTGAAGGGCAAAAAAGTGGCGGTTATCGGCTACGGCAGCCAGGGCCATGCGCATAGTCTGAATCTGCGGGACAGCGGCATCGAAGTGGCGGTGGCCGAGTTAAAAGACACCGCCAATTTTAAGCTCGCGGTTGAGCACGGCTTTGCGCCAACGGACGTGAAAACAGCCATGGATGGTGCGACGCTGATTATCGTAACCGTACCAGACGAGATTCAGGCCGGAGTCTACGACGAGCAGATATCGCCTAATTTGGCGGCGGGGCAGACACTCGGTTTCTGTCACGGCTTCAATATCCATTTCGGGTACATCGTGCCGCCCAAAAACATCAACGTCGTGATGATTGCGCCGAAGGGCCCGGGACACCTGGTCCGCAGCGAGTTCGTAAAAGGCGGCGGTGTGCCGAACCTGATAGCCGTCAAGCAGGACGCCACCGGAGACGCCAAGGCAATCGCTTTGGCCTGGGGCCGTGGCATTGGCGGGGCCAGGGCGGGAATAATCCAGACAACTTTCAAAGAAGAAACGGAGACGGACCTTTTCGGTGAGCAATGCGTTCTTTGCGGGGGCCTTACCTCCCTTGTTAAGGCGGGCTTCGAGACGTTGGTGGAAGCAGGGTACCAGCCGGAAATCGCGTACTTCGAATGCCTGCACGAAGTGAAGCTGATCGTTGACCTGATGTATCAGGGCGGCCTGAGCTATATGAGGTACAGCATCTCCAACACCGCCGAGTACGGGGACCTGACCCGCGGGCCAAGAATTATCACGCAGAAAACCCGTGCGGAAATGAAAAAGATTTTGAAAGAGATTACTTCAGGCAAGTTCCCGAAGGAATGGGTAAACGAGTACCGGACCGGCCTCAAGAACTTCAAGGCGCTGTACAAAAAGGACTACAATTGCAGGCTGGAGAAAGTGGGCAGAAAGCTGCGCAGAATGATGAAATGGATCGATGCAAAAGAAGTATAGACCTCACATGTGAAACGAGTCACCAATGAAAGGAAAAGACTGTGAGTGCTGAGAGTTCGGACAGATACGTAAGCCGCCGCATAAGCAGGTCTTATGCTCTTGTATTGCTGTGCTTTGGGGCCGCTTTGGCCTCGGGAGGGTGCAGAGTTGTGGAGTACTTCCGACCTGAAGGTCCTCCCTCCGACCTTGAGCTTCACGAAAACTACGACCGGATAGCGTTAAAGACAGGCAACTCGGCCTACGTTCTGGCCATGATTCAGAAGTCGAAAGACGAGCTGCTCAGCCGCAGCACAAGCGTTATCGCTTCGCAGGGACAAAAGAAGAAGGGCCGGAAGCTTTGGTTCACTATGGTTGCCTTCGACGAGAACGGCCTGGCCGCAAGGCGAAAGTACCTCTTTATAGTGAACGACCGACCAAACCTTATGGAAGAGCCAAAGAAGGACCTCAGCTTTGACTGCGAGGTGGTGATGGAGAGCGAAGTGCCTGACAAGCCCTACGCGAACGAAAACGCGCGTAGAATCGCGACACTAAGACAGGTTCAAGAAAAACTCCGCAAGGATACAGACCAGGTCGGGTCGGACAATAAGATGCTTGATATCTGCGGTATGCTCACCCATCAGGCGCTGGAAGCAGTTCTGGTCGAATTGGACTCCTCGCCGGCAATGGCGTCCGGACTAAGCACGCCGGGGGGCGTTGACTTTAGTCACGTAAATCTGGGCAGGGGCAAGATTCAGATGCTGTCTGAACTTGATATCATAAAAATAAAGATGCGGTTGGGCAAGCCTGTGAAGGAGTGGATAAAGGACCTTGAGGCATCTGAAAAAGAAAGAAAGCGCCAGGAGCTGCTCGCCCCCAAAACCTATTGACTCCCTGCGAAGCTCACGATGCAGTCAAGGCGACATCGCGATCATCGCCGCCGCTTCTGGAGCGCAGCGGATATTGTAGTCGAAAGGACCCGCAGGAGCACAACATCGGGATGCTCCCAGGCCTGTGAAATCGGCATCCGGCCCGGCCACAATGGTTCAATACTGCCGCGTTGTCCCCGCCATGGACGCATTGCGGAATTCATAAAGAAAAAAGAGTGGGTCTGTAAGCCGAGTTCTGTGTACCGTCACGTATGACGGCCGGCGGCCATTTGTCTCGACCAATCGTTGCCGATTGGCTCTCCCGATTTCTCGGGAAGCGACCTACCCGCTGTTATCGCCCGGGCCGGACGACAGCATGCTTGGTCTTGCAGGCGGTGGGGTTTACCCTGCCGGCGACGTCGCCGACGCCGCGGTGCGCTCTTACCGCACCATTTCACCATTGCCTGTGCCCCTCTCGAGGCCATCGGCTGTGTCTTTTCTGTGGCACTTTCCCGCGGGTCGCCCCGGGTGGCCGTTAGCCACCACCGTGCCCTGTCCTGCTCGGACTTTCCTCCCCCGCGCCGCTCTTCTACAGAAGACACGGGGGCGACCGCCCGACCCACTCTCTTCAACTTGCCAATGATTGTTTCTCTTGAGCTGCCGTGCCGCAGTGCATTACGCATCATTATAGCCGAAGTTCACGCGGTTTTCCACCCTCTACCGCCGGACTTCGATATGTCTCTTGAAATGCTCGTCATCGGCGGCGGGAAAATCGCTCCTGAAGTGAACGCCCCGGCTCTCGCGCCGCATCTGGGCGGCCTCGGCCATCAGCAGCGACACCGTCAGCATATTCTGGCACTCCCAGCCCTGCGGCGAATCAAAAATCTTGTCCATTACGTAACGCTGCCAGAACCCTATGATCTCCTGTGCCTCCCTGAGCGGCTGGGCCTTTCTTGTAATTCCGACGTTGCGCCACATAAGGGCCCGCAGCGAGTTTCTGACGTCCGTCGTGTCCAGACGAGTACGGTCCGAATGCGGGATTTGATGTTTTATCAAGGGATGCCCGATGTCAGGCCTGTCATTTCGGGAGGCAAACTGCCCGGCGGTTCTGCCGAATGCCAGTCCTTCAAGCAGCGAATTGCTGCCGAGGCGATTGGCGCCGTGCAGGCCTGTGGCGGCAGCCTCTCCACAGGCATAAAGATTCGCTATGCTCGTCCGGGCCGAGATGTCCGCCTTGACCCCCCCAATCATGTAGTGCGCGCTGGGACGGACCGGAATCAGGTCTCTGCTGACATCGATGTCGAAACTTTCACACAGCTCGAAAATCTGCGGGAAGCGCCTCGCAAAGTGCTCTTTATCGAAATGCCGGACATCGAGATAGACGTGCGTCGACTTGGTCTTGAGCATCTGCGCGAGTATGGCCCGGCTGACAATGTCACGCGGGGCAAGCTCCGCTGACTCATGGTAGTCTTTCATAAAACAACGGCCGCTCTTGTCCAGCAGCAGGGCCCCTTCTCCGCGGAGCGTCTCGGTAATCAGGGCGCGCGAGGCCCCGGCGATATAAAGCGTGGTCGGATGAAACTGCATGAACTCCAAATCCTGCAGCACCGCACCGGCCCGATACGCCATAGCGACGCCGTCTCCGGTTGCCACCCCCGGGTTGGTCGTCTCACGATACAGTTGTCCCGCCCCGCCTGTGGCAAGAATCGTGCTCGCGGCCCAGATTATTTGTGTGCCCCGGCCGTCCCGCCCGATTACGCCCAGGCACTCGTTGTCGTCGTTGGTCAGAAGGTCCACGGTGAAGAAGTCTTCCATGACCCTTATGCTCGGATTCTGCCTGGCTTGTTTTATGAGCGTCTCGGCGATTATCCTGCCCGTTTCGTCGCCGTGCGCATGAGCAACCCGGGGACGGGCATGGCCGCCTTCGAGCGTCGCGGCAATGTGACCGTCCACCATATCGAACTCGGCGCCCCAGCCGAGCAGTTGTCCGATAAGCTCCGGCCCCTGACGCACGACTACTTCCACGACTTCGCTGTCGCTCAGCCCGCAGCCGGTGTTAAGTGTATCCTCTATGTGCGACTCGAAGCTGTCGGCCTTTTCGAGCACCGACGCAATGCCCCCCTGCGCCTGCCAGGTGTTGCTGTCCTGCACAGAACCCTTGCAGACAACTATAACGCGGCAGCCCTTTGCCGCTTCAATGGCGGCACGCAGGCCCGCAATGCCAGCCCCGACCACCAGACAATCAGTGAAGAGCTGGTGCGTCGAAGCAGTGTCGATATTAACCAAGTATCGCCCAAGTTCTGTCCGGTCAGGCATGTTTTAGGCCCTGAATCTATACCGAGATTTATAGCTCACATTTCACCCCTCCTGCCCGGTTCACAAAGTAACCTTGGCCGCATTATGATACCCGAATCCTGTGACTTTGAAAACCAGTTTGTTACAACTCGCTCATGAATATCGAGTTACCTCACGCTGCCGCTTCATCCGGGAAAGAGTGCAATTTACGTTTGCAGGTGGATTTCTCCCCGCATGACCGCTACTGCCCACCTATCTTTCCCCCGCGCAGAGCGATTCACTTGACGCACAACCGACAAAACGCGAAAGAAGTGACACTCGCGACACGCTCAGTTTCCAACCGACAGAGGCGGTTCAACTCCGGGTTCCCGCTGTATTGCGCTCAACCCCTTAAGAACCCGTGTTTTCGTGCAGATCCGCCAAAAATGCCTTGGAAAAGAAAATTCTCGACGATTCAGAGAGATTAGCGTAAAATTATTGAAAGCGTACGGATAAAACTATGCAGTGTGAAAGTATAAATGGGAAATTCCGTGTTGAAATACAAGGGCCAAATCCGTATCCTAAAAACTTGTATAACCGGCAATCGCAGAGCCGACTGATGGTCCGCCTTAAGGAGTCGTGACTATGAACGATGACCTCATATTCAGAATATTCAGACATCTCATCTTTCTTTTCGTTATACCCGGTCTGATTACCGCGGTAGTCGCCTATCTGCTATTTCGCTATCGCCGGCATCTCTTCGAGATGGTATGCTCCATCGGTTTTCTCACTGGGCTGTTTTCCTTCTGCATTGAACCGCAGGGCAGCCTGCCCGGCGCAGTCGTAATGGCCGCCGGTATCATCGCGCTTGCCGCCGTAAAAATCGTGCACAGAACCTGAGACGACACTTGGTCTTGCCCCCTCCCTGATGAAACACTGAATTGTCTCTTGTGCGTTGACGATTTAGTGCCAGGGGTTGCCTGCTCAACCCTTCGGCCATTGGCCGTCAGACATATCGCGCAGCGCCAATTTGGCCGGGTCGATCGCGACATAGTTGATTCTGCTTAAAATAAGTTTGCCGTCTTTGAATTTGAAAAAAGGTAATAAGAGATTGACTTCTAACCGCTGCCGGCCTGAGCCTCAGGTTATGGCGAAAAAGAAGTCCAGCAAGTCCGAAAAGGGGAGCAAAACCCAAGAGGTCCGGGGGCTTGCCCGCTCCGCCGCAGGCGGATTTGGCCGGGCAGGGTGGCCTACCCTCAAGCCGGAGGTTGCAGGTCCGCTTGAAGTTTGCTGGATGCCGGGAGGTGAGGAGACGGTTACCGGCGAGGAGATCTGCGCCCGGATGTCCACTATAACGCACGGTCAGTTGGGGTGGATGCCTGCGGTTCGACTCCAAAAAAAAATAAGAAATAAAACATTTTTCCGTTGACAAGACTATACCTTGCGCTGTATAGTATAGTATGCCTCGAACTGTAAGGTATGACAATGTGACTGGTGAGAACTCGTTGATAGAAGCTTTTTGGAGCTGAATCATGAAATCTTTGCGCAAACAGACGCTTGACGGCAATGTTGAAACGATGCTCCTGGCGGTTCTGGAGGCCGGGACGAGCTACGGCTATGCCATTGTAAAGGACCTGAACGAAAGGGCGGAAGGCATTCTGCGCCTGGGCGAGGGGACGGTTTATCCGGTGCTGCACCGCCTGGAAGAAAAACGACTGGTATCGGCAAGCTGGCGAACGGCGCAAAACGGGCGGCAGCGCAAATATTACCGGCTGACCAACAAGGGACGCAAAGCCCTTGCGGGGAATCGTCAACAGTGGCATTTGCTCACCGTTGTGATGCAGAAAGTCGTGCATTCAACCGCGCAGCTTTCACCTGCACCGGAACTGAAAGGAGCTTCAATATGAGTCTGGCATTACAGAAATATCTTGACGACGTGATGGCCTACGCCAATCGAAAACAGCAAGACGCGGAAAGAATCCGAGCGGAGCTGCAAGACCATTTGCTACAGAAGGTAGCCGAGCTTGAAGCGCAGCACCTGCCGCGTGAGGACGCAATATTTCAGGCCATCGAGGACCACGGCAGCGCGCGGACCGTCGGCTATGGCCTCAGGAAGGGCTTTGCTCTGTTGGATGTCCGTACCGAGGGAACCGCTCGCGGATTTATCGCCATCGGGCCCAGGGCGGTCGGAGTGATTGCCTTTGGCGGCGTGGCAGTTGGCCTGTTCGCCTTCGGCGGATTTGCCATTGGCGCCATCGCTTTCGGATGGCTGGCCGTAGCTGCGTTGATTTCATGCGGAGGTATCTCGCTGGCGCCGCTGGGGGTTGCTTTGGGTATGGCGGTAGTGGGACGGATTGCCATGGGGATGATAGCCAGCGGGGGGCTGGCCGTGGGGGTGTGGGTCCCCTGGGCCGTTGACCGCGTCAGCCTTCTTGCCGGTGACGACGGACTAAGGTTTTTGCAATTCTTTCAGGACTTTCGAAACTATGCCGGCGAGGTTGGGGCTCTTGTTATAGTCTCGTGGCTCTTCATGATATTTCCCTTCCTTGCGGGGCTCATGGGGGCAATTGAGAGCTGGGAGTATCGGCGAATTAAGAAAGCTGATCCGAAACTGGTCGAGTAGGACGCCCGCGCCGCAGTGCCGGCGACCAGCCAATTCGCACACTACATCTGAGCCAGTTTGGCCCAGTCGCAATCGAGCAGAGAGCTGACAATCGTTTCGCCCAGACTCGGCGGTTCAAGGCTCACGGTTTCATCAAAAGGCACAACCGCAAGGACACCTGCGCCGCTGCACTTGGTGATGACCTCGCCGGCGGTATCTTCGGCGACGGTCGCCTCAGTGGCGTCGTAGCCGTTGATGACCACGCCGGCAATCTTCAGTTGAGCATCGCGGATGCAGTCAAGCGTCATTAACGTATGGTTTATGGTTCCAAGATTCGCACGGGAAACTACCACCACAGGCAGGCCGAACTCAACCGCCAAATCCAGCAGGTCGAATTCTTCGGTCAAAGGCACACGCACGCCGCCGATGCCCTCGATAATCACGATGTCACTGCCTTGACATACCTCATTGTACGCCTTTGCAATCGCGGCAAAATCAATGGGCCGACCCTCATGAGCAGCGCTGACAATCGGCGCGGCAGGCGTCAGATAGCCCACGGGCGTTATCGTCGAAAGCGACAGATTGCTGTTGGCGCAATTGGCCAGGAACTCGGTGTCATTGCTTACCAGGCCTTCCCAGTCGCGGCGGCAGCCGGTGGCAATCGGCTTGAATGCGCCGACCTTAAGGCCCTTGTCGGCAAGAATCCTCGCGATGGCGCCCGCTACGACCGTCTTGCCGACGCCCGTGTCGGTTCCCGTTATAAAAAGACCGGCCTTCTTTGGTAACTTCAAATCAATCGGCATCGCAGCTTTCTATTATATGCGGCAATTCGTTTTTGACGGCACGGTACACGATTTCAAGCAGCTTTTCAAGCAGCTCCAAACCGATGGCTACCGGAGGCATTACGACGACGCAGTCGCCCAGAGGCCGAAGCATCACCCCTGCGGGCCGCATTGATGAACACAGTCTGGAGCCGATTCTCCGCCCCGGAGGAAACGACTCTTTGCTTGATTTGTCTTTAACAATTTCGATCCCACCCATCAGGCCGCACTGACGAATGTCGCCCACGAACGGTAGCTCGCCGATGTTAGAGAAGTATTGCCTAATCAATTCAATCTTGGCGGGCAGGGATTCGAGCACCTTATTCTGCTCGAACAGGTCCAGCGACGCCAAAGCCGCTGCGCAGGCTAAGGCATTGCCCGTGTAGGTATGGCCGTGATAAAAGGTCTTGTGCTCAGTTACATCACCCAGGAAAGCATCGAAGATTTCCTGTGTGGTTAGCGTGGCCGCCAGCGGCAGGTAGCCGCCGGTGATTCCCTTGCCGAGACACATAATATCCGGACTGACCTGCTCTGCCTCACAGCCAAACATCCTGCCCGTCTTGCCGAAGCCCGTTGCGACCTCATCGGCAATCAAGAGCACGCCGTACTTTTGCGTCAATTCGCGAACCGCGCTGAGAAAGCCCTGAGGGTGCACGATTATTCCGCCCGCGCCTTGCACAAGCGGCTCGACCACTACGGCGACTATCTGCTCAAAGCGCTCGCTCAAAACTCCTTCTATCCTGCTCAGACTGTGTAGAGCACACTCTTTTTCAGTCCCGCCGAAACGATATGGATGCGGCGAGGGAACAAAGTAAGTCTCAAACAGCAGCGGCTTAAATATTGAATGGAAGGTTTTGATGCCACCCAGACTCACTGAGCCGATAGTGTCACCGTGGTACGAAGCCTCCAGCGCGACAAACTTGGTTCGGTTTTTCTCGCCCCTGTTCTGAAAATACTGATACGCCATCTTCAGGCCGATTTCAACGGCCGTAGCACCGCTGTCGGAGTAGAACACTTTTCCCAACCCGGGCGGCGCTATCTGCACGAGCCTCTCCGCAAGTTCGATGGACCTGGTCTGGCCCAGACCCAATAAAGTGCTGTGGGACACCTTGTCTATCTGGGCCTTTATCGCGTCGTCGATTTGTTTGACTCGGTGACCATGGACGTTGCACCATAGAGAGCTTACGCCGTCGATATAGTGCCTGCCTTCGGTATCAATGAGGTAGAACCCCTCGGCAGAATCGATTATTACCGGCTCGGACTTGAGCCACTCCGTCATCTGAGTGAAAGGATGCCAGAGGTAGTCTTTATCCAGTGCCGCCAGTTTTTTCGTCCGTTCATTCATAGCCGAATATGTACGATAAGCACCCGCTCCGGTCAATGCGGACTCGATTTTCTATAACCGGCCAACTTCGGTGTGTCACTTCTTTTCCGGCGGCGCCGGCTTTTCTTTTTCCTCGGCCTTGCTGGAACCCTCCGCCGTGGTCCCCTGATGCACGGACGCCTTCCTGCGAATCAGCACTTGCGGCTTGCTGAACAATCTCTCATCGTCGGCATATTTCAGCACAAACGCCTGGAGTTCGCCCGGTGACGCGGTCAACACAATGCCATCGTCTTTTACCTTTTCGTGTTTTATGGCATTGGGGTCCTGCTCGAGCAGCTTCTTGAACTCCTCATCGTCCGTCAGCCGCAGCTTCAACACACTGTCGTAGTCCGCCGACAGCTTCTTCAACGCATCGGCGTCGGTCTGTTCAGCTTCGGAAAGACATTTGCCTGCGGTTTGCAGAGGCTCAATGCAGTCAATCTTCATGAATGTGTGGACAGGCACGAGGAAGACGGAGTTGTAATGCCAGGCCATTTTATTCGGATCATCCGCTTCACACGGGAATTCCTTCGGGTAAGCATCGAGAAAAAGCCGCTCCTTCAGCTTCACCAAATATGTAGTGAAGATTCCCTTCTGCCCTTCCTTGTCGGAGAAGATCAGCTCATATTCTTTCTTCGATTCGTCGGGGCGCTTGAATTCCCAGATAGCCTCCGGACCGTTGGGGTCGTCCACCCAGACGCCCAGCAGTTTTTCCTCGAACACTGTGTCCTGCTCGGTATAGAGTGGATGCAGCGACATAACCGGCACGCAGCCGGCCAAAATCCCGGCCAATACATAAAATAGCACCTTCTTCGTTTTCATTTTTCGGCCTCCTTAAACCTTCTCTCATTATGGGTTGTCAATTCCGTCACTACTGCATTGTATCACGGGCTAATGTAATGGCAACGAATTTAATCCCCGCAACATCACCTCCACACAGAGGCGGGTATTCCTTGCACACACCGCCCGAAACAGATAAATTGCAGCGCGCCGCCAGATTGCTTTGCCATTGAGACACAGATAACAAAAAGGACGGACGATGTTGGAACTGGATACAACCGGCTGGCTGGTCGTCTCACTGTGCGCGGTCACGGTGGGAATCGCCAAGACCGGCGTTCCGGGCGTCACAATCCTCGCGGTTCCTTCGATGGTTGCGGTCCTGCCCGCCCGCAGCTCGGTAGGCGTGCTGCTGGGGATGCTCATACTCGGTGATTTATTTGCAGCAGGTTACTATCGCCGTCACGCCCAATGGCGCCATGTTGCCCGCCTGCTTCCGCCCGCCTTCATCGGCATCGTTGCCGGTTATTTCCTGCTAAGGGTGGTCAGCGATGAGCAGTTAAAACCCATCATCGGCGCAATAGTCCTCGTGATGTTGGCCGTCAACTACTGGCGCACCCGCCCGGACAAAGATGCGCCTGTACCAACACAGTGGTGGTTTGCAGCGACAATGGGTTTTCTGGCAGGCATCACCACTATGATGGCCAATGCAGCCGGACCTGTAATGGTCATATACCTGCTGGCCATGAGACTTGCCAAGGTCGAGTTCGTCGGAACGGGGGCCTGGTTCTTTTTCATTATCAACTGGGTCAAGGTCCCCTTCAGCGCAAATTTGCAGATGATGACGGCGGCATCCGTGAAACTCGACCTGATCATGCTGCCAGCCATAGCCCTCGGCGCCGTCGTCGGCATACTGCTTTTGAAGCGAATTCCACAGAAGCTGTTCACTGCGGCAGTCCAGCTTCTGGCCGCGGCTGCGGCTCTTAAACTCCTTTTTTGATGCGCCCCGTCGCCACCAACAAAATTCGTTTGCATAAACTTCGCCAAGAAGGGATGATGACGGTCATGGACGGCGGAGAAGAAGACAGATTTGCCAAGGCCCGTGAGCGGATGCTCAGATGGGACCTGATGGGCCGAGATATTACGGACCCTGACATACTTAGGGTAATGTGGGAGGTCCCGCGCGAAGAATTTGTACCCGAGATACATAAGTCGCAGGCTTACGCCGACAACCCTCTTACGATCGGGATGGGCCAAACCATCTCTCAGCCATATATCGTCGCCCTGATGACACAGGAGCTGCGGCTGAACCGCGAGCTTGAGGTCCTCGAGATTGGGACCGGCAGCGGGTATCAGACCGCCATACTCGGTAAGCTGGTTAAAAAAGTCTATACAATAGAAAGAGTCAGCGAGCTGGCCACTTCGGCGCAGGCCGTGCTGGGCAAATTGGGGATAACCAATGTTGAGTTCTACCTGGGCGACGGCAGTTGCGGCTGGCCCGAGCAAAGAGTTTTCGACAGGATTATTATCACGGCAGCCGTGCCGAAAATGCCCGAACCACTTATTGAGCAATTGACAGAGGGTGGTCTGATGGTCGGCCCGGTCGGCAGCGGCGGATTCCAGCAGCTCGTCGTCTGTGAAAAAAAACACGATAAACTCCTACAAACCGGGGTCTGCGACTGCCGATTTGTTAAGCTGCTCGGCAAATATGGCTTCGAGGAGGCATAGAAATGATGAACTTTGAAGAAGGTTTCCGAAGAATAGGCATTGCCATAATATGCCTCAGCGCACTTGCTGGGCTTGTAGCCGCCATGGTCGGTGGCCTAATGGCAGGAATGTTGGTTGCGGTGGCCAACCTCGCGGCCTCTTACCTGCTTTTGCTTCTCACCGCTTACGTTATCAAAGGCTTTCTGAAAGAAACCGACAAACCGGAAAACAAAGAATAGTCTGTTATGACCCAACCACTAAAGGAAAAAGCACAGACTAACCTCAGTCTGACCATGCCCGCACAGTATCTCAAGGGTGTAGGACCGGCACGAGCGAGGGTCTTTGCGCAGATGGGGGTGCATACCGTCGCGGACCTTTTGGAGTATTATCCGCGAGATTGGGCGTTCGCCCCTGACGCAATAAAGATAAGTCAACTGCGACCCAGCCTGACGGCCACAATCATCGGGCTGGTTGAGTCAACCGATTACCAGGCATTTCGCAGGCAGCCTGTTTTCGAAGCCGTGCTCTCCGATGAGACGGGGGTATGCAGGATAATCTGGTTTCACGGCGGGTACCTTCGCGGCCGGTTGAGCCCCGGCCAAGTAATAATGGCTTCCGGCAAAGTCACCTTGTACAAGCACCAGTTGCAGATGACCAATCCAAAGTTCCTCGTGCTCGACAAGAAAAGCCCGCGGCCCGATGAGTATTTCGGCGGCGCGGTTTATCCGGCCAGTGCCGGCCTGAGCAGTATGCAGATAAAACGAATAATACGCCCCGTTCTCGACAACCTCGATGAGCTTGTCAGAGAGTTCTATCCGGAAAGCTTCCTGAGGAAGAACAGGCTGGTAAAAAGAGCGGACGCCTTCGGCTGGATACATCATCCGCCCGATGAAGAGAAGCTGGCGCGCGCGAAACGCCGGCTAAAGTACGACGAGCTTTTTCTGATGCAGACGGGACTCGCACTTCGCCGCTATAGATGCAAACATTTTGCATCGGCGGTGCAAATGAATTTCACCGATGAGATCGACAGGCGAATCAGAAGGCGCTTTCCGTTTCTGCTCACGGAGGACCAAAACAGCGCCATCGCCGAAATTGTGGGCGATATGGGCAAAGCCGAGCCGATGAATCGGCTTCTCCAAGGGGACGTGGGCTCGGGCAAAACAGTGGTAGCGCTCTACGCGGCGCTTTTGGCTGTGGCCAATAACACGCAGGCGGCGATTATGGCGCCCACCGAGATTCTGGCCGCCCAGCATTTCCTGAGCATGGAAAGATACCTCAAGAACAGCAAAGTCAGGCGCGTTTTGATAACGGGCGGATTGACCGGTCCCAAGAGAAAGGAAATCCTGACCCAAATCCGCACCGGCCAAATAGACATCGTCGTCGGCACCGTCGCCCTGCTGGAAAAGGACATAGCATTCCGCAAGCTCGGCCTGGTCGTGATTGATGAGCAGCACAAGTTCGGCGTCCATCAGCGGGCCCAATTGCGCAAGGATACAACGCCGCACTGCCTTGTAATGACCGCCACCCCCATACCACGCACCCTCGCAATGACCGCCTTCGGTGACCTCGACGTCTCGATTATCAGACACTCGCCCCCGGGCAGAGGCGCCGTTATAACACGCTGGATCGACCACAAAGACCGCGGCAAGGCATTCGAATTCATTCGAGAGCGACTGAAAGCAAAAAGACAGGCCTATTTCGTCTATCCGCGAATCACACAGACAGAAGAGGACAACGATGTAAAGGCCGCCACCGACGAATGGAAGATTCTCTCCGAACAGGTGTTCCCGGAGTTTGCCGTCGGACTTCTTCACGGCCAGATGCCATCTGCGCAGAAGCAGCAGATTATGTCGGACTTTCGCCGCGGCAAAATTGATGTTCTGGTTTCCACCGTCGTGATAGAGGTCGGAATGGATGTGCCCAATGCCACAATAATGGTTGTCGAGGCCGCAGACAGATTCGGACTGGCACAACTGCACCAGCTGCGCGGGCGAATCGGCAGAGGGGAGGCAAAGTCTTATTGCCTCCTGTTCGCAGAGACAGAAAGCGAGATCGCGAAGAACCGCCTCGAAATAATGACCCGAAGCAGCGACGGTTTCGAGATCGCCGAGCAGGATTTGCGCCTGCGCGGCCCCGGAGAATTGTTCAGCACGCGACAGCACGGACTGCCTGATTTGAAAATCGCCAATATCGTGGAAGATTATGAATTACTCGTGATGGCGAGAAAAAATGCCTTCGAACTTGTTTCGCAGGACCCCATGCTGACAAGGGCCGATAATAAGAATATTCGCGAGGCGCTAATCAGCCGGTTCGGAGATTCGCTCGGACTGGCGGACGTGGCCTGATTCACGATTCACGATTGACAATCGGCAGGCAACCTTTGATAATCAATCTATGAAGGTACACTACAAGAACAAACGGCTGGAGCAAGCCTTGATTGCAACCAAAGCCGTCACCTCCGCAATGGTCGTGGCTTCCTTTGTTATTCTATTCGGTTTCCGCGAACCACTGCTGCCGGCCAAGCTCCTATTCAATATTCAACTGGCCATGTTGTTTGTCTTCCTCGCGGGCAAGGTAATCAGGCTTGCCAATGCCGAGTCGAAAAAAGAGTATTTGCTCGCAAACTGGTTCGAAATACCGCTGCTTCTGGGGCTGGGAATTGCCGTACTCGGAGCCGGACGATGGATAGTGCGGTTCGAGCCGGCAGCCGTCAGACATTTCGCGGTAGGTATTTACCTTGTTATCGAGGTGGTCATGAAGACCTGCATGGCCAGCGTGAACATGGCCGCCTCCGGGAAAAATCCGACGCAAACGCTAATCCTGAGCTTCCTCGTGCTCATAGTGTCGGGGGCGGGATTTCTAATATTGCCCAGGGCCTCTGCGCCCGGAAAGCAGAACATAGAATTGATTGATGCCCTGTTCACCGCCACCAGCGCAACGTGCGTTACGGGTCTTATCGTCAAGGACACGGGCCAGGATTTCAGTTTGATGGGGCAGATAGTAATTTTGACCCTGATTCAGCTCGGAGGCCTCGGGATAGTGGTCTTCGGCGCGGTCTTTGCGCTTCTCCTGGGCCAGGCACTGAGCCTGCGGGAATCGGTGGCAATGCAGGACCTGCTAAGCGCCAGGACGCTCGGCCGCATTGGCAATATGATTGTCTTCATATTCGGCGGAACCATCTTGATAGAGGCAATCGGCGCGGTCAGCATGTTCGGTATGTGGAACGACGTGCCTGGCCGCCAGTTCACTCTGCACGAGCAGTGGTTCTACAGCATCTTCCACTCGATAAGCGCCTTTTGTAACGCCGGCTTTAGTCTGTTCGGCGACAGCTTCATCAGCTACAGCCGAAGCTGGCGCATCTACGCCGTGATTTGTCCCCTCATAATCCTCGGCGGGCTCGGCTTCGGCGTCCTCTATGATCTTGCCAACATCATGGCCAGCCGGGTAAAGGCATTTTTCGCCGGCCGGCTGGAGGAGCGTTACAGACTTTCCCTTGAGGTGCCGGCGCCAAAGAAGATGCAACTGCAGACAAAAATTGTTCTGATGGTCAGTGCCTCACTGATAGTCGCCGGTGCGCTTGCTATCTACTTGTTCGAACGCTACGCAGCGGGTTCCGACTCTCTCGCAAACCATCAGAACACCGGAATACTTGGCGCGTTCTTTCAGTCGGTCACCGCCCGTACCGCCGGCTTCAATACCGTCAACATCTCACAGATGTCCGCCTCCAGCAGGTTTATTCTGATGGTCCTTATGTTCATCGGCGGCTCCCCCGGCTCCACAGCCGGCGGAATAAAAACCGTCACCATCGCGGTGATTGTAATGACCGCCGTGGCCGCGCTGCGAAAACGCGAGGAAGTCGAGATGTTCAATCGCTCCGTTCGCATAGTGGTCGTGGGCCGCGCCATTACCGTTACCCTGATTTTTGTGGCGGTCCTGTTTGGGGCCACCCTCATCCTGAGCATAACCGAAAATGCAACGGGCCTCAGCATGTCGGACATTATCTTCGAGACCGGCTCCGCCCTCGGCACGGTGGGCCTTTCCACCCTCACCACCGAGCAGACCGCCTCTTTGACAACCGTCGGCAAATTGATTATCATTGCGGTGATGCTTATCGGCAGACTCGGCCCACTGACGCTGCTGGCGGCACTGACGTTCAATCTGAAGCCGGCCAGATATAATTATCCCGATGAGGCGATAATCGTCGGCTGAGGGCTTCCGGGCCCGCACTTTACAATTTGGAGCCAATATTATGAAAAGGTTCGCGGTAATTGGGTTGGGCAGGTTCGGCAAGAAACTCGCAATCGCACTTGCAATGAGCGGCGCCGAGGTCATGGCCATCGACAGAAACAGGGAGGAAATAGAGCTGATTCGAGACCAGGTAAGTCACGCCGTCAGACTCGACAGCACCGACGAAGAGGCAATGAAGGCACAGGGCATCGACAAGGTCGATGTCGCCATCGTCGGCATCGGACAGGGCACGGGCCGGGGCTTCGAATCCGCCATCCTCACGGTCGTGAACCTCCGGCAGATGGGCGTCAAGCAGATATATGCACGAGCAGAGGATTTGATTGCGGGAGAAGTCTTTTCCAAAGTGGGCGCCACCGAGGTAATCTATCCCGAAATCGAGTCCGCGCAGAGATGGGCGTACAAGCTCATCGCGCCGCAGATAGGCGAAAAAATTGACTTCGCCCCCGGCTACAGCCTCGCCCGCGTCAAAGCCCCCGCAAGCTTCGACGAGAAGACCGTTATGGACCTGCAGCTCCGTCAGAAATACAACGTCAACCTCGTCGCCATAAAGCGCGACGAGCAGAGCAAGGCCAAGAAAAACGAAAAAGGCGGAATCATCAACGTCCCCATGCCCAACACCGTCATCTATCAGGATGACATCCTGATGGTCGCCGGCTCCGACGCCGACCTCGCTAAACTTCCGCAAGAATAGAATGGATGCGGTGAACCCCAAATGACCCGGGCTCGCCGGCACCGTTTCACTCGTGACAAGATGCTGTTCAGCTTCTCCGGTATTCTCTCAGCTTATCGAGCAGGTTCTGCATATCCGGAGGCAGCGGTGCCTCGAATTTCACCATTTCTTCGGTGGTGGGGTGTTTGAATTCGAGCGTTGCCGCGTGCAGCGCGCAGCGGTCGATGACGGGGTCCTGCGCGGCGGGCTCGGCGTCGGCCAATTGCCAGGCATAAACGAGTTTGCCGCCGTACATATCGTCGCCCACAATCGGATGCTTCATGTATGAAAGGTGTACGCGGATCTGGTGCGTTCGGCCGGTCTTCGGAGCAAGCCTCAGCAGCGAGTACCCACGGAAATTCTCGATAACCTCATAAAAAGTAATCGCCTCCTTACCGATTTCCGGCCGGATGGCGTACTTCTCCCTTATTCTCGGATGGACGCCAAGGGGCACATTTACACGGTCGGCCGTCAAATCAGGCGTGCCGTGCACTATGGCAAGATACGTCTTGTTAACCTGGCGGTGCTCAAACTGCCTGGCCACCTTCCACTGTGCTATGTCGTTTTTGGTGACGACCATGACGCCGGTGGTATTCCGGTCGAGCCGGTGCACAATGCCGGGACGAAATGGGCCCAGCCCGCTGGAGAGTTTATCGGAATAGAACGCCAGAGCGTTTACCAGCGTCCCGCGCGTATTGCCGCGAGCGGGGTGCACAATCATGTCCGCCTGTTTATTGAGAACAATTATGTCGGAATCTTCATAGATGATATCGAGCGGGATATCTTCGGGGGGAATGTCCCTGCCTGGGAGTTGGGGCAGGCTCAACACTATCTGGTCGCCGGGACTGAGCTTGAAGCTGGGCCTGACCGTCCTGCCGTTTACCTTGACCGCCCCCGCCTTGATTATTTCTTGAATCATTCCCCGGCTGAAATTGCTGAACCGCCCGTGCAGGTATTTATCTACCCGCCGGTCCTTTATCGAGTCTCCTACCCGAAGCGCCAGCTCCTCATGGCCTATATCCTCGCCGCCCTGCGCTGAAGCTCCCGTTGCCTCAGGCCTGTTGTCTGGCCGGGGCTCCGGCTTCATTGTGTTTTGCTCCATAAAACGGACAAAAAAGACTACTGCCCGGCCGCGTTGGCCTCAGCAAGACCCACGCCCGCAGTGTTTGTGTCGACATCACCGCTTTCGGGCACAGGCGACTCCGCAACGTTCGTATCCGTAACAACGGGACCACGATTGACCTCGGGCGCAGTAATCTCAACCTCGTTAATGTCCGGAAGTCTCAGCGGGACACGGGGCATCGTTGTTGGCGGTCGAACCGGTCTGGCCGCTGCCCCGAAGACCACGTCCTTACGGTAATCGCCCATGGTTTCCAGACGCTGTTTCGCCTGGACGACGACCGTGGTACCCTCGAACTCCGCATTTTCAACAATGGCCTGATATATCTGCTTTGCCTCATCAAAATTACCGAGTTCTTCTTGGCAGAGTCCCAGGCCGAAATTAGCCATGCCCTTGAGCAACGGATTGGAGGATGACTTCTCGAGTGCTTCACGGTAGCTTTGCCTTGCCCTTTCGATCTGAGCGGCTATGTCCTGCCTGCTCACGGTCCTGGGACGATAATGCAATTCCGCCCGCAGAGTCTCGCCTCGCTTAATAAGTGCCAGAGCGGCTCTGTCACCGTCCTCGGCGCTTCGGGCGAAGTCCTGAAGGTTTTCGGCCAGCTGCAGCAGCAAGTACGCTAAATCCCCAACTCTGTTCTGGGCACTGAGTATGTCTCTCTTGTGTTGGGACAATCGCCGGGCGGCAAGCTCCGTAAGCCTGAGCTGCTCCCGAGCCGACACGATACTCCTTTGATACCTGAAGTACAGGTATGAACCTGCAGCCAGGACCACAACTAACGCCGCAACGCCAATTATCTTAAAGTTCTTCTTGGCCCAGTCGGGCATGTCCGCTATCCACCGAGCCAGCTCGTTCGTTTTCAGTTCGTGACGATGTTCGGCTTTCATGCTGCTCTCCGTTCTCTAAATCAAGGCCCCGTCATTTCAAGACGCCTCGCAGGAAGAAGCCCCTGCACCCGTCCGCGCCAGGCTTTATCCGAAACACGTTACGGGGCGGACTACGGTTTTCCCAAGTCTCCTTCCCGAAGAAGACTCCAAAATCGGGGCCCAAAACCACAGCCGAGTCCCGCAAGAGACCACATCTTCTTGCCATTCGGACCTCGGCCCCAAACAGCCATCTTAGCAAAACTCATTTTATCTTGCAATGGTCCTTTCCATAGACTAAAATCCCCCCGATAATCAATTTGTTTTAACGAGGCTTTACATGTCAAGAATTTCGGCAAGTTTGACGAGAACTTTTTTGCTGCCTTTGGCGGCCGTTTTAGCCGGTTCTGTTCATGCCGCCGGCGACGAGCTGGACCGCAGCAGGTACATAACCGTCGACGAGATTCGGCCCGGCATGGAGGCATACTGCCTGACCGTGTACGAGGGCACTCAAATCGAGAAGTTCGCTCTTGAGGTCCTCGATGTCGTGCGTAAGTGGAGGCCGGGCAAGGACGGCATTCTCGTTCGGGGCACGGATGAACGTTTTATCCGCAGCGGTCCGGTGATGGGGTGCAGCGGCTCGCCCGTCTATATCGAAGGCCGACTGGCCGGAGCCCTCGCCTGGGGTTCTTATTTCAGCAAGGATGCCTTTTACATAGCCACCCCCATTGAAGAGATGCTGAGGGTCGGACAAAAAAACGCCGCTGAAACGCCGGATATAGTCGAGCGCGGATTTGCCTTCGACTTCTCCAGGCCTATTGATTTTGCCGAGATTGACGCGCAGATTGTCAAGCGGATGGGGGCGGACAACGCCGCAGCAGCCGGCGCCACGGCTTTGCCTTGTCCGCTGGTTGTTTCCGGTTTGCCGGCCGCTGTTACCGAGCAATTGGACGCCTTCGCCGGACCTCTCGGCCTCAAGGCGGTTGCTGGTCCCGCCGGAGGCGCAGGCCTTCAACAAGATGAGCAAATACAGTTGGCGCCGGGGGCCTGTCTTGCCGTCGCGCTGGTGACAGGTGATATAACCATGGACGCCGTCGGCACAGTGACCGAAGTCGTGGGCGACAAGGTTTACGCCTTCGGGCACAACATGCTCGGTTATGGACCCATAGACTTGCCGATGGCCGCCGGACGCGTTCACGCAGTCGTCTCGAGCGTCATGTTTTCTTACAAGATGGCCAGCGCAGCCGGGATAGTCGGCGCGCTGCGAGCCGACGAATCGACGGCAATCTTTGGACAGATCGGGGCAAAGGCACGGATGATTCCGATGGTTATTAAGGTCAGCCGCTACAACGACGCCGAGACACGGCTGTACAACTGTCAGATTGCAGACAATCGGCTCATCACTCCGGCCGTTTTTCGCCTGTGCCTGACCGGAGCGGCGCTCATGCTGGGCCCGCTGCCGCCGGACCATACGATCGAATATAAGGTAAAGGTGGGAGTGCAGAACACCGAGCCGATTAGTTTCGAGAACGTTTCTACCAGCACGGATCTGGACGAGATGATTGCAGAAAGCACCGGCTCGGTCGCCCTGCTGATGAACAATCCGTACAAGACTGTCCGCATAGACTCCATAGAGGCGCAAGTACACATCACGCCGAAGAGCGCGATTTCACAGATATGGTCGGTCAGTTTATCCGACTCGCAGGTCAAGGCGGGACAGGAAGTCAAGTTGGATGTGGTGGTTGAATCCTTTCTGGCAGAAAAAAAGAGGTACGAAGCCCGATTGAGAATTCCTGAAGAACTGCCGGCTGGAGAATACGAGCTTCTCGTCTGCGGGGGCTATGGGTACCTGCAGTTCCTTATGAAAGCGGCGCCGAACAGATTTACCCCACAGAACCTCACCGGGCTGATCGAGGCAATCAATTACATCCTGCATGTCCGGCGAGATGAGTTGTATTGCATCCTGCTTTTGCCCGCGGGCGGCGTCACGGTCGAGAACGCCGAGCTTCCCGACCTGCCGGCAACGAAAACGCTGGTCCTGCAGGACGCGAAAAGAACTCTGACGGCTCGGCCTTACCAGCATTGGGTCGAAAGGAATTTCCGCACCGGTGCGGTTATTATCGACAAGAAAGTTATGCGCATAACTGTGGAAGACTGACGTGAAAGCCGTCGAGGCTCTTCCACCAGCGTTTCTTTCCAAAAGGAACCCGTTATGCCATTCAGGTATGATATTTTGGGAGCGACCATGAAGAATAGACCCGAAAGCGCACATACGAACCTGCATCCGGGGCCCCTGGCTCTTATTATATGTTTGGTTTTGAGCCTTTTGTCGCAGTCGGCCCAGCCTGTTACAAGCAAGATTACACGGCAGCGCAGCAGTGCCGATATGTTGAAAGGCAAGGTCAAAGATGTTGTGGTCGGCTCACAAGGGACGCTGCGACTGGGCACGGCGTGGGAGACGCCGGTTGAAGAATTCGAGGACGTCTGGTCGATAAACAGCATCGTGGTGATTGGAGGAACGGTGTATATCGGCACCAGTCCGAACGGAGGCATCTTTGAATACAGCCTCGGCAAACTGACCAAAATCTACCCCCTTCAATCGCAGGAGCAGCAGCCGCAAGCCCAAGACGAAAATAACGACGCCACAGACGAGCCGAACGATGCGAACACCGTCGAAGCAAAAGAGTATCTCGCAAACGAGCATATCTTCGCAATGGCCACCGATGTCGCGGGCAGACTGTTGGCGGGCATAAGCGGCAAGGAATGCAAGCTGCTGCGCTTCGAGGCTGGCAGGATGGAGACGATTTTCGAGCCCAACGACGCCAGGTATATCTTCGCAATAGCCACCGACATCAAGGGCAATATCTATTTGGGTACCGGGCCGCAAGGCAAGGTCTATCGGTTCGACCCGTTCTCGCGGGACTCTTCGCAAGTTATTTATGACAGTCCCGACAAGAACATACTCTCATTGGCGGCCGGCGATGACGGTTTTGTTTATGCCGGCAGCGACGACCGCGGAGTCATATACAAAATTGACCCGCAAACCGGCAAGGCATCGGCCCTCTATGACAGCGAACAGCCCGAGATTACGGCATTGCTCCTGAACAAGCAGGGCGACTTGTACGCCGCCGCAACGTCGGCGGAGATGGCTCAGGCCGAGAGCAAATTCGCGGCAAAACTGCCCCTGGCCGGTCGCCCGGAGACCAAATCGACAAACGGAAAAACCAGCTCCGAAAGCGACGGAGCCCGACAACTGAGAATCCCAAACACAAAGAAGGCCTCGCACGACAAATCCGCCGAGGGCAAGCCGGCTGTTCCCAAGCCCCCCAAGCCGGACAAAGCCAGCCATATATACAAGGTATCAAAAGAGGGCTATGTAACGGACATATTCAGCGAGGCGGTGGTGCTCTTCTGTCTGGCCGAACAGGACAATAGTCTGCTTGTCGGCACGGGAAACAACGCCCAGCTTTTTTCCGTTGACCCGGCCAGCGAGGACTCGGCGGTCATCTACGAGGATGAACAGGCATCACAGATAACCGCGGTCACCTTGTTCGGCAAAGATGTGTATGTCGGGACGTCCAACCCGGCAAAGCTCATAAAGCTGACCAGGAAGTTTGCCGCCGAGGGAAGCTACACTTCGGACCTTATCGATGCGGGTCAGCCGGCGAAATGGGGCAAGCTGCAGGTCGAGGCGGACATACCCCCCGGCTGCAAGATAATGGCTGCATCACGCAGCGGAAACGTTAAGGACGTCAATGACCCTACGTTATCCGAATGGACACAGTTGGAAGAAATAACAGGACCCGTGCAGCTGCGGTGCCCCCTTGGCCGATTCTGCCAGTATAAGCTGGTGCTCAAAAGCGACAGCGGCTCTCAAAGTCCGGTCGTCCACGAGGTCGCCGTGGCCGGCACCGTACCCAATCTGGCTCCGCAGGTCGAGTTGGTGAGCGTCGGTCGCATCGAAGCCGCCGGCAAAGAGGGGACATTCAAAATCGCTTACAAGGCCAAAGACGACAACGGAGACAAACTTGTTTACAAAATAGATTTTAGAAAAGCTGCGAAAACCATCTGGATCGAACTGAAGGACGAACTCGAGGCGGACAGCTTCGAATGGGACGGAAAGACGGTCGAAGACGGACGATACGAAGTCAGAGTCACCGCAAGCGATGAGAGAGACAATACGCCGACCACCAAATTGACCGCCAGCAGGATAAGCGATCCGGTAATAATTGATAATACGGCCCCGGTCATTAAGGACGACAGCATTCAGAGAGGCGGTAAAACCGTGACGCTCAGACTCCGGGCGGTTGACGTCTTTAGTGCGATCGGCAAGGTGGATTACACCATCGACAGCAACGATAAATGGATAACCGCCATCCCGGACGATCTGGTGTACGATACAGCGGATGAGACTTTCACGATAGCCATCGAAGATTTGAAGGCGGGCGACCATATAATCGCTCTTCGTGTCAGCGACGACGCAGGCAACACTACTTACAAGACTTTTGAAGTCGCCATACCGAATAGCTGAGATTATTGTTTGTGGCGGTTTTACCCATCGTGCGATACGTCAATTTCGAAAAAATCGCTGAGACCGTCGAATCGCTCTGCATAGCGGCCTGTTACGAGCTCGGCGACGATGTGCTCAATGCCCTGGCAGAGGCGGCGCAAAAAGAATCCAACCCAGGGGCCGCGAAAATCCTCAATCAACTGATTGAAAACGCCCGGCAGGCATCCGCGGAAAAGATACCCCTTTGTCAGGATACCGGCCTGGCGGTGGTATTTGTCGAGCAGGGCACCGAGGTGGCCGTGCGGGCGGACGACGGAAGCACGCTGTTCGACGCAATCAACGAGGGTGTCGCGCGCGGTTACGAAAAGGGTTATTTGCGCAAGAGCGTCGTCGCCGAGCCGCTGAAGAAACGCGAAAATACCGGCTCCAATACGCCGGCCATAATTCATCACTCAATCGTGCCGGGCGACAAACTGAAAATTACCGTTATGGCCAAAGGCGGAGGGTGCGAAAACAGAAGCCGGTTCGAAATGTTCAGGCCGACGGCGGACCGCGAGGAAATAATAGCCTGGGTCGTGGATGTGGTCGGACAGGCCGGCGCCGACGCCTGTCCGCCGTTCATTGTCGGCGTCGGACTCGGAGGCGACTTCGAGTTAAGCTGTCTCTTGAGCAAGAAGGCCCTGCTCAGAAACCTCGGCACCCGAAATACCGATGAGTTCTACGCGCAGCTCGAGGCGGATATGCTTGAACGAATCAACGCCCTGGGCCTCGGACCGCAGGGCCTCGGCGGCCATACGACCGCGCTGGCGGTTTTAATCGAGACCGCCCCCTGCCACATCGCCTCACTGCCGGCCGCCGTGAACATCGAATGCCATTCACACCGCCACAAGTCCGCTGTCATCTGACGGCTGATTGAATACACACTTCTTCGTGGCATCAAGGCGGTTATATCACTTTGGCCAGGCCAGTCTGAAATTTCCGCCATCCCGCTGTTCGTCAGCCGTTATCGAATCCACGTGCCCATCCACAAATACCAAATTTCCCGAGCCCCTGTCCAAATCCCGCCCCGGCGCATCATGATAGGTGGCAAAGCAGTCACGTGCCTCACCGGGCTCCCCGATCAGCAGATTGTTGTCGTTTATCACGTAATCGCTCAGCCCTTCTATGGTCCAGGTGTTCTCTTCCGAGAAGAAAAAAATGCCCGCAGAACCCCTCAACTCGGTTTCTTTCAGAATTCCCCCGAATCTGTTCGCCCCGCTGTCCTCGAACTCACCAAGGTAAGCGTTCATACTATAGCTGTACTGCGCGTTCGGCCGGCCTGTGCGCTTCGCAACCATTCTGAACGTGGGACATATATGGATCTCCTTATCCTTCAGATAGGGCCACAGCGAACCATCCGGTTCGAGCCCCATGATTTCCTCATCAGGTGTCCCTCCGGTGCCGGCCCCGGTGTAGAGCCAAACATAAGGATCGGGAAACCGGGCCTCGTTATCGTCCAGATACATTCTGCCCGCCACACCGTACTGACGCAGATTGGACCGACAAATAACGGTTCTGGCCCGTTCCTTCGCACGCTGCAACGCGGGCGCCAGTATCGACATCAAAAGCGCCATAATGGCAATTACCACAAGCAGCTCTATTAAAGTAAACGCACTTCGCCTGTCCAGCATGGTTCCTTCTTCGTCTCAAAAATGGGGGTGGTTCCTTCATTCTATTGTGCCGGCCCCGAAAGGACAAGCCGGGGCGCATCAGAAGACCGCTTCGGCAAAAATCCGTTGGGCCCGTGTTTTTGCTTGTAAACTTGCTGCCTGGGGCCCAGAATGGGTGCGCCATACAATGGCCAAACATAACAAGGTGCACGTAAAATGAGGATGTCGTGAGATGGAAGGTTTCAATCGAGAAAGTCGGCAGAGCATTTACTTTGAGATAACCTATGTCATCGCAAACGAATTTCCCGCCGACCCCATGGAGCGCCTCGATTTTCAAAAATCACTCGCTCAAATGCAATTGGACTTCCCGCAAACGAGCGGAGGCTCGCACGGTTTTGCACTCGTTCGGACAGAACAGTCGCCCCTCCAAGTTAAGATGTCCCTGCTGGGACCACGGGTCTCCAATCTTTCCATCAGCTCGAAAAGACCTGTTCACAGCCTCGACCTCTTCTGCAAGGAAGCCGAGGCCGTCTGCGACGCCTACCGGCAAACGTGGCTGAAGCAGCAGACCCAAATTCTGCAATGCAATGCAAGAATTCAACACCTCTATAGCTGTCAGGGTCATGCCTTCAAATACCTGTGGGAAGATCGGCTGGGGCAGGACCCGCAGGATTTTGCCTATTTGGGCAAACGGCCGGTGCTGGGCGGCGGACTGCGCCTCGTGATGCCGCCAACAAAAGAGGACGCCGAGCCCGTTCAAATTGAGATCAAGATAGAATCCTTCTTTCCGGAGCTCGGAAAGATGTTCATCGAGACCTCCCTTGTATGGCCGCAGCCGAGATTGCTGACGAAAAACGACAAATTCGACCCGGAGCTCCGCTTGAAGCGAACGGAAGAATACGCCGTGACCGAGGTCTGCGATTTCGTACTGCGGTCGCCAATGGAGCAATAGCCGCGCCCCAGCAGGCCTCCGCCGCGAGCAGAAACCATCAAACACACATCACGCGCTCAGCAGAATCACTGCGTATTTGTCTTCTCCTGACCAGCCAGCCAGCTCAGGGCCGCCTCATAGATGATTTCGTGACCGCCGTCAAAAATTGTGACCCTCGCCTTGCCCGAGCTTCTCCTGAACAAAGGCGCCTTCTTGCCGTACGCCGCGTCGCTCAGTTCCGCCTTCAAGTGGACGGGTACCTGGGCCTTTTCTGCGAAGAACCTTATGTCCTCTTCTGAGATGCGGTCCTCCGCAGCCGCCACGAGATTGAATGCCCGCAGCGAATGGCTCACAGGCACGCTGCCCGTATGGCCGTCGTTAATGCCCGCATTGATGTCCAGCGGCACCTGTACCCCGTTGCGCAGGTACGTGATGGGCGACCTCTTCTTATATTCACGATCCACCTCGGCGTTGGCACCGGGGACATCGCCGCACGACTTGACGATGTCGCCCGCATATCGCCTGCCTGTTTCCTTGCACTCAAAATACCACGCCCGCAAATCCGCAATCGGCGCCCACGCCGATACCCCCGCCCAGATATGCGGCGCACGCCCGGCCATCAGCAGCGCAGTATAGCCTCCGCCCGAAGCGCCCACGAGATACACACGATTCGGGTCAACATTCGCATTGCATTTCGCGTAATCCACCGCGCTCAATATATCCTTCACAACCAATTCAGAACCTGTGGCTTCAGGACTTTTATTCGGCCCCCTGAAATTCGGATGAATGAAGACCCAGTCTTTCTCAATGCACCACTCGGCGTAAGGAATGGACATCGTCTGTTTGCAGTTTCCGGACCACGTGTGCAGGCCTACCAGCAGCGGGCGGGGCCCATCCTCCTTCCGGGGCGCATAAAACAGCGCCGGCTGGGCCGTGGAGTCCGCGCTACTGACATACGTGATTTCTTTCACCACCTCAGGCCACCGCGGTCCATCCTGTGCAATGCTTTCAATCGACCCCGCCGATAAGAACACCACTGAAAACGATATCGTAACTGCCTGCTTCATCCCTTTCTCCTCAGCTTCAATTCGACTGCTCGTCACAGACATTGGCAACGGCAAGATACTCGTCGGCGCTGAGCTCTTCAGGACGTTTGTGCGGGTCTATGGCGCAATCATCGAAAATAATGTGCCAGTTGTGAATATTCGCAAGCCTGCCCGTCGCGAATTTTACGCAGGTGCTGAGCATCTTGCGCCGATGCTGCATGAACAGAGCAACCACCTCACTGAAGAGTTGCATGTTGTGAATCCGCCGGGCCTTTCGATCGTCGCGGACAAAGCCCACCATGGCCGAGTCAACCTCCGGCTGAGGCCAGAACACCGAAGGCTTTAGGATTCGCAATGTCCGCACATCGCCCGTCGCCGCCAGGTATATGCTCAGGGTGCCGTAGTGCTTGCTGCCCGGCGCAGCCGACATCCTTTCAGCAACCTCCTTCTGGACCGTAAAATACATGCTGTCGGCGCACACCGGCCCTGTAACCAGATTCAGCATCACTGGCGATGCCGCGCCGTAAGGAAGATTCGCCACCAGCATCAGCCGCCCTGAGTACTGCGCCCGGGCCCGCTGGAGCGCCTCAAGAACGCCCTCGTGAATGGAGTGTTTGCTCTGCAGCACGTCGGCGTTTATGATTTGCACGTTCTGCTTTTGCGCTAATCGCTCTTGCGTGATTTGCGCCAGCGTATCATCGAGCTCGGCGACAATGACCACGCCCGCCCGCTCGACCAGCTCTTCCGTGAGCGAGCCGGTGCCGCAGCCGACTTCCAGCACAATGTCGTTGTCATGTATGTCCGCCGAATCAAGCAGCAGACGCATGAGATTCAAATCGATAAGGAAGTGCTGGCCGAAGCGCTTGTTCGGCAAGACGCCCGCCGAGGCAAGCAACTTCTGAATTTGCTGCTTGGTCTGCATCTCTTTAAGTATCCGCGGCCCCGCCTGCGTTCGCCAGCTCGTAAGCCTTCTTCGCCTTGGCGATTTGGATAGCCATCTTGATGGCGGATTTCATGCCGGCGGGATTCGCCAGGTTCCGACCTACGATATCGTAAGCCGTACCGTGCGCCGGCGACGTCCGCACTATCGGAATGCCAATCGTCACGTTCACCGCATCTTCAAAGGCAAGCAGCTTCACCGGTATCATTCCCTGGTCGTGATACATTGCGACCACGCCGTCGAACTCGCCCTGGCTGGCACGCAGAAAGAGCGTATCCGCCGGGAACGGCCCAACGCAGTTGATTCCCTGCTCCTGCGCCAGCAGAATTGCCGGGGAAATTATCCGCTGCTCCTCGTCCCCGAATTGACCGCCCTCCCCCGCGTGCGGATTCAAAGCCGCGACCCCGATCTTCGGCGCTTCAATATTGAAGTATTCCTTCAATGCGTCATTCAACAGGTCAATCGGCTCAAAGACGCAGCCGATGGTGAACTTGTGCCGAACCTCGAACAGCGCTTCATGAATCGTCGCCAGCGCCAGTCTTAACGGGCCGGCGACAAACATCATGACCTTGCGTTTGGACTTGCATCTGGCGGCTAACATTTCCGTGTGTCCGGGCCACTTGGCCCCCGCCAGCTTCCAACTGGCCTTGTTTATCGGCGCCGTCACCACCGCATCGATTATCCCCGCCCGCGCCGCATCGATTGCATCAAGACAAAACCTGATCGACGACTCGCCCGCGGCAACGCTTGGCCTCTTGACCCACGGAGGGAAGGAATACTCATCATAATCCGCCACCGCCACCTTACAGGGATAGTCACGACTGATTTTTTCGTGCTGATGCCGGCCCCAGAAAGGCTCGATCTCCGCCCGGTCCGCCGCGTAGGAAAGCTGCTCATCCATCCCGAAGACGATGAACTTTGCCGAGCGGCGCACTTGGCGGTCGGCCAAAGCCTTAACGACAACCTCCGGCCCGATACCCGCCGGATCGCCCATCGTTACGCCTATGACCAGTTGATCGCTTATCGAATTGTTGTTGTTTGCCGTGGTCATCTTCTTATCAACTTGGTGCACCTTTCAAATCAGCCCGCGCCATAATCTAAAAACCCAACTGCCGCAGCTTCTCCAGCGTCAGCGCCTCCTTCGGCGGCAAAATGTTTTCAAGCTGCTTCTTTATAAATTTGACAATTATGTCCGTTTCTATATTCACCGAATCGCCGACCCTGGCTCTGCCCAGCGTGGTCCGCTCAAGCGTCTGCGGCACCGCCGCCACGCTGAAACCATCCCGGCTCATCGCCGCGACGGTCAGGCTTATTCCGTCCACGGCAACCGAGCCCTTGACCACCATCTGCTCAAGCAAATCCTCTCCGGCCGCGAACTCCATATCGGCAAACTCCCCCTGCCTGCGCACCGCCTTAACCGCACCCACACCGTCCACATGGCCCTGGACGATGTGACCGCCGAGCCGGTCGCCGGCCATCAGGGCCCTCTCGACGTTCACCCCGGACGAAGGCCTGAGTCGGCCCAGCGTTGACTTTGTCAGCGTCTCGCCGCTCACGTCAAAGCCTGCACGCCTTGCGTCCAGCCCCGCAACGGTCAGACAAACCCCGCTCACGGCTATGCTGTCGCCGACTTTGGCCTCGGCCGCCAGATCCCCGAGGTCTATCGTCAGCCGCATCGAATTTCCACCCCGCGAGGAAACCGATTCTACCCTACAAACCGCCTCTATCAGCCCAGTGAACATAAAAAACCACAAAATCTTGATTCTTGGTTGTCGATCACTTACAATCTATTTTAGCGTTTGGTTTTCTTTTATCAATAATCCGTTGGCAAAAGGGAAGGTGATACTCATGAACACGTTCTGGCTGAAAGTCGCGGTTGTTGCGGTCGTCGTTCTGGGTGTAATCATTGCGGTTGTCACTTGGTGGCCTGCCAAGTCGCAGTCGCCGCCCGAGCCGGAGCCGGGAGCGAAGTCGGTGTATGAGGTATGGGACAAGGATGATAAGATGCTGCGCGCAGAACCGGTGCCCGCAGTAAATGAACCTCCTGCCCAGGAAAGCAACCAACCGAAAGAGCCTGCCGCGCCCAATCCGCCGATTAGAACCGTAAAGCCCACTGAGACGCAGCCGATACCGCAGTTCAAAGAGCTCAGCATCGAAGACAAGGTGCAGGCAGAGAAGCTGTTCGAAATGGCGCTATTCCACGAGAAGCAGGGGAGGCTCCCGGGTATGAGCTACAAGAAGATGGTTGACTACTGCCGCGAAATTATCCAGAGATGGCCCGACAGCGAATACGCCTTCAAGGCCAAGAGAATGCTTCGACACATGCCCGAACGATACCGCGAACGCTACAACATTACCGAAGAAGAAATCGACCTCGGGGGCCTGAAGTAGCAAAATGCAAATCGCTTCTCGGAGGAACGAACAAATGGACGCTGCCGCCGCCGCAGCCAACATCCCGGTAATTTCCGTCGCCGCTGACTGCCTGCCCGAGGCATGGGAAAAGGCCATGCTCGCCGTGTGGGACACGGGCCTTGAGGTAAAGACGCAGTACGATAAACCCGAGGACCCTCCAAGCAGGGACGCCACCGTCGTGGTTACCATAAGCAATCCGCTCGCCGAGCCGAGAATCCACAAGAATTTCCCCGGCGGACCCGCTGAGCTCGAGGCATACAGGCAGGAAGTAATCAATGGCATCCACGACCACTGGATCGATCCTGCCGCGGGCAAATGGACCTACACCTATCACCAGCGGCTCTTCGCCTACTGTCCCGTCGTCGACGCATCGCAGGCCGATTCCTCCCCCCGCAGGACGGTCGACCAGATTCGACACATTATCGATTGCCTCTCCGAGACCGGCCACACCAGAAGGGCGCAGGCAATAACCTGGATACCCGCCGCCGATATGGGAACAGAACATCCACCATGCCTGCAGCGAATATGGTGCCGGCTGGTCACAAATGACACCGGCGCCATTGCACTCAATATGAATACCCACTGGCGCAGCAGAGACCTCTACAAGGCCTGGTTCATGAACGTCTATGCCTTCACCGACCTCCAGCGAATGATTGCCGAGGAAATCTCCGGAACAATAGGACGCCCCGTTGCATTGGGCAGGTACGTCGATATAAGCGACTCACTCCACATATACGGCAGCTATTTCGACGAGGTCGCCAGAGAGGTCGAAAAGATGAGACAAAGCCCCTTTACGAGCCGGGCCTGGGAAAGCACACACCCGGCGTTCGAAATGATGACACAGGAGGCCCGCGAAAAACTGGCGCAGGACCCCGATTGGTACGCAAAGGCAAGGGGCTAAAGAGCGACTCGCGCAGAAAGGTGACAAGGCTGTGGCTTTAATCATTAGCGGAGAAAAAATTGACGATTCGACAATACAGCGGGAGGTCGAACGACTGCGCCCGCACTATGAGCAGGTATTCAGGGACAAAGACCCACAAGAGCGCGAGACCCAGCTGCTCGACTGGTCCCGCGAAAACGTCATCGAAAGAGTCCTTCTGAACCGGCACGCAAAAGAAAACTACCCGCAAATGCCCCCAGCCGAAGTGGAAAGGGCCTTCGAAGCGATAAAGAAACAGTGCGGCGATGCCGACCGCCTTTACATGGAATTCGGGACCGACAATGAACAGGAAATAAAGGAGCACGTTGAGCTCCACATGAGGGTCGAGCGAATGCTGGGCGAAATCTCCGCCAACGTGCGTGAGCCCTCGCCGCAGGAGATAGAGAAATTCTATGAGGAAAACAAGGAGCAGTTCGAATCGGCCGAGCAGGTCAGGGTCGCCCACATTGTGAAACACATAGACTGGCAGACGGACGAGACTGCCGCCCGCCGGATGATAGAAAAGGCCCACGAAGAATTGAAAGGCGGCGCGTTATTCGAAACGGCTGTCGCAAAATACTCCGACTGCCCCGATAAGGGCGGCGACCTCGGCTACATCACGAGAGGCGAAATGGTCGAAGAGTTCGAAGACGTCGTCTTCAATCTCAGCGTCAATCAAACAAGCCCCGTCTTCCGCACTCGCTTCGGCTTCCACATAGCCAGGGTATATGACAGACGCCCCGCCGCGGTCGCGCCTCTTAAGCAGGTAAAGCCGCGGGTGGTCAGCGAACTGAAAGAACAGATGCGCAACCAGACAATTGACGAGTTTGTAGACCAATTAAAAAACAAAGCGGATATTAAAGAAGTCTAACGGATAACTCTCTGCGGCGAGCCGCCGGACAAGGTCGCAGCCCCGTATGCAATCACTTCCCGCCGACACCCTCCGGCACTCCGGTATTTTAGTTGCCGATAGTAACTTGCGTCATTTTACCGGGCCCTCCCGACAAAAAGAAAACGCCGCCGCCGTTTGCCTCACCTCGCTTTTTGTACTATACTTTATTTGACGGCCGGGCAAGGAAGCGGGCACGGCAAAACCTCCTTTCCCTGATTGTCCGTGTGCCTCTTCGAAATGCTCGGCACGCCGCTCCTGCTTGTTGCGAAGAACGCCGCATCAGCCGCCGGGCAGGATCAAAACGGCGCCTCTGCCTTATGCAAAGGCTTTAAGATAGAACCTTATGGGGGGGCCATGTAAGTTTCTTTCCGAGTTGGGCCTCTGCAGCGCACGCTGCAGAGGTCTCTTTTTTGGCAGAAAATCCCCCGCTCCAATAATTGTGAGTCGTCGTCCATCCCTTCTGTTAGTTCTTATCCGACCACAGATTACGACCCGCCGGGCGAAGACCCAACAAGTATCGGCCCGCAGTATTCACTCGCTGCGACAATATTTCTTTTGACACACTACATAATGGGCTTACAATATAAAGCCTGACGAGATGTAGTGGTTTTTTGGCAATCGATGGCGAGCATTCTATGGTGGGTCTGGCTCGTGAGGTGTCCTTTTTGCAAAGAAGACCGCGATAAGGTTGTGGATTCGCGCTCGAGCGACGCCGGCAGAGTAATCAGACGCCGGCGACAGTGCACGGCGTGCGGGAAACGCTTCACCACCTACGAAAAAATAGGCGAGGGTTTCAGGCTTTACGTGGTGAAAAAGGACAACTCGCGCGTCCCCTACGAAAGGGAAAAAATAGTTGCGGGACTGCGAAAAGCCTGCTACAAAAGAGCGGTTTCGGCAGAGCAGGTTCAGCAGATCGCCGACAAGGTCGAGGAAGATATATTTCGAAACTTCGACAAGGAAGTTTCATCAGCGTTTATCGGAGAAAGCGTGATGAAACATCTCCGCGTAATTGACAACGTGGCCTACATCCGTTTTGCCAGTGTTTACCGCCAGTTCGAAGATGCAGGCGAGCTCATCGAAGAAGTCAGTCAGGTCATTCAGCAGGAAGACTACACCGGCCAGCCAAAGCTCTTTGAGGAGTGAAGAAAGAAAAGGCCAGCCGACAGAGGTTCGGAGAGTAGCCGCATTTGTCGAGGCCAACTGTAAAGTACAAGGAGGGTACAAAATGCAACTGCGGGTCATGAAGGCAGATGGAAGTGTCGAGGAGTATCTGCACACAAAAGTCGTCGGCACTATCAGCAATGCCTTGGTCGGAATCGACCAGTCGGACGTACAAATTGCTGAAGAGCTGGCGGAGGTGGTGACATACTTTCTCTACCACCAACAAAAACCTCTCGTAACAAGCAGCAGCGAGATATTGTCCGTAATCGAGGCTGTCCTGACCGCCACAGGCCACGAGGACGCTGCCGTGGTGTTGAGCGAGCATCACTTCGAGCGCAAGCTTAAACGCTCGCGGGTGGAAGTGGTCGCCGTCGATGTTCAGCAGCTTTCGGACGCCGACGCGCTTGCCGCCGACGCGCAAACCAACGGCAGGTGCCGATGGGACAAGTCGAGGATAGTAAAGGACCTGATGACAAAGCACAACTTTAGCCGCCAAACTGCACGGACAATCGCCTCAATGGTCGAGGAGAAAATATTCAACGTGGGAATAAGCTCGGTTCCCGTCAGCCTGATAAAGCAGCTTGTCCTGGGCGATGCCGCTGCCGTGCTCCGCGCCGAACGCCAGTTGCAGACCGTCTGACAAACAAACCTGCCGTCACCCACAAGCTCATGCGCGCCGTCTCAAGAGCCGCATCCCGATAGCTACTCAATATGCTCCAACAGAATCAACGCGCGATCAAAGATTTCCTCGGCCGGAGCTTCCGCCTCGATATCAAGCCAGTGAACATCCTTGAAAGTCTTGAACCAGGTCCGCTGGCTCTTTGCCAGCCGGCGAGTGTTCTTCTTTATCAGTTCTATCGCGTCATCAAGGCCCATCTGCCCCTCGAGGTGGGCGATTATCTCTGCATAGCCGATTGCAGAGCGGGCCTGCTTGCTCAAAGGCCTCTCCTCCGTCAGCAGCGACCTGACCTCCTCCACCAGCCCCTTGTCTATCATTTCCTTCGCCCGTCTGTTGATGCGGCTGCTGTCGTCGGTTTTCTCCCTTCGCAACCCGATTATCGTCCAGCCATGCTCGGGCTCACCGTCCCACTGCTGCTGCATGCTCGATATTGGTTTGCCGGTGATCTTGTAGACCTCCAGCGCACGGATAATACGCCTGGCGTCGTTCGCATGGATGTGTTCAGCCGCAACCGGGTCAACCTTTTCCAGCTCAAGATAGAGTTGCTCAAGTCCATCTTCCAGCGCCCTTGCCTGGAGGTCATTGCGCACGCGTTCATCCTGTCCGGGACCTTCGAAAAGTCCGTAAAGCAGCGCCTTTATGTACAGAGCCGTTCCCCCGACCGCGATTACCGGTTTGCCCACGCCCTCAATCTGCTCGATGGCTGGCTGCACGCTATCCACAAACAGCCCGACGCTGAAGGACTCGCTCGGCTCAACCACGTCAATCAAATGATATTTGACTCTGCGCCGGGCATCCAAAGGCGGCTTCGCCGTCCCGATGTCCATCCGCCGATAAACCTTCATTGAGTCGATACTGATTATTTCAGCACCGATAGCCTCTGCCAATTCGAACGCCAGCCGCCCCTTGCCCGAGCCGGTAACACCAAGGATTAGAATCCTGCGATTAGCCATATCAAGCTCAAGCGTACCCTCCCGACGCCTCGATTGCAACCCTTCACAGACTACCAAACACCCTCAACGCCCCGACCCCCGACCCCACAGACCATCGGTTGACGTTCGCGACCGAGTGAAGTACAATGGCCGCCTCTGGTGACCGTATGATTTCCTGGCTGATTGGAGGAGCATGAATAATGCTGACAATACCACCCGCAAAATGCCGTCTTGCTGATTATCGCAGGGCCCCCAAGAAACGTCCTCGGCCTCTCCAGGCCCTGGCAATCTCCACAATTCTGCTCGCGGCACCTGCCGCCGGCTGCGCTCAGATGACTGGGGCGGCGCAGCAGCCGAAGGGCCCGGCCTACACAAACTCGCTCGCAATCAATGGCAGTGCGCTGAACGCGCCCGATTCGTTCACAAATTCGATTGGCGTCGAACTGATTCGCGTCGAATTAGGCAGCTTTCAGATGGGGCGGGCGGGCGGTGAGAGCCAATGCGATTGGGACGAACAGCCAGTCCACAAAGTCACCATCAGCAAGCCCTTCTATATGTCGGAGACCGAAGTAACTATCGGCCAGTTCCGACAGTTTCGCCCCGATTTCAAGCCCACCCCGGGATTCGAACCTTACGCAGCCGGTATGAGCTGGCACGACGCCGTCGCCTTCTGCAAATGGCTCAGCGACAAAGAAGGCATCCCCTATCGCCTGCCGACCGAGGCCGAATGGGAATATGCCTGCCGCGCCGGAACCACAACGCCCTTCTCCTCCGGCGACGAGCCGCCCGCCCCCGATACGGCCAACAAATGGGGATTGAAGAACATGCACACAGGCGTCAGAGAATGGTGCTCGGACTGGCACGGCGAATACCAGGCCAAGGACCAGGTTGACCCCGTTGGCCCCGAGAAAGGTATGGCCAAAGTTGTCCGCGGAGGCGGAATGGATAGCAACGACGCGCGTTACGCACGCTCGGCAAACCGCGCCTCGATAGCACCGACCATTGCACCTTACCCGGACTCGCCCGCCGAAGCCGGCTACCACCCCGTCGGCCTGCGGCTCGTACAGGCCCCCATGCCCCTCACAAGGCCGCAAGTCTACCAGCCGCCATTTGCGCAGCAGTGCATCAGGCAAAGTACCGAACACGCCAGACAGGGACCCGATCCCAAAAAACCCTTTTTCAGAAAGCGATACCTGCTTCCAACACCACCCGAGAACGTAAACCGAGAGATGATAGATGCCGCCGGCCTGCACCCCGCATTCAGAAACCACAACCACAGCCCCGGCGTCGAGGTCTGCCCCAACGGCGACGTTCTCATGATTATCTATACCTCCTACAGAGAGTACGAGCCCGGCGTCTCACTGATGGCAACCCGCCTGCGCTTCGGCGCCGACCAGTGGGACATGCCCTGCCGGATGTTCGATTTCGCCGACCTCAACGACCACTGCCCCCTCCTCTGGAACAACAACGGCACGCTGTACTTCTTCTGGGGCAGTCCTCGATTCGCTGACAAAGGCGCCTTTCCATTCCAGTGGATGACTTCGGCCGACAACGGCGCAACCTGGAGCGAAGTCAAATTCCCCAAATTCATGAACATACCCGACTGCCACTCCAGACAGCCCATCAACACCGTCCTGCGTGACATCAATGGAACAATCTACGTTCCAAGCGACGGCTGCGGAGGAAAGTCGGTTCTCTGGGCCGGCAAAGACAACGGCGAAACCTGGTACGACACCGGCGGAAGAACAAACGGAAGGCATACCACCTTCGCCCTCCTCCACGACGGCCTGACCATTCTCGGTATGGGCGGAAAGAATACAAACATCGACGGCTTCATGCCCAAATCCGTATCCACAGACGGCGGCAAGACCTGGCAAATCAGCAAAACCCCGTTCCCAGCCCAGGGCTCCAACCAGAGACCGAGTATCATAAGGCTGCACAGCGGCAGCCTCTTCTTCGCAGGAGATTACCAGAGCATAAACGGCGCTCAGCCCGAGGGCATCAACCAGGTCGGCTCCTATGTGGCCCTTTCCGATGACGACGGCAAGACCTGGAAGATCAAGCCCCTTGCCGGCGCCCAGCAGCACGAAAATCCCAGCCGGCACAACGGCAATGCGACCATCGGCTACTCCGTCGCAAGGCAGGCCCCCAACGGAATCATCCACCTCATTACCACAATGAACCGCCCGTGCCTGCACTTCGCGCTCAACGAGGCCTGGATACTTGATGACACGACCCAGCCCCAAATGTCCGACGAGCAGTTGATGAAGCCGTCGGCCACAGCCATTGCTCAGGTCAGACAGTACCGCGAAACTTATCTGAGCGGCAAGACAAAGGCCGAATGGCTGGCAGGCATTGCAGATAACGGACGCTACCTCCTCCACGCTCAGGAGACCTCGTATTATGAGAATGGTCACAAGCAGCGCCAGGCCATCTATAACCTCGGCAGAAAGGTCCGCCTCGAAACACACTGGGCGCCCGACGGTACAATGAAATGGCAGTGGCACCACCGTGACGACGGAACCAGCCTCTGGACTCAGTACTGGCCCAACGGAAACAAAAAAGCCGAATCCACCTGGCGCAACTTCAAGTGTAACGGCACGGCCACCCTCTGGGACCGGTCCGGAAACGTGATAAGCGAAAAGAAATTCGTCGACGGCATAATGTCCGAGTAATCAGAAACATCGCCGCCTGTCGGCACATAAGGGCTTTTGAAAAAGATATATCTGGACAGGGGCTTGTGCCTTGCGAAGCGCCGCAAAGTGGGAGCCCCCAACTTATAACAAATGCACAATATTCGAAGGTGACAATATGACCCGACGCACAATCCATATTGCCGTTATCTGTTCGCTAACATCGACCGCATTAGCCGCTCAGATGCCGAAAGAAAATTCTTACACCAACTCAATCGGCATGAGATTACTGCGGATAGAAGCCGGCAAATTCGAGATGGGCTTTGGCGACAAACGTCTGCCTGATGAGCTGGTGACAAAGAAAAGCCATTTCGCAGCTGGCGACTTCGACGAGCAGCCGACGCACCCCGTCCGCATCACAAAGCCCTTCTATATGGCAGAGTGTGAAGTCACCAACGCTCAGTACGAGCAATTCGACCCCTCTCACAAAAAACAGCGCGGCCGAAGCGGCTACTCGAAGGCCGACGACGAGGCGGTCGTCTTCGTCAACTGGCACGACGCGGCGGCCTTCTGCAAATGGCTCTCGGAAAAAGAAGGCCTGCCCTATCGCCTGCCCACCGAAGCCGAGTGGGAATACGCCTGCCGCGCCGGAACAACCACCCCCTTCTGCACCGGCAATACACTTCCCGAACTATTCTCCAAGGAGGAAGGTGACCCGCTCACCGTGGCCAACACCCCGGCCAACCCATGGGGACTGTACGACATGCACGGCAACGTCGAAGAGTGGTGCTACGATTGGTATGGACCCTACGAACCCCAACCGCAGACCGACCCCGTCGGCAGAACAGACGGCGACTTCAAAGTCACCCGAGGCGGAAGCCATTCCACCGAACCTTACTACCTGCGCTCCTCCAACCGCCTCGGCTGTCATCCCGATGACAAACAATACATGATAGGCTTTCGCGTCGTGCTCGGCGAAATGCCCGCCACCGAACCGCTGCCCGTACCGCCGCCCCAGCGCTGCCGGCGCGATGTCCGCCAAAACATACCCCCCGATGTCACCAAGGGCCCCGACCCCGACAGACCTTACTTCGAAGGCCCGCGCCCATACGTAAGAATCCCCCAGGGCGCCCAGGGACCCTTGTTCAGTGAGCACAATCACTTCGGTGCCGTCACCGAATGTCCCAACGGCGACCTCCTGGCCGCATGGTTCACATGCGAAGAAGAAATGGGCCGCGAGCTCGGCGTCGCCGCCAGCCGCCTCCGCTACGGCCACGAAGAATGGGAACCCGCCTCGCCATTCTGGGATGCACCCGACCGAAACGACCACACGCACACCCTCTGGTACGACGGCAAAGGCAATATCTGGCACTTCAACGGACTTGCAATAAAATACAGACGCCTCGCACTGCTCCTGCGAAAATCAAGTGACAACGGCGCCACATGGTCCAAAGCCCGCATCATACTCGACCACAACGAAACCCACCCCAACAAGGTCCACGAGTCCGTCTTCCGCGCGCGGACAGGCGAGATTATCGTGCCCTTCGACGGGCCCGGCGGCTCCGTCCTCGCTATCAGCCACGACCAGGGCCAAACCTGGTTCGACCCGGGCGGCAGCATCCGCGGAACCCACGGCGGCGTCCTCCAGCTCGCCGACGGCCGCCTCATGGCCTTCGGCCGCCACGGCGCAATCGAAGGAAAAATGCCCATGAGCATCTCCGCCGATATGGGCAGGACCTGGACCTACGCGCCCAGTCCCTTCCAGTCCATTCACACCGGCCGCCGCCTTGCACTGATGCGCCTAAAGCAAGGCCAGTTGTTCATCGCCGCCTTCTGCAATCAAATGATGATTACCGACGCCTCCGGCGCCCGACGCCCCATCACCGGTTTGTTTGCCGCGCTCTCAACCGACGATGGAAAGACCTGGCCGTACCGCCGCCTTGTCGGCGACGACGGCCCACGCCGCGAAGTGGGAACCATGGACGGCGACCCCATCATAATGGACGCAACCAATTCAGAGCCCGTCGGCTATCTCGCCGTCTGTCAGAGCGCCGACGGAGTAATAAACCTTCTCAGCAGTTATGAGCACTACGCCTTCAACACTAAGTGGCTCACTACCCCGCCGCCTGTTGCGCCGCCTCCGCCTCCGCCGCCAACCGCGCGTCGGTTACCGGTCAAACAAGACCTGCCCAACATCTACAAACCAAAGGGATTACCCAGCGAAGACGCCTGGCAATGGAGCTTCTCCGCCCGCAATTTCAAAGAATCCGATGTGGTCGCCATCTCCGCCGATGGCCTCCTGAAGATAAACACAAACGACCAGCAGCAGTTCTGGCTCCGAACCGAAAAGAAACAGATATTCGGAGCCGTCAATCCGAAAAAGGGCTTCACGGCCGAAATCAAAACAAAGGTCCTCAAATCCTCGCCCAATCAGCGAGGCGTGGACTTCGAGCTCTACGACGGCGCCGGCAGCCGTTATGCCATCACCATCACCGACACAGCCGTCTACTGGTATCAGGGCACCATAATGAGTTCTGCCCTGCTGCCCTTCAGCCAGTACGTGCCGCTCGCCGAAGGCCTGAACAACACCGACAAAATGCACACCTATCGCATCGCCGTTCGTGAAGACCGCGTCGCTCAGGTCTATCGCGACGGCACGCTGCTCGGTGCAAAACCCGTCGAGTATAGAACCCCGCGCTCCCCGTACATCTATTTCGGCGCAGGCCCCGGCCTCGAAGCACTCGTCGAATACCTCTCCTACGACCTCGACGGTCCCAGCAGACCCTGAGTTAGCACCGTTTCTAAAAAGTTAGTATAACATTTTGTAGATTCTGTCATTCCGACCGAAGGCACGCATCTGGCGTGCCGAAGTGGAGGAATCTATTTGAATACTTTAGCCGAAGGCGAATCCAAAAGTTGAACTTATTTATTGGAACCGGCACTAATGCTCTGTCATGATTGAATCTGTAAGTTGTCATTGCCATGGTTGGGTGGCAGCCTCAAAGCTCATCCCCATCCGGGTGGCAGCCTCAAAGCCGAAGGCTTTGGGGATGGTGAGTACCAAATCAAATTTGACAGAATACTAACGCTCAGATAAGATAGATGAAACTCATCATGAAGTTCGCCAAAACAATTGCTCTGATGACTATGTGGGCATCCGTTGCATTCGCCGCCCAAATGCCCGACGCCAACGAATACACAAACTTCATCGGAATGAAGGTTGTCCGCATCCCCCGGAAGGGGTTCTGCGGAGAGCCGGGGACATTCCGGATGGGCGTCGGCAATACGCCGCTGCCCCGCCAGCTTAATCACCCCAAAGAAAGAAGCGGCAACAGAGAGATATACATCCCCACCGAAAACGGCGATTACGACGAGCGCCCCGCCCATCAGGTGACAATAAGCAAACCCTTCTTTATGGGTATCCACGAAGTCACCAACGAGCAATACGAGAAGTTCGACCCTCTGCATGTATATCTCCGCGGCAAGTTGGGCTTTTCCATCGATAACGACGAAGCGGTCGTTTTCATAAGCTGGCACGAAGCAAAAGCCTTTTGCGACTGGCTGTCGCAGAAAGAGAACCTGCCCTATCGCCTGCCAACCGAGGCCGAGTGGGAATACGCCTGCCGCGCAGGAACCACAACACACTTTCACACCGGCGACACCCTCCCCGAGATTTATCTGAAGAATCCCGACAACAGCTGGTACCCCGACCCCGACCGCGGTAGGGGCCGCGAAGAAGTCGTGCCGCTCCACGTCGGCAAAACGCCGCCCAACCCCTGGGGACTGTACGACATGCACGGAAATGTCGAGGAATGGTGCTCCGACTGGTACGGCCCGTATGAGGCCGAACATCAAACCGACCCCGCCGGCCGAATAGACGGTGACTTCAAAGTCACCCGCGGCGGCAGCCACGCAACCTTCCCCTATTACCTGCGCTCGGCCAACCGCATGGGGACATTGCCGGACGACAAGAGCTGGCTGATCGGATTCCGCGTCGTGCTGGCTGAAATGCCGCAAACCGCGCCGCTGCCGGTTGCGCCCCGACCTCTCAATCAGCAAAATGTCAGGCAGCTACTGCCACCCGCCCTATTCGCGGGGCCCGACCCAAAGGAGTCTTACTTCGAGGGACCAACCAACTATGTGAAGGTCCCCGAAAATTCCGCCGGCCCGCTTTTCTCAAGGCACAATCACGACTCAGCAATTGTCGAATGTCCCAATGGCGACCTGCTCGCCGCTTGGTTCACCACGCATTCCGAAAGCGGCCGCGAGATGGCCCTCGCCGCCAGCCGACTCCCCTTCGGCGCAAAGCAATGGCAGCCCGCCTCCCCGTTCTGGGACCCACCGGACAGAAACGACCCGGCCCACGCATTCTGGTACGACGGAAAGAACACCATCTACCACTTCTCAAGCATCTCCGTCGCCGCCACATGGGGACCACTCGCAGTCACTATGCGAACATCCACCGATAGCGGCGCAACCTGGTCGAAGGCCCGCATAATCATTCCCGAACACGGCAGACGTCACCAGGTAGTCGAGTCGGTCTTTCGCACCGACAAAGGATATCTCGTCCTGCCCTGCGACGCGAGTCCGACCGGAGGAGGCGGCACGGCCCTGCACATCAGCCGGGACAGCGGCGCGACCTGGACCGACCCGGGCGGCACCATCGCAGGTATCCACGCGGCTGCGACACAACTTAGCGACGGCCGACTCCTCGCATTCGGACGAGGTGACACTATCGACGGCAAAATGCCAAAGAGTATCTCTGCCGATATGGGCAAAACCTGGACTTACGCCCCCAGCACCTTTCCACCCATCGGCGGCGGCCAAAGGCTCGTCCTGCTCCGGCTAAAACAAGGCCCGTTGTTCCTCGCCTCCTTCGCCAATGAACCCATCACGATTACCAACGCCTCCGGCAAACAACGCCCCGTAACCGGCCTGTTCGCCGCAATCTCTCACGACGACGGAAAGACCTGGCCCCGAATCCGCCTCATAACCGACGACGGGCCCGAGCGACAAATGCAGACCACCAACGGAAAGCCGTTCGCAATGAGCATCAGCGGCGCTGAACCCAGAGGCTACCTCTCCGTCTGCCAGGGGGCCAACGGCCTAATCCACCTGACCAGCAGTTGGAATCATTACGCCTTCAACCTCAATTGGCTGCAATCCCCACCTCCCAACAACTCGTTACCGTAGAGTGTGATATTGCGCACCACAAAACATACGCCACTTTTGCTTCCTTGTCATTCCGCACCTAATGCGGAATCCACACTTGGACATTCGACATTCCTTGTCCGACGTTAGTTTGGCGGATTCGATATTCATTCTCTGCTTGTATTAGCCGCCGGCACTTGTCCGCCGTAGGTGGACTGCCAGCGGTCCCCTTGCTTACTCCCCGCTTGTCCCCTTCGCCTTTCGGCCGATTTATCGATGCCGAAAATATTTAGGCCGCCGATTTGTTCGGCGGGTTCTATCATCCCGATCATAGGATGGGCTTCAGCCCGTGCGCTCATCTTCACGTAGGGTGGACCTTCAGGTCCACACGAATCCTGATCTCCTGCTGCCCTGCCCCTCCACCTGATGCCCTGCCGTCCAGATACCTACACCCGTCTTTTGATTATTTGAGATTCTGTTCTCCTGTTTTAGACGGCTTCGAAAGAAACTTTAAGTGTATACGCTGTTGGATTATGATAATCGGCACAATGGTAGCTATCTCTGAGGAAAGCATCAATGTGAACTACCTCAATCTCACGGGCAACATTCATCAAAACTTCCCGGACCCTGCCCAGGCTAAGCAGATTCCAATGGTAGAGCCCGGTAGGCTTGATACTATGTTCAGTGATATCAGCCATGTTAAAAAAGCAAAGACAAGCTTGTTTGCGGGTGACCCTCGCAATTTCTGTCAGTGCAATGTCAATCATTTCAGCAGACAGATGTTCGAACAGGTCGTGCACAAAAAGAAAGTCATAAGAGTTGTCCTCGGCCGGAATATCTATGATGTTTCCGACCTTGAAATGAATGTTCGGAAATCGGCAATGTGCGTTGGCGATGTTCTTGTCACAAATATCAAATCCTGTATATTCCAAAAACCTCCCGACGCCATAAGAATGCAAATAACGGTAGTCGTTCGCCGAGCCGCATGCAGGTTCCAGCACAGATATCCTCTTTGCCCGCCTTCGGTACACCACTCTACGCCAAATCTGCTCAAAAGTTGACAGGACGGAATCCGGCGGCCGCCCTTGCGCTCCCCAAAGAGGATTCATCAGGGCAGCGCTTATATAATCTGGAACCTCCTGCTCTTTGCCGGAAACCAGATCAAAGCAGCATTGAAGATAAGACGGAATCTTGACATCTGCACACGTCTGCCGGCCGTCAACCAGCGCATCCAAAAGAGATTCGCGTCTTACTTGCTTGCTCTTGATAGCCTTCAAAATAAAGTTCAGGCAGATACTGAAGCGGAACTCCTCACCTATGAGCCCCGCAAATTCATTGGGCCAGATCGCATTAATAAGGAATGATCTGCTTATAATGCTTTGCAGGTTGATTCGCGGATCTTCGACATCAGCTACAAGATAATTGTCCAGCCTTTCAGACTCATGCCGCATCCATGCCGCACGGAGGCGATTGGATTCAGTGACAAGAGCTTCTGGCTTCGGTTCAGCTCTTTGACTCGATTTTCTCCCCCAAAGCAGCCGCTCTCCACGCTCGGAGCAGGGTTGTGTTATATTCTCTGACATTTTTCAACTCGTCCTCAAGGCAGGACTACACTAACTGTTTACACCGCTCTTGTCAATCAGAGGAAGCTATTGGGAAAACCGCGCCGCAATGCACCGCACCGCTTCTCGCTGAAGCGCAGCGCAAGTCCGCCGAAGGCGGATTCGACATGCGCTCTCTCCATATACAAAGAATTCAGTCGAGCAGTTGGGAGAGGCTGTGCAGGGAGTGGAGGTATCAGGTTACCATAAGGAAGGAGGTTGTATAAGGGTTAAGCGAGAAAAGGCTGCAAGGATAAACCCTATGTCCAGCCGGGCATTTTTTTCAAGGGTCTTGATAGGGGTATCCTGCCTTTTAGAAAAGAGTTACACAGTATCTGTATTATTCGGCTTATCCAACATGATGATATAAGAGTTTAGGTTTTTGCTCCTTAGACATTTTATCCCGATGCACATGACAGTAAGCCTCATGGTTATAGATACTCAGGATATGCTCGCAGTGCGGAAACTTGCATTTCCTGCCCTCACCCGAAGTCTTCAGTTTTTTTGCCATCATTACTCCTACACCGCTTTCTGTCCAAACCAGTGCTTCATTTCCAGTTCCGGAACTGCCGCTTCGGACTACAACCGATCCATCGGCGGATACACCATCTGCAAGACTCTTATGACCTGTGGATTGCAGGACGCCTGGCCCCAATGGGCAATAGCATACTACACTTCTTGTGGAACCTTTGTCAACTGAATTCCCGGTCCGATTTTTGGCCCTTCTGACTCTTGGGACCGCTGTTTTGAGTGTAAGAAGCCCTGATTTTTTCACAGAAAAGAGAGAGTCCGCTGAACGGCTGTTGAGCTTGCCTGTCCCTCAGCTACTCCCCTGCGCACGCGGAATCTCAATCCCACCAGAAAAACAACTCCTTCTGACCCATATCCTTCATCCCCTCGAAGCCTTCTTTCTCTGCCTCAACACGACATATTTCAAAAAGCTTCTGGCGTTTCTCCTTATCCTCCGGAAGTACCACAATAACAGCGTCAGCATACGGGCCGCCTTCATCCTTGATCCTCCAATCCTCCTTTTGAATATTTGTCACATACACGGTTTCTGCCCCGGCCTCATACAATTGCTCCACAAATGCAACGGCTTTCTCCTTCGTCCCAAACCTGTTACTCGCCAACGGAGATACATTCTTGTTCGTTCTTAGCCACTGCCTTGCCTCATGGCGTTCCAAATCTCCTAAAATCGACGTTTCAGGCGTAAATCCGCGTCCAAGATACTCCAGAAACGGAAAGTTCAACAAAAATAAACCGCATGCAAAAATAAGTAACAATATAAGCATGTAATATTTGTTCTTCTTTATAGCTTGTTTCTGAGCAAGTAACGACTCGTCTCTTGCCTTCCTCCACTCTTGCTCATGTTCTTTCTGAGCAATTACGGATTCATCTACCACCTTCTTCCATTCTTCGTGATGTTCACGCTGAGTATCCCGGATCTCATGTAACAGTCTCAGGATTTCCTCTTCCTTATCCATCATTAAATCTCCCTGCAATAAAAGTCGCCACGCTGGCCACACCAATATCTATACGGAAAAGCCGAGATTTGCCGCCGCAGATAGCCCCCCATCATCCCTGTAACTGACTCAAAACTATTCTCTCCGTCTCCATTACCGATCCTCACTATCCCCCCACCAAGTTCTTATCCACTACCACCATGAACTACCTCCCAGCGATCCAACTACCAAATCCTACCACATCCCACCCCCGAAATGCAAGCAAAAAATATCGCCTTTCCACTTATGTCCCGGCCAACTATAACCGTACAAACCCCGCCGGCGCCCCAGCAAACCAACCGACCCAAATTGCCGCTTGACACCCCGCCCGTGGCGCATTAAATTGCGGACCAGTCAGATAATGAAAAACATGCAAGTGACCCCTTGCAGGAGAACACGCTTGCACAAATGAAACCTTTGTATTTGAGCTTTCCTCGTGGCCCACACACATGAACCTAAGGAGGTAATTGAAATGGCAAAGACTATCGAAGCAAAGCACCTGCCCAACATCAGAAGAGCGACCCCGAAGGCCCCCGTCATAGGCGTCTTCGCCACCAGCGACCCGCGGATTGGAAAAGACGACCGACAGCGATGCCAGAATATCGCGAAGATGGCCGCCGACTGCATAAGCGGCCAGGTCGTCCTGCCCGACAAGACACCCGTTGACGTAGTTTATTCAAGCGTCCTCGTGGACGGCGAAGCCGGCGCCGACATCGTCGCACAGCAGTTCCGAAAAGCCGGCGTCGATATCCTGGTGTGTGTCCCCGACACCTGGGCCTTCCCGCAGCTTACCACAATCTCACTCCTGCAGCAGTTTCCGCCCAACACGCCGCTCAACATCACCTGCGGCAACAGCGGACCAAGGCCCGGCGTGGTCTATGCACATGCAACGGCGGGCGCGCTCGCCCAGTATGGACGAATGGTCTTCCTCAACGTCGGCACCTGGCCTGATACCGGCCTCAATCCCCAGATGACCCCGCAGACCGCAAAGGACCTCATCGACTGGTGCTACGCCGCCGTGACCGCCGTCGCCCTGCGCGGCAGAAGGGTCCTCATCTTCGGACACGACTCGATGGGAATGGAAACCGCTCTGGCCCACATCATTCCGACCAGAAATACTTTCGGCCTCGAAATCACCCGCCTCGATATGAAGCTCCTAGCCGATATGCTCACCAAAAAAGCCTACAGCCAGAAAGAGCTCACCGAAGTCCGCGGCTGGATCAACCGATACGTCGGCAAGCGCCTCGAGCTCCGCGACCAGGACGACAACGCCAGATTCGATATGAGCCTCGCAATGTACCTCATCGTCCGCGACCTCATGGCCGATTTGAACGCCGTCGGCGGCGGCTTCATGAGCCAGCTCGAATGGGGAAGCGACTACCGCGGCATACCCCTGCCCGTCGCCGACGTAATGGAATCTTTCTTCAACAGCACCTTCGACCACGCCGGCCCAAAGGCCCCGCTGCCCTACGCCACCGAAGCCGACGTCCAGGGACTCTTGAGCATGCTCTTTATGACATACCTCAGTGGCGGCAATCCACCACTGTTCATGGACTTCCGAAAGGTCTGGGAGGCCTGGGAAATAAAAGAGCTCGCCAAAACGCTCGATGTAAAAGGACTCAATCAAAAAGCAGATTACCTCACCAAGGGCCTCGTCGACGGCGACAACTCCGGCAGCGCCTCCTTCAACTGGGCCGCAAAGCCCGGCGCCTCCGTCAAAGAGATTATGAGCGGCGTCTCCCTGCCGCTGGCCGACCCCGATTACTTCCCCGGCGGCGGCAACTCCGTCACCTTCCTCACACCACCCGGCATCGAAGGCATCGCCGGCCGAATGGCCTACAGCAGCCCCTCCGGCCTGTTCAGCATGATCTGGGACCAGGCCTACACCACCGAGGTCCCCCCAAAGCTCGCCCAGGCAATGTGCAAACTGACTACCGCAATCTGGCCGCACACCTTCGTAGTCCCCAAATATGCAACGATGGTCGAGTACAAGCAGTACCCGCCGGCCAATCACCTCCACATGACCTGGAATCTGCCCGTCGCCCGCCTGCAGCACTGGATGGATCTGACCGGCGTCCTGAGCGTCACCCCCTGGGCCGCAAGACCAAAGTTCATCGAAGGCGTGGATAGACCCCTGCCGCTGATCTATCTGATAAACGGCGGCGAGGACGCCTATAAGCAGCTTATCGCCAAATGACAAATTCCTAACTCAACGGCACTATAGCAGCGTGGTCGGAGATGGCAAAATACATAATAGTGCAGCTCGACGAGATTGAACCGGTGGATTGTCCCTGTGGTCAGTCGCGACGCGCGTTTCTCGACGCCGAAAATTCGCCGGCGACCCTCCACATAGTCGATATCACCCAAGACGCACGCCTGCACTATCACAAGAAGCTCACGGAAATATATATCGTCCTCGAGGGCAACGGCTATATGGAGCTCGACGACCAGCGCGTGCCCATTAAACCGATGACCGCGATTCTCATCAAGCCCGGCTGTCGCCATCGTGCCGTTGGCAGGATAAAGACCATCGTTTTTGCCATTCCCGCCTTTGACCCCCAGGACGAGTGGTTCGACCAATAGCATCTCATGCACTGTTGAAAAACGTGCTGTGGTATACACGGTCATTTCGACCGAAGGGCCGCCAAGCGGCCCGGAGCGGAGAAATCTGTTCAAATAGATTCCTCGACTTCATCCGCCTTTGGCGGACTCGGCTCGACTGAGCTCGCCGACATCCGCTCTGAATGACGCGGGCAAGTCCCTTCACCTACTTTCAGAAACGGCAATTTCGCTGGTTTCAACAGAGCATTTCAGGCTCCAGGAAGCACATAAACCAATAGCAGCTTCGCGCCGAACTGATTCTTCTTTGCGGTAAAAGGGGATTTTATTCCGCGGGCCAGTCGATGCCCCTGATGCCGTCGAAGGTCAGGTTGGCGTCGGGCAGATAGTCCCTCGCCATACGGATGTCCTCGGCCTTGAGATACTCGACCCGCCCATCGGCAAACAGGTAATTTCGCTGGCCCACCCAGCACCACCAGCCGTTGTCACCGGCGACAGGGGCATGATTACTATACCATTCGCCAATAAGGATTTTGCCGGACGGCCGACGGACGTTGCTCTGACGCTGCGGAATCGAAGCCGGCGGCGGCGGCACAGGCATGAATGTTGCTTCGACGCTGTTCATCAAGTTGATCTGCTCGGGGCTGTGGTAAAACGTCATCGAATAGGCATAGCTGAAGGGCTCGTGCGTCTGCCTGTAGGTAATATCCTGGGGGCAGACCATAACGGAGGGATTATCGACGGTGACTTTGGTGCTCAGATAGCGCTCGACGAATGTCCGCCAACGCCCCATCCAGAGCCAGTAGCCTCCGTCGAGAGGGTCGTCGGTGCAGGGAAAGGCGTCGTCGTTCGCGTCGGTGTACATGGTAACGGCAAGGTATATCTGCCGCAGATTGCTCGAGCACTTGAGCCACAAGGCCTGAGAGCGGGCCTTTGCAAGGGCCGGCATCAGTATGGAAAGCAGAAGCGCGATAATCGCAATGACCACCAGCAGCTCGATGAGCGTGAACCCCGACCGCCCGGCCCTGGCCGCCGCTTCAGATAACCCCCGATGTGAGCGAGATGTTCTGTTCATTAGCACCCCCCGTATATTAACCGCCCGCCCCGCCCTTTGCAAGCCAAAAAACTCCAAACCCACCCCGCTCCCGTTTAGCCGTCGCCGCTTCGGCGACGCCCTTCTAATTCCCACCTTGCCCGCCGCTTGCCCGCCGGGATGCTTGTCCGCCGTAGGCGGATTTGGCGGACTGCCGGGGGTTGTATTTAGCCCGGTTCTCCGGGCCGCGGTGCAATCGCGAGGAATGCTCCATTCAACCCGGCCGCCGCCGCCGGGCGTCCTCACCTGATGCCCTCATTTCGACACAATCCCGCATCCTTCCTTCCAGTGCTTCCTATAAACACTCTCGCCCAGCCCATTAAAACGAAAAGCAGAACCTATAACATACACCTTTTCGATTTCAATGCTGACCCATTTTCGTCCCAGCCTCTCCGCAACCGCGCCCACAACATTGCTTCCTGCAAACGGGTCTAACACCGTATCCCCCGGCCTCGTAAGAAAGTTGATAAAGAACTCAGGAACGGCCTCAACAAAGCGCGCTGGATGAACTTCCAGATCACGCTTCCTACAAGCCCTCATGTAAGGGTCGCTGCTTTTTGTGTTCGCAGCGATAATCAGATTAGGCGGAATTGCCCCTTTCTGACGCTTCCCCCACTTCTTGGAAACAACGTGTCCCGACGGTCTCGGCCCATCGTTATAACCCTTTGCGAGCAAATGCTCCATGCTCTTCGTGTAAGGCTTCAAGACCCGCCTGTTCGAAGCCTTGGGCCTTGCTGACTTCGCAACCCACCATATGGGGTTTACCGCATCCTTAACTCTTACCCTGTCTATCGTTACCCACTGGGCAGGGGCGGGCATGCGCGCCGGATTATACCAGTAAAACTCCTGAGCCAAATGGAACGGTCCACTTGAATCACACAGTCGCAACAGAAGTTCGAAATGATACAAAGTGCGTGTCGGTTTCCCCTTATTCCACGAACCCCCTATGTCCAATACAAAGCTCCCCCTTCTCTTTATTACTCGCGCGATTTCCTGCGCGTAGGGCCAAAACCAGTCACAGTACTCTTCGGCCGAGACGTTCCCATAGGATTTTTTTCGGCGCAATGCGAACGGAGGAGAAGTTACGATGAGGTCAATTCAGCCACGCGGAATAGCCTTTAGCACGTCGAGACAGTTGGCGCAGTAGGGTTCGCCCTGTGAAGTTGTGTAATAAGGCAACTCTGCAATTCTCGCTGTCACAGAAGGCGCTCGATTATCAGAACTTTCTCTCGTCATGTCTTTTCGTGATCACTTCCAGCTCATCCCCGAACTTTCTCTGGAGCAATTCATGAAACTCCCGTAAGGAACGCAGATCATCTCCAGTGTAAGCGTTTGCACCATGTGCCGCAGTCGCTCCGTCGCGCCCCCCCAACGTATCCAGCCCCATCCTCAAGATGGTCTCGATGTCAGCGAATCGGCTCCACATCTCTTTGGCCCTGCTGCGCGGACTAATGCCCCAAAAGCCGCACGCGTCAAAAAAAGACACGTCCTCCATATCACCTTCGCGCAACTTTTGCGCTGCCTTTGACTCAAACAGCCGCCTTATCTGTTCGACGTGCTCTCTGCCCAGCACCCACTTCTTAGCAGAGCCAGTTGAATCCGTCTTTCCCGCTCTTGAGCCGCGCACACGACCAGCTTCCGTAAGTTTATACATCTTGTTTCCAACTTTTTCCAGCAAACCCTGTTTTCTCAGCGGCTTGCTGCCCATAATCTCTGCGTAGACCCGATTCGAATTAGGGAACAACGGCTTCCCCTGCTCGTCCAAATACCCTTGCAGCCCAAAGGTCTCGGGGAACCTCTCCCACGCGGCTACTACCAAGTCTTCTGCAGAAAACCGCTTTTTGCCACACCTATGGATTTCACAGGCTACAATCAGAAGCTTGTCTCCAGCCGTCAGCCCTTTTGCCACCTCCTACCCCTCGACACAAACATCGTCATGTAATCACCTCTCGGCACTCCTGCCAATATGGGCTGCTGCTCAACTATCGGTGCGTCAGCTTCTCCAACCAAGGCTTCCAGTTACCAAAAACCGCTAATACCGTCCCTTAACGAAGAATTCCACCACTTCTCTGCGGGCCATTCTGAACCCCCTATTTCTCGCGAAGATACCACACCCCGTCCCTCAACTCGATTAGCCCTTCCTTCTTAAGGTGCTGCTGCGCAGTTCGAACCCCGTGCTTCCACTTTTTCCCAAAATGCTTTCCATCAATAACACGGTCCACGGTGTCATCGCACAGGTCGGGGTGAATTCTCTGAACCAGCGGATGAAGGTCTTGGGTAGACATAGGTCGCCGCCCAAGAAGATAGAGAATTGCCTCACCGAAAATCGCGTGGGGCGCTCGCCCCGCTACTCTTGCTCTCACAATCTCATCGTCAAATCGTTGCATACGCCTCCGAAACTCTGCTCGGAGACGCGACTTCATAGTCCTCTCCGCCTTAGCTCGCATCTCCCTCAGCTCCAGCGAAACACTCAACAAGAACTTCAGCTTCTCCACATCGATCTTGGTACCCAGGTCTGAATATGCCTCCACGTCTGCGCGGATCCTGCGCACTATGCCTCTGTTATCGAATCTCACGCCGTACTCGTAATTTCTCGATAGCCCGCTCGCGGTCATATTCCCAGACGTTACGATCGCAACCTCGATGTCCGCAATATATACCTTTGCGTGGATACTCGGAAGAAATATAACCTCCGTCCTGGGAAAACTCGCCGCAAGCTCGTGAATCGCTCCCACATCCGTGGACCCACTCAGAAGATTATCCCGCGACAGGTCCGTCACAACCAACACCGCAAGTTTTCTCTGTAACTTCTCGACCGACTTTTCCGAAATGATCCTGCGGCAGGGCTCCATCCCGATGTACGGTGATGCGATAACCAGACTCTCTTGCGCCGTGCGTATCACGTCGCCAAAGTCCTCGTCCCAAGGCGACTGCAAGAGCTTCAGAAAACTCGGTACTAACTTCATGCCAAACCCCCTACTTTACCATTCCCACAAGTTCACAACCATGCATGCGCCGCGAAACCCGGGTCGCCGCGTCGGGGTCTGCCCAATGTCTGAAATCCCGCTCAATTTGCTCGCTCGTCATTCCCACGAAGTCAAGGCACCCAATCTTAGCCGGTGAACTTCTCTTCGCGTGCGAAAAGACTAACACGATGACACGTTCCTCCGGCCTCCGCCCTTCTCGCAAGTACGCGGCAGCTGCATTCTTTACCAATTCTGGTAGACCCTTCTCATGCGACAAGAACGGCCGACACATATGCCTAATTGCTCCAATTCTGTGAATTGCAATTTCTTCGTCCGGTGTGTACTGGAAATCACTCATGCTATCTTCTCCCTTCTCTCACCTTAGTGCTCATAACCTTGCCCGCTCGTCCCCAAACCTTGTGCCTCCCATCTCGCCTCTCGCCATTCGCTCCTTGCGATTCACAAATCACGAATCACCATTCACTAAATAACTGGCGTTTCTCGCCGGTTTGATGTTGATTAAAAAATCCCAATTCCCCCAATTTTCCCGCAAATCTCTCTTTTCCGCCACAATAATCATTTATCCTTCATCAATAATCATTTAGTAGCTCCTGCCTGTCAATATAAATCCCGTTTACCCCGTTAGAAATAAGCCGCCACCTGGCCGGTTAGGGTACGGCGACCCTGTCTCACGAGGGATTTCTAACCGGGGCCCATCCGCTCCCCTTGCTCCCCATCCACAAACCGCCAACCACGAACAAATTTCCCTTTACTTCCAACCCAAAATCGGGTATAATCCCCCCAAAATTGAATAGCGTGGAATACCCAATCCTGAATGCGGAGCCAAGCGTGAAATCAGCCAACCCAGCCCGAATCCCTGCATATCGTAGGCAGGGAACCAGTCATCTGCCCCCTGGCAACCGGCAACTGCCAACTGGCAAACCCGCCAACCTTGCCGCCCCCAGTCAAACCGCCCATCCCGCCAAAAACGGGTCACAAGTCACGAGTCACGAACCACGATCCACCCGCCCCTTACAAATCAATATTTACCGTTTACCATTCAACCTTTTCGTGCAAAACAAACCCAATTTCCAAAATGCCTAAAATAAGCGCAAACCCAGTCCCCACAAACGTTTACGGAAATCAAGGCCCTTCGGTGGCACCCAAAAGCAAACCCAATCAAACCCAAAACAAACCCAATTTTTCGCTCGTCAGCGGCCCCCAAAGCCAAAACGAACCCAAACAAACCCAATCTATAGTGAGCCTGTCGAACCTGTTTATCGCGGCCCAGAGTCGATTAGATGTGTCTGACGGCAGCGATGGAATCCTGTTTGATTTGTCTGACGCCGGCAGGTATGCAAAGCAGGCCGTCGGCGTCACACAATGCGTTAATATGGGCAGAGCCGTGGTACTCAATCCGCTCGGCCCTGCCGTCCTCCGTGAAGACGACCGGCAGCCAGGAATCGCGCTGTGCGCTCTTTCTCGTTATGGTCTTAGCGAGTTTGCAGTGGCTGACAGGAGGCTTGAAGTCGTGTCCCATCATCTTGTAGAGAAACGGTTTTACCAGCAGCTCGCACATAACAAAGCCCGACACCGGGTTGCCCGGCAGAGCGAAACAGAAGGCATTGTCACGGATGCCGAAAGCCATTGGTCGGCCGGGCTCAGCCGCCACCTTCTCGAACAAAACACTCACGCCGGCCTTTTTCAGCACTGTTTTCACAAGGTCGTATTCGCCTGCCGAGACGCCTCCACTGAAAAGAACCACGTCATTTTCCTCGCATGCCCGTTTCAGGAAGCTCTCAATTGCCTCTGTATTGTCCGCGGCGGCCCCATAGTTCTTCGCCGGTGCGCCCATTTGCTCGACTTGCGCGGCAAGCTGGTAACTGTTGCTGTTTCTTATCTGCGACGCGCCGGGTTTGGCTGTCGGCTCGACCAGCTCGTCGCCGGTTGCAATGACGCCGACCCTCGGCGTTCTCGCTACCAACGGCGCCACACAACCTGCCGACGCCAGCACCGCAATATGTTGCGCCCTCAGCAGGGCGCCCTTGCGCAGAACAGTGTCGCCGGCCTTTGCATCTTCGCCGCGAACACAAATGTTGTCGGCCGTCTTTTCGCCGACGAAACGAATTTTACCCTCGCCGGACATCTGCACATACTCTTTCATAATCACGCAGTCAGCGCCGTCCGGCACAACCGCGCCGGTCATAATCCTGGCACACAGGTTGGGGCCAATGGTCTTTTCGGCAGGCCTGCCCGCCGGAATCGTCTCAATCACGATAAGCTCATTGGCCAAGTCCTGCCTGCGGCACGCGAAGCCATCCATAACCGCCTTGTCAAAAGGCGGTATATCAATATCAGACCTGACGTCCTCAGCCAGGACGCGATTCAAAGCGTGCGCGATATCGACCTGCTCTGTTCCCAGTTCACGAGCGGAATCCAAAACAATTCTAAGGGCCTGCTCAAAGGTCAGCATCCGTTATGTCTCTCAAGGAATTGCCTGTAATCGCTCATTGTGTTTATGTTCTTAGGCTGCTCATCGGCGGCAAGGTCAAGATACTTGACATCGCAGGCGCTGAGCCCATCCATCACGCGGGTTTTTCCCGACGACAAGGCTTGCTCCATAGCACCGAGCACGCTCTTTTTGTAAACAGCAAAGAGCGGCTCATATTGGGACCCGCCTGTCCTCGGCACAACCGCATCGTGGTCGCGGCGCCGGCGCAGCATCCGCCTGACCAGTCCCACATCGAACTCAGGTATGTCGCATGCTATGACAAAATTGACGTCACTGGCCGAAGCCGCCAGCACCGAGGCGATGCCCATAAGTGGTCCGCGACCGGCAATTCTATCCGGCACAACCGGTACGCCGAGAAAAGCATACATAGACGGATCGCCGGCGCTGACGATAATCTGGTCAAAGTGTGGAGTCAGCCTGTCGCAGATGTACTTAATCATGGGCCGGCCGTTGACCGGCAGCATACTCTTGTCTTGTCCCATTCGAGTGCTGTCGCCGCCGGCCATAATTATCGCCGTCGCGTCCGCCCGCATCGCCCATTTTCCGTCGACCAGTGTCACGCGGTCGAGGTCCAAATCAAAATCGCCGGCTCGTGCGGTGACAGCCTTGTCTGCAAACTCAGCCACCTCGCCGGCCGATTTCTTCCACGGCCGCCCGCCGCCACTTGTCACCATCAAAAACAGCCCCGGCTCCACCACCTTCCGGAGCGAATTCGACTCACAAATCAGTGTGGCATCCGGCCCAGCCACGTCAAGCAACGATGCCAGCCCATCGTCCAGATGTGCCCTGATAACCCGCAGCCAGAAAACTCGGCGGGCGCCGGCGGCGAGAAGTCTGGCCGTATCTTTACCCCCGGTGTGGTCGGTCTCCTCAGTGATGAGAAAGTCTCCGTCGATAGAAGAGCACACGCCGCAGCCGGCACCGCCCCGGGGACACTGGCCGTCTTTGGCCTGTATCGTAGTGACCTTTATTCCAATAAGCGGATTGCTTTTGCAGAACCTGCGAATGATAGCGCAGGCCAGCTCGGTCTTACCTACGTTCGCTCCTGCCGAGCCAATCATCAACATCCTCTCAAGTCTTATCATTTTGCCGCCTCGCAAATCTCCGCTGCCTCAGCATATCGATTACGCGCTCGATGGAGTCGTTTCCAGCCGCAGCAATCTTCCGGCCCCCGTACTCTCCGTACAAGCGTTCAACTTCCTGCACCAATCCCTCCCGGACGACCAGCAGGACAACGGTATCGGTTTGGGCCAACAACAGGTCCACATCCTCTCGCCAGCCCTCGCCTTTCAATTCCATCGGCCCGAACTCATCAACAATAACCAAATCCGCCGACCGAACCGTCGAGACGTCGAGCGCCGCCTTGCCAAGTTTGCGCCCCTGTTCGGTAAATCTGAATCCCCCACCCTCGGCCGTTTCCTTTCGATGACTGGCCGGGGATACTTGTTCTCCCGTTCGCAGGTCTACCGCATCAAATCCGACCAGCCTATTACACTCGTACGCAGCCGGCGCCAGCAAGCCTGCAACACGAAAGCCCTCATCTCGCGCCCTCACGGCAAGCTCGCCGGCGGCTGTGGTCTTGCCGCTGTGCTTCGGGCCCGCCCAGAAAATTAGCCTGTTTTCTTTTGATGATTCTCGTGTTGACACCAATCAAGCCCCCGCAGCGGGCACACCGGCACCTGGCAGCGACTCATGAAAGCAGGTACGCGGCCACGCCGAACACCCACAGCCCCGCGGCGGCAAGTGACACGCCGGTCGGTGCCAGCCGCCAGCTCGGCGCAAAAAGCATCGAATGACTTTTCTTGAGCCGGTTGCCAATGCGATACGCCAGCGGGACAAGCAATGCGCAAACCAGCGCCGCGATACTGCCGCTCACGAGCACGTGATTGAGCACCTTGACGGCTCCGGCCTGAGCCCAGTGCTCATAACGAACAACGTAAGTCATCAGCAGGGCAAATGAAGCGTAGCTGGCGTAAACTGTTACTGCCGCGGCGAGCGCTCTGTTTCTTGCCTTTAGAACATTGAATACGAGGTCATAGCAGATCCCGGTCAGAAGAATCCCGACAAGGTGACACGCGAAGAAAGGCTCGTTCAAAAACTTGTACAGCATCGCACAGGCCGCTATCGCGGTCGGTATGCCTTTGTGTGGAAAATATACCCCGGCGAAACTCAGGACGACAAGACCGCACACGGTCAGAACCACCGAGGCATGCGGCACGGCGGCTGCGTACAACGCACCGCCCAAAACCACTTCGCACAGCCCCCAAAGCCCGCTGAAAAACAGCACACCAAGCACAAACTCTTTTCTCATTCGTCCATCTCCTAAAACGTCTCTCGTCGTCAGCTTCATCAGCGAGGCTGTAACGCTTCGCCCTGCCTCTTCATTATTTTCAAATTCTGCCGTGCAGCCATTCCTGCGAGAAATCACGCAGGTCGAACCAGTCCACTGAGCCATTCTTGGTCAGGTCGGCGCCGTCGCACCAGTCAAGCTCGCCGCACTGCTCATCCGTCAGCCATTGACCGGCAAAAAACGCGAAGTCAAAAAAATCCACGCCGCAATCATAATTCAAATCGCCGTATTGCTCCACAAGAAAGTCTGCGGTCGTCGTGGTCAGCAGTTGATAATAGTCATAATATATGCCGTCCGTCTCCGCCGTATACTGTTCGAGAATGCCTGTCACGCCACAGAACCGCCCGCCTGGCTCGACGTACGGGTGATAAATGGGGCCTCTATCCTCATTCATATAATCGGAGGCCCAGCACTCATAATTCGGGTCACGATTGCTTCGCAGTACATAGTTGTCGTAGGCCTTGCCGTAACCTGAGTCTGCGACGTTGACGTCCACGACCTTAACCAGCATAGCTTCGTACTTCTCGGCGTTATGGTCGGCCACCACCCACTCGTCAACACCTTCTATGGGCGCGGCAATTTCGCTGACCTGTAACGGCAGCGGTTCGGGGATGACGTTGTCCCGGCTGACAATCCGCAGGTTCGCGTCATTTTCCTGGTTATACTGCAAGAACGTCGTTCCCTTGAAATCCTCGACTTCAACGTTCACAAGAGTCACCCAATCGCCGACATTGACGTCGGCAAAGGCGCCGACGCTGTAAATATCTTTGACGAATATCCCGCCCCAGCCGTATGGATAGTTGGGGTCGCACAACGTGAGCCTCGGCCTGCCTCCCAGCCACTTATGGATTACTATGCCTCCCCGACAGTCCACGATGTTGCCGTGCTGCGGGCTCGTCCCGTTGGGGTCCTGTGTGTACTGAAGCTCGTAAATCGAGAGTTCTTGACCCTGCAGCGACCCGGCAACAGCAAACATCCAAACAAGCACACTCATCACCCAAAAAACACTTTTCACTATCTGCTCCTTTCCTTCTATACCTGCAAATCAATTGCCCTACATCTTTTCGCACGGTTGACAACAATCAGGGATACCAATCGGGGTCGCCAAGCGGCGGCACCTCGAGATCGTCCGGCCACTGGGGCTTCCAAAGCGTCTGCTTCCATTCCACGTGATAATCACAATAGAGAATCGAGCCGCCGAGCAGGCCGCCCGGCCTGGCGTGCCTTGCGCTGAACGCCTTGGGATAGCTGCCGCAGTATTTGCCGGCATTAGAGTCGTATCCGGCGCCATCGTAACCTCTGGCTGGGTCCAGAAGCTGGTCGAACAACAGTATGGTGCGGCCCGGGTTGCGGATGGCACTGGTTTTCAGGAAGCTCGGCATTCGCCAGTCGCTGCCCGCGGCGCCATAGGGCGGCCAGCAGTTCTCGTCAAGCTCAAGACAGGAGTTCATCGCGTATGAGAAGTAGCCGGTCCTCCTCGGCCTGTAAGTATACGATCCGTCCGGGGCAAGAATTGCGGCCGGACACTGAAATATCGTGCCCAGCCCCGGCCGGTGCCAGTACTCGTGCTCCCGCCAGCGCTTCTGGCCCATCAGCGGCGGAAGCAAGTCAACCCAGCCGAAGTAGTAATCGGCCATATCCGCCGCCGTCTGCGGGTCGCTCGATGTCCGGTCGCGGCCGTCAATGTGCGGATAGAAGTTGTCGTTCTGCCCGGCGTACATCTCAAAGGTCAGCCCCCACTGCTGCAACTGCTTCTGGCAGACAACCTGCGTAGCCAGCGACCGTGCCCTGGCCAGCGCCGGTATCAGAATCCCCATCAGCAGGGACATGGCCGAAATAACAATCAACAGCTCTACAAGAGTCAGCCCGTTGAACACCCTTGGCCCCGAACTTGCACCTCTCAGGCCCCTCATCGGCTGAGCCCTTTCATGTGCCTGGCGTAAGCCTTTTGAGCCGCGTTTTCTATCTCTGCCCGAAACCGCTGGTAAGCGGCAACCCATCTTCTGCCGGCGGCGGTCAGGCCGGTACGCCCGCCGCGGCTGCCCCCTCGCTCCTTCCGAACCAAAGCGATGCCCAGCCCCTGCTCGGCCTTGTTCAGGTCGCCCCACGCCTTTCGGTAGCTGATGCCGAGTGTATCGCTGGCCCCCCTGAGCGAGCCTTTTTCCTCGACTGCCTTGAGCAGCCGCCACTTGCCGTCGCCGAAGACGCCTTCTGCATCTGAGCAGTTCAGCCACAGCTTAAATCGCACCTTCAGTCGCTTCATCGCTCATCATCTCCGCAGTGTCACTGAAAGCAACCCAATTGACAGTTGCATATCTTTATCTTATAGGCGTTGCAGATTCGGCCGACCTCGCGCTTCTCCACCCCGAAGCGCTCGGCAATGCTGAACGCCTCGACGCAAGGCAGCTCCTTTTTGTCGTCCGCTGGTTTTGCGGTCTCAATTATCGCGTCAACCAATTGTGTATTTTCCCACATTAGCGATGACCTCCGGTTATGCACAGTTCGACATAACGCTGCAAAAAAACTCTACAATCCTTTCAACCTGCGAATATGGAATCATTGTCAGACGGGGACTTTCAGGGCGTCAATTTGTTCGTATGTAAAGACGGGCCCGTCGGTGCAGACGTATTTGCCTGCTATGTAGCAATGACCGCACTTGCCGACGCCGCATTTCATGTGCCGCTCGAGGGTGGTGATAATATCCTGGGCGGCCCAGCCGGCATCCGCCAGCCCTTTAATTGCAAAGCGAATCATGATGGGGGGGCCGCAGACGATGGCCTTATAATCCGACAAGCCCCTGATCTTGTCGAACAATGTTGTCACCACGCCGACATGCCCGCTCCAACCGGGCTGGGCGGCGTCGATGGTGGTAAAGACCCTGACGCCCGGCTGCTCATTCCACGTCCGGAGCTCATCCGCAAAAACAATATCCTCTTTGGTTCTGGCCCCGTAGAGAATGATGACATCTCCATAATCGCCCCTCTTATCGAGAACATACTTGATCACCGACCTCAAGGGCGCCAGTCCTATACCGCCTGCGACAAAGACGAGGGGCTGAGTGCGCAATTCCTCAACGGGGAAGAAGTTTCCGTAAGGGCCTCTTATGCCGACCTCGTCCCCTTTTTTCAGGCTGGCCAGTGCGCCTGTCACCCTGCCCGCCTTTCGGACACACAGTTCGAAATAGCCCTGCTGCGTTGGACTGGAGCAGATGGAAATCGGGGCCTCGCCCGCACCGAGGATGGAAACCTGGACGAACTGGCCGGGCATATAGTTGTGTTCGGCGTCGCCGTCGCTGCGGGTGTTGAATTTCAGCCTGTAAAGCCGAGTATCATAGGTGAGGTCTCTCGTATCTTGTATCGTTGCCGGCCTGGGGATATACAGCTTATTATTAAACACGTTACCCGCCCCTTTCGATTTTGACGATGTTTTCGAGCCAGTTGACGTTACCGACGCAGCAGAGATTGCACCTGCCGCAGCCCGTGCACCCGCTCATTTCGAATTCGTCAATCTGCTGAAGGAGTTTGTGGTTGTATTTGCGTTTAACCATTTCCTCGTCGTTTCTGATGGGGTCGTGTCCGCCGGTCATTCTGGTGAGGCCATGGAAGTAGCAGGCGTCCCACTGGCGAGAGCGGCGGTTTTCGCCGGCGGGCCTGGCGCCATCTGTGACGGAGTAGCACGAACACGTCGGGCACAGGAACAAACAGAGCCCGCAGCTCTGGCACCTGCTCGCGATGTCCTGCCACAACTGCTGGTCGACCCTGTCATCCTTCAGATTTTCATAAACTTTCGTGAGGTCGAATTTCAGTCCGGCCTGCTTGGCCTGCTCCAACATCCGGTGGATGTCAACATCAGCGGCGGGTCCGAAGAAGGCCTGGTATTTTTCGAAAAACTCCAGCCCTTTTTGCGAGCCTATCTGAACGGCGTAGTCGTCGCCGGCGTTGATAAGCTGAATGTCAAAACCTTGTTCCAGGACCGGGCCTGTCTGCGTGGAGGTGCAAAAACACTGATCGTTCAACTGCGAACAGGCCAGCGATATGAGGACGGATTTTTTTCTTTTGTCGAGATAGTAATTGTCCTCGAAGTTACGCTCGTAGAATTTGTCCAGCAGCTCGATGCCGCTAACGTCGCAGGATCTTATGCCGAAGAGGACCATATCTTCGGAGATGTCACCCGGCTCGATGGTCGCGTGCGACGTGCCGGAGAAGGTGAACATACATTCGGACTGTGGGAAGAAGAATTCCTTGGGGGACGTCGTCGTATTTTCGTAATCGAGGCAAATCTGTGCGGCGTCGGCGACGGGCAGAAAATTGACATCCTCGTAGCGGTCGTCCCGGACCGGCGCTATCAGCGTTCGTTCGGCGCTCACCTGCTGAAGGAGCTTGAGCAGGTCGTCATTTTTGATTGATGCGTTCTTTATCGGTATGGTTGTAACCACGGGCATTTGTTTTTCCTTAAAACTCAGCTTGGCTTTTCCAGCTTTGCCGCGCAGGCCTTGTACTCGCCTATTTTGGATATGGGGCAGAAGGCGTCGTTGGTCAGGACGTTGGCGGGCTCCTCGGCATAGTGCATGGGCATCCACAGCACGCCTTGTTTGATCTTGTCGGAGACCAGCGCAGGCACTGTCAACTGTCCCCTCCGCGTGGACACTTTGCACCGGTCCATGTTCCTGAGGCCGATTTTCTCCGCGTCGCGGCTGTTTACCTCCACGAACATAAACGGGAATTCGCGGTCGAGCAGGTGGGTCCTTCTGGCAACGGTGCCGGTATTGACAAAGAAGCGCATCACTCCGGTGCTCAGGACATACGGATAATCCTTATCGGGCACTTCGGCTGGGGGTTTATCCTCGATGCCGTGGAATTTGCCGAGGCCGCGGGTGAACTTTCCCTTGTGGAGGTATTTTGTCCCCGGATGCTGCTTGTCGGGGCATGGCCATTGCAGGCCGATTTTTCGGATTCTTTCGTGACTTATGCCGCCGTAGATGGGGGCGAGTGATGCTATCTCATCCATGACCTCGGCGGTGTCTTTGTGGTTGAAGGGGTGGCCCATTCTGGCGGCGAGGTCGCAGATTATCTGCCAGTCGGGCCGACTGTTGCCGATGGGCTCGATGGCTTTGTTGACGAGCTGGACGCGGCGCTCGGTATTGGTGAATGTCCCGGTCTTCTCGGCAAAGCTGGCGCCGGGCAGGACGATGTCGGCCATCTCAGCGGTTGCGGACATATATATTTCCTGTATGACGATGAATTCGAGATTATGCATCGCCCTTCGCACGACGTTGATGTTGGGCTCGCTGATGACGGGATTTTCGCCGATGATGTAGAAGGCCTTCATGTTCGCGCGCTCGGCCTGCAGGACCATGTCGGTGGTGGTAAGTCCGGGCGTGGGGCTCAGCTTGACGCCCCAGGCCTTTTCAAACTTTTGCTGAATGGCCGGGTCGTCAACCTTCTGATAGCCGGGATAGTAATTGGGCAGCGCGGCGACGTCGCATGCGCCCTGGACGTTGGACTGGCCGCGGAGCGGATTGACGCCCGCCGATTCGGTGCCGACGTTGCCTGTGAGCATGGCGAGATTCGCGACGCTCATGACGTTAGCGGTCCCGACGGTGTGCTCGGTAATTCCCATTGTGTAGGCGATTGCCGCCGGCTTGCTCGTTGCGTAAAGCGTGGCCGCGGCGACCAGAAGCTGCGCATCGACGCCGACTATTGGGGCGGTGTATTCGGGGGTGTATTTGGCGACGACTTTGGCAAGTTCCTCGTATCCTTCGGTGCGAGTGCGGATAAACTCGTCGTCGGCGAGGCCCTGTCGGATAATGACGTTCATCATGCAATTGAGCAGGGCGATGTCGGTGCCGGGATAGTGCTGAATGAAGATGTCGGCGTATTTTGCCATATCTATTTTGCGGGGGTCGGCGACGATGATTTTGGCGCCTTTATCCTTTGCGGTTCGAATTCGCCAGCCGACGAGGGGGTGCGCCTCGGTGGCGTTGGAGCCGATGGCGAAGATGCAGGCGGCGTCCTTCATTTCGTCTATCGAATTGGTCATTGCGCCGGAGCCGAAAGCTCGGACGAGGCCCGCAACTGAGGGTGAGTGACATGCCCTTGCGCAGTGGTCGACGTTGTTGGTTCCGAGGACGACGCGTGCGAATTTCTGGGCGAGGTAATTCATTTCATTTGGGCAGCGTGCGGAGCCCCAGACGCCGATGCTGTCGGGTCCGTGTTTTTGTTTGATCTCGGTCAGGCGGCCGGCCACGAGGTCGAGGGCGTCATCCCAGGACGCCTTGACGAACGTGCCGTTTTTCTTGATCAGGGGCTCGGTGATTCTGTCGGCGCTGATGGGGCCTTCCCAGCAGTTGGCGCCTTTGACGCAGAGTCTGCCCTGTGAGACGGGATGCGTCCTGCTCGGGGCGACGCCAACCAGCTCGCCGTCTCTGACCTTCAAATACAGTCCGCATCCCGATCCGCAATACGGACACGTTGTCGGCACATACTTTAGGTTCATATCGTCACCTGATCCTGTCGTTGTTGAAGTCGCGTCAGAGTTTGAGCTCTTCTTCGAGGCGGCGCATCGCGTCGTGCAGCCGTTTTACAAGTTCTTCATTGCTTTCGAAGACGGAAGCGCCGCGCAGGTCCGCTTCCTGTATCGCGGCATCGTAATCGATGCGGGCGAGAAGCGGGACCGTCAGTTGGGATTCTATTGTCTGCGTCTGGTCGGCGTCTGTGCTTTTGTTCGCTATCGCCGCGACGAACTTTACGCCCAACTGCTTTCCCATTCGGGCGATAGTGTTTGCGGTTTCAATGCTTCTGGCGCCGGGCTCGACGACGACCACGAGGGCGTCAATGCCCTGAATGCTGGCTCGGCCGAGGAACTCGACGCCCGCGGCCAGGTCAACCAGTACGATTTCCTCTCGCTGGAGTATGGTATGGGTGAGCAGGGCCTTGAGGAAGGCGCCTTCGGGACATGCGCAGCCGGCGCCGCCCTGAGTGATTCCGCCGAGGACGAGCAGTTTCACGCGGCCCACATCGATCGAGTATTTTTCGGGCAGGTCGCTTACCTTCGGGTTCAGGCGAAAGTAGGCGCCGACCATGTCCTTGTTGGCGCCGGTGCGTTCGGCGATCAGCTCCTTCATTTGGATAAGGGGCTGCGGGTTCTGCTTTGAGGACAGACCGAAGGCCAGCGCCAGATTGGTGTTGGGGTCGGCGTCAATCGCCAGCACATCGAAGCCGTCGTCGGCGAAGAGGCGGGCCCAAACGGCGCAGACGGTGGTCTTTCCCACGCCGCCTTTGCCGCCGATAGCTATTTTCAGACCCATTTGGATACGCACCCCAAGAGTTCTCTTTGCTTATCAACGGACGATTATAGGGGCTGTGTTGCGGTTATCAACCAAAATAGTATGGCGTAATCCGCCTTGAAACGACGGATTGTCCTGGCGGCATGTTATAATCTGAACCTATAAGTCGCTCAGTTGTACTCTTGGTTCGATCCGCCAAATCATTACCGACGGGACAACCGCTGTTGGAGTAATTTTGCTTTTGAAATTAAGCAATTTACCTATTGCGTGAACGATACAAATGAGGGAATATTAACGAAATAAATTCGACCTTACAAGGACCTTAATGATTTGAGAAAAGGAAGAAGTTATGAAAGCAGTAATTTCAATTCTCATAACAGCGGTACTTGCGGCTGGGGCCGTTTACGGTCAGCCGAGCGAGCCGCCCCCGCCGGAACCCAATCAGGAACAGCCCGAAGTTTTGACCAGCGGCCCTGTGCACGAGGCGTTTGCCCAGCCGGTCGAGATTAAGAATGAGCCGGGCGTTGTGGCCCTGAACGAGCCTCCCGCCAATATAGTGGAGACCCCGCCGGACGAAAAGCCGGTCGGCAAACAATATGTTTGGGTGCCGGGCTACTGGGCGTGGGACGCGCAGCGCAACAGCTATATATGGGTGAGCGGCTGCTGGCGAGCGGCGCCTCCTGAAAGGTACTGGGTTCCAGGCTATTGGGCCAGAGCGGCAGGCGGCTGGGAATGGGTGCCGGGTTTCTGGGCGTCTTCTCCGAATGAGAAGCAGATCGAATATCTGCCGGTCCCGCCGGCTGTAACGGACATGGAAGCACCCGGGCCTGTGCCGAATGCGAACAATGTCTGGATTCCGCCTTGCTGGTACTGGTATCAGGGCAGTTATGTACTTCGCCAGGGATATTGGCTCGAGCCCTCTGAGAACTGGATTTGGGTGCCGTCGCACTACGTCTGGAGTCCGCGAGGGTATGTGTTTGTGCCGGGTTACTGGGATTATTCGCTGACGCAAAGGGGCGTATTGTTTGCGCCCGTATATATACCCAGGCGGCTTTATACCCGGTCAGGATTCTCCTTGTCGCTCAGCGTCGCCCTCGATATCGGCGCGCTCGAGCTGAACCTGTTTACTTATCCGCGATACTGTCATTACTATTTCGGCGACTACTACAGCGATGTTTATATCGGCCTGGGCATCTACCCGCACTTCGAGTGGCGGCGCTATCATACCTGGTATGACCCCATCTATGTTCATAACCGCTGGCGTCACCACGCCACGTCCGAGGAGTGGTATGAGCACGAGCGCCATCGATATGAGTTGCGCCGCAACGACCCTGCCATTCGTCCGGCGAGGACATATCGGGAAATGCAGAGGCGCCTGGCGCTGATGCCGGAATCGCAGCGAAGAGATTATCGAACGGCCGGCACCATTGACAGTCTTGCCGCAAATAGGCAGGGGACAATGAAATTCGAGCGGATAAACTCCGGTTCCAGGGCGCAGTACTCCGCAAAAGCGCAGAGCGTGCATCAATTCAGCACGCAGCGAAGGGATTGGGAATCGCGGCGTCCGGATGCGGCTGCAATCCAGCGGCCGAACGAACGCACACGGACGCAATCATACGAAAACAAACAGCCGAAAGGACCGCCAACAGAGCGCGGGCGATATGAACGCGGTGCTGCGACCGGGGGCAATCGTGAAACTAATGTGAGGCAGCCCGAGCACGCCAGGATTCCGTCTCCGCCGATAGTGGGCAGGCGCAACAGCAGGGGCGTCTTCGGCGGCAGGATTACGCCCGCACGTCCGAACCGTGAACGGAGAGCGGGCCGCTAAACGTTTGCACCGACAAGTATCCCAAGAGTGCTGCTAAGTTCGGCGAATAGCTGAAGGCTACGTCATTGGACTTCTATCGGATAAATGACAACTTTGTTATCAACGACTTCTACGGGTCTCATGGAGGCGGGTGGGTTGGCAAGCTTGTTTTCAACATCCGAAATACGATTTTGGATTTTTTCCAACTGTTCCTTGTCAAGCACCAGCTTCTTTCTTACAGTCTCTGCCTGTTCGGCGAGGTTGGAAAAATCCAGGGCCTTTTTGTGAGCTTCTTGTGCTGCATTTTTTCTTGCCAATGCCCCGGCCAATTCAATCTCCTGAGTCAGCCTCATTTGAAACAACAGATCGAATACGCCCTTGGGATGGCTGCCGCTTTCCTTTCTAATCTTGTCGTCCTGCTCTTTTATCATGATGAGTTTTGCCTGAATGCCAACGATTTCAATCTCAGTCAGCTGCAGCACCTTATCGAATTCCTGAAGGCTGTCGCGGGCGCCTTCGATCCTCTGATAGGGAACACTTTTCTTTAGGTGCGAAAACTTTGCTTCAATCTCCTTTTTCTCTTTTTGGTGGTTATCGATCAGATCTTCAATTTCAGATTTCTTCTGACGGTTGTCTTTCAAGGCGCTCCTGGTCTTCTCTAACTCAGCCTCAGCCTGCTCATCCAGCCATTTAATCAAAGATTTTGACATAATTCTAACATCTTCTTCACTTACTCCATACACACCAACTTCATACCGCGTATCAGACCAACCACATGTGATGAAGTATCCAGGCCGCCCATGCCACGGCGCCAAGAACTTTGACTGTTCCGCGGATACTACCCCTTCTAAGGATCTCGCAAAACTGACACAATCGGGCACGGTTATGTAGGGTGAGCTGCTTTTTAGATAGAAGACAGCCATATAAGTTGGTCGGATCACCTCTTCCCCCCCGATAGGTGCTGTTGTCCACCTTCTTTTTTGCTGAGAAACCTCGAATTGTAAGGCACCCTCTTTTTGTATGGTGTCGTCGGCAAGAATAACGGACGAAACCAGTCCCATAAAAACTATAGTTGTCAAAAGACTTTTTTTCATGGTAATCATTATTCTGCTCTCCTTTCTGATGGAAATTTATGGTTTAATTGACCCAGCGCCTGTGACTTAAAATTCGGATAATGATTTATGACTTCATAGTAGATACCTTTTGCGTGGTCCTCTGCCCCGGGTTGACCTGCAAGAATATTTGCCACTGCCAGGAGCTGTTCGGCTTTGCCGGCCTGGCTGACGCTAATCTCAATTTGTGCGAGCTTCTCCTGGTCGTTTACGGATACATTCGGTCGCACCACTTGCCGCCAGAGCAGTCCCGCGCCTGCGACCAGCAATATAGCTGCTGCAATTGCCGGCCACATTCGGTGCGGTTTCTTTTCTCTCAACCGAAATATCTGTTCCCCAAGCTGCGCCGGCGGCCCCGATGGCCGGTAACGTGTGAGCACCGATTCAATTGCCTGGTCATCATGATTCATGACGGTTATCCTCGCGCTGGTATTCGGATCCCAGAATTTGTCGTAGCTTGCCCAAGGCATATCGGTATCGGCTTGCTGCCGTATCCGCCGGTATGCCGACCATTCGCGCAATCTCCTCAAATGTTTTGCCCTCATAGATCTTCATATGGAGTACCTCGCGCTGCTCTACGGGCAGCGTACATAGTGCCTGTTCTATCGAAGCCCGTTCGTCTTCATTCGAGCCTTCATCCAATTTTTCCAGTATCGGCCTGACGCGTTTTGTCTTTAGCTCGTTATCAAGCCGCCGCTGCTTTTTGATCATTGCATAACAAGTGTTCCGAACCGCAATTCTCAAATAATCGCTCAAAGAGGCGATTTGCAGCATACGCTTTCCCAACTTCAAGGTCTTCATGAATGCTGTCTGGACGGCATCTTCTGCAGCGCTGTGGTCGGTTAATATCATCAGAGCATACCGGTATAAGTCGTCTCCATATTTCCCATAAGCCGTCTCCAATACAACTCTGGGGTCATCAGAATCTGTTTCCGTCTTTGCTCTCACGCCGGTTTCCTGCTACGCTTCAAGGTACCGTTATAATAGACCATCATGTCTTGCCTTTTTGTCTAAAAAAAAGTTGGTTTTTGACAATTGTATGACATTCTGACCACAAGAGAAACTCGACAAGTTGTTGAAGGTGTCAGACCCTTCTACTTTTTCACGAAGAGAAAAAGGCGGTGGTGCAGTAATGACAGTGAATATTCGTTTCAATGGCGGTTATGCGCCAAGGACGGCGGTTTTGCTGTTGAAAACGGACAGGGCCGCCTCGGTTGACGTGGTTTTTTGGAATCTGGGGCAAGTTTGCATAATAGCGGCAAGGTGGTACGTCTTAGGTTAGTTAGTCAGTATGGTTTGAGTCCAACGATTTGTACTGGTTTCAATGAAGGTGTCCATTTTATGAACGGTAAAGTAACATTTGTAGTTTCTGTTGTTTTGGCATGCGCTGTAATCGGCACCGCTGCGGAAGTGGAGTGGACCGGCAAGGGCGCCGATGATTTATGGTCGACGGGGGGCAACTGGGAAGGCGGCAAGGCGCCCGTTGCAAGTGATGCAATTGTGCTTTGTTCTCCGCCGGAGCGCGGGCCTGTGATCGATTCGGATGTGATCTGCGGCGAGATTCGCGGTCCGGCATGGCGCGGCGACCGGCAGACCGTCGATGTGCTTGCCGGGGCTAACGTTAAGATTGGCGGCTGGTGGCGATTCGCCGAAAGCGGCGCTTGCGTTGGGACGATAAACGTTCTCGGTGGCAATGTCACTATCGACGGCGTCCTGAGATGTTCGAACGGCAGCCGTGCGCACGGTATCGTCAATGTTGTCGACGGTGTGGTCAGGGCAGACGGAATGTGGCTCAGCGATACAGGCGGTGGTGAGATGAATGTCAGCGGCAACTCATTAGTAGAGTTTGTGAACAACCTGAGCTTCGGCGGCAACCGCGGTGAGAAGCCGATGACCATCAACATGAACGGTGGGATGATTCGTGTGGGCCGGGAACTGCGGTGTCCCCATAATTCAGCTCGCGCCGGCATGGCCGCGATTAACCTTGCAGGCGGCATTATTGATTGCGCTTCATTTAGTCATGCCAAAGTGGCGTATTCAATGGATATCACAGAAGGTGAGCTTAGGATCAAGGGTGATGTGACAGCCGAGATGAAAGAAGACATCGGGAGCGGTTACATCAAGGCTTTCGGCGGCAAAGGCTCGGTGTTGTGTAAATACGATGCTGCTCGTGACAGGACGATCGTTATGGCTGCCGACCGCAAGAGCGCGTGGAATCCTCAACCTGGGAATCGAGCCGAGCAGGTTCGTCCCGATGCAATGCTGAAATGGAATCCGGGCAAAGACGCTCAGACATACAATATTTATCTCGGCACCAGCCTGGCGGCGGTGGCTTCGGGCGCCAAGGCTTATCGTGATGGTGAAAAGGTCGCCGAGATTCAGCCCGGTTTGAAATTCAATCAAACGTATTACTGGCGTGTTGATACGGTTGATAAGGCCGGTGCGGTTGCCGGCGGGACTGTCTGGCAGCTGACCACCACCGACGGCAAAACCGCGGCGCCGAGTCCGCAGGACGGTGCAACCGCAGTGGGCGTCGATGCGACCCTCGGATGGCGGCCCGGTCTGGTCGCCGCTTCACACAATGTGTACCTCGGAACGGACTATGACGGGGCGAAGAACGCCACTCAACCTGCGGTCGGGAAGTTGTCTGAAAAAGGCTTTACGCCCGAGAGGCTTGAGTTGGGGCGGAAGTACTACTGGCGGGTTGACGCGGTTAACAGCAAGTGGTCCGAGAGTCCGTGGAAGGGTGACATCTGGAGCTTTACCGTCGATGAGGGCAAGGCCCAAGATCCGCGGCCTGTCAATGAGGGACTGTGGGCACCGACGAAGGTGACGCTGAGCTGGAACGGGGCCAGAACCGCTGTTTCGCACAACGTATATTTTGGTGAGAATACCAAAGGCTTGAAACTTGTCAGTTCAGGTCAAAAAGAAACGACTTACGCGGCCGGTCCGCTCAAGGAGGCGACGACTTACTTCTGGCAGGTCGAAGAAGTTCATCGGAGGGGCGAGAAGGTCAAGGGGGACATCTGGCAGTTCAGCACCGAGGGTATGCTGGATTTGAAGGTTGACCTTGCGGTGCCGCAGTGGGATGACCGGAGCAAGTATCGTGAGGGTACTGCCAAGGAGGGCTGGTTTATCTGGGCGTCTTCGCGATGGGCGGATATGTATATGCATGATGCCGGATGGCTGCCTGAGGGTAACGGCAATGACGCCGACGGCATACTTGGCTCGGGTATTCAGCTTTACTTAGACAACGGCAAAGGCGGCAACGGTACGGTGATGGCCAAAGGTCTGTGCCGCGGCTCACTGGCCGGGGACATGCCTCCTTACGGCGAGCCCGAAGGAGATCCTATCGCCAATACGTATTTCTATTCGTGTGACTGGGCTGGTCAGAAGAACGGCGACTGTTTTCTTTTGATCAGGGGCTTGCCCGCCGGCGAATACGAGATGACGTCGTACCACAATCACTGGGAGCCGTGCACGCAGCAGACGCGTAACTGTCATCTCTGCGAGAGCGGGATGCCTCCGATGCCGAGCGTGACGGCTAATCCCCTTCCGGCCGAGCCTTTGCCGGGATACGGCGGTTGGGTACTTCCCAAGGGCACGGGCAAGGGCGTTGTCTCGCTGCAGAGCGCCAAGGACGTGAAGGTTTCAAGCGTTTTGAAAGATGAGGATGTCACTAAGAGCTACATTCGTTTTGCCACCGACGGCTCGGATGTGCTTGTTATCTACGAGGCTGCGGACAACACCTACCCCGACCGCGCCAGGTCGGGCCGGGAAGGCAGCCGGGGCATCCTCAACGCGTTCGAACTGAAGCTTGTATCCTGGGACAAGAAATCGCGGTAACAGGCTGCTGTACAAGGATGAGTTGTAATATACAGGGATAAAGGATATGAAAAGGTGTTTTGGATTTTTGTTTCTGAGCCTGCTGCTGACCGCAGTGCTGGGATGCTCTTGCAGGGACGAGATCCAGAGTGGTCTCACGCAAGAAAAGGCAATCGCACCCCTTCAGAACGAAACGACGCTGCCGCGAGTTCTTCTTATAGGCGATTCCATATCAATGGGATACCTGCCCCATGTTCAGCAATTGCTGAAAGGCAGGGCGTACGTCGAGCACCCTGCTGCCAATTGTGAGTCCACCATCGAGGGACTGCGGGAACTCGACAACTGGCTCGGCAGTGGGGGCTGGGACGTAATACACTTCAACTGGGGCCTGCATGACTGCAAATACGTTGACAGCCAGGGCAGGAAAGTCGCGGTATCCATCGGCAGGCAGAAAGTACCCGTCGAGCAATACGAAAAGAACCTGGAGGAGCTTGTTATACGGCTCAAGAATACGGGGGCGAAACTTGTTTTTGCGACGACGACGCCTGTCCCCGAGGACGCTATAGGCCGCGTCAAGGGTGATGCAGCCAGGTATAACAGTGTCGCCATTGAAATAATGAGAAAGCACTCAATCCCCGTCAATGACCTTTACGGCCTGGCAATGGAGAGGCTGGATGACATCCAGCGCCCCAGAAATGTTCACTTCACTGAGCCCGAAGGCTACGAATTCCTCGCCAGGCAGGTGGCGGCTGAGATACAGAATGTTTTGAGCAAACGCCAATAAGCTAATTAAAGGTCTCAAACCCAAACCGAATGGCGGTTCCTTAAGCGGCATAGGTCCTTCTACATAGCTCTCGTGCGGCTCTCAATTTCGGGTGGAAGTTAATTAGGGGGGGCGTCGGCGGCGTGGACGAGGGCCTTGACGGTAAGGTTGGCGGCCATCCAGAGGGCGTCGAGGGGCAGTTGCTCCGCCGCGGTCTCATCGAAGAGTATCGACGCGCGGGCGGCAAACTCCTCGTCCGCCCGCCAGATAACTATGGTCATGGGGACCCGCGGCAAAACATAAAACTCAATAGCCGCGTCCCCAAACTCGCGCCGCCGGACGCCAAATTCATCAGCGACCTGATAGAGTCGCTCCGGATTGTCGCCGAAGGCATCTTCGAGCTTTTCGGTGGGCAGCTTGTGGGGCCCCCTGAAGAAGAACTGGCCTCCCGGCAGACTCGCCGCCGGTATCAGCCTGTCCCGCACCGGCACGTCTTTACTGTTTATAAGATACGCAAGAATGCAAAGCTCCTCCGCAAAGCCCGCCTCCGAACAGTCCTCCACCGACGCCACCCGTCTGGCCGACAGATCTACCAGATATTCTCTCTCCAGTACCCGTATAGTGTAACGCCCCGGCTCACCCTCATATTGACAGTCCGCCCGCCGGGCCGTCGCCGGCCCCTCAAGCGCCTCAAGCTGCTCCCAAAGACCTTCATTCGTCATCTATTCGTACCCGTTCAGGCTAAAGGCGGCAAAGCGGCCTTGCCAAAAACTCCCGCAACAAACTTACGTGATGACGGGGCGGTTGTGGCCAATTAAGTTTGGCCGAAGACCCATGCTGTCTCGCTCAGCTCGTAATCAAGAATTCCTCCGGCGTGCAGAAAAGCTCACTCTTCTGCTGTTCCGATGAACCGCATAAAGCCGGCGGGCCAGGTCCTCGCAAACCTGAACGAACCTGCCCGCCACGAGTTTCAAACCGTTTTTTCGAAACGCGAAACTATCTCGCCCGCCGGATGCCGCCGTATCCCGTCAGGCTTGATGATTATCAACGTGCGCTCTGCCATTGTTGCAAGCGAAGGTCGGCGCTGCCGCCGAGCAGCCCGACCGCCAATCACCTCTACATTCCCCGCGGTACTATGTAAATCTCCACCCGCCGGTTCTGCGCATTTCCCTTCTTGCCGGGCGCATTCGGCACAACGGGGCGGAATTCACCGAAACCACGCACACTCATGCGGGTATTGTCGATACCATCGGCGCCCATGACGTTCAGAACAGATATCGCCCGATGAGCCGACAGATGCCAGTTGGTGGGGTGTTTTGCGCGTGTCTCGGGCTTGCTGATGGGAATGTCATCCGTGTGGCCTGCGATGATGACATCAAATTCCTTACCCGTGTCGGAATTGAGAATGGTGCAGAGGGTCTTGACCGCTTCGCTCGCCGAAGACGCCACGACGTCACTACCCTTATCGAACAGCAGGTCGCTCTTGAACTTCACTATCCCGTGTTCTGCGTCGTATGTGATCATGTCGGGATTCGTCCTGGCAAAGTCCTCCAGCATCGTGCTCAGCTCCACCGGAAGGCGGACCCCGCCGAGCATCTGCTGCTGCATCCGTGCGATCAAGTCTTTTTTCTTCTGGAGGTCCTCTTCGAGCGCCTTTAGCTCGTTCCTCAGCGTCTCGACATCGACGCTGCCGGTACTCTCTGCATATTTGAGCTTTGCCTGCAACTGGCCCAGCGTTAGTTCGGCCGCATCCAATTTGCTCTGAAGGTCCTTAATAATATCCGCCTGCCTGCTGTTTTGCACCTGCAGCTGCTTGACCTGGTCCGATGCACAGCCGCCTGCCAGCACGAAACCGGCACACAAGACACAAAATACGGAAACCCTGACTGTTTGCATAATTCAATCCTTTCAAAAAGCCCCAGCAGATAAATTCCCTTTCGACCGTCTCATATAGCACTCAACTGTTCCATTTAGAGCCGTTACAGCCTTTCGGCTTTCCCGCGCCAAGATTTGCGCACAAATAGAACCCATTTGCCTCCGGCCGTCAAGAGCTAACTTTTCAATTTTCCGCGTGCACCGTACCGGCGTGACGGACTCAGAATCGGCGATTTCTTTGGTGTCAAAGTAGTTCGTTACCAACGGACACTCCTGCAATTGGCGCGGGCGAGGGTGCATGCGGGCGGCGGTTGTGCCGGGTTTGATCCGGCTTCGCGAGCCCGGCTTGGTAGAGGGCTTCGCCGTGGCAAGCAGGCTACGCCGCGACAGATTGGGTTTGTTTTGGGTTTGCTTGGGTTTGTTTTGGCTTTGGGCGCCCCTGGTGAGCGAAAAACGGGGGTCGGATTGGCTTTGTTTGGGTTTGCTTGGCTTTGCTTTTGCGGGCGAAAAGTCGGCGTTTTTTACGTAAGCTCTTGTAAATAAAGAGGCTAAGGCATATTCGGGGCCTGTGCAAATTGGCTTTGTTTTGCACGAAAAGGGCGAATTTGTAGAGGATATTCGACAGAAATCGAACAGAGAAGATGCAAGATGCGAGGATTCTTGATGCTGGATCCTGGTAAGTGGTAACTGGTGATTGGCCAGCTTGGCAAGATGGGCGGTCCCGGTGAGATAGACCCCGATGAGATAGCTAGCGCATCTCATGGGGTAAAGAGTCATCTCATGGGATGAATGTTGGGGTTCGGTGGGCATTTTGAGGGGGTCCGCATTTGGTATTTAGTGTTTAGTCGTCAGTGTTTAGTATTCAGTATTTAGTTTGGTGGGTATTGTACACGATTTTGGAAGAAAAGTCAACGGAAAAGGAGCCAAAATGGCTTGACCGTTGGGCGTGGGGGGCGGTAGGATGGCGAAGAGTAGCAGCGGTGTGATAGTTCCTTGCGTTTATGGGAAGTGGTCGAAGATGGCTTATCGCTGATTCAGGCTTTGTTTAGTACGAATGGATGTCCTCCTACCATATTTCGGGGCAGCAATAGTAATAGTTGTGAGTATGTCAGCCGTATTGTACCTCAAAAAGAAGGGTATCTTGGTGCGGCGTGTCAGGCACGGGCAGACGGAGGTGGAGTTTGAGATTGCCCACGGTAATTCTGAAAAAATAGGTGTCTGCCGAGAGGGCACAGGGAGCAGTGGAGAGCAATTCAGAAGGTTCAGAGTATTTCTTGGTTCACCGTCCGGATTAGAGTTGGAGCGTGATGCATTTTGTGACGAAGTGGAGTTCTTTAATACAACACACGCTGATGCGAAAGGGGTTAATTTCAAGGTCGAAAGATGGGAGGAGATCCCACCGGATTACGGGCGGCCTCAGAGCCACATAGACGAACTCTTGGCTCGGTGCCACTGCTACGTATTGATATTGTACGATAGGTGGGGTAGCCCGCCGGGGGTGGGCAATGGGGGCAGGTACACCTCGGGCAGTGAGGAGGAGTTCTGCTTGGCGGAGCGGTGGTTGTACGATGAGCGATTTCCGATGAGTAAGATAGCTGTGTACTTCAAGGAGGTGGAAGCTGAGAGATTGAAGTCGGGAGGAGAACAGTTGAGGAAGGTGATGAGATTCAAGGATCGCATCCAGCGCCATCACAGATTACTTCATAATGAGTTTAGAGAGGTGGAGGACTTTCGGAGAAGGGTGCAGGTATTTATGGCGAAATGGTTGAATGGGCTTACCATCCGGGCTAGACCTATGGGGGTGAGGAGTGTTTTGGATTTCGATGAACCTGGTGGAAGAACCAAAGGCAAGGCGGCAAAAGAATGAAAGCATTCTATAAAAATGCTGTGATTTTGGACGGAGTTAAGATAAAGAATGAGCCATCGAACAGGGACTGTGCGATGGTAAAGGATATCATCTGGGGTGACCCAGAGTTGACGCGGTACTTCTATGATAAGAACGATTGGGGCACACTGGGTGATGGATGGCTGGAGTTGCTTGACGGCGATGGCGAATTCGAAGGAATTGGTCAGAAGGAGGCCGGGGTTGCAGAAAGGGTGAAGGGGCTCTACTTGGTTGACTGTGTGGGGAGCAAGGGGGGGCGGGTTTTGGAGATAATAGAGAGAGTAAGGGCCGACGACACGGGGATTCAGGGAATATTCGTCGATGCGATGCTGAAGATGCCAGATGAACTTGCGATGGGAGGAGTGCCGGTGGTGCTGGAATATCTGGGCGGGCGGGAGTATAAGGGATGGTATCCGGTGGGGCGAAGGGCGGCAGAGTTGATGGTTCGGATGGCGGGAAATCATCCTAAGGAGGCATTGGGGTTGGCGAGAGCGTTGCTTGAAGTGTGGCGGCCTAGGGAGGAGGAAGCGGGAGTGTTTGAAAGTATAAGGAGCAAGTTTGCAACGCATGAATACAATGAGTTGATGTTTGAGTTCTACAAAAGAGTATGGGAGCAATGGCCGGTTGAGGGGATGCGCCTGCTGGTGGAGATATACGATAATTATCTGGAGGAATACAACAAGGAAGCGGGGCAGGACACAAGCGAATACTTACGGGTAAGCGTGGAGGATTTAGAGAATATTCACCCGGTGGAATATGACGTGGGTGCGATATTGACGAAGGGGATTTGCGAAGCAGGCAAGGCGGTTGTGGCGCAGGAGATACGGAGTGTGGGGAGGGTGTTGGATGATTTGGAGAGGCGGGAGAAGGCGATTTTCGAGAGAGTTGTGATGTATCTCCTGCGAACTGTGCCCAAGGGCGTGGAGGGAGAAAGGATAACGCGAATAATCTCAAATAAGAAGTATCTTGAGCGGCCAAATTACGGATACGAGTACAAGCGGCTTTTGCGAGATAAGTTCGATGAGGTGGGCAAGGAGGCGAAGGAGGCGTTTGTTCAGTGGGTGAGGGAACCAAAGGTGGGCGAGGAGACGAGGAAGGAGATTACTGAATGGTGCGAAAGAAACGATCAGACGCTGCCGGACTTTGAGAAGATGGAGAAGAGGGAAAAGGCAAAAGAACTGTATCTGGTGCGAGACAGGTTCACGGAACTCTATGACCAGTATAGAAAGGCGGGAGGGGTAGAGGATGATAGTGCGCTTGCACCCCGGCAGATGGTAAGTGAGGCGCGGGCGGTGAGTCCGATGGAGGGGACGCCGGTTACGTTGGAGGAGATGGGGAAGATGAGTGTTGGAGAGGTGCTTGACTTTGTTTCTGAGCCTAAGAATTATGAGGGGAAGAGGGGGCCGGGAGAGTGGCATGCGCCGGCAGAGGCGCTCCTAGCGACGTTTAGGGAGGACCTTAGGAAGCGGCCTTTGGAGTATCTTAAGGAGGGCAGGGAGAAGCTGGCGGAGTTGGCTGCGGGGTTTCTGAGCGGGTTTTTCTACGGGGTTTGTGATACGGTGCGAGACGGCAGCTTCGCAAAAGAGGCGTGGGGCGACCTGATGGAGCTTGCGCACTCGATTGTGAAGGCAAAAGGGGAGGACGAGGAGTACCGGAGTTGTTTTTCTGCTATGCTGAGCACGCTGCGGGAAGGATTGAGCGAGCGGGAGAATGGGATAGAATTTGACGAAAAGCGGATCAGGGAATTCTGGGGTATTATTGAGCCTCTGGTTCATTTTCCTGTTGGCGATGCCAGCCTGTTGGGACAGGAGAGGGATCCTGTGCAGCGTTTGTGCAACGTGGTTCCTGCACAGGCGCTGGAACTGACGGTTCTGCTTGGCACGGAGTGCAACGAAGTGGTTGAATCTTTCTATGAGGAATACCTGAGGGGAGAGATGCGGAGGTGTTACGAATATGTGCTTAGCAACATAACAGAAGTGGGAGTAAACTGCGTGTTTGGCCTTTATTTTGCGAGGATGTACTGGCTTGACCCCGAATGGGTGGAGGAGCGAGTCGACGAAGTATTTTCGGAAAAAAGGTGGGATGCTGTGTGGGGGACGTGTGTATCGTGGGGACGGCCTTCTAAAGATGGGTTCGGTTTGCTTGTCGACCGTGGGAAATACGCGCGGGCGGTGGGGCTACTTGGGCAAGGCAACCAGTTCAGATTCGGAAAGAACCCGGAAGAAGGGCTTGTTGAGCATTTGATGATAGGATTCTTCAACGGGTGGATTAGGTATGAAAGTGATTTGATGAGGGAATTCTTCAGGACCGCAAGTACTAAGTTGCGCGGCAAGGCGGCGAGATTCCTGACGAGTGGGTTTAAGCAGATAAATGATGAGGCTGGGGCAGAGGAGAAGCAGAAGGTGGCGGCGCGAATGAGGGAGTACTGGCGGAAGCGAGTTGACGCGATAAGAGAGAAACCGGGAGAGAACAGGGATGAGGCGGTAGAACTGACGGGATGGGTCGAGGATTCGGTGTTGGAGGCAAAAGAAACGCTGGAGCTATTGAAAGATACCCTTGATTTGAGCGAGGGGAAGATAGGTAAAATGAAGGAAGCGCATGATTTTGTGAAGGGCGTTACAGCGTTAGGTAAGGGGCATGAGGCGCTGGCGCTGGAGTGTCTGAAAAAGGCTGGGGCGGATGATAGTATGCATTGGGCGTGGGAGGGTATTCAAGATCCTGTCGTGGCGTTTCTGGAAGGTGTGGCGGAATTGCCGCAAGATGTGCGAAGCAAAGGAGCAGAGGTCGCGGATTTGTATGGTCGGTACAATCCCGAGAAGTTCCGTCCGGTGTGGGAGAAGTTGCGCTGGTAGGACAGGCAGATACGTGATCTCCGCAATCCGCCAAAGGCGGAGAAGTATCGAACAAGGAGGGCCCAATTTGGAAGTATGGATTCCGCATCCCGTGCGGAATGACAAGGGCGTCGCGGTGTCGGCGACGGCTAAACCCGCCTGGGGCGGACAGGCGGCGGGTAAACGAGGGGACCGCCGGCAGTCCGCCTACGGCGGACAAGTGCCGGCGGGTAACAGATAAGGAACGACGCGTTGCGTGGCGGTTTTTTTGATAGATTCCTCCGCTTCGGCAGGACAAAGTCGTGCCTTCGGTCGGAATGACAGACTGGATTCGGGCTTTCTGCGAGAATGAGAGGGGCGTCGCCGTGCCGGCGACGGCTAAATCCGCCTGCCCGCCAGGAGGACGGCGGGTAAGCGGCACGGAGGGACATGGGTGGCGGGCAAGCGTCGGCGGCAAGAAGTGAATATCGAATCCGCCTACGGCGGACGAGTATCGAACAAGGAATGTGGAATGTTGAAGTTTTGGGGGGAATAGGACCGCCGGCAGTCCGCCTACGGCGGACAAGTGCCGGCGGCTAAGAGGGGCGTCGGAGGGCGGCGAGCCGCCAAATCCGCCAAAGGGATGGCGGACGAGTCCTTCGACGCTGCTGAGGACGGGCGGCGGATGAGTTTTCGTTCAGACGGAAACCTTTATGCGGGTGGCTGCATGAGCAACAATATACAAAAGTCGATCAAGACTTCCAGGAGACCGTAAGTGTTAGGGTATCGCTGTTTCCATCTGAATCTCCAAAGACTCTACTGTCGTTGGAAAACGTGAGTGAGAAGGTAGCATCCCTGGCTTCATCACAAGAAATGTGCTTTACTGTTGAATCGTTCTTGAGCAAGGAGCTACAGTTGCTCCATGCTGTTGTGGTGCCAGCCGCACGATATTCCAATATGTACTCTCTAACGAGCTTATCATTGTTGCCTTCTGAGAGTTGAGCTGAAACCCGCCTGTCAGTGCTGATTTCCACATCCCCGTTTGTGTAGAGCAAAAGCGAGCTCTTGTGGGAGACCTGCTCGTTATGGGTGGTAAGATCCGGGAGATTGATGGCCCGCAGTCTATTGTCTGACCACTCCGCAATATCTGCGACGGTGCATGATATATTACACGTAGCACTTGCCAGAGGCGGCGCGGCCAACACCAAACTCTGAGCCAAAGACAGGACAAATACCAGCGAGACAGTGATGAACAAACCCCTTCTCAGTTTCAAACCTCCTCCTTGTGTCAAATCCGATTCGTTCTGCCACTATTATATCAAACTCGAAGGTGGCAAGTCAACAAAATTAGATGACAGAACTTCTCCCATAATCGCAATTGCGGATGATGTAAGTCACTTCTTAAGACGCTGATACATCGCTTTGTGGAACAGCCCGCTATCAGCAAAGCCCTGGCCGGCCAGAAACTTGAATCGCTGCTCAAAATTGGTCCAGCCAATACCTTCCCCTTATCGGACCTGGGAAGATGGCTGGTCCCATAAGAATTCCTAAGGGGCAGTGAACTGGGGATGTGTGCAGAAAAGAGCGGCTCTAAGTGGGGTGGCCACATGATGCACGCCGATAACTCTGATAATCGAACAAGTATTATGAGTAGGCTATCAATATGAAAATGAGGAGTAGGCTATGAAAATGAAAATGTCAGTAAGACCAGTCTTATTCCTAGCCGCGTTGTGGCTCACCTCCAGTTTGGTGTTAGCCGCGGATCCAGGAGACGACCCTGCTACGTGCGATGTAACGGTAACCGTCAATACCGTTATGGAATGGTCGGCAGCAAGCTACGCCGATATCGCCTTGGCCGCCATCACCTCCACGGTCGACACTCCCTCCGGTAGCAGGGATTTTACACTGTACACAAACTGTAATTGTGAGATCAGCGCCGACAACACAACAGCGGCTCAGTTGGAGAATGATGGTGCTAGTACTGACACCCTCGTTACGGAATACCAGCTGGCATATGATGGTGATGGAGTGAGCGCCACGGGTGGTACCGATGTAGGTACCTGGACGGATTACAGTACGTTCCTTGGCACTCCATCAGCCGTGACACACGTTGACGGCGATGGAGTTGTTACTGTCACATTATCGGTGCAGGCTTCCAGCCCCGGCCAGGTTCGTGATGCAGGCAACTACAGTGCCACACAAACCCTTACGGCTTCTTGGACGAGCGATTAATCAAGTCTACCCCCAAGAGGGAGTAGTAAGAAGCACGTTACGATAGCCAGACGATTATTGATTGGATGTTTGGACATGAAAAGGAATTCAAGGTTCATCTGCTGGATTAAGGCGGCACTCGTCGTGTATGCCTTCCTGGTATGCTGTGCCGATTCTATTGCTGGAATGGCGGTTACTCCGCTGCAACAGTGGGTCACGGTCAAGCCAGGGAAGGAAGCGTCTTTCTCGTTGACTGTAAGCAATACAAATAGGGAGACTGAAACTCGCCTCTGTACTGTCGGTGTGAGCGTGGTTGATTTCACGGTCTCACCGCAGGGGACTGTCTCTTTCGGTGCACAACTGAAGCACCCCAGGTCGGCCGTTGAGTGGATCACCTTCAATCCGAGCGAATTCATCCTCGAACCGGGCGAATCCAAAGAAATAGAAGCAAGAGTATCAGCTCCTGCCAACGCTGACGGTGACTACTGGGCTGCCATTATGGTCAGATTGGGTAACTCTGGAAAACACAAAGAAGGCGTGAGGGTAAACTTGCAGACAGCATCCGGTGTGTTCATACACGTCGCAAGAAGAAATTATATTGAGCGGGCAAGTGTTATGGATGCACGTGTAATCATGCCTGAATTTGCTCACAAACAAGTCTTTGCTGAAGAATCGGCGTTGGAGGTGACCATTCAAGAGGCCGAAATAGAGCGGGCATTTAAGATCCACGCAGAACTGAAAAATGACGGTTTAGTAGCTTTCCTTGCAAGCGGAAAAGCCCTTCTCTATTCGGGAGACTGGCGCCGTGCAGCTTCTATCCCGTTGTACACAAGCCGCAGACGAGTCTTTCCAGGTCACAGCCGCTGGTTTACCGGCGTAATGTCGCAGCCGTTGCCGGCTGGGCACTACAAAATGCGAGTGTTCTTTGACTGCGACTCAAAGTACGGACGTAAAGTGACCAGAGATATGGAGTTTTCGGTAAGTGATGAATTGGCTCGGCAATGGGCTGAGGATTTTACAGACAGCGACGCTGCACAGGTGGTGGACATCGAGCCAAAGGAGCTTAATCTGACAGTAACGCCCGGGCGTTTCACCTCTGCACGATTGCTGGTCGCCAACCAGAGCTTAAGTACTGTTCGCCTTGAGTGTCGGCTGGAGAATGATGGACTGCCGGAAGGCTGGCTGGAACTGAAATCCCCTGAGGTTACGCTTGACCAGAATATGCGGCGCAACATGGTTTGCTTAGTAAGGATACCCGCGGATGCACAGCTGGGTCAATACAAAGGCACTCTCCACCTGGAAGTGGAGCGCTCGGGTTTGACTATCCAAGGTAAAACTAACGTTGGATACCACGAAATTCCCATTTCGATTGCGGTAAGTGAGCCCCTTCATATCGCGGCGAGTAAGTGAGTACGGTGCATGATTACATTAATGGCCAGACAAAAGACGGGGAAAACAACACTAGCGGCGCTGTTCATGCTGCTGTCTGGACTGGGCCCGTGTGTCGGCGTTGCCGAGGAATCTAAAGCCGAGGACGTTAATGCCAGCAAAGTTACAATGGTTAACAATGTATGGGTTGACGTCCCGCTGACGCAGGTTTTGCGTGACATATCAATAGAGACAAGTGTTGTTATGGCCCTCTGCCCTCACGTGCCCGACCCGCTCATTTCGATTGACGCCGGTTCAGGAAAGCCGTTACAACAGTGTCTACAGGAGCTTGTTGCTGGACGTGGCCTTTTTGTTCGTCCAAGAAACGAGCGGTTCTACCTTATTAGCTGCGGGGATCTTATGTGCCCCAGTCTCCTGGAAATCGCCGAAGCGAAACGGCTCTATCTCAAATACATAACCGCAAAGCATTTCAAGTCTTCTCTTCCACGGTCTGTGGAACAGTACGTATCCAGCGGGGAAAGGCCAAATGAAGTGCTGATTTATGCAGTGCCTGAAGTTATGAAACGTGTTCTGGAAATCGCCGAGGAGCTGGATGTTCCCCGCCAACAGGTGGTACTGGAGGTACTTGTTGTAGAGCTTCAGGAAGAAGCCACCGAGGAATTCGGCATAGATTGGGAGTACTCCAACCGCCACACGACTCTCAGTATGGAGCATGGTCTCGGAGCTTTCACAGGCCTAGCACGTTACACCAGCATACCAGCAAATGAATTCACGACTCTGCTCTTGACTCTTCAGGCGCTCGTGGGCGAGCAAAAGGCCCGTATAAGGTCCCGCCCACGGGTAGCCACGCTCAATGGACAGGAAGCTGCTATAGATATATCCTTAGACGAATACTTCACCGTCGTTACAGATGTCTATGGTTCTGTGGGTACGCTGCGGACACAGCTTGAGGTAATTAAATCCGGTGTGCTCTTAAATATAACTCCACATATAGGGAATAATGGAGATATTACAGTTGATGTCCTTACTGAAGTTAGCGACGTAGTTTCTCGCCAGAATAAGATAGCTGGGAACGAGTCAGGGGACCTGCCGCTAATTCGACGACGCAAAGCCGACACTACTGTCCGGGTCACGCAGGGAGATGCAATCGTTATAGGGGGTCTCATCGAAACTCAGGAACGCAGTGAAGACAAAAGCGTACCTCTTCTCAGCTCAATTCCTCTTGTGGGCGGTATCTTCAAAACCAAAAAGAGCATTACGCTGCAAAAGGAAGTGGTAATCTTCATTACTCCGAGACTGATCGACCAAGGGGACAATCCTTTCTCCAATAGCCACAACATTATAAGCGTCGAGGAAGAACGTCAGATGCTGTCTGAGGCGCCGGCTCCCCTGAAGGAGCTACTTCAGCCTGCCCGAGATTTGTCAAAGGCCAATATCGAACACGAACATTTACATGACCCAGACCCTAACCGATGAAGTTGCGCGCAACCCATATTACTGTGGCCATTATACTGGCTCTTGTTTGCACCGGCTTATTGATGGGCCAGACTACCTTTATGTATTGGGATTCGAATTTCGGCCCAATAGCTTTATCAAGTATCACAAGCCAGAGCCAGGTGTCTGAAGGCAGTTCGTCCGCCACTCTTAACCTGAATGGGGATTGCGAGATCTCGGCGGACAATTCCACGACGGCTCAACTGTCGTCTGCTGCAGACACCCTATTTACGGAATACAAGCTGACGTTCGACGCCGATGGTTCCACGTTAACTGGAAGCCCTGACACAACCTATGAAACTTATGGTCAATTCCTGACCACTCCTGTGTCTGTGACGTATAAGGGCGGTGACGAAGATGTCGTGGTGACGGTTCATGTCAGGGCAAGCAACTACGCAAATGACGTTGCCGATGCCGGCGCGTACAGCGCGACTCAGACCTTGACAGTTCACTGGGTCGGCCCTTGAAAGCGTATCTGTTCCACAGACAATTACTTAGTATTCGCCTATATCAATAACCAGTCTCCGAGCAGTCAACAGGCAACCAGGATTGTCCGCCGTAGGAATAGAGCCTGAAGAATGTTCGGCAAGCTTTTGGCACTGTACGAAGCCAGAGAATAAGTGTGTGGGACTCCAGAGGCCACTTTCGCTATGTAGTACCTTTTCGCAAATCAGGCTGCAAGACCGCCCCTCGCAACGGCATATTATCTATTACGCAAGTCCACAATCTTAAAATGGCCTCTATCCGGTGTCTGGAGCCTCCCGCTTTTCGCAAGTCAGACCCCGTCTCCCCCCTCCCCGGCGGGGGTAATGCTATTGTTGGGCCATATAGGGATAGCGGAAGTCCCTTGCGGGCAGGAAGGTCTCCTTAATGGCGCGAGGCGAAACCCATCTTTCGAGATTGAGCCAGCTTCCGGCCTTGTCGTTCGTACCGGAGGCGCGTGTGCCGCCGAAGGGCTGCTGGCCGACGACGGCGCCGGTGGGCTTGTCGTTGACGTAGAAGTTTCCGGCTGCGTGGCGCAGCACGTCCATCGCCTTTACGATGGCGCCGCGGTCAATGGGAAGGTCCTGGCGCTGCTGGGTCAAAACTGGCTGTGGGGGAAATAACGAGGCAGAGTGAAAAGAGGTCCGGGAGGATGTGTCATAACCTGTTGTATATTAAGGGGTTAAGAAAAGGATGGTCGTGGCGAAAAAAAATTTGAGAATTTTTGAAAAAAAGGCTTGCAAAATGAGCGAGGGCAGGTATAATTATTCTTAGATAAGTGCATAGTTCTTTTCTTCTAAGTATCTTGGTTCGGTGAGACGGCTGAGATTTTTATAAAGTTGCATTAAATTTGCTGATTTAAGGCTGTCTCACAAAGGCTGGAGAACAATGGTCTCCAGCCTTTCTTTATGCGCGACTCGGCCGGACTGGATGAGGCATACGAGAGAGTACGACTATTGAAAAGAAGAGGTCGGTTTGCGCGTCGCCGCGTCCATCGGCGGACAATCACGTGCAGTACATTATATGTTAGTTGTGCGGCCTGGCGTTTACCAAGGCGGCCAGGAGAATATGTCTGAGGCGGTCGACGCTGATATTGTTGAGATAATCTTCGGTGAAGTCCAGCTTGAATCTTCCGTGGAAGTTCCTGATTCGTCTCTTCAGCTCGTCTCTGCCGAGGGAAGCGATGGAGGTTGCGGTCTGCTCGAAATACCTTTGCGACGCCATTTTTCTTGCCCTCGAAAATCATTTTTAAGTTTCAAATCGGCCCGGCGCTGTCAGTATCGTCACGGGCGGAGAGGCGCTTTTGCGGGAAATTGGGAGGGCCCGGTCAAATAGTGAAATTGGATTATTATGGGAGTAAAATTCTTTTGTCGCTTTGGAGAGCGTCTGATAACTTTGGTATATGAAGACCGACGAGCTGGATTATTCGCTGCCGGCTGAGCTGATTGCGCAGCAGCCGGTTCGCATTCGCAGTCACTCTCGGCTGCTGGTGGTCAATCGGTCTGACGGCAGGCTGACCGACAGCCGATTCGACAGGATCGGCGATTTTCTGTTGGCCGGTGATTGTCTTGTTCTCAATGACACGAAGGTTGTGCCTGCGCGTTTTTTCGGGCGGCGCAGCAGCGGAGGGAAGCTTGAAGGGCTGTTTCTGAGCGAGTCGGAGGGGGCCGTGTGGGAGGTAATGCTCAAGGGCGCAGCCAAGGTAAAAAGCGGCGAGAAGATATACCTGAGAGACAAGCAACAGCGGGATTTTTGCGCGGCCGAAGTCGTGAGCAAGTCAGGGCAGGGCAGGTATCTGTTAAAGCTGACGACGGATGTGGATTCGCAAGCGCTGCTAAGAAGGATTGGTTTGCCTCCTTTGCCGCCATATATCAAGCGCGGCGACGACGCGGATCAGGCCGAGAGAGACAGGTTACGTTATCAAACGGTGTACGCGCGGCGTGCCGGCGCGGTTGCGGCGCCGACGGCAGGGCTGCATTTCACCAAGGGGTTGCTTGAGCAACTGAGAAGAGCAGGTATCCACTTTGCGTTCATAACGTTGCATGTTGGGGCTGGGACGTTCAAGCCGATAACCACAGAAAGCCTCGAAGAGCACCAGATGGAGCAGGAGAGATTCACCATCGACGCAGAAAACGCCGGCATAATAAATACCGCCAGAGAAAAAAGTGGGCGGATAATCGCGGTGGGCACAACGGCGGTGCGGGCGCTGGAGACGGCGGCCGCCGGCAGGTGCGCCAAGGCGGTCAGCGAGCAGACGAGGCTGTTCATTCAGCCCGGGTACAGATTCAAGCTGATTGACGCGATGGTAACAAACTTCCACCTGCCGAGGTCGACGCTGCTTGCCCTGGTGGGTGCGTTCGCGGGCGTCGAAAGGGTATTTGCGGCCTACCGCCACGCCATCGAGCAGCGATACCGCTTTTACTCTTACGGGGACGCCATGCTGATACTTTAGGACGGGAACCTTGTGCTCTGTCAAACTTGATTCGGTATTCACCATCCCCAAAGCCTTCGGCTTTGAGGCTGCCACCCAACCATAGCAACGAAGACTTACAGGTTCAATCTTGACAGACCACTAGCCGAGGTAGAGCTTGTCGCCTGGTTTGATATTCGGTATCTGCTCGGCCTTTTCGTTGATATCGTCTTTTTCCGAGGCGAAAGCCGGGGCGATTTCGATAAGGCAATCCGGTGAGCCGTCGGGTTTTCTGGGAACGGCGATTCGGGCTGATTCGAGCCAATCGGCGGCCCGCGCGACCATCATTTGTCTGGCCGTTTCAAGGCTGTCCGGGCCCGTCGCGTTTTTGACGGGGGCAAACTCCTCATCGCGAAGGGTTTGGAGGATTACGGACCGCGAGGCCAGAGGCAAAGCGTCAAAAACAAAGCTCTCGAGCTTTACGCCATTTGGCTCGGCGGGGTCGATAGAGTTTCCCTGCTGGTCAATATGGGGGATTTTTTTGACGGCCCTGTGCAGCGGCAGTGCAAAGCCCTCGGCGTTGAGCCTCTCAACGAAGGTCGTATTGATAATGTGAATGGCAATGCTGCCGAGCTGAAAGAACAGGGACCCGTCGTCGTTGCGTCTTGCGGCAAGCTCGTCGGGCAGGTCGCTGTACTCGATGACCGTCACCCTGCCATCGACCAGACAGAAATTGCCAACCTTCTCCGTGGGCCCGGTTTTCAGGAGTGCTTTCGAGGACATTTCGGCCTGGTCGAGCATGTGCAAGCCGATAAAGAGCGGGTCAAAGATGTTCACGAGGGGGTTATCCACCTGAAAATAGCTGATTAGTTCGATGCCTCGCTTTTTCATGTCGTCAAGTGCGCCGCTGGTGAAAAGCGCCCTAAGGCTTCCGCCGTGTCCATCGGGGGAGCAGCTCAGGTTGGCCTTGTCGGCCAGAAGGATTCGACCGTCGAAGTCAAAATTGGGCAATGTGCCCTGCTGAAAAATGAACACGTCGTCGTTCTTCAGCCCGAAATAGTCGTTTCGATGGAAAATCTCTCTGGTCTGGCGGTTGTTTAGCGGGCTGGTCATAATATACCAGGGGCACGTGACGTTGTATCTGCGGGAGACGGCGGCGATTGTCTCGGCGAAGAGCTGAAAGAGGGTCTTGTTCCTGACGGGGCTGACAGGCAAATCCCCTTTGGGTCCGTCGAATCCGAGTCTTGTTCCCTGTCCGCCGGCAACGACGAAGGCGGCAACCTTGCCTGCCGATATGCACTCTTTTCCAAGCTCTCTGGCCCTGGCGTACATAGTCTTCTGCTCGGGGCTGTCGGGGGCGTGGCCATAGAAGGGAGCAGGCGCAAGGGTCGCCGAGAAGTCGACGGAAGGTGATTTGGCGACGGCATTAGCCGCCCAGAGGTCGATCCTTGAGAAGTCGAGGCGTTCAATCTGGTCAAGCAGCCCCGCCCTTTGGTCAGGGGCCAACTGCTCCCAAAACGCCAGAAGGCGGCTCTGGCGGTGCGTTTTCAGCAGTTTCCTGGCGGTTTTCAGTCTATTTTCGGCAATCATGGGACTAATTTGGCCCTAAAAACCACGATATTAAGGCAATAGAAAAATTTTTCAAGAAATTCGAAAAAAATGGCGAATTTTTGGTTGACAGACCGATTGGTTTGTGTTAATTATGAGATTGTAGACAGGTAGGTTTTAAAAGTATTTCATAAGAGTCGGTAAAGTCATCATATTATTTCAACTATCATACGCCACACCTTAAACCTGCCTGCCGAAACGGTGTTTTCTTCTTAGGCTCGGTTATGTACCCAAGCAGAGTTCTTGGGTAGAGCATGAAGAAGGCAAACCAAGTTTGCTGAAAAGAAGTTAGTGTTGCGAAATTGGTCCGGCCGTTCTCGGGCAAAAAATGAAATGTTGGTGAGATTCGCGGCAGAAAGGTGTTTTGCGTTGCTAATGCGGTGTGGGCGCGCAGTAGTCAATGGCATTTATCAGTCTTTGCAATAGTCTGGAATCGGGCTCGAGAGCGGTTGGTTTGCGAATCTCAAAGGTTTTAAGGAGAACAATCATGAAAAGGAAAGGTTTTACATTAATTGAGCTATTGGTCGTGATTGCGATCATAGCGCTGCTGATGAGCATCCTGATGCCGGCTCTGGCGCGGGTACGGGAGCTGGCTCAACGGGTGGTCTGCGGGACCAACCTGTCGGGCATCACCAAGGCAATGGTGGTGTACGCGAACGACGACGAGACGGCGCGGCTGCCGCGAGTTGGGCCGCCGAACACTCAATGGGGCGCAGGGAATGCCTTCCTCCCCCCGCTGCCTGCCACCCCGACGGCGACCCTAACGGCCAGCCTGTACCTTCTGGTCAAGCAAGACTTCACGACGCCGAAGCAGTTTGTTTGCAGAAGCGATGCGGGGACGTCGGAATTCCGGGACCCCGACCTTGCGGGGCTGTACGACTTCGGCGACCCGCCGTCCAGCTACTGCAGCTATTCTTACCATATGCCCTATTCGTTCCCCTCGGTGGATGACGCGCTGGTTATGGTGAGCTTTGGTCTGACGGGGGCGAGCGATCCTGGTCTGGCGGTGGTTGCCGACCGGAATTCCTTCATGACGGCCGGCTTCGACCCAATGGATACCGACGCAACCCGACAAGGCAACTGTTCGCCTCACCAAAGGGACGGGCAGAACGTCGCGTTCATCGACACGCACGTGAAGTTTGAAAAAAGCATCCTGGTCGGGCTTGGTCAGGACAACATCTATCTGATCCGGCCGGGTGACGATCCGGCCATTTTGGACCAGACCCTGGCGGCGCCGCCCGCCGGGCCGGCAGACTCGAGGGACTCGGTCCTGGTAAACAATCCGGTCTGATGATTAACGGCCGCGCGTGATGTTAGCGTGGATTACCCGGTGGCCTTATGCCTGGGGGCATAAGGCCACTTTTTCGCCTTCAGGGGCGGGCGCCTGGAGAGAATTTTGCAGCAAATGCCCGAAAAACTGTGCATTTTTTTGCATTCCGGGGTGGTGTCATTCGTCTTTATAATGGTGAAGGTATCAGGACTTTCGCTTGAACGAGTTTTCGGATGAAATCCTGGTTGCCGCCGCTCAGCGTGGCGATAAGAAGGCTTACTCGCTGCTGGTGAAGGGGCATTATCGGTACGTTTTTGCGGCGTGTATGGGCGTGGTCGGCAATGTTCACGACGCCGAGGACATGGCCCAGGATGCGATGCTCAAGGGTCTTGTTAAGATAAAGGAGCTGCGCAGCGGTGAACAGTTCGGCGAGTGGATCATTCGAATAGCCAAGAACCTCTGCGTGGATTTGATTCGCCGGCGGAAGACCGCCAGGGCGCTTCTGACAAGAGAGGCATCGGTGCCGCCCGCGCCATCGGCGGCGGGGCCCGATCTCGAAGAGGCAATAGGGCGTCTGCCGCAGGAGTATCGTGTGCCGCTGATGATGTATTACTTCGACAATAAGAGCGCAAAGACTATCGCGGAGAAACTGAAGATCTCCCATTCGGGAGTATGTCAGAGGATCAGAGCTGCGAGGAGGCAGCTGCACAGATTTTTAAGCGAAGGGGTGCATGATGGACAGTGATTGCGAGAAAACAAGAGACCGGATTGCGGACTTTCTGACTGGTACGTTGTCGGACGCCGAAGCCGAGGCGATGGAGCAGCACCTGGGCGTGTGCGCGGGCTGCCGAATGTACGAGCGGGCGCTGCGACAAGAGGACCGGCTGCTCGATGAGCTGGTTGCGACGTTCAGCGCCGAGATGACAAGACGCGAAGATGAGGTAATAAACGTAATCGGCGGCGTTGACGTCCGGGCTGCGGCCCCGACGGTTTGGTCTGCGGGGGCGTGGTTGAAGAACCTGCTGGCCAGGCACGCGGCGGCGGCGGCGGTAATTGTGGTTGTTGGGCTGTACTTCGTAATTACTTTTAGCTGGGTGTCGGAAATTACGGCGGTGATCCGGTATGGCTTATAGGGCCGGGCTGCCGGCGACGAAAGAGATTAGGCGCCGAAACGGAGCAGGGCCCGACAACCCTGCTGGAACATAATCGATCGAGCGACCCGCAAGAAGGTTTTTGGGTCGGAAATTTTAGAAGGTGTTTAAGGAGTAAGCAATGAAGAAAAAAGGTTTTACATTAATTGAGCTGCTGGTCGTGATCGCGATCATAGCGCTGCTGATGGGCATTTTGATGCCGGCGCTGAACAAGGCGCGTGCACTTGCCATCCAACTGGTCTGTGGGACGAACCTGAAGGGTCTGGGCTCTGCAATGCTGGTTTACACGAGCTACGCCGACGATGACTATCCTCGCGCCGGCGGGCCTGGCAGCTGGTGGACGGCCGCCGGAAAAATACAGCGTGCTTTCGCCCCACTCTTCGAGGACGCCTTTGCGGACCTCGTCATAGCTGCGGACACGGGCCAAGTAACGACCCCGGGCCAAGCGACAATCACGTCGAGCTTCTACCTGTTGGTGAAGCACTCCAAGGTGACGCCGAAGCAGTTCCTCTGCAGGGGCGATGCGGGGGTCACCGAGTTCAAAATCACCCGGTTCGCCCGCAGCGCACGCAATGTCCGCACTGACTTGAGCCTGGGCTGGGACTTCGGCGACGCTTCGAGGGAAGGCGGCCGCACCGGAGCGCAACTGCCTTACCCGGGAGAGATGGTCAGCTACACCTATCACATGCCTTACTCTCAGCAGGGCAGCGTGGAGACCTTCGTTATCGTGGACCAAACCAACCCTGCCATGCTCATGGCTGCGGACAGGAACCCCTACCTCGACAAGAGGAACGTGCCTGTGACGGCTCTTCCGGACCCCACCGACACGAGTGCCGTCCAGAACTTCAATTGTTTCGCACACAGCAATAGGGGGCAAAATGTGCTGTACAAGGACGGGCACGTGAAGTTCGAGAACAGCCCCTGCATCGGGTTAGCGGACGACAATATTTACACCTGGAGGGCGAGCGGGGCGGACGCGACATTGGGTACGCCCCCCTCGGACGACGGAGACGCCGCTGCCTATCCCGGAGACGACCGCGACGCCCTTTTGGTGGGCGAGCGGAACGGCAGATCGGGTATTTAAGCAGAACGCAGCCCGCATCTGACGACGTGACTGGCGATTGATTTATTTCGAAGCGGCCCTTCGGAGAACCGCGAAGGGCCGCTTTCTTTCTATACCCCGCCTTATTACTCTGTCAAATTTGATTTGATAGTTTGGAAGGGTGGCAGCCTCAAGCGCGGTACCCGCTTTCGTGGGCACAAGCTCCTGGATGGCGTCTCGTGTATTGACCATCCCCAAAGCCTTCGGCTTTGAGGCTGCCACCCAACCATTGGAATGACGACTTACAGATTCAATATTGACAGACTACCAGTTTTATATCATGCTTTTGAGCGGGCAAGGCGTATCGGCGGGTGCACTTCATATTTGCAGGTAGGAAGGCAGGCTATCAGGCTTCTATGATCGTGCAGGCCTTACGAGGGGGCTGGATTCCTGCTTTCGCAGGAATGACAACGGGGGAAAACGAATCGGGAAGAAACGGGGGCAATGATACGGGCAAAGAATCCACCTACAAACGCGAAGTGCACCCCGCATCGGCCGATAAATCAGATTTGTCTTTGTGTTCCAGTTGTGTTAGATTGTGGCGGGTATTTACAAGGAGTCTCTAATTGGGCCGAACGCTTGTTCAGAAGATATTAGCCGGACACCTCGTTGAGGGCAGGCTTGTCAGCGGCGAGCAGATTGGCATTGCCATCGACCAGACGCTTACACAGGATGCGACCGGCACCACCGCATTTCTCTTGTACGAATCGATGGGGGCCGGCAGGGTCAGGACAGACCTGTCGGTCAGCTACGTGGACCACAATCTTGCCGGTTTTGGCCCGGAGAACCACAATGACCACCTGTATCTTCAGACAATCGCGGCCAAGTGCGGGGTGTATCACTCTCGCGCCGGCAACGGCATCTGCCACCAGGTTCATCTGGAGCGTTTTGGGCGGCCGGGGGGGACGCTTCTGGGCAGCGATTCACACACGCCGACGTGCGGCGGTATGGGGATGCTGGCTATCGGAGCGGGCGGGCTGGACGTGGCCGCCGCAATGGCCGGAGGGCCTTTTTACCTTACCTGTCCCAAAGTCCTCGGCGTCAAACTGAGCGGGAAGCTGAGAGACTGGGTTGCCGCCAAAGACGTCATCCTCAAACTGCTCGGCATCCTCACAACAAAAGGCAATGTGGGCTGGGCGGTCGAATACTTCGGCGAGGGGGCGGCGACTCTAAGTGTGCCGCAGCGGGCGACTATAACAAATATGGGCGCGGAGCTGGGGGTGACGACGAGCATGTTCGGCAGTGATGAGCAAACCCGAAGGTTCCTTGCCGCCCAGAAACGAGAGGGGGACTATCAGGCGCTGTCGGCCGAGGCGGATGCAGAATACGACCGGCTGATCGAGATAAACCTGTCTGAAGTGCAGCCGATGGCGGCGTGCCCGTCCTCGCCGGATAATGTGAAGCGTGTGGCGGAAATAGCCGGCATCGAAGTCGGGCAGATTGCCATCGGCAGCTGCACAAATTCGAGCTTCGCCGACCTGATGATGGCGGCCAGCGTGCTCAGGGGCAGACGAGCGAGCAGCATGGTCGAGCTCGCCGTGGCGCCCGGCAGCAGAGAAGTCCTGAACATGCTGGCGGCAAATGGGGCGTTAGCGGACATGATTTCAGCCGGGGCACGGATACTCGAGTCAGGCTGCGGCCCGTGCATCGGGCTGGGATTTTCGCCGGCCGACGGCGTCGTGAGCCTCAGAACATTCAACCGAAATTTTGCGGGTCGAAGCGGAACAAAGGGCGACAAGGTCTATCTGGTCAGTCCGGAGACGGCAGTGGCTTCGGCGCTGACGGGGTGCATAACCGACCCGCGGGATTTGCCGGAATTGCTCGGCATCGAATACCCGAGGATTGAATTGCCAAGAGAGTTCGTCATCGATGACAGCATGATAGAAAAGCCGTTGAGTGAGCAGGAAGCAAAAGACGCGGAGGTCCTGCGTGGTCCGACGATAGTCGTGCCCGAGACGCCGCCGGCGCTGCCGAGGGATTTGCGGGGCCGGGTGGTGATTAAATGCGGGGACAAGATAACGACCGACCACATCATGCCCGCCGGGGCGTTTCTGAAACTGCGCTCGAATGCGCCGGAGTATGCAAAGGTGGTCTTCAATTGCTTCAGCGAGCGCGGGGAGCCGACCTTTGCCGAGCGTGCCCTTGCGCTGAAGCAGCAAGGTCTTGCCGGGATAATTGTGGCGGGCGAGAGCTACGGCCAAGGCTCATCTCGGGAGCACGCGGCGCTGTGCCCGATGTATCTGGGGATACGAGCCGTTGTCGCCAGGAGCATCGAGCGAATTCACAAGGCGAACCTGATTAACTTTTGCATCGTGCCGATAGAATTTGCCGACGCGGCCGACTATGACAGAATCGCCCTCAACGATGAGCTGCAAATCGAGGACCTGCTCGGCGCGATCAAGTGCGGCGATGAAGTTGAAGTCGCCGAGAGAACGGGCAGGTACGAGTTTGTCGGCAGGCTGGCTCTTGCCGAGAGAGACAGAGAGATTCTGCTCTCGGCCGGATTGCTGAACTATACGCGGAAGAAGGCAAATGAATGAAAGGATAATCGCACTTTTTGGGACGGGAAGAGCGAGAAGCGGCGATGCGGCGTGGGCGCTCGCTTACGAGACGGGCAGGCTGCTGGGGGAGGCAGGCTTTGTCATCGCCAACGGCGGCTACGGCGGCACAATGCTGGCCGCAGCCAAAGGGGCAAGCGAAGCGGGAGGCGAAACCATCGGGGTTACGTGCTCGGCGTTCGGTCGCGGCGGGGCCAACGAATACATAAAGCGTGAGATTGTCACTGACTCGCTGCAGGAGCGGCTTGATACGCTGATAAGACTGGGGGGGGCATACGTGGTTATGCCCGGCGGAACAGGGACGCTGCTGGAGCTGGCAAAAGTCTGGGAATTGAAGAACAAAGGCTTTCTGGGCGAGCAAAAACCGATTATACTTGCCGGGGGCTTCTGGAGGCCTCTGATAGATTTGATTGCGACGGACGACGCGGCAAGCAGCCGATATATTCAGCAGGCAGACAGTCCGCAGAAGATTCGCGATATGCTGACCGACGTGTTCTGACTTTCGCGGGCTCTATTGTATGTGCCAGGGACAAGCGTTGTGAAAGGTCAAATATTGATTCTGCTGTTTCTGTTGTTCGCCGGCCAGGCGGCAATGGGATACGGGGCGCAGGCCGGGCAGAAGTATCTGCTGGTGGATGGCCTGGTTCTCAAGGCGCTGGACGGCAAGCTGGTCTTGCGGGACAGCAACGAGGGCCCCAGCCACACGGTCAGCGGATGGTCATTTGAGCTTGCCGCGGATGCAAGCGACGGTATAGGCGTGGTCAGGGCCGGCGAAAGACTGCAAGTGCTGCCGTCGGCGGCCCTCGAGAAGATGACCGCCGACGCGAAGGAGGACTCCCGCGCCGACTATCGCCTCCGGGCGAGAATCACAAAATACAAGGGTGAGAATTTCATATTTCCAGTCGAGTACACTCCCATTGCGCCGGTGACTGAGCCTCAGCCGGGCGGCGCGGCCGACGCGAACTCCAAAGAAAGAGGCGAGGCGGGACCTGCGATCAACGAGCCTAACGATGTCGTTGCTATACCGCAGGAGGTGATGAACAGGCTCCGGTCGCTGAAAAACACACTACCGGCAGCCCGCACGGAAGCTTCGGCGGATGCATGTGGCCTGAGGCCTGATTATCTCATCGGTGAAAGGACCGGCTTGTTCGCTGATTCGCAGGAGAAGTCCACACAGCGCGGACGGAAGGCTGGCTTTGTTCTCGACGCCCTTGGCCGGAACTGGCCGGAAACCAGGTTCGTGCTGCTGCCGTGCGAGGCGCTGGAGCGGGCTGAGGCCGAGCAATCGGCCACACTGGAGCGGCCGCGCTTCAAAATAGCTGGAATTGTCACGAAGTACCACGGCAGAGACTACCTGCTTCTTCACAAGGCAAGTCGCGTTTACAGCTATGCGAACTTCCCAAAATAGGAGGCCGCGTTGACCAACGAGCTTGACAGGATTTTGATTTCTTCTTCCGACCCGGCATGGCGCCAAAGAATGGCACAGATACACGCAGCGGTCAGGCAGGCAACTTATTTCGAGGAGGGCGGCGAACAAGACCGTCAGCTCAATGAGATTCTGCGTCGTGTAAGAGAAGACAAAGATGAGGCGCTGGCCGAATTCACGCAGGCGTTTGACAACGTGAGCCTGGCGCCGGAGCAATTCCGCGTCTCGCAGGACGACCTGGCCCAATGTCACCGTCTTATCGACGCCGGTCTTTCGAAGTCGATCAGGCAGGCGATAGAGAATGTGCGGAAATATCAGCAAGAGATATTCATCGCAAAAAGAGAGGCCCATCCCGGAATAAAATACACAGTGTTGAAAAGGGCAGGCCTGTGTGTGCCGGGGGCGTCGGCGCCGCTGCCTTCGACGGTAATCATGACGGCGGTGCCAGCACAGGCGGCGGGAGTACGGGAGCTGGTGGTGGTTTCCCCGCCGAGGTACAACGGAAGTATCCATCCTGTCATATTGGCGGTCTGCCACGAGCTGGGGATTGATGAGGTTTATAGAATCGGCGGCGCGCATGCGGTAGCAGCCCTTGCGTACGGGACGGAAACCATCCGGCGTGTGGACAAAATCGTCGGCCCCGGCAATCAGTGGGTGCAAATGGCCAAGCGCAAGGTCTTCGGGCAGGTGGACATCGACTCGATAGCGGGCCCCAGCGAGGTTCTGATCATAGCAAACGCCAAGGCAAATCCGGCGTGGGCGGCTTCGGACATGCTCAGCCAGGCCGAACATGCGCCGGGCAGCGCGGTGCTCTTTACCGATTCGCAGGGCTTCGCCGAAAACGTGCTCGAAGAATTGAAAAAGCAGACGAAGCAGCTCAACAGGGCGAAGGAAACGATGAAGTGCCTGACACAATTCAGCGGGATTGTTGTTTTCAGCGACATGGCAAGCGCGGTGGAACAGGCAAATGAATTCGCCGCCGAGCACCTGCAAATCCAGTGCGGCGAAAAAAGCAGGGAAATTGCCGACAAAATAGAAAATGCCGGTGCGATATTCATCGGCGATTATACGCCGGTGGCGGTCGGCGACTACTGGGCCGGGCCCAGCCATACACTGCCTACGGGGCAGACGGCGAGATTCTTCAGCCCTTTGAGCGCGAACGATTTCGTCAAGTCAACGAGCATCATCGAATACGACAGAGAACAACTGGCGCGAAGCGCCGCGGACATCATTCGCCTGGCCGAGACGGAAGGGCTGGACGCGCACGCCCGGAGTGTGAGAATCCGGCAAGAGAGCTAATTCATGGCCGGCCGGCTAACCCAGGTTACGCAGTTGCAAGGCTGACTGTTTCTATCCGACCTGAACCGCTCCCATTCAAAAAAATTTTCCGTCTGTAATCGCCTGTTAATAAACAACTTACCCCCCCCCCCGCTGTCGAGAAAAAGACAAAAAATGTAAAAAATGAGAAAAAAGTGCTTGCAATCGCTGCCATCTCTGCCACAATCATGCTAGGAACCTACGGGAACATATTGATAATTGAAATGCGGCGCGCAAGATGCGGTTATTGCCCGATGTCAATTTGACGCACGTCAGGTATGCACGGCCCAGAAGGCTCGCAGAGAGCATGGCTGCTCGGGGATACACAATTTTCTTATCAAGAAAACAACCCGCAAGAAGACCGGAAAGGAGGTGATTGATTATCGGCAGGAGATGAGAGTTCAGCGTATTTTCAAATTTGTCATTTGCTTTGTTGCCGTATCGTTACTACTGAATAAGGAGGTTTTATCATGTTGACAAAGACGCACGTTTACGGAATGACCTTTATTCTCGCCATGTACTGCTTGCTCTGCACCTCGCCCGCATGGCCCGCTTGGTCTGCGGGGGAGGACATTGACCCCGCAAGCCCGCCTGCAGGATTCAGTTGGGCGAGTCTGGGAACGTACACTTACTACTATGTGGATGATTCTAACGACTACGTAAGACAATGGACGCCGCGTGGTTTTGAGGCGACCGTCGCCGCCTCTCTGAAAGACGATCATGTCAAAACACACGCTGGCAACAAGAAGGCGCACACACATAAGCAGTACGACTTTGGCGATTCTGGACAACCGTCAAAAGCAAAGGCTAACACTTATTGGAATAAGCGTTTCTGGAGGTACACCAAGTGTACAAAGCACACTGATGCTACCAACAAAACCAACTGCCATGCGTGGGGATTTGCCCAGGTCTTGGGCGGAACCTACAACTACTGGATCAACGGCACTCCTGCTAAGGAGGTATATGACGACGATGCGACTGCTGTCAGCCCTGCAAGTAATGTTGCCAACAACGATCTCCTTAGGTATGGTACCTCACCCGTGTCGCATACGACATTGGTAACAAATGTTTCGAGTGGGAAACCCTCCGCTCTGAAGTGGAAGTTCAAGGACAGCGGTCTTTACAGCTACTCGCCAATCTCGGGGCATGAGTGGGACACACCTTATTGCAGTGGCACAGCGGATACGACGAAAAAAATCGGCGACCAGGACTGGACGTGGACAGAGGACGGAGGAGGCAACGACGGTTCACCCTATCGCGTAAATTAAGACGACCCGGATCATTACTATCCAGCTTATACCAGAACCGGATTCTGGCAGGGGGCCCTCCGGGCCCCTCGCCAGGCCGGTGGAAGTTGGTTGGGCAACTTGATGCTTACAGGAAAGCACCTTCTTCTCGTTGCCGAGTAGAGACTCAACGTGATATGATTTCAGCTGACGCGTTGCTATGGCAAACATTCCGGGTACTTATTAAGCACTAACAGGAGATACAAATGACTAACCAAGAATTGCGGAGAAGAACCTTTTTCGTGCTCATTGCTATCGGATTTGTCGCGTCGCTTCTCATAGCCGTCTTTCTCTTTGGGTCAAGGTCTGACTTCCAGAAACACCGTCAGAGTCTGCCTACCCACGCTGCCAATACTCAAGAGGTTCATAGCTCCGAGGAAAGCGAAACCAAGCTTGTCACCAACTCGAAAGTCTCCTCTGCCGATCCTACTTCCGCGGGCCCAGGAACAGGACAGCTTCAGGATCAAGATGTTGAGATGGCCGCACGACGGTCAGAAGCACTTATGGAAGTACCGCCGCATCCTTGGCGAAAAACACTCCTCGCTAACATACGGACGGAAAACTTAGAGCAGACAATCAGAAATTTTGCAAATTTCGATGATTCCTCACTCGCTGAAACCAGTATTTCGGATTGGGATTCGGCCGAGACGTGCGCCGAATTCCAGAGCCGGGTAGTTGTCCGTTTGATGCGCGTAAGGAGGGTATTGGCGTATGGACGACAACATCCGGAGGAGGTGATCCCGCTTTTGCGAAAGGCATTCCGGGAATCATTGGTTGGCTGGGCTGCCGCCTTCGAGAAAAGGCAGCAGGACTACGCTAATGGCATTAACACATACGGAGAACCCGACGTCTATGCCCGGGATCAAAAGTCCTGCCTGGCCGCAACCTATATTTTGGCCGAACTGGGCGATCATCAGGCTCTGCCGTTGCTTGCCCACCAGTACCGTATACATCATCCGTGGCCACCTCCTGTCTTTCGGGCGCCAGTCCCACCCGCCATGACACTGTACGCTATGCATCGCTTGGCAAGTTCACATCCACGGGACTCCTTGTCACCTGAAGCTGCGCAAGCGCTTGAAGAATACCTGACAATGGCGAAATGTCTGTCCACCTCCGAGGAAATCACCGCTACTGTCTGGGACGCGAGTTACAGCGAATCCGATCCACGCCTGTCAATCAGTGGCAAACAACAAGAGGTACTCCAGGGACAAGGGACCATGACCTTGGCTCGCTATCCTAACCAGTTTACAGATGGCTCAGATATGCAGGATAGTAACGGAATAAAATCTCAAAGACTCGATCTGCTCTTTGCCAAGTTGGACGCTTTCATCTCATTGACATATCCCAATCCTAATCTGCGTCAGGCACCAAGTCAAGGACCGTGACGGCCTCGCAACACGATTGCTCGCACTTAGCAGACTATTGGAGTATCTCGGCCCGAAACTCTAGAGAATCCGAACTGTGTTCTTGCCTGCGGGGCAGAATACTACTGGACTGCTTTGATAACGGGCGTTCTACGGGATATACGAGCATCCGTGATGCCGTGGGACTAATTGCGCCGGGGCGTTCTGGTCATTGGCTTTGGACTGTCCGACGTATGCAAGAGGTGAGGCATTCACCACTTTGGCTACGTTTCCCAATCGAGTATTTGGCGGTTATTCCAGTAAAACCTGCCGAGAATGTGGGCTTTGACCACCCAGAGATAGGCGCCGAGACAGTAGAGCAACAGGGCGGTAATCTGCATCGGAAGGGGGCAGTAGCGCATCACAAACAATTTCAGTCCGGCGACAAAGGCCGAAAGTGCGCAAAACACGAGGACCAGACCGCAGTATTGCAGGAACGTGCTCAAGATTGACCGCAGGATAACAACGGGATTCAGACCCGAGAGGGAGTCAAACATAACGACCGCCAGCAAGGCCATTGGAAAGAAGAAGATTGCGTATGCGAGTAACAGCACCGTAATCATCAGGTTTGCCGCAAGAGCAGAACTGAATACGGGGGCGAGCGGGCCCGAGTAAAAGACGGCGGCCATTGCCATCGGGAAGGTGCGGAAGGCCCAGGCCACGACCGGCCCCCAAAAAAGGACAAGACACGCAAGTATTTTCAGAAGCTGAAAAAACATGTCGCCGACACCGGGCGTCAGGGCCATGGTCTCCGGCGCCCGCAGGCCGGCCTGCGCGCTGTCGCGAATGCACTCACACAGGTACCAATAGAGATACAGGTAAAGAACAATTCGCACAATCAGACCGACAACGGCAAACAGCACAAGAAATACGAGCATTGGTGGGAAGACCTGCGTGAATATGCCGAGTATCCAAACGAAGCCGTGAAACAAAAGCGGTATTCCGATAACCATACCGAGGACAGTCAGTGCCGCGAGGTTTGCCGGGTACAAGAATATATCGACGAGCCAGGAATGCTTACGCTCGAGGGCAGATTCGGCGCGAGCCGTCCCCCGGTCTGTTTCGGGCTGCCGCAGTTGCTGAAAGGCCCTGTCGGCCGGCTGTGCCTGTCCGGTCGATTCAGCTGCGTGCTGCTTTGGGGGGACATCAAACATCGCCGGGTCGAGGAAAGGAGCGGCTGGGGCGGCTTTGGTATCGACTGAACCGGTAAGGCCTGCGGAGCAAACAGGCTGCTCTTTTGGCACAATGATTATGCTCTTGCAGGAGGGACACCTGCCTTTCCTGCCGCGATGGGACTTAGAAACGCTGATTATCTTACCACAACTGCTGCAGGAGAACTTAATCATAAGGTCTCTGGGCCGTGCGCCCGACCCCCTGGCTCAGCCTGCGTCTTCACCGGACGCATCAGGTATCGCAGACGACCGGCCGCAGAGGGGCCGGATTTCTTCGCAACAGCCTCGCGGGCGGTTACCTCTCCGGCATTTACACAAAATCTGCGGCGGTCACCGAGCAGCGCGAGCGGTTAATCACGGGCCAATGATCTTGATGTTGACGACGCCGTCCGATGCCAGCGCGAAACTTATTCCGAGCTTACCATAGCGCAAAGTCTCCAACGTGCCGGTAGAGTCTGTTCTGTCCGGCTCTCCATAGGCGGCCACAACCTCCTCTCGGCTGGCGCCCATCGCTATACCCTTGTCGGTTTTGCCGTCAAAAGTAACCATACCGGGAAACGGCATGGGGTACTGGTCCGACCAGCAGTCCATGGTCCGCACGCCGAGTCTTCGGTCAACCATTAGAGACATGCCCTTTGAAGTGAGGTAGTAAAGCACTATGCCGCCGCCTTCCATTCTCTCGGGCTGCCCAAGAGCCTGCATGACCTGCTCTTTTGACATGCCGAACTTCACCGGGCCGACACCTACCAGCGGGACAACCACCATTTGGTCTTCACCGGCTTCGGGTACCGCGGGGGGAGTATCGCCCGCCATCGGAGTTGAAGGAGTTTCTTTGGGGGGCGCAACCGCAGGCGGTTGCTCGTCGGTCGGGGTCACCGCAGGCGGCTGTTCGTCCGGGGTGGTCACCGCAGGGGGCTGTTGGTCGGACGGTGTGATAATGGGAGTCGAAGGCGGCTGGGGCTTTTTACGGCAGCCGGCCGGCACCAACAGCAGGGCGGCTCCACAGGCAACCATGATCAGAATTCTTGCATACTTTCGCGCGGCCATAATCATCTCCTCGAAATAGTACAGATGTTTATAAGGCGGCAACTCGCCGCAATTATGTTGCTATGCTATAGCTACTCATGCCTGCTGACAAGAGATTTCTCGTGAGCAGAAGTGCGTAACCAATACTTAGACAAACAGAGCGTTGCTACGGTTCCAAAGTGGATATGGGTTTCTTGTGGTTCTCGCCCTACCACTACGTTGTCGCCAGCTTTTGGCGGAGCAATTCGGCCGCTTTTTCGAGCGCCTCATCGATCTTATCGGGCTTTTTGCCGCCAGCCTGGGCCATGTGCGGCCTTCCGCCGCCGCCGCCCTCGATTATCGGCGCGATGGTCCTGATAATGTCGCCGGCGCTGAGGCCTTTTTTTACGAGGTCTTCGGTGAGGCCAGCCAGCAGGGTAGCTTTGTCTTCTTCTGCAAAGCCGAGCACGATAGCGGCGGATTCGGCCTTTTTCTTGAGCATGTCGACAGCCGCCCGCGCCTGTTCCACAGAAGTTGTCGATAGGCGCCCCGTGATTATACGGGTCGGGCCTATCTTCTCACTTTGGTCAAGAAGCTGTCCTGCTTCGGCCATACTGTCAACGCCCGTCTGCTTAGCGGCGGACCTGAGTTTTTTGCTTAATTCCTTGTTGTCGTTGATGAGGCGGCTGATTCTCTGCGGCAGCGCCTCGGCAGGGACCTTGAGTATCTGAGAAAGCTCGTCTATTACGTCGCTGCGCTTGTGCAGAAAGTCGGCGAGCCCTGAGCCGGTCAGGGCGGTAATCCTTCGGACGCCGGCGGAGATGCTTTCTTCCTTCGTGATTTTGAACCCGCCGATGGCGCCTATTCTGTCAACGTGCGTGCCTCCGCAGAACTCTTTGCTGAAGGCCTCCTGCACGTCTTTCGGGCTCGGTGCGCCGATAGCGACCACCCGCACTTCGCTGCCGTACTTTTCGCCGAAGAGCGCCATGGCGCCGAGCTTCTGGGCGTCGGTGCGCGGCAGTACGGCACAGGCGACAGGCAGGTCGGCAGCAATCTTTTCTCTTACCAGTCGCTCAACTTCTTTTAGCTGCTCATCGGTCGGCGCCCGGGGACATGTAAAATCGAATCTCAGGTAGTCGGGCCCGACGAGACTTCCCTGCTGGGCGACGGATTTTCCTATCACCTGCTGTAAGGCCCACTGGAGCAGGTGGGTGGCTGTATGGTTCTTCTTTATCGCATCCCTGTCTTTGCTGACGATGGCCTTGACCTTTTCGCTTAGGGCGAATGAACCCTCGACCATGCGACCGTTATGGATGACGCAGTCGGCGACCTTCCTGGTGTTTTCGACAACAAATCGTCCCTGGTCCGATTCAATAACGCCACAGTCACCAACCTGGCCGCCAGCTTCTGCGTAAAAGCAGGTTTTGTCAAGAATGATGCCGGTCTTGGTGTCTGTTCTGATGCGATCTTGACGTTTGAGGCCTTCCGGGTCAATCGTACCTACTATTGTACCCACACACTGAGTAGAGCGATATTTGTGTGAATCATCTGTCGTCGGTAATTCAGCAGCAGCCACATTTACCATCTGCATAATGTTCTTTTGGGCGGCTCTTGCCCTTTCTCTCTGATCTTCCATAAACTCGTTGAATTTGGCCTTATCCACGTTCAGTCCGCGCTCCTGTGCCATAAGGTCCGTCAAATCAAGCGGGAAGCCATAGGTGTCATAAAGCTGGAAGGCGTCCTCACCGCTTATGGTTCTTTCCGGGGTATCGGCTGCACGCCCGGCCGCGTCATTGAAGATTTCTATGCCCCGGTCGAGGGTCCTTCCAAAGCTCGCCTCCTCAGATTGGATAACGGTGGAAACGTGGCCGGTCCTTTCCTTTAGTTCCGCGAACGCCTCGCCGAGGCAGTCGGCCACGACTGGGACAAGTCTATACATAAAAGGCTCGTGCATGCCCAGCTCTCTTCCGAACCTTGCGGCCCGGCGGAGTATTCGCCGAATGACATAGCCTCTTCCCTCGTTGGAGGGCGTTCCGCCGTCGGTTATGGCGAAAGTGAGGGAGCGGATGTGGTCGGCGATAACGCGGAAGGCGTTGTCGGTTTTGCTTCCGATTTTCGAGGTGTACCTGCGGCCGGTTATGTCACTGGTTGCGTCGATTATCGGCATGAACAAGTCGGTATCGTAGTTGCTCTTTTTGTTCTGCAGGACGGCGGTCACCCTTTCAAGGCCGGCGCCCGTGTCGACATACTTTGCGCCAAGAGGATTCAGCTGGCCGTTGGTGGTGCGGTTGAACTGAATAAACACAAGGTTCCACAATTCGATAAATCGCGCACAGCCGGCGTTGACGGCGCACTTGTGGCCGGGGACATTTTTCTTGTCGCACATTTCGGGGCCGAGGTCGATATGTATTTCGCTGCAGGGACCGCAGGGACCTGTTTCGCCCATCTCCCAGAAATTGTCCTTCCTGCCGAATGCGAGGACCCTCTCGGCGGGAAGCGGTGTCACGTTTGTCCAGAGTCCGGCGGCCTCATCGTCTCTCGGCAGGCCGTCGGCGGGGTCGCCTGCGAAGACAGTAGCCCACAGCCGGTCCGGATCAATTTGCCAGACGCCGGTGAGAAGCTCCCACGCCCATTCGATTGTCTCAGCCTTGAAATAGTCATCAAAGGACCAGTTGCCGAGCATCTCGAAAAATGTGTGGTGATAAGTGTCCCTGCCCACCTCTTCGAGGTCGTTGTGCTTGCCGCTTACGCGCAGGCACTTTTGGCTGTTGACGGCCCTGGAGAATTCAGGGCTGACGAGCCCAAGAAAGATGTCCTTGAACTGATTCATCCCCGCATTGGCAAACAGCAGGCTCTCGTCGCCGACGGGGATTATTGGCGAGCTGGGGACAAACTCATGGTCCCTGTCCCTGAAGAAATCTATGAAGCCGGCTCTGATTTCTTTGGCACTCAGCATTTCGGCGGTTCCCCGGCGCCCGGTGTGGTGCAATAAATTTCGTTAATCTTCGTCATTCTTCTGCGACCAAACCTTTTGCGACAAGGATTTTGTGCTTTATTTCGTCGGCAAGGTCCCTGTTTTCGACGAGAAACTTCCTCGCGTTATCCCGGCCCTGGCCGAGCCGCACGTCGCCGTAGTTAAGCCAGGCGCCGCTTTTTTCCACGACGTTGCAGGCGGCGCCCAAATCGAGCAGGTCGCCCTCATAGCTGATTCCGCTGTCGAACAGAATATCGAATTCGGCGTCGCGGAAGGGCGGGGCAATCTTGTTCTTTACCACCCTCGCCCGCACCCGGGAACCGACGGCGCCGGTACTGTCTTTAATGGTTGCTATTCGCCTGACGTCGATTCGGACGGAGCTGTAAAACTTCAGGGCCTTTCCGCCGGGCGTGGTTTCCGGGTTGCCGAACATAACGCCGATCTTCATGCGGATCTGATTGATAAAGATAAGGGCGGTCTTGCTCTTATCGATGATGGCGGCAAGCTTTCTCATGGCCTGACTCATCAATCTGGCCTGCAGCCCGACGTGGGTGGCGCCCATTTCGCCCTGAATCTCGGCCGCCGGCGTCAGCGCTGCCACCGAGTCGATGACTATCACATCGAGGCTGTTGGACCTGATGAGCATCTCGGTAATATCCAGGGCCTGTTCGCCCGTGTCGGGCTGACTGACCAGCAGGCTGCTGACGTCAACGCCGAGCCTTTTGGCCCAGGTGGTATCGAGGGCGTGCTCGGCGTCGATAAAGGCCGCCACGCCGCCCGCACGCTGGGCGTTTCCGATGACGTGCAGCGCGAGGGTGGTTTTTCCGGATGACTCCGGCCCGAACAGTTCGGTGACCCTGCCGCGCGGAATACCGACGCCGCCCAGCGCCATATCCAGCGACAGGGCGCCGGTCGGTATCCCCTCTATTCTTGCGTAGAGGTGCTCGTCCATCTGCATGATGGCGCCCTGGCCGTACTGCTTTTCGATTTGTGCGATGACGCGCTGCAGGGCGTTTTCCTTTCCTGTCGGTTCCACCGTCTTCTGCGCTTTCTTTGTCTTAGCCATTGTTGTTCCTCCGCATTTTATTTCAGTTCGTAAGTTCCCAAAGGAGTATATACAGGCCCGCTGGGCCTCAATTCGCTCTGGTAGACGACGACCGAATCGGCGGGCATTGTCCCGAGTTTGAAATCCCTGTAAGCGTCGCTGAGCTGGGCCAGTTTGAAGCCTGCCTTTACGTTCCTGACCCGGCACAGCGTCAGGTGGCCGGTGAATTCTCTGTTTTCCTCGGGCCAGCCGGCCAAAGCCAACTGCTGCTCGATATCCTGTTGCAGCTTTTGCAGCCGCCCGTTACTGTCGGCGCAGCCGACCCATACGACTCTGGCGCTTCTTCCGCCGAAGTGACCGACGGTTTCGACGTCAAGGTCGAAACTTTCATGTCGGGCGGCGACGTCTTTGACTATATTGCAGACCTCCACGGTCTTTTCATCCTTAATCTCGCCGAGGAACTTGAGCGTCAGGTGTATGGAGTCCGGGTTTACCCATTTGACGTCGCCTCTTCTTATATCAAGTTTACCCTGAAGCTCCTGCTGGAGGTCGCCCAGGGCTTTTCTGATATTTTCGCCAATATCTATCGCTATGAATACACGCATTCTAATACCACGCACTAAAAACTCGTTAGCTTTCGCAAGGCTTCAAACCTGTCGTCGATATCGCTGTTGCTTATCGAAGTCAGGCCGGCCAGCGAAAAGTCGGCAATCGCAAAAGAGGCCACTACTGTACCGTAAGCGACGGCCGTTTTCAATGAGTCGAAATCGGTTTTCCCGCTTTTTGCCAGGCAGCCCATCAGCGCACCTGCGAAGCTGTCGCCGGCGCCGGTGGGGTCTTTCACATCTGCGGCGGGCCAGGCGGGCAGGAGGAATTTCCGCCCGTCGGCATTGTACGTCAACGAGCCCGACTGGCCTTTTTTGACAATTATTATGCCCGGGCCCATCCCTGTAATCTTCTGTGCGGCCTTTATTAGATCGGGTTCGGCGGCGAGCAGTCTGGCTTCTTCTTCGTTGATTACCAGGCAGTGAATTCTCCCAAGCAATTTTCTCAGGTCGGCCGAATGGTCCTGAATCCAGCAATTCATAGTATCTGCGGCGACGAAAACAGGCGAGTCAACCTGCTCAAGCAGCTTGAGTTGAAGGGCCGGTGCGGTGTTGGCAAGAAAGACGAACCTGCTGTCCCTGTATTTTTCGGGAATTGCGGGGGGGGCTTCGGCGAGAACATTGAGCTCCAGAAGGTCCGTGGTGCGGTCGTCCATATTTTGGCTGTACGTACCCTTCCAGCGAAAGGTTTTGCTCTGCTTTCTTACTTCCAGGCCGGCAAGATCGACCTGACAGCCAGCGAAAACCTCGGCCAAATCAAAGGGGCAGTCCGGCCCGATAACGCCGAGCAGCCTTACGGGGCCGAAGAAACTCGCCGCCATACTGAAATAAATCGACGAGCCGCCCAGACAATCCTCGCTCACCCCGAAGGGCGTCGTCACCGTATCAATGCCAATCGAACCGGTTACCAATAACGACATGGCTACGTTTCCTCAATCTCGGTTTGCTCGCCGAATTTTCCAAGCGTAATATCTATTCGTGCCAGAGTATTTTCTTTGCCTAACATCCGGACTGAGTCGAAGATGGGCAGGCTTATGGTGGTTCCGCAGATTGCGACGCGGAGGGGCTGGGCGATTTTTCCAAGGCCGAGCCCTTTTTCTTCGGCTAAAGAGCGCAGCATGGTTTCAATATTTTCTGCGGTGAATGGCTCCATGGCCGCCAGCTTGTCCCTGACTATCTGCAGGATTGGCAGACCGTTATCTTTGAGCAGGACCTTCTTGATCGCTTTCTCATCGTACTTTATCTGCTCATCGGTCAGGAACAGGAACCTGCTTTTCTGCTCGATCTGGGCGAGGGTGCGGGCCCCTTCTGAAAGATCAACGATTTTAGAAATAAGTTCGTCATCGGCCGAAGCCACGGGAGATTCGATGGCTTTGAGGTAATTCTTGAAGTGCTGCACGAGTTTTTCTCTGGGGGCCATTCTGATGTGCTCGGTGTTGAAGGCGAGCAGTTTGCCGCGGTCGAAGAGGCTGTTGGACTTTGTCAGGCGGGAAAGGTCGAAGCAGGCAATCAGGTCTTCGATGGGCATAATCTCACGGTCGCCTCCGGGATTGAAACCGAGAAGGGCGATGAAGTTGACCAGGGTCTCGGGGAGGTAGCCGCTGTTGAAGAAATCGACGACGTTTATTTCCGGCAGACTTATGCCGAGATGGTTTGCCATGGCATCGACGGCGGGCATATCAGGCATGGTCTTGCCCGCGACAAAACTCTCAACTTCTTCCACTGTCAGGCTGCCAACTTCCGCGAGCTTTTCGAGGTCGATGTTCAGCTCTGCCTTGATCGCGTTTCGCAGTGCCTTGGGTCGTTCGCGTTTTGAAAGCTTACCGCCGCCCTCGCTGACAGTGACGGACATGTGCGCATAGACAGGCGTCCGGAAGCCGAGGGCCTTTTGGAGGGCCTGCTGGCCGGGCGTGTTCATCAGGTGCTCCTGGCCGCGGATGACGTGCGTTACGCCCATAAGCTCATCGTCGATGACGCACGCGAAATTGTAGGTTGGGTAACCGTCGCTCTTTCGGATGATGAAGTCGCCGAACTCACCGGCCGAAAAGCTGACTTGGCCGCGGACTACATCATTGACAACAATCGTCTCGTCCTGCGGCATGGCAAAACGCACGGTTACGGGAAGGCCTGCCGCTTGCGCTTTTTGCACCTCCTGCTCGGTGGGGAATACGTCCGGGCGGTTATAGGCGAAGCCCTTTTTTTCGCTCTCGGCCCGCTCGCGCATTTCCTGCAGCTCGTCGGCCGTATCGAAGCAGTAGTATGCCTTTTTCTCGTCGATGAGCTTGCCGATGTATTTATCGTAGATATCCTTTCGCTCGGACTGCAAATAGGGGCCGTTGGGTCCGCCGACTTCGGGACCCTCGTCCCAGTTGATGCCGAGCCAGCGCAGGTCGGTTATAACCTGCTGTGTGGCGGTGGGGGTGTTGCGTTTGAGGTCGGTATCCTCGATGCGCAGAATGAATCTGCCGCCCGTCCGCCGGGCCAAAAGCCAGCTAAACAGGGCCGTTCGGGCGCCGCCGACATGCAGATAACCGGTCGGCGACGGTGCAAAACGCGTTACGACTTTTTCAGACATAGGTTACGGTTCCCGGCCAGTCATGAAAAACATGTAAAACATAACGATAAGCTACAAAAGTGTTACTGTCAAGAGCTGGATGTGACACGGCGAATTTGCACATCAGGGTCAAGCTCGAGAAGTTGACGTCGTTGGCTTTTACACATATTTTACTTGAAAGCTGCGTGTGGCGGGCCCAATAACTATAATGGCAACATGCTGCGAGGTGCTCCTGCAAAATGGTGGCTGACAATGGTATTTGAGAAAGGGCAAGAAAATGAAAAATAGATCTGTTTTTGTTTTCGTAATGATGGCGGTGCTGGGAATTATCCGGGGTCCTGAAGCAGTCTGGGGCGAGATTCATCTTTATGTGGACGCGAGACGGGGCGGCGACGAGGGCGTGGGCAGTCCCGCGTCGCCCCTGAAGAGCCTTTATGCTGCGACCAGGCAACTGCCCAAGCAGATTAACGAGGACGTAACGATACATATTGGCCCGGGAAACTATGAAACAACGGGCGGAAAGGGACTGGATGGTAAACGCCTGGAACTGAACGGGCACATGGCTGAGGGGGTGAGTGTGCGAATCGTCGGAAACGACGCTGCCTTCGAGAAACCGGCTCCCATCGGAAGCGTGGTTCTGAACTGGGAGAACCGATCCTCTCGCTTTATGATTGTCGCGGGCGAAGGACAATGGGCTCTGGAAAACATACAGCTCGGAACAAGGAAAGATGGTCAGCGTGGGGGGATAGGCGTTACGGGCCCTGCCGTGCTTGAGCTGCGTGACGTGCGTATCCATACCGTTGGGCAGAAAGGTCCCGGATTGGGAGCGCACCACGGCGGCCGGATATACCTCTACGGCGATATCGAACTCAATCAAGACTTACACAATTCCGGCGGCGACGACGGGTCTTTCTGCCGCATTGAGGCTGAATACGGCGGCGTGGTCAAGTTTATGCAGGGTAAAGGGGCGACGCTTACTCTTGGAAACGGCAACATCAGCGCCAGTTACTACGGGGTCATCGAACTTGGTTGTGAGCAGGCCTCAATTACGTCCTGGAATTATCAATCCAATCCGATCGCGGTCAACAACTCGGGTCGGGTGGATTTGCACAATACGACCACGACACTTTGTGCGCGAAATCCTCGGAACACGCCGATCGGCCTGGAGCACGACGCGCATCTGCTCGCCGAAGGCGCCCGGATTATTATCGATGGCCAGGGGAACTCCAACGGTATAGTGCTCCAGAAAGCGAGCAGTTTTTTCTGCAACGATGTGGAAATCCGCGGGAAGGTCCGCCAACCACTGGTGGCGATGAGCGGCTCGGTGCTGCTGGCGGGCATTGACGGCGACCTCGGCGAGACGTTTGCCACCACGTGCGCCAGCATTATCGTAGAAAAATGCACCGGCCATCTGATTGGTCCGTTTAAGCAGAGTAAATCTGGGCGCATTGTACCGCCGGAAGGCAAAACCATTGGAGCGGTGAGCGAACCCAATGACAAGACCGTTGGAGGCTTTGGCGCAGCGGTCTCCGGCGAATTGGCTGACGCGGCGTCGCTTCCTGAACTGCATCGGGCCGCCTACGGCGGTCACGCTGCCACAGTTAGGCAACTGATCACGCAAGGGGCCGACGTGCGCGCCAAAGGCCCCAAAGGCCGGACGGCACTGCACATAGCTGCAATGGCAGGTCACCGGATGGTTTGTGAGATTCTGCTGGGCGAAGGAGCCGAAATTCAGGCCTGCGACAACCAGGGGCATACACCAGCCCAACTTGCGGAAATGCAGGGCCATAACGGGCTGGCTGATTTCCTGCGCAAGTGGCAATCCGAGACAAAGTGAACGTAGTATCTTGATGCGAGAACGCCGAAATCTGTTAAACTATCCGGCTGATGATGAGACGCAATAAGCCGAAAAAGCTGAGTCGTGATGAGCTGGCCGAGGTGGTGAAAAACGCGCCGCTGGTGTCGATTGATTTGGTGGTGAAAAACATCCGGGGCGAGATTCTGGTGGGGCTGCGGAAGAATGAGCCAGCGAAGGGCTTCTGGTTCGTGCCGGGCGGCAGAATCCTGAAGGCCGAGCGGATTGCGGAGGCCTTTGGGCGCATCACTTATGACGAGCTGGGCATAACGCCCGCTTTCGAGGACGCCCGCTTTTTGGGGGTATTCGAGCACTTATACCCGAACAATTTCACAGAATCGGAGGATTTCGGCACACACTACGTTGTATTGGCTTATGAGATCAGGACAGGTGAAGCCTCGCTCAATTTGCCGGACGACCAGCACAGTGAATACAAGTGGCTGAGCAAGGAATCTCCGGAGAACGAGCCGAACGTTCACCCATATACGAAGGCTTATTTTGGCTGGCAAAGGTAGCGGTACCTTGCTAAAATATGCGGGCGATGACCCTGGAGGCGTTTATGAACAAGCAAGGTGTGCTGACAAAACTTAGCGAGCACGCGGACGAGATCCGAAAACGTTTTTCGGTCAAGGCAATCTCGATATTCGGCTCCATCGTCCGCGACGAAGCAGGCGACGACAGCGATGTCGATGTGCTGGTGACGTTTGAGCACAAGGCAACTTTTGACGGCTTTATGGATTTGAAGTTCTATCTGGAAGAGCTGTTAGGCAGACGGGTCGACCTTGTAACCGAGAACGCGCTTCGCCCGCGGATGCGTCGGGCGATTCAAGAGGAGCTTATTCGTGTCGCGTGACGAGATAATGCACCTGCAGGACATTGCCGAAAGCTGCCGGAAGATTCTGCGATTCACCGAAGGGCTTGCTCGAAGCGACCTGATGGGCGATGAAAAGACCTACGACGCTGTTGTTCGCAACCTGGAAATTATAGGCGAGGCAGCGAAGCACGTTTCTGAGCCTGTCAGAAAACAGTTGTCAGAGATCGACTGGCGAAAGGCTGCCGGATTGCGAGATATGTTGGCCCACGCGTATTTCGGCATCGACGATGAGATTCTGTGGGACGTAGTTCAAGATAAAGTGCCCCAATTAGGCAAAGTTATTAATGCATTCCTGAAAGAGAACCACAGCTGAAAGACACAGCCAACCAGGTTAACAACCATGGAAAATACCTCCGATAAGAACAGGAACGACTCTAATGCCCGGCTGGATTTTGTCCGGTCGATTGTGGTGGAGGATTTGAAGACGGGCAAGTGGGACGGTCGGGTGCATACGCGGTTTCCGCCGGAGCCGAACGGCTATCTGCACATCGGGCACGCCAAGAGCATCTGTCTGAACTTCGGCATTGCTGCGGAGTTCGGCGGGCTGTGCAATCTGCGCCTCGATGACACCAACCCGGAAAAGGAGGAGGCCGAATACGTCAAGTCGATCATCGAGGACGTCCGCTGGCTGGGATGGGACTGGGAGGAGCGATTGTATTTTGGCTCGGACTACTTCGAGCGGATGTATGAATACGCCGTGCAGCTTATAAAGGCGGGCAAGGCGTACGTGTGCGATCTGAGGGCCGACGAGGTGGCCGAGCATCGCGGCACACTGACGGCGCCGGGAAAGGATAGTCCATATCGCAACCGCAGCGTCGATGAGAACCTTGACTTGTTCGAGCGGATGCGCAAAGGCGAATTCCCTGACGGCTCGCGGACGCTGCGGGCGAAAATCGATATGGCGCATCCGAACCTGAATATGCGCGACCCGGTTATGTATCGAATCGTGCACGCGAGCCATCATCGCACCGATGACAAGTGGTGCATATATCCGATGTACGACTGGGCTCACGGGCTGGAGGATTCGATCGAGGGGATAACACATTCGATCTGCACGCTCGAATTTGAAAATCATCGGCCGCTGTATGACTGGTTCCTCGACGAGCTGGACATTTATCATCCGCAGCAGATTGAGTTTGCGCGGCTCAATCTTTCGTATACAGTGATGAGCAAGCGCAAGCTGCTTCGGCTGGTGCAGGAGGGTCTGGTGAGCGGATGGGACGACCCGCGGATGCCGACGATTTCAGGAATGCGCCGCCGCGGATATTCCCCCGAATCGATCCGGAACTTCTGTAAGGTCATCGGCGTCAACAAGTTCAACAGCACGGTCGATATCGCGCTTCTGGAGCACTGTGTGCGTGAGGATTTGAACAGGACGTCGCCGCGGGTGATGGCCGTTCTGCGGCCGCTCAAGGTCATCATCGATAACTACCCCGAGGGCAAGGTCGAGCAGATGGAGGCGGTCAATAATCCTGAAGATGCGAGCGCGGGGACGCGGCAGGTCCCATTTTCGCGTGAGCTTTACATCGAGCGGGAGGATTTCATGGAGGCGCCGCCGAAGAAATTTTATAGGCTGGCTCCGGGCCGGGAGGTCCGCCTGAGATACGCCTACTTTGTCACCTGCACCGACGTGGTTAAAGACGGCAACGGGAATATTATCGAGCTTCACTGCAGTTACGACCCGGCGACTCGCGGCGGCGATGCTCCCGACGGGCGCAAGGTCAAGTCCACGCTGCACTGGGTATCGGCCGGTCATGCCCTGTCGGCTGAAGTTCGGCTGTACGACCATCTGTTTACGAAGGAGAATCCCGACAACGCATCCGAAGGCGAGGATTTCAGATCTAATCTGAATCCCGATTCGCTGGAGGTTCTGAGCGATTGCAGAGTCGAGCCGTCGCTGGCCGGCGCCAAGTCCCCTGCGCGCTACCAGTTCGAGCGATTAGGCTATTTCTGCGTCGATCCCGATACGGCCGGCGACAGACTTGTATTCAACCGCACCGCATCTCTGCGCGACACCTGGGCCAAGATTCAAAAGGCACAGCAGAAATAGCACTGAGACATCACTTGAAGAAGATCATTTTTATGGAGATCAGGAGCAGTGCCACGCCGAAAATCTTCGTAAGAAGCGCTTCGGAAATCCCCGTGGCGAGTTTTGCGCCCAGCAGGCCGCCGAAGAAGAAACCCACGCATATAAGTGCGGCGATTCTGAAATCCACGAAGCCGCTTTTGTAGTAGGTCCATGCAGCGAGCAGGCCGATGGGCGGGACCATCAACGCCAGTGTTGTGCCCTGTGCGTGATGCTGGGACATTCCGGCCAGGAGCACGAGTACCGGAACGATTACTATGCCTCCGCCGATGCCGATAAGACCGCTGAGGATTCCGACCGCCAGACCCAGCAGCAAAAAGAGCAGTGTATTTGCCATGTTCGAACCATCCTTTCTCTCATGCCTGCCTTCAGCCGAAGAGTTCCCTGAATTTCTCTTCTATATCGGCGCTTTCGCAGAGGGTCTGTCCGATTAGCACGGCCCTTACGCCTATATCTTTCAGCTTTTCGACGTGGGCGCGTGTTTTGATGCCGCTCTCGGCGACCAGCTCTCTTTTGCTTTCGAGAAGCCCGGCTAATCGGCTGGTGGTGTTCAAATCCACCTGCATTGTGGTAAGGTTTCGGTTGTTGATTCCGAGGACGCTGTAGCCTTTTTGTGGAAAGCCGATGAGGCTGCGGACGGCCAGCAGCGTGTCCGCCTCGTGGACCTCCAGAAGTACGGTCAGGTTCAGCTCACCGGCGGCAATCATCAAATCCATAAGGTCGCCCGCCTTTAGGGCCTCGGCAATGAGCAGTATCGCATCTGCCCCGGCGGCGCGGGATTCGTACACCTGCCAGGCGTCGATGATGAAGTCTTTTCGCAGGATCGGCAGGTCCACCGCCTCTTTGATCTGCTTTATGTATTCGAGGCGGCCCTGAAAATACTTCTCGTCGGTAAGAACGCTTATCGCATCGGCGCCGCATCTTTCATAAATCTGCGCGATGGCCACGGGGTCGAAATCTTCGCGAATAAGCCCGGCCGAGGGCGAGGCCTTTTTGACCTCGGCGATGACGTTCAGGCCGCGGGCGTTGGGCCTGGTGACGGCGGTGTAGAAGTTGCGGCATCTTGGCAGGTCGCGGACTTCATCCTTCAACTGCTCGAGGCTTGTCTGTGACCGACGACTTTCCACCTCCCGCCTCTTGTGGGCAATGATTTCGTCCAGTATGTTCGCCAAAATAATCAGCCTGCAACTTTCACGTAGCCCATGCGGACCTCGCTGAGCATGTTCTTCAGTACCGTTTCTTCGGCCTCGGTAAGGTTGCCTTTGGTTTTCTCTTCGAGCGTTTCAAGCATGTCGATATTGTATTTTGCCAGCTCAAGGTCCGGCTCTCTTTTCTCCTGGCCCTCGACGTGCAACAGGCCCAAAGAGAACAAAGCCTGGGTGACAAGCATGCTGACAAGCCCCGCGAAATCGCCCTTCGGCATGGCCCCGCGCGCCCGCTGCCGCCGCTCTTGCTTCTTTTTCTCGACCCGCTCCTGGGTGGCCAACAGCTCCTTCTCCTTTTGGGCCTGCTGCTTCCAGTCCTCGTCAATTATAATCTCTTTCTCTTCCTTCGTTTCTTTTTCCTCTTCAGCCATAACCAACTCCTCAAGCCTGCCGGGCCCTCAAGAATCCGGCCCGGTCACCGTCTGCGATACTTCTTCAAATCTCTATCGATATCTCGCTTCTGTGTACGTTCGTCGATTTTCCTTCGCTTGTCATATTTTCTTTTTCCGCAGGCCAGCGCCAATTCTATCTTTGCCAGGCCCCGCTTGTTGAAGTAGATTTTCAGCGGCACAAGGGTAAAACCCCGCTGCTCCAGCTTTATCCTAATCTTGCGTATTTCGGCCTTGTGCAGCAAGAGCTTTCTTTTTCGGTCGGGGTCGTGGTTGGCGCGGCCGGCCTGCTCATACGGCGCAATCTTGCTGCCCACGAGCCAGCACTGGTGGTTATCGACCCGTGCGTAGGAGCCGTCGAGGTCGGCCTGGCCGGCGCGCAGGGACTTCACTTCAGTCCCCAAAAGGGCGAGTCCGGCCTCGAACCGCTCGACAAGCTCGTAGTCGCGGTAGGCCTTTTTGTTGACCGCCCTCGGGGCCTGCTCCTTCTTATCCGTTTTCTTGCCTTCTTTTGCCGCCATCGGCGCAATAATATCCAAGGGGGCGCCTTTTTGCAATAGCAGAGGCGCCGGCGATGGGCAGCGGTCAGACGCGACCGGGCGGTCTTACGTTTTTGCCGGTAACGCCGGTCACCGTATCGCCGATATCCTGCCGGCATTTTTCGGCCAGGGCGGTAAGCCGGCGCACTATTTCAGGATGCTGCTGCGATAAATCGTTCTGTTCGCCTATATCGCGGGCGAGGTTGTACAGGCCGGGGGAGATTTGCTCGTTGCCCCTTTTGCGCCCCAGCACCAGTTTCCAGTCGCCGGCGCGCACGGCGCCGAGCTGACCCTCGAAGTAATAGAAGAGTTCCTCATAGGGGGTTTTGGCCTTCGGTTTCGTCATCAGCGGCCAAATGTCCTTGCCGTCAATAATTCTGTCAGCGGGTGGTTTTGCGCCGGCCAGCTTTACGAGAGTGGGCAGGAAGTCCATGGTCGTCGCAATTTCGGAGCAGACCATCCCGGCCGGGATTTTACCGGGCCAGCGCATGACGCAGGGTTCGCGCATGCCGCCCTCGTATGTTGCGAACTTTCCGTCCCGCAGCGGTTTGGCCGAGCCGCCGTGGTCGCCCTTGGAAAGCCACGGCCCGTTGTCGGAAGTGAAAATGACGAGGGTTTTTTCATCGATGCCAAGCTGTTTGACGGTCCTCAAGATTTCCCCGACCGACCAGTCAAGTTCTTCTATCACATCGCCGTAGAGTCCACGGCTGGTTTTGCCCTTAAAGGCATCCGAGACGAACAGCGGCACGTGAGGCATGGTATGGGGCAGGTACACGAAGAACGGGCGGTCCTTGTGGGTGGTGATGAACTCGACGGCCTTTTCCGTGTATCGGCGGGTCAGCTGGCTCTGGTCGGGTTTGGTCTCGATTGTCTGTTCATTCTCGACGAGCACAACAGGTTTCATATCGTTCGAGTAGGGAATCCCGAAGTAGTAGTCGAATCCCTGGCGGGCGGGGAGAAACTTCGGCAGGTGACCGAGGTGCCATTTGCCGATGCAGCATGTGGCGTAGCCGCGGGTCTTCAGAATATCGGCGATGGTGATTTCATCGGGATTGAGGCCGATGTTGTCCTTCGGAAACAAGACTCGCGGTATGCTAACCCGCTGCGGGTAACAGCCGGTCAATAGCGCAGCACGCGAGGGCGAGCAGACTGGGGCGGCCGCGTAGAAGCTTGTGAACTTGGCGCCCTCGGCGGCCATGCGGTCGATATGGGGCGTCGCGAAGCCTTCTGCGCCGAAGCAGCCGACATCTGCGTAGCCCTGATCGTCCGTGAAGATGACAATGAAATTAGGCTTTTCTATCGAGGCAGTCTTGTTACTCCGCTCGGCGTCGCTCCAACAGCCGGGCAGCGCCAACGCACCCGCGCCAAGCCCAACCACCTTTAGAAAATCTCGTCTGTTATGTCCGGATGTCATAAGGAACCTCCCGAATGATGTTACTCAAAAACCATACCGTAAACTTTGCTTTTCTCATCGTTTGATTTGAGCGACTGTAGTGACAAGTGCAGCAGAGTCGGTCATCGCTCTATTCCAATTCCTTTCGGATAAGACTAACTAAATCCTGAAACTGAGGCTTTGCAAGCCCAGCGGATTCCCATTTCACTACTCCGTTCTTATCGATCACGAAGGTGCGAGGGATGAATTCGGTGGCAAACAAGCCGTATATCCTATTGTCCGGGTCGGCCGCCATGGGAAAGGTGAAACCTTTCGCATTCCTGAACTCAGTGACCTCGCCGACTTGTTGATCCCTGGCGATAGCTATCATGAAGAAATCATCCGTTCCGAACTTCTCGAAGACCTCGGACTGCAGATAAGGCATTTCTCTGACGCACGGGCCACACCAGGTGGCGAAGAAGTTGATAAATACCACTTTTCCCCGCAGCTCACGGAGTGAAACGGTCTGCCCGTTGAGGGTAGTGCAGGTAAAATCCGGGGCCTTGTCACCAACTGACATCAGCGTAGAGGCAGCATACCTCTCCTGCCGGGGGTCCGGAGGCAATTTGCCAAATATCCTCTGCATATCATCAGGGACATCTATGTTGAACTGTCGATAATACCTCTGCACAAACCAAAGTGTGGGCAGACGCCCCTCATCGCTTTTCGACAGCGCCTCAGCAGAGACGACGCACTGCTGGATGTTGGCCTCCAAATTCTTGAGCAGTTCTTCTTCGCGCTCGTCGCGAATCATATACGCACTGTTGGTGTTACTAAGAATTCCGCTGTAATATTGCCTTTTGAACATCCTGGAATAGCCCCATGCAACCCAGCCGCCGAGGAGAACGGCCCCCGACACGAAACCTGCCAGCAAGAGCCCAACAGCCTTCAGTCTTTGTTTTCGGCCGGGCATACTATGTTTCCTTTCGCAGCACCATTCTTACTCGGATTTCGCATTTTGCGCCTGGTCAGGCCGCGGCGGCGGATCGGGTACCGATAGCTATTCTGTCCCCGGTTATACCCATCATCAGCTCAAACATCAAGACGCCTCTTGCCTCTTATCGCAGGAACGGCGCCCCCTGCCCTTAAGGTCCCTGTCCCCGAGGTCCTTCCGCCCCTTTTCAATCAGTTTCATAAGTTTAGCCACGATATCGGGGTGCTGCGAAGCGACGTTCTTGGTCTCGCCGATATCGTCTTTGAGGTTGTAAAGGGTGATCTCCTTGACCTCTTCCTGGAGTCGGCCGTACCAGCCCAGCTCCTTCGGCCTTGCGGGTCTGGGCAGGACGAGTTTCCAGTGGCCGCTGCGCACGGCGTAAAGGATTGTGTGCTTGTAGAAGTAGTAGGCCTCGTGCGGGCTGGTGTCTGTCCGGCCGGTAAGAAGGGACATGAGGTCTCTGCCATCGATGATTCTATCCTGCGGCTCGGTCGTGCCGGCCAGGCGCGCCAGTGTGGGCATGAGGTCCATCGTAGTAGCGATTTCGTCGGTGACTCTTCCTGCGGGCAGTCGTCCGCGCCAGCGCATGACGCAGGGTACGCGCGGGCCGCCCTCCCAGGTGGTCATCTTGTAGCCGCGCAGGGGGTCGGCCGTGCCGGATTGCAGGCGGGAGCCGCGGTTGTCGGGCGTGCGCTCGCCGCCGTCAATCCACGGACCATTATCCGAGGTAAAGACGACGAGAGTGTTTTCATCTATACCCAACTCCTTGAGTGTCTGCAGGATTCTTCCCGTGTTCCAGTCGATCTCCTCGACGCAGTCGCCGTAGAGGCCGTAAGGGGATTTACCTTCGAAGTCCCTGCCGGGATATAAAGGGGTGTGGGGCATGTTGTGGGCAAGGTAGAGCAGGAAGGGTTTGTCCGTGTTGTGTTCGATGAACCTGATCGCCTCATCGGTGTAGCGGGTGGTAAGTCCCTGCTGTTCGACGGGGACTTCGATGAAGGAATCATCCCGCATGAGGACCGAGGGGTGCATATCGTTGCTGTAGGGAATGCCGAAATAGCTGTCGAATCCCTGCCGGAGCGGCATGAGCTCGGGGTGAAGCATCCTGAAACTGACCACCCCTTCGTCGCTGCGGTCTTTTCCGATCGCTTGGTTGCCGCTTCCCGAAAGGTGCCACTTGCCGATAGCCATGGTTGCGTAACCGACTCTTCGGAGCACCTCGGCAATCGTGATCTCGCTGCCGTCGAGGACCGTCTGGTAATCACCGCATTCTGACATGAAGTACTCTTCGGGGCCGGGCAGTTGTGCGACGCGCTGTGGGTAGCAGCCTGTCATGATTGCCGCCCGGCTCGGAGCACACAGCGGCGCCCCAGTGTAAAAACTTGTCAGCCTTACCCCCTCAGCCGCCATACGGTCGATGTGGGGCGTCTTTATGAGCTTCGAGCCGAAACAGCCCAGGTCGTTGTAGCCCTGGTCGTCTGTGAAAATGATAATGAAGTTGGGCTTCTTTGCAGGACCCTTGCCTGCGGTCCGCGCAGAACCACCACAGCCCGGCATTGCCAAACCAGCGGCTGCCATACCCAATGCCCTCAAGAATTGCCGACGGTCGTAGATTTGCCTGCCCATATCAGTCTTCTGCTCCCCAAATTTGTTGTGCTTAAGGCCTTTCGAGTTGTGCCGTTTCGCTTTCTTTGTAGCCGATGCGGATGGCCTTGGCCTCGAGAAGGACGCCGTGCGCGATGGTTATCGGCCGGGTGTAAATCAGCCATCGGGGCTGCTCTGCAACGCGATATCCGATGGAGGCGCCCTCGGTGGCACAACGGATTGCGACCCTCATGTTCCCGTCGGCATTGGGGCTGGTATCGAAAGTCGGCGTTGCGGTTACAGGCTGTTTTCGCCCCGGCCACATTCGCTCAATCAGCTCATCCTCGTCAAGGCCGCCGAGGTCATGCGCTTCTTTAATCCACTTCTCCAGAGCTATCCGCATTCTCCTTAGTACTTTCTGGTGGTCAGGAGAATCGGCCATGTTGTTCACTTCGTACGGGTCGGCGGTGAGGTCGTAGAGTTCCTCTGGAGGCTTGGGATGCTCGAAGAAAATCTTCTGCGGCCCGGTCAATTTGCCCTCGGCGTTGAGGCGGCGCCATTCCTGCATAATCGGCATCTTTTCCATATAGTCGATCCGCTGGGCGTAGGGCGCCTCTGGATTGAAGTTGCGGATGTATCGGTAGCGCTTGTCGCGAGCGGTGCGGATGTAGTCGTTGCTGCTGGCGTCCATGCGGTTGCGCCCGCCGAAGACATACTCTCTCGGCTTGCTTTTCTTTTGGCCGAGCAAGGCCCTGCCCTGCATATACTCGGGCACGTCAATGCCGGCAAGGCTCAGCAGTGTCGGCGCCAAGTCGATCAGATTGACCAGATCATCGCATACGCTGCCGGCTTCAATCCGGCCGGGCCAGCGGATGATCAGTGGAACGTGCAGGCCCGAATCGTAGGGCCATCTCTTGCATCGCGGCAGGCCTCGCCCGTGGTCGCTCCAGAAAAACACTACCGTATCCCGCGCCAGGCCGTCCTGCTCCAACTGCTCCAGAAGATCGCCCGCCTGCTTATCCATCTCGGTAATGTTGTCATAGTAACGGGCGATGTTCTCGCGCACGATTGGCGTATCCGGGTAGTACGGCGGCACGGGCGCCTTTGTGGGGTCGTGCATCAGGACCTCGCTGTCGCGGGGCCAGCACCGCGACTCGTGCGTCGTTGTAAGATTGAACACACTGAAGAACGGCATATCCGCCGGGCGGTTTCGCCAGTGGGCTCCCTTGGCGGATTCGTCCCACGCGGTAAAAGGCGGCGTGAACTGATAATCCGTCTTCGAATTGTTAGTGCAGTAGTAACCAGCGGCGCGGAGGTACTCGGTAAAGCATTTTATCCCGGCCGGGGGCACCGCCTCATAGCTTTTGTTCTTTGTCCGCATGTGCATACTGCCCAATGTGCCAGGGTGCACGCCGGTTATTATTGAGGAGCGGGTCGGTGCGCAGACAGGGAAGGAAACGAACGCTCTGGTATATCTGCATCCTTCGACGGCGAGTCGGTCGAGGTTGGGGCTGGCCGCGTAGCCGTCGCCGTAGCAGGCGAGGTCCGGACTTATGTCCTCACAGCTAATCCAAAGGAAATTAAGCTGGCGCGCCGGCCTTTCTGAGGCGGCGCGGACGCTTTTGGCGAGGCCACCGAGAGCAAACCCGGCGGCGCTGATGCCGGCGGCGTGCAGGAGCCTGCGCCTGTTGATTTTGCCATTATCCAAAACAACTGCCTCGCAGCGGGATCTACCTGACGAACCGTATCTTCAACGGATAAACATAATGTTCGCCGTTGTTTGCTTTAATAGCCGCGATAATGAGGAAAACAACATCAAAAACTACCACGGCAGGCAATAAAAAAAATCCTATACAAGCGAAACAAAGCAGGCCCGCAACAACCTCATATATTAATATGGAAATCTGGAAGTTCAGCGCCTCTTTGCCCTGCTCATCCACGAAGGGGTGCTCCTCTTTTTTCACCTGCCACAAAATCAATGGGGCAATCACCGCACCAATAACAGGTACGACAGGCAGGAGCCCGGCGAGTCCCGACAGATGGCAGAACATCGCCCACATTCTGGCATCCCTCCTTATTTCGGCCTCTCCTTCTGCCGTCTTTTCTTCCGGCTCGCCGGACTGCGGGGCCGCCTCACCAGAACCGCCGACGCTACCTGTACCTACCAAGTTTTCCCTGCTTTCTTCCATACATAACCTCCCTACTACAAATATAAACCCACACCATCTCTGCACAATACAACAAACATCGCCATAAACCGTTCTTTGGTCATCAATCTTATCTCCTCAAACAACTGCTTAGGCAGCAGTATAGGCTCTCCTCAAAAGAAACGCAACCACAGAATGAAGCTTGATGCGTAAATCTATAATTGTAGTGTTAATATAAAGGGGGAGGAGGTGATGCGGCTATGATATATACTTAGATTAGAATAGAAGTATTAGTAGTCTTATGTAGTGTTTGTTTGTTAGGTTTTTGGGGTAGTGCAAGGCGTAATCGCTTGCGTGGTCGTGCCTTGTGCCGTGTAATGTTCGGCGGGTGTGTGTGGATAAGGTGTTGGCGTTATTATTGGTAAGCGCGGCTCGGGAGGTAGTGGAGGGTTGGCTTAAATGGCCTTGACACAAAGCGGCGAGCTGTTTAACATCTGTGCCAACGTGTTCTCCACAGTGTTGGAGGCATATTAGTGCCGGCCGGTTCCTTGGCCGGTGGGTGGTTTGCAGAAGGTTGTGGCACGCAGCGCGCAACGGCGGTGCTTGTGCCGGAGGTTAGCATGCAACCGGGACGATTGGTGGATGCATCGCTTGGCAAGCGTAGCGCGAGCGCGGCGTTTGAGCGGCTGCGCAGCGCGGGTCGCATTGCTGTTGGTATTGACGTAGGTTCCACGAGCAGTGATGTAGTCGTGGTGGACGACCACGGCGGCATCCTGTACTGCGACTACAGGCGCACAAGGGGCAGGCCTATCGAGACAGTGTGCGCTCAGCTTGCGGTTGTCCTTGAGCAGGTAAGCCGTGACAGGATATCTCTGGCGGCCGCCACCGGCACAGTGGGGCGTCTTATCGCCAACGTTCTAGGAATACCGTTTGTGAATGAGGTGGCCGCTCAAGGCGCAGCAATCCACCGGCTTTACCCACACTTAAGGCAGGCTACCATCATCGAGATGGGCGGCCAGGACAGCAAGCTCATATTCCTGGGCGCAGAGGATGGCCAAGTGAGGGTTAAGGACTTCGCTCTAAATACGGTCTGCGCCGCGGGGACCGGGTCTTTTCTGGACCAGCAGGCACAGCGGCTCGGTATAAACATAGAGCGGGAGTTTGCGGAACTGGCACTGCAGAGCGGCAGCATACCACGCATGGCGGGCCGGTGCTCCGTGTTCGCCAAGAGTGATATGATTCACCTCCAGCAACAGGCAACCCCCGTCTGTGACATTCTGGCGGGGTTGTGCCTCGCGCTGGCCCGCAACCTCAAGAGCAACCTCGGCACCGGTCGCGAGTTTGTAAAGCCGGTTGTTTTCACAGGCGGTGTTGCCGCCAACACTGGCGTGGTTCGTGCCCTGGGCCAGGTGTTTGAACTTTTACCGGAGGAACTGCTCGTGCCCGAGCAACACTTTTTCACGGGTGCTATCGGAGCGGTCCTTTTAGCCAGGAGCAGGCGCGACGGCAGGGCAGCCGGCAGCCGACTTGACATCACGAAACTCGACAAGTACCTTTCCCAGCGCGGGGCTGGCCTCAAAGCCGCGCCGCGCCGCGATAGACTGAGCATACCAACTCTCCCGCCGCCGAAGAGTCCCGTTCATGAGGACCTGCTTGCAGCGGCGGTTGAACCGTTGGATGTGTATATTGGCGTCGACGTCGGCTCGCTAAGCACCAACGTTGCTGTAATAGACGGGCGGAAGCGCATACTGGCCAAGGCGTACCTGATGACGGCAGGCAGGCCGCTCGAGGCCGTCCGCAAGGGCTTGGATGAGGTCGGCCGCAAGGTTGTTGGTAAGGTGAGAATCCGGGGGGCGGCCAGCACCGGTTCGGGGCGGTACCTTACGGGCGATTTTATCGGCGCCGATGTCGTGATAAATGAGATTACCGCCCAGGCGGCCGGCGCGACCATCGTTAACCCGTCAGTGGACACGATTTTTGAGATCGGCGGTCAGGACAGCAAGTACATATCACTGGCAAACGGCGTAGTGGTGGATTTCGAGATGAACCACGCTTGTGCCGCGGGAACAGGTTCATTCCTGGAAGAGCAAGCACAGCGGCTGGACATCAACATCGACAAGGAATTCGCGGCCTGTGCCTTCAAAAGCGAGGCCCCGATTAAGCTTGGAGAGCGCTGCACCGTCTTCATGGAGTCGGACCTGCTCAGCTACCAACAACAGGGCGCAAAGACCGAGGATCTGGTAGCAGGCCTGAGCTACTCAATAGTCGCTAACTATCTGAATCGGGTGGTCGGCAGGCGGAAGATCGGCAGCAACATCTGCTTTCAAGGCGGCACGGCGTTCAACCACGCGGTGTGGGCGGCATTCGAGGAGGTGACGGGAAAGCCGATAATGGTGCCCGACCATCACGAGGTGACTGGCGCCCTGGGTGCTGCGGCCATAGCAGCCGAGTATATGAACAACCGCGCCCAACAGCAGGGCGGAATCGTCGAGAGCAAGTTCAGAGGCTTTGAGAACCTGGTGTCTCTGGAGTACTCGGTGGAGTCTTTCACTTGTGAGCACTGCCCGAACCATTGCGAAATCAAGAGGGTGCAATTGCCTGATGCCGACCCGCTCTTCTACGGTTCACGCTGCGACAGGTACGACCTCAAGAAGAGCTCGACGGTACGTCCCGACTTGGGGGCGTTCGAATATCGCGATCGATGGCTGATTGAGTGCGCGGGGCTGCATGACAAAGAGGACCAGCACTCAGGTGCAAAAGGGACGGTCGGTATCCCGATGGCATTACTATATTGGCACCTCCTGCCGCTGTTTGCTCGTTTCTTCAAGGCGCTGGGATACGAGGTGGTACTGTCAGGGCGGACCGACAAGCGCACAATCCGCAGAGGGGTCGAGTGCGTCAGCGCCCAGCCGTGTTTCCCGGTCAAGGTTGCCTACGGGCACATCGCCGAACTGATCGACAAGGGGGTGGATTACATCTTTCTTCCGAGCATTGTCTCGATGACGGCGGCTTTCCCTCGAAACGAGCGCAGTCAACTATGCCCTTATGTGCAGTCTATTGGGTATCAGGCGAAAACGGCCTTTGGCGCCAAGCCGGGCGGCGCCAAGCCGGGCGGCGCCGAGATAGTGACGGCTCCCCTTCGCCTCGGCGAGGGGCCCAGGCTCGTTCGCAGGGGCTTCCTCGAACTCGGACAAAAGCTGGGCGCCTCTGGGCGGAAGATAAGCAAGGCACTGAAAGAAGGGTTTGCCGCGCAAGCGGAATTTGAGCGAGGGCTGAAGCAGAAGGGCAAAGAAATTCTGGACAATCTGGGGCCCGCAGAGAAGCTCTTCGTGCTCGTTTCCCGGCCGTACAACGGGTGCGATGAGGGTATGAACCTTCGGCTGCCGCGCAAGCTGGCGGAGCTGGAAGTGAAAGTAATGCCGATGGACATGCTCGACCTGGGTCAGGCCCGATTGGGTGACGAGTTCCTGCACAGTCAGGTTTATTGGTCCTACGGGCAGAAGATATTGCGTGCGGGGGAAATAATCAAGAGAGACCGGCGCCTTTTCGCGATATATCTGTCGAACTTCAGTTGCGGGCCGGACTCGTTCATCATGACGTTTTTCAAGGACATCATGGGCGAGAAGCCCTGTTTGCAGCTTGAGATAGACGAGCATTCGGCGGATGCGGGCGTGATTACGCGCCTGGAGGCGTTTCTCGAGAGTCTGAAGAATTTCCGTCCGTCTGTTCGTCCCGAGAGGCCGGCCGGAGAGGTTCCCGCCGACCTTGGCAAAGGGCGCACGCTATATATTCCCTATATGGGGGATTGTGCCTACGGTGTCGCGGCGGCGCTCAGGGCGCGGGGGCAGGCGGCACAGGTCATGCCCATAGCTGATGAAGCGGCGCTCTTGCAGGGCCGCGCGTACACCACGGGCAAGGAATGTCTGCCCTGCGCGATAACCGCCGGGGATATGCTCAGTGTGATAAGAGCCACGACCGTCGACCGCGGAAAGGTGGCCTTCTTTATGCCTGGGGCGGGGGGCCCGTGCAGGTTTGGAATGTATAATTGTCTGCACCGACTGGTACTACGGTATGCGGGCGCTGCGGACATACCGGTCATAGCCCCCAACCAGGACAGCGGCTTTTATGGCCAGATGGCCCGGGTCTTTGGGGCGTCGTCCGTGGGCGGTTTTCTGAAGGACGTATGGATTGCGATTGTGGGCCTGGATCTGCTGCATAAGGTCATCCTTCGTATTCGCCCGTTTGCGGCGGACGGGACTTATGCCCGGCAGGTGTACGAAAAGGTGCGGGGACAATGGCTTCAGGCGGTTGAGAGCCGCCTGCCTCTGGCGCAAATGCGCGAGCTGATGCGAGAGATAGCAGATTGTCTTGCAGCGGTGAAGCTGGACGGCGGACTGCAAAAGCCGAGAATCGGAATTGTCGGGGAGATTTATGTACGCAGCCACCCCTTCGCAAATATGAATTTGCTTGGACGGCTTGAGGAGTTGGGGGCGGCGTGTGATTTGGCGTCGCTGGCGGAGTGGATTTACTATACCAATCTGACTCGCAGCCGGATGAGCAGGCGCCGCGGCCAGTGGTGGAATTACCTGACGAATGCGCTGCAGAACCACTTCCAGCGCAAGATTGAGCACATGCTGGCCGAGCCGCTGGAGAAGAAATTCGGGCCGCTTGCGGAAGAACCTATAGAGCATGTGCTCGAGCTGTCGCGCCCGTATCTGCATGATTCGTTCGAGGGCGAGGCGATACTGAGTATCGGCAAAGCCGTCGAGTACCACCACCGCGGCTTCGGCGGCGTCGTTAATGTCATGCCCTTTACCTGTATGCCCTCGACCATCGTGAGCACCCAAACGCAGCGCATTAGCGGCGATTGTGGCGGAATGCCCATCCTGAATCTGAGCTTCGACGGCCAGGAGGACCCGACGCTGACTACGCGCTTGGAGGCCTTCGTCGAGCAGGTCGCCGCCAGACAGACAGGCGTCGCGGGCGTAGCGGAGGTGCTCAGCACCCGCGCGTGAGCGGCCGTGTGAGGGACGTTGCGCCCTGGAGGAAGAGCGTCCTTGCCTTTTTTGCACGGCGGTTGACCGCTTTTAGCGGCAAATATGAGAATTCCCTTGCATTTGCTCCGGCGAAGCTGAGAATGACTGGCACGGTTTCCGTAATGATTTAGTGTGCTAAAGATGAGGAACAGGCCGCGTTTGGGGAAAATTGAGATGGATGTTGAAAAGATTTTCGAACGGGCGAAGAAGGAGCAGATAAAGTTCATCACCCTGCAGTTCACCGACCTACTGGGCGTCATAAAGGAGATAATCATACCGATTGAGCAGCTGGACAGCGCGCTGCGCGACGGCGTGTGGTTCGACGGCTCTTCTATCGAGGGCTTTGCCCGCATACAGGAGAGCGACCTGTTCCTGAAACCCGATACCTCGACATACGCCGTGGTTCCGTGGCTGACCGAGGAAGGCAAAACCGCGCGGCTCATCTGCGATATCCACCGTGCCGACGGCAGGCCCTTCGAAGGCGACCCGAGATTTGTTCTCAAGCAGGCGGTGGCCGAGGCGGCGAGCGAGGGCTTTGAATTCAACGTCGGGCCCGAGCCTGAATTCTATCTGTTCCGCGCCGATGGGGAGAACAGGACCTCGCCGATCGATTACGGCAGCTATTTCGACCTCTCGTCGCACGAGGGCTACAAGGTGATAAAGAAAATTGTGGGGGCCCTCGAGAGTTTTGGCATAAACGTCGAGGCGTCGCACCACGAGGTGGGCCTGGGCCAATATGAGATAGACTTCCGGTATGGTCCTTGCATTGATATCGCCGACAAGGTTCTCACGTTGAAGTACTGCGCAAAGAAGATTGCCCAGATGCACAACCTGCGTGCGACGTTTATGCCCAAGCCGATTATGGACGCGCCGGGCTCCGGCATGCACGTGCACGAAAGTCTGTTCGACATCAAGGCCAAGGCAAACGCCTTTTACGACAAGGACCACAAGTACAATCTGTCGAAGCTTGCGCGCAATTTCATCGCCGGCCAAATCGGTCATATCAATGCGATGTGTGCCGTGCTCTGTCCCACGGTGAATTCTTACAAGCGTCTGGTTTCGGGGTTCGAAGCGCCGGTTTATGTCACCTGGGCGGCGATGAATCGCTCGGCCCTTCTTCGAGTGCCCAAGTGGTTCAAGGCGAAGGCCGAAGCGGCGCGAATCGAGCTGCGATGTCCTGACCCTGCGTGCAATCCCTATCTGGCCTTCGCGGTCATGCTCAAGGCAGGCCTGGACGGCGTCAAAAACAATCTCGAGCCGCCTGAGCCTGTCGAGGAGAATATTTACCAGCTCGACGGCGAGAGCCTTGTGCAGAGAAATATTGACGTGCTGCCGACGTCGCTGCTGGAGGCCCTCGAGCAGCTCAAGAAGGATAATCTCCTGCAGGAAGCTCTCGGACGGCATCTGTTTGAGCGATACGTGGATGTCAAAACAAAGGAGTGGGACCAGTTCAAGAAACAGGTGACACGGTGGGAGATTGACACCTACTTGGACACATTTTAGCGAACTGGGCGGTATGCCGGGGATTACAGATGTGCAGGTGTTTTTCCGCCGTTGAAGCTGCCGTCGGCTCGTTGGCCGATGCGAAATGAATGACGTTTGTCTCGAGGTCCGGAGGAATGATGGTGACCAATCGCGCGAGTGGGGAAAGCGGCAGTTGCAATCGGAGAGAGTTTCTGGCGTTAAGCGCAGCAGGCGGCATGAGCGCGGCTCTGGCCGGTTGTGGTTTGAGGTCCGGTACGCCTGCGCCCGGCTCGACGTCGAAACGGACAAAGGAGAGTGCAAACGTCTCAGCTGGCGCCGCGGCTGCCACCAGGGCGGTGCTCATAAGAAGAAAGGCGACAGTTTCACTGGTCAGTTTTCCGACGCTGCCGCGTGAGGAGCCGGACCGCTTGAACAAGACGCTGGCGAATATGGGCCTGCATATTGGCGAGGCGGCGACCTTGGGCAGCGACCTGGTTGCTTTTCCCGAAATCGCCAACACGCACGGCGCAGCCGAGCCGTGGCAGTTTGAAACGCTCGACGGGCCGACTATCACCGCGCTATCGAAAGAGGCCCGCAGGCACGCCATCTACGTGGTTTGCCCGATGGGGACGTTTGATAACGGCAAAAAGCGAAACAGCTCCGTCCTGCTCGGCCGGGACGGTGGCATCGTGGGTGTCTATCATAAGAATTTCCCCACGCATGGGGAGCTTGATAGGGGTATTATCCCGGGCACCGAGACGCCGGTTTTCGAGACCGACTTTGGCCGGGTCGGCCTCACTATCTGCTTCGACCTGAATTACTGGGAGGTGGGCTCCGGCCTTTGCGCGAATAAGGCCGAGCTTGTCCTGTGGTCGTCGATGTGGCAGGGGTCGCGGATGCTCAGCAAGTGGGCGATGGAGTTCGGCTTCTATATGGGGGCCATCTGGCGCGGCGGCTGCACGTTCGTGGATGTTGCCGGGCGAGAGATTTTGAGCATCAATCGGAACATCAGCGATAGAGGCGGCAGCGCGCCGCTCGTTACCGCGACGCTGGATATGGACCGTCGGCTCCTGCATCATGACGGTAACGTCGGCCGCTTAAAACCCCTCTATGAAAAATACGGCACGACCGCCGCTTATGCCGAATGGCTGCCTCACGAATGTCTGCTCATCTTCGGCTCGCAGATGAAGGATATTTCCAGCGATGAGCTGATAGAGGAGTTCGGCCTGGAAACCATGCGGGATTACCTCGCGCGGGTGCGGCGCGACCGCCAACTGGCATTGAAAGGGCTTTACAAACCCAAAAAGAATAAGTGACAGATATGCGCCGATGGGCGCAGCTTTTTGAAACGTAGTTGGGAGGTGCAGCAATGAGATGGTTTGGCGGTGGAACTGATTGTGCGCGATTAGCGAAGTTGATTGTGCTTTCTTTGGTGGTCCTTGCGGCGTGTATGAGCGGCCTCGCCCAGGCTGCGGATTCGGCCTCCGTGAAGGCCTTGTTTGCGAATCCCCCGCGTCAGTACAGCACCGCGCCATTATGGGTTTGGAACGATATGCTGACAGAGGAGCAGATTGTCTCGACGCTGCGGGACTTGGCCGGGCAGAACGTAAGGCAGGTTTTTGTTCATCCGCGGCCGGGCCTGATGACGCCGTATCTTTCGCAGGACTGGTTCCGGCTCTGGAAGGTCGCCCTCAAAGAGGCCGAGCGCCTCGACATGAATGTATGGATATACGATGAAAATTCGTACCCATCCGGTTTTGCAGGCGGCCTGGTGCCGGAGGCCATGCCCGAGTCGCGCAGCAAGGGTCTTCAGATAGAAGAAGCGAACCGTACACCCGAGTGGAACGACGACATAATCGGCGTCTACCGCCTGACCGATAACCGTTACCAGAATGTCACGCAGGCTGTGCGAGCCGGTCAAAGCCTGCCGCAAGACGACTATCTCGTTGCCTCAATCAAACTGGCGCCAACCTCACCCTGGTATGGCGGCAAGTTTTACACCAATCTGATCAAGCCGGGAGTCACCGAGAAGTTTCTTGAGATTACAATGGATGCCTACAAGCGCGAAGTAGGCGAGCAGTTCGGCAAACGCATTCCGGGCGTCTTCACGGATGAGCCGCGCCTGAGCCGTGCCAGCACTATTGCATGGACCGATGATCTTGACGAGGCTTTCGAGAAACGATGGGGATATAGACTGACGGACCATCTGCCGAGTCTTTTTCGCCCGGTCGGCGACTGGAAACGCGTGCGGCACAATTACCGAGCGGTTCTGCTCGAGCTGCTTATCGAGCGGTGGGCCAGACCCTATTACGAGTATTGCGAGCGGCACAATCTCGAATTCACAGGCCACTACTGGGAACACAGCTGGCCCAAAACCAAAGACGTGCCGGATAATATGGCAGTGTACGCATGGCAGCAGCGACCGGGAATTGACACACTGTTTAACCAATACTCAGAAGGAACCCACGCACAGTTCGGCAACATCCGTGCAGTAATAGAACTGGCGAGCGTTGCCAATCAGCTCGGCAAAAGACGGACCCTGTGCGAAGCCTTTGGCGGCTCCGGTTGGGATCTGCGATTCGAGGATATGAAACGGATTGGCGACTGGCTCTACGTCCTCGGCGTCAACACAATCAACGAGCATCTTTCCGACATTACCATCCGCGGCGCACGAAAGGCCGACTATCCGCAGTCGTTTTCCTATCACGAGCCCTGGTGGCAGGCGTATCATGTCATGGCTCGCTACTTTACCAGGCTCTCAGCGGCCCTTTCAGCCGGCGAGCAAATCAACAATATCCTGCTAATTGAACCGACGCCCACCGCCTGGATGTACCAGGGCGATTCGGAACATAGTGACCACCTGGAAAGACTTGGAACCGAATTTCAAAAGCTCGTCACCGAGTTAGCGAAGGCACAGGTCGAGTACGACATCGGTTGCGAGGACATCATCGCCAACCACGGTTCGGTGGAAGGCGCGCTGTTTAAGGTCGGCAATCGCAGATACGAGATCATTATCCTTCCTCCGTTCACCGAGAACCTTAACGGAGGGACTGCCAAGCTTATCGAGGCCTACGCGAAGGCTGGCGGGAAGATACTCTGTTGCGGAGAGCCACCGGCATTGGTCGATGGGTCACCATCCAATGTGGGCAAGTCGGCATCGCGCAACCGAAGTTGGAAACAGGTCGAGCCGAACGATGTAGCGGTAATGCTGTTGCGCCGATCAACGGATGGATTTGGTATCCAGCGCAATCGAGGCCTCGGCGGCCTTCTCTTCCATCATCGCCGGCGGCTGGACGACGGCGAGATTCTCTTTCTCGTTAATACGAGTATCGATTCTCCGATTACCGGTCGGCTACAATCACCGATGCGCAGTATCCAGCGGTGGGACCTTGAGACAGGGAATATTTCATCATATGCGTTTACTGCGCAGCGCGACGGCGTCCGTGCCGATTTCGAGCTTGCCCCTTGTGGAAGCCTGCTGCTGTTTCTTTCCAACAAGCGCGGTGAGGCGGCCCCACCCGAACCTGCTCAGACCGCAAAGGTGGAGCCCGCCGGGCCGCTGCGGATTCGCCGAACCGAGCAAAACGTTCTTACTCTGGACTACGTTGATGTCACCGCGGGTGGCGAGACAAAGAAGAATATATATTTCTACGAGGCGTCGAAGCTCGTTTTCCAGAAGCATGGCATGGAAGGCAACCCCTGGGACAGCGCTGTCCAGTTCCGTGACGAGCTGATCAGTACGAAGTTCCCGGCGGACAGCGGCTTTGAGGCGACGTACCGCTTCACTATCGAAGGTCCTGTCCCGAGGCCTTTGTACATTGTCATCGAAAGACCGGACCTTTATCAAATCACTTGCAACGGCAAGAAAGTTGTTGCCAGGGAAGGTTCGTGGTGGCTTGATAGATCGTTTGGTAAAATCGATATCAGCTCCGCTGCTAAAACAGGCGAAAACGCTGTCACAATAAAAGCGGCGCCATTCACTGTCTTTCACGAACTTTCTGCAGCGTATCTGTTGGGTGATTTCTCGGTGAGAGCGACTGATGCAGGTTTTGTAGTTGGCCCAGACGCTCCGCTTGAGGTTGGTCCGTGGAGCGAGCAGGGTCATCCACTCTATGCCGCAGGCGTTTCATACACACAGGATTTTGAGATTGGCAAGCCAAAGGGAAAATACTCTGTTCGCCTGCCCTCCTGGTACGGCAGCGTCGCGAGAGTAACGGTAAACAATAAAGAAGCCGGCTACATCCATCATCAACCGTGGGAGCTGGAAGTGACGGACTTGATCCGCTCCGGCGCAAATAGAATTGATGTCACTGTAATCGGAACGCTGAAGAATACACTCGGCCCGCATCACGGCAACCCAAAACCCGGCCGCTCAGGCCCCGCCTCGTTCCGTAAGGGACCCGATACCGGCCCGCCCCCCGGCGCCCAATATCAATCCATCGGCTACGGACTATTCAAACCTTTCGAGCTGCATAACAATAGGCACCAGATGTAAACTGCGAGGATGTTTTTTAAGGTCTTTTGGGTGAATAATGGTTGACGCGAATGACGGTGAAAATAGAAGTTTTGGCCGGACGCCTCCGCTCAGGGCTGAAAGGTCTGCCGGCACAGGTCTGGCTGTGGCAAGCCTTGTGCTTGGAATCCTGGCAGTTCTGCTCTCGGCCGCCTGTGTCGGAGCTATTTGCGGGCTGGTGGGACTTATTCTGGCCGTTACGCACCTTAGAAGGAGCCGGGTGTTGCGTCCGATGGCCTGGTGGGGTCTGGGACTGTCAATTTTGGGGTTGCTGCTGGCCATAGCTTTCACGGTATATGCGGGCCGTGCGTTCCGGCAAATCAGAGAGAACATGGGACAGTCGGCGTCACGCACCTATCAGCAGTGGATCGGGAAGGAAGCTCCGGATATTGCTCTCAAAGACGTGGACGGAAAGTCGCTTGCCTTGTCGGAACTGAGGGGGCGCAGGGTGGTTCTGGATTTCTGGGCGACCTGGTGCCCTCCGTGCAAAGGGGAGATACCACACTTTGTCAAATTGAGCAATACGTATGATGCCGATGATCTTGTCATCATCGGGATATCCTCAGAAGATGAGGCGACCATTCGCTCGTTCAGGGACAGTCGGGGAATAAAATATCCGCTTGCGGCGGGGAGGAATCTGCCGTCGCCTTATGGGGACATTAAGTCGATTCCCACCACTTTTTTCATTGACCGAAAGGGAATCATTCGAGACGTGCTCGTGGGTTATCATGATTTCGCCCGGCTCAACGCCCACGTGATTGCGCTCGACCACCCGCGCGATCCGAACGACTGAGAGCTTGCACTTGGCGGCGTATTGCAGGCTGCTGCAAGGTGCAAATCCAAGTGCCTGCGAGTTAGATGGGCTACAGATTGACCGGTATTCCGCGGTCGCGGAGGTATCGTTCATGGTCTTATGGTATCATTTCCCAGGTTCTGATCAGGTATCCTGCGCCGGAGGTTCAGGTATCAGGGGATCGAGGAGGTTGATAAGCTGCGGGATGTGAATCTCTGCCACCGACCAGATGCGTTCGTGTTTGACCTCACCATATTCGTGGGCAAGTACATTGCGCTGGGCGATAATCTTCATCCATGGAATCTCGGGATGCCGGGCCTGAAAGTCAGCGGAGACATTCCTGGCGGCTTCACCGATGATTTCAATATGGCGTTCGACGGCGCCTCGCAGAAGACGGTCGGTATCATAGTCGTCAAAGGTCTTTCCGACGAGAAACTGCCGGATGGCCATTGAAGCATCGAGCATGTCCCACAGGTATGAGATGTCACTGCTTTCAGGGCGCATAGACCACCTTATGCTCTCGAAGTATCTCCTTTCTCCGGAAGGGATTGCGAAGAGCATCCTTTTCCACCAGGTCCACATCTCGACCGAGGAGGTCCCGCAGTTCCTTGCGCATATCGAGCAGGTCCCACATGCTCCAGGGAGCATCGACCTCAAAGGTGACAAGCACGTCTATATCGCTGTCCGGCCCGAAATCATCCCGCAGCACAGAGCCAAACACTGCAAATTCGGTAATCTTCCATCGCCGGCAGAAACCAGCAATCTTATCTTCCGGCAAATCGATACTGTGAAGCCTCACACTTATTCTCCTGGCCACATTTACGTTAATATGCGAGTCTATACCATAACCCCATACCCCGGTCAAGTCTACAGTGAGAAGGGTCTCATAGATTCACCGGGATGCCGCGGTCGCGGAGGTATTCCTTCATCTGGTTGATGGTGTAATTTCCGAAGTGCGTGATTGAAGCCATAAGCACCGCGTCTGCGCCGCCGTCGGCGATTGCGTCGTAGAGGTGTTCGAGCTTTCCCGCTCCGCCGGAGGCGATTACCGGGATATTGACGGCGTCACTTACGGCACGGTTCAGCTCGTTGTCGTAGCCGGCTTTTGTGCCGTCGGCGTCCATACTGGTCAGCAGTATTTCGCCGGCGCCGAGCTTTTCGCCTCTGACGGCCCATTCGACCACGTCCATGTCCGTCGGTTCGGTGCCGGCCTTTATGCACACCTGCCATTTGCCCTTTTCCTTCGTCGAGCGGCGCGCGTCAATCGCCAGCACCACGCACTGGTTTCCGAAGCGCTGCGCCGCTTCGGTGATGATGCCCGGATTATCGACGGCGGCGGTGTTTACCGAAACCTTGTCGGCGCCGCTTCGCAGGATTGTGTCAATCTGTTCGGCGCTCTGGATACCGCCGCCCACCGTGAAGGGAATGAAAACTCTCTCGGCGACTTTTTCCACCAGCTCCACAATCGTCTCGCGCGAGCGAATCGTTGCGGTTATATCAAGAAACACCAGTTCATCGGCGCCTTCGTCACTGTATCGCGCGCCAAGTTCCACCGGATCGCCGGCGTCGCGAAGATTCACGAACTGGACGCCCTTTACCACACGGTTGTCTTTTACGTCGAGGCAGGGGATTATTCTCTTGGTAAGCATGGTCAGCGGTCCCTTTCGCAGAGCTCGGCGAAGTTTCGCAGCACCTTCAGGCCTGTTTTGCCGCTTTTTTCCGGATGGAACTGCACGCCGTGGATATTGTTCTTTTGCACCGCCGCGGCCAGGTCGAAGCCGTAGTCTGTGTAGGCGATTTTCGTTTCTGGGTCTGCCACCTCCGAGTGAAAAGAGTGGGCAAAATAAAAATGCTTTTCATTTCCGAGCTCGGCGAACAAATCCATATCTTCCGGCAGCGTGACCAGATTCCAGCCCATGTGAGGGATTGTCCTGCCCGGTGGAATCGGGACGACCCTGCCGTGAACGAGGCCGAGGCCTTTGTGGTCGCCGTACTCGAAGCTCTTGTCGAAGAGCATCTGGTAGCCGACACAGATACCAAGCAGTGGCTTGCCGCCGAGAGCGGCTCGCTTCACTATCTCGGCTGTCGCGCCCAACGCGTTCACTGCGAAGCCGAACGCCGCGACCCCGGGTAGGACCAGGCCCCGGGCGCCTTCGATTCGCACCGCGTCGCTGGTCAGCGCCACGTCACAGCCGATGTGCCTAAAGGCGTTGCAGACGCTCCTGACGTTTCCGACGTTGTAATCGATAACGACTATCATAAATCAGATTAGACTCAGGATGCGTTATCCGGTCAAATAAAAACACCTTATAGCGTTATTAAGGTGGTCGGATGTGTTGCTCTGTGTTTCGTGATGCCGGCGCCCGAGAAAAATCCTAACGGATCCAATTCCGGACAAGCCGGAGTATTCAACGACCATTTCAGCCGCAAGGGGTGGAAAGATATATGGTTCGAGCACCCTTCGCTAAGTTTGACAAACGAGGTTTACACAAGTATTGATCCAGTGCTCAGTCCATCGGTTAATCAGTTGCCCGCAGCTCAATGGTTGCACTGACAGCCTTATGAACTCAGGGAACTATGAGGGTGATTTGCATAGTTGGCCTATAAGAACCAGAGAATTGTTAACTCCTGCACCGTTAAGTGCCGCGATTCCGTGAATATGTCAGGATTCAATCGAATATATTTGACTGGGTCATTCGTGCCGCAGTGCTTCGATAGGATCAAGTCTGGCTGCTTTGAGTGCTGGAAAGTAGCCAAAAATCACGCCTACCGTAGCTGAGAACAGGAAAGCAAGGATCACAATTCCCGGATTAAACACGAAAGGAACTTGCAGAACGTTTTTGAGTCCTGCACATGCCAATAAACCCAGGATGATCCCAAACAGCCCACCTGATGAAGATAGCACCACCGCCTCCACCAGAAACTGCATTAACACTTCACGTTCGAGAGCGCCGATGGCAAGTCGAATGCCAATCTCTCTTGTCCTCTCAGTAACCGATACGAGCATTATGTTCATGATGCCGATTCCCCCGACAAGAAGACTCACAGCGGCCACCGCACTGAGCAATGCTGTGAGTACCTGTGTAGTACCGGTAAGCATCCTGGTAATTTCTTTCATGTCCATGACATGGAAGTTATCCTCCTCATTTGAGGAAATGTGCCGTCGCTCGCGCATCAGGCGCTCGATTTCCCCCTGTACCTTCTCTGTGGATGCCCCGTCACTAACGGAAACCTGGATCAGGCGGATGTCCTTATTGCCTGAGATGCGCCGCTGGAAGGCCCGTATAGGAATCAGCACAATGTCATCCTGATCTGTACCCATCGTGCTCTGGCCTTTAGCTTCCAATAAACCAATCACCTGGAATGAAAGTTTTCCAAGACGTATTCTCTTTCCGAGAGGCTCCTGTCCTTTGAATAATTTCTCGCGGACAGTGTTTCCTATGATACATACCGCTGCTCCGGCTCTCGCCTCGCCATCGTTGAATTCACGGCCTGTTTCTACAGACCAGTTTCGCACCTTTAAGTACTGGTTGTTGGTACCATTGATTGTGGTTGACCAGTTTTCATTTCCAAATATGGCCGTGGCGGGCTGACTGGCAGAGGGAGCTACCGCAGCGATTGAACTGATGTCCCTTGCAATGGCTTCGGCATCGGCCAGTTTGAACGGCGGGGCTGTACTGTCCCGACCCGGGCCAAGCCTTCTCCCCGGACTGACCATCAGCAGATTACTTCCCAGGCTTGCAATCTGTTCGGTTACTTGCACAGTAGCGCCGCTGCCTAATGTCACCATTATTATTACCGATGCCACCCCGATTACAATACCGAGAACGGTTAGCAATGAGCGCAGGACGTGACGCTTGATTTCACGCAGTGCCAGTATAAACGTGTCCCATAGCATTAATTAGCGCCTCCATTTTGTTTATCTGACTCTATCAGCCCGTCCAGGAAATGAATGATGCGTTTTGCATAGGCCGCCATATCCGGCTCATGGGTAACCATTACGATTGTAATACCCCGGTTCCTGTTCAATTCAACCAGCAGCTCCATGATTTCGTGACTTCGAGCCATATCCAGATTGCCCGTGGGCTCGTCCGTCATCAGTACTGCAGGTTCGGTAACGATGGCGCGGGCGATGGCAACGCGCTGCTGCTGACCGCCGGATAGCTCGCCTGGCGTATGCGTTTCCCATCCTTTAAGCCCCACGGCATCGAGGGCCTGGCCGGCGCGTTTCTGCCGTTCTTTGGCAGGGATACCCCTATAGATCAGTGGCAGCTCGACATTTTCCAAAGCCGAGGTGCGACTCAAGAGGTTATATCCCTGAAATACAAAACCAAGGTAGTGGCGGCGAAGCTGCGCCCGCTGGTTTCGGTTCAGTCCGTTAACGGTGACGCCCTTGAAAACATAGGTACCCGCGCTTGGCGTATCCAGACAGCCGAGTATGTTCAGGCACGTAGATTTTCCCGAACCGCTCGGCCCCATTATTGCGACAAACTCACCTTCCTCAATTTGCAGATCAATGCCTTGGAGAGCATGCATGGCCGCCTGGCCGGAACCGTATATCTTTCTGACTCCCTGCAATTTGATAAGCGTATGCTCAACCGTCTGCTCTGACCGGACCATATCCACTTCCTTTACTGATTACGTCAACTACCAGCAACATTCCAGGCTCAATCTCACCATCCAATATTTCCGTCATAACTCCGTCCGTGGCGCCGGTAGTCACCGGAACGGCAACCGGCCGCCCATCTTTTCCATCTTTTAGTACCCAGACCTGCTGCCTATTACTGCTGCTGATGGCGTTCTCTGTCTGTTTGGACTTATGTCGGGGCGGGTGAGGAAGCAATGCTCCAACCAAACCGCCGTTATTTTTCCTGTCATCTTCCGTCGACAGTTTAAATCGCAGCGCCGAGTTGGATACGAGGACGGCATTTTCAATCTTGGTCACTATTATGTCGGCAGTTGCTGTCATTCCGGGCCGCAGGGATAAATCCGCGTTATCCACTTTGAGCAAGGTTTCATAAGTTACGACGCCCTCTACGGTCTGGGCTCCATAGCGAGTCTGCGTTATCTGGGCTTTGAAGGTTCGATTCGGGTAAGCATCCACGCTAAATTCGGCGTCCTGACCCTCCTTAACCTTACCCACATCCGCCTCATCCACATTCACGTGCAACTCCATCTGGGTCAGATCCTCAGCTAACGTAAACAGCACAGGCGCTTGGAAGGCTGCCGCTACTGTCTGACCAGGCTCTACGCTGCGCGTCAGGACGATACCGTTAACGGGCGACCGAATAACAGTCTTCGATAAATCTGTCTTATAGGCTTCCAGAGCAGCCTGGGCCTGAGAGACTGCCGCCGTCGCGCTGGCCACGTCGGCCTTGGCTCTCTCGAATGCTGCTTCTGCCGCGTCGAACTCAGCCTGTGACGGCACCTTCTTATTGCTTAGTTCCCGTACTCTCTCAAACTGTGCCAGTTTACTGCGGGTTTCGCTTAGGGTCGCTTGTGTCTGTAATACCTTAGCCTTTGCCGACTCCAGTGCCGCCTTGGATTGCGTCACCTGAGCGTCAAGTTTTGATGTGTCGAGTCTTGCCAGAACTTGACCGACCTCGACCTTGTTATTGTAGTCCACTTCGACGGTCTCGATTATGCCGGACAACTCGCTGCCTACATCAACCTCGTTGGTCGGCTGCAGGGTGCCTGTGGCGGTTACAATGACGGTGATGTCTCCTCGCCGAACTTCCTCTGTCTTGAATTGCACCGAGTTGGACGTCCCCGTTTTCGTCCAGATCACAATAGCTGTTACTATCATTACCGCCGGTATGCCTATAAGGAACCAGCGTTTCAGGCGACTTCGGTGGCTCGAGGACTGGTCGGTTCCCAATGCTTTGGCAATATCCGAATCCGGGCTTTTTCCAGTATTCATTTTGTTCCCCTTTTTATTGTTTATTATTTCTCTTCGGAGGTAAAAGATGTCCATCCTCCTCCGAGAGCTTTGTATAATCGAATAAGGTTTGAGGTCACATTTCCTTTACTTTGGGCCAGTTGGTCCTGGAATGATAACAGCGACCGCTGCGCATCCAGGACATTGCTGAAATCGGTCAGGCCGGCCTGGTATTCATGTTGTGCCAATTCAACGGCTGTTTGAGCCGCCTCTGTTGCCTGCCTTAGATTGTCCATTCTGCTTTGTTCGTTTACATAAGAGGTGAGAGCGTTTTCCACGTCTTCCAGTGCACCAAGCATAGTGGATTCGTATTGGATTAGGGCTTGTTCCTGAAGTGCTGACTGCACCTTTATGTTTTGGCGAATAGCGCCGGCATCAAAGACTGCCCAACCAATTCGGGGACCGCCGCTTAAGGCCCAGCTGTCGGACGAAGATAAGTTGCTCGCCAGCTTGTTAAATGAAAGTGCCTCCACACCAATGGAACCGCTCAAGTTGAACTTAGGGTAAAGGTCGGCGGTAGTCACACCGACCCTTGCTGTCTGTGCAGCCAGTTCTCGTTCAGCCCGCCGCACATCAGGCCGGCGGCGTATCACTTCGGCCGGTACACCGACAGCGGTCTTTGTGGAAGCGACCGGTATAGGCTCGCTTTCTTCCAGTTCTTCATGAACCGTACCCGGTTGCTCTCCAAGAAGCACGGCAATACGGTTCATTGCCTCCTCCAGCCCGGTATGCAGAGCTGGTATCTGGGAACGAGTACTTTCAAGATTATAGCGGGCCTGTTGTACAGCAAGCTCGTCACTCAAACCTGCCTGATATCGCCATAAAGTCAACTGGTAAGTCTCGTTCTGTGCATCGAGATTACTTTCCACTGCCGTCAGTCGTGCCTGAAATGTGCGTACCTCTACATAATTCAAGGCCACTTCAGCAAGAAGCGAAACAAGAACATCATGTAAGTCTTCCTGGTTAGCCTGTATATCCGCCTCCGCTGCTTCCACAGAACGACGAACACCGCCAAAGATATCTATCTCCCAGCCGGAATCGAAGTCTGTCGAGTAAAGCTGGTCAAAATGCCCTGAGTAGAGTTCGCTGGTTTCGCCGGGTCCCGCTGCTTTCCTGCTGCGAGTCCATGTATCCGCCCCCGAAAAGTTGAGAGTAGGAAACATACCAGCCTTGGCAATGCCTCTGCGGGCGCGTGCCTCAAGAATCCTTGCCTGCGCCTTTTTCAGGTCAAGATTGCCTGCCACAGCTCTTTCGATCAGGCCGGATAGTGCGGAGTCGTTCAAAGTGGTCCACCACGACGTCAGTATGTGTGGGTCCATGTCTTCCAAGACCAACCCCTGCTTGAGTTGGGTGTGCCAGGTTGCAGGGACCGATATATCGGGTGGAACATAATTGGGCCCCACAGGGGCACAGCCGGCCGGAGCCAGTATCACAAGAACCGTGGTAACCAACAAAACAATTCTATTAGCGACTGTTTCGTGTGGAGCGTTCATGGACCACTCTTGCCTTGAGCCATTTCCGTTTCGTTATTCGTTTGTCGGAGTCCTTTTTACAATCATTCCCGAATATTTTTGGATGACCAATCCCAGGATCTTTGTTGATTAAATAGCTGGGGCCTACACAAATAACTCAGCCCTGATAATCATTCTCCTTCAGGTACTCCGGGCCTTCCCGGACCATGTTTTCCCGGGCCCGGACCCGGGCCTCGTCGTCCATGTCGAGCGTTGAAATCCTGCTGCCATCGCTCAAACTGTTCCGGCGACAAAACCTGTTTCATTTCAGTCCTGATTTGCCGTTTGCCGGTCTCCATTTTTTCCTCAAATTCCTGCCGCAGGGTCTCTAAGGATTGTCCTGCTTTTTCGAAAATCTGCTCGACTTGCTTAATTTGACTGTCAGACAGGTCATAATCAGACCCTATTTCCGCAGCTATCTCTGAGGCCGTAATCCTATAGTGAGGTCTGGGAGGACGAAGAATCCCCTTGTTCTTCAGATATACAACGGTTCCGGTAGAACCGGCAATAACACCGGAAAGAAATATTACAGTTGCAACAAGTATTTGAATGATTATTCCTGTGCGATGGTGTTTGCTCAGTCCATCTACCATAATGAAACCTCCTGCAGGGGAGCAAAGAACTGCGTTAAGGGACTCACGATATGCATCCATGCATTTATCCCGATATAAAAGATTATTGAGGCAGCTGTAGCGAAAATACCCGCAAGGAAATCGAACACAGCAAAGCTGGTTGCATCCACTTCGCCGAATCTTAGTCGGGCCATGACCTGGTCCGAAACGGCGAATGCAGGTATTCTTTGCATTTGAGCCCTTTTTGCCAGTTTTTCAATTCCTTCTAACGTATCCATCCTAATCTCTCCAAAAGATTTTCTTTTTCAGCAATTTCTTTCATTTTTTTCCTTGCCCGCCATGCTCTTGATTTTACTGCAGGACGGGTCCACCCTGTTCTTCTGGCCACTTCTTCTGTACTGCAGTTTTCGAAGTACATGAGCGTAAGAACAACCCGGTCTGCTCTTGGCAGTCGATCAAGCAGGGCATGCAGGATTGCAGCAGCCGTATCCGGGTCAATCGAATCTTCATTGCTTTTTTCAACAAAGTCGAAATCCTGCAAAGGCAAAAACTTTTTTCTCTTATCCTGTTCTTTCCAAAATCTGTATCCAACTCTTGTTCCAATTTTTTTAAGCCACTGAAGTAAAGGCCCCCTGCCTTGGTAACTTTTCAAGCTAAAATAGGCTTCGACAAAGACATCCTGTACAAGTTTTTCACAATTTGCCCTGTTCGGGGAGAACCGCCACATAAGCCGTGCGACTTGTCCTTCGTATCTCTGAACAAGTCTCTTATAGGCATCCGCGTCGCCGTCAAGGCAAGCCTCGATATCATTCCAATCAGCATTTTCCACTAAATTATTCTACAAATGCTCGCGTTAGAGGTCAATTTGTCAAGCCCTACAGCCAAACAGGCGGTGGTGCGTGGAATTGCCGCGCCCACACGCTGCCTCCTGCGGCGGTATCAGATGGATATTGCACCATTTCATTGTGTTAGTGTGGCAAAATGAATCCAGGTAGCAAAAAATCTTCTTATTTTTGGAAAATTTCAGAATTTACTGCTTCCTTCGGCCGCGGAGCACGGTTTCTGTAGATTCCGGTTTGGTCTGAGGCGGGGTCCGGGTTCTCCACATTCAAAAAGACTAAAATGAAGTCGCGCCGAATCGAGTTGTTAAACTGGGGAGTTTCGCTTATAATGCGGCTGCAAGCGGGACGGGTTGAAGAATCTGGACCGGTGTTTTGCTTGTGTCGCGGCGTGTTGTGGGCTGTTGGCAGAAGTCTTCTGCTGGCGATTTTGTGATTGAAGGGGGAAGCGAATGTGTGGGATTGTAGCTTATCTGGGAAGAAAGATGGCCCAGCCGATTCTCGTTGAAGGCCTCAAGCGCCTCGAATATCGCGGCTATGACTCGGCTGGCGTGGCACTGCTGGGAAGCGGCGCGATAAAGATAAAGAAAACCAGCGGCCGAATAACTGCCCTCGAGGCCATCCTCGATGAGCCTGACGGCCGCGAGACCCTCGGACTCGGACATACACGATGGGCCACACACGGCGAGCCCAACAGCATAAACGCGCACCCGCATCTGGATTACACCGGCAAGATCGCCCTGGTGCACAACGGCATCATCGAAAACTACGCGACGCTGAAAACCTGGCTGAAGAATGAAGGGGTGGGCTTTGCCAGCGAAACCGATACGGAGGTGATAGCAAACCTGATGGGTTATTTTTATGCGAAACCCGACGGTATCCCCGCCGGCCGGAACAAGTTCGAGTGGGCGGTACAGCGGGCGCTGCACGAGGTCCACGGCACTTTCGGACTGGCTATCGCCTGTTCGGATTTTCCCGGAATGCTTATCGGCGCAAAAAAGGGCAGCCCACTGATTCTGGGTGTCGGGGATGATGAGTATATTCTCGCCTCTGACGCCGCGGCGATAGTGGAGCATACCACGCAGGCCGTATACCTTGCCGATAACGAGATGGTCACCATAGGCCCCGATGGTTTCTATACCAAGACCATTGACAATGTCACCGTCACCAAGGACCTGCAGCAGATCGAGTTCTCGCTCGAACAGATTGAGTTGGGCGGCTTCGAGCACTATATGCTCAAGGAAATCTTCGAGCAGCCAAAGGCCCTGAGCACCTGCATGGGCGGCAGGCTCGACCCGCATAACAAGAAAATCAGGCTGGGGGGCATAGATTCCTGTTTTCGCGAGCTGGCGCGCGCCAGGCGATTTATCTTCACCGCGTGCGGGACGGCCTTCCACGCCGGGTTGGTTGGTGAGTTTCTTTTCGAGCAGTTGGCACGCATGCCCGCCGAGACCGAATACGCCAGCGAGTTCCGTTACCGCAATCCAATCATCGAAGACGGGACCGTTGTTCTGGCGATAAGCCAGTCGGGCGAGACGCTGGACACTATGGCTGCGGTGGAGGAGGCCAAGGAGCGCGGCGCCACCGTGCTGGGCATCGTCAATGTCGTCGGCTCGTCGATTGCCCGCGCCACGGATGCGGGCATATATCTGCACGTCGGCCCGGAAATCGGTGTCGCCAGCACAAAGGCCTTTACCGCCCAGGTGGCGGTCCTGAGCATGCTGGCGATAGAGCTGGGCCGCAGAAGGCATATCAGCCGCGATGAGGCAAGCAGGTGCATCGATGAACTTTCACAGATTCCCGACAAGATAAGCCGCGTGCTCGAGCAGTCCGGGCATATAAAGGAAATCGCCGCCGCCAATATCAACCGGAACAACTGGCTCTTCCTGGGGCGGGGATTCAACTACCCCGTCGCCCTCGAAGGCGCCTTGAAGCTCAAGGAAATAAGTTACATTCACGCCGAAGGCCTGCCCGCCGCAGAGATGAAACACGGCCCCATAGCACTGATTGTGGACGGCATGCCCGCTGTCTTTATCGCAACAGCCGGGCCCCAGTACGAAAAGATTATGGGCAACATCGCAGAGGTCAAGGCCCGCGGCGGAAAGATCATCGTTGTCGCCACCGAGGGTGATGACAACATCAAAGAGCACGCAGACCACCTGATTACCGTACCCGACGTGCCTGAAATTCTGCAGCCGATGGTGACCGTTGTTCCGCTGCAGCTTCTTGCCTATCACGCCGCCGTGCTCCGCGGCCACGACGTGGACAAGCCCCGAAACCTTGCCAAGAGCGTCACCGTCGAGTAGCTATTGGCGCGGCCGCGAGAATCTTTCTGCATGTGCAGTGGTTACCTAAGTGACACAAGGCCAGACGGCCCGCTGTGAAGGCGATGGGAAACGCCATCGGCGCCAATTCGCCGTATCCTATTGTTATGTGCGGAAAGAAATTTTCGAAGCTGGATTTATCCCGGTAGCTCTCAATCCATCGCAAAGTGGACTGCTCAATTTCATCAGGATTGTATAGCATTTCCCTGGTGACATCACCGCCAAGATACGGCCCCAATGTACCCATGACCTCTTCGTGAAGCGATTGCAGTTGCTCGATATTTTTGACTTCGAGAACCGATACCGTTCGGCACATGGAATTGGTTGACGTCCGGATTGCAGTGGCCTCCAACCGCGGCAGAGCGTTTTCGCCGGCGATGTCTTTCAAAATGTCCGCCGCGGCGGGCAGGTCCGTTTGCGCAAGAGAACCCATAGCAAGGGAAATGTGGGGCAGGCAGTTCTCCTTGTCGAGGACTATTTCGGCGCCAAATTGGCGGACCAGGTTCCTGTTTGCCTCAATTACCTTGGCCGTCATGGCCTCGTCAGGCAGGAGCACAATATCGATCGCCTTCTTCCCCATCCTATTTGTAACCTCTCGCACTGTATGGCTTTACGTCGAAAACAGGGCCTGCAACCGGCATATTCTATACAACAGGTCGGATTTTGACAAAAACTTTGTTCTCTGCGGTGACCAACCGGCCCGGCTCGTTCGTATTACATATAAAGGAACTTCCGGATAAGCGGCGGGCCCATGGGGGGCAGGCCATTTACGCGGTGTTCCTTGGGTTTGCCGTTTGATGGGGGTGCGAGCCATGGATAATGTTGAGAATTTAGCCAAGATATTGACGCGGATAAATGAGGGAGAAAGTCCGGCCAAACTCAGAGAGGGAGCGGAGGATTTCTTAGCAACTGTGGAGCCTGGGGATATAGTCCGCGCCCAGCAGAGGATGCTCAGGTCCGGGGTGGATATAAAAGAAATATCCAGGATGTGCCGCTCGCATATCGGGCTCATCGGCCATCCCGCGGAGAAGCTGAGGTTCAGCCTGCCACAGGGCCATGTCCTTCAGCGGCTGTTGGCGGAGCATCAAATGGTGCAGTGCCTGTTGGTGGACCTGAGCAAGCTCAATACGGCCATCAGCAGGCTGCCTTACATCAGCGCCACCGCCCCGGAATACACCAGGCTTCTTCACATTGTCAGCCATCTTGCCGCCGGTGAGCAGCACACCCAGATGGAGGAGACGGTACTCTTTCCCGAGCTTGAGAAGCTGGGGATGTCCGTGCTGCCGACCATCCTGACCGCCGAGCATTTTGACCTGCAGTACTACACGCAGCAGTTGCAGGAGCTCATATACAAGTGCTGCGCAATGGATTTTACCGAATTCAAGCGCGGCCTTGACCGGGTCGTGCTCTACTTTGTGCCGCTCAAGCAGGAGCACATCTTCAAGGAAGACAATATGCTGTATCCCATCGCATTCGGGGTCGTCAACGGGGACGCGGCCTGGAACCGGTTGTATTCGGCGTGTGAGCAGATCGGCTACTGCTGCTTCTGACCGCGGGGCCCCCGGCAGCAAGTTTCCCCCCGTTTTTTTAACCGGAATACCTGCGCGCGCCTGCGGCATTTAGCGAGCTTCTTCGACAACCTGCTCGTACTGCTGAAGGACTCCCTCGTTCCTCTGCCCGCTGAAACTATTGACCATAAGAATCACGAGGCAATTACAGGCAAAGCCCGGCACTATTTCATAGAGATACCTATCCAGTCCTGCCTGCTTCCACAGGACCAGCGTCACCGTACCGGACACCATCCCTGCCAGGGCCGCCTGCCAGCCGGTCCTGCGCGAAAACAGCGCGAAAAGCACGACAGGGCCGAATGCCGCACCCAATCCCCCCCATGCGTAAGCGACTATGCCCAGGATGGTGTCGTCCCAGGTGAGCGCCAGAACAAGCGCTACTGCCGATATTATGACTACTGAGATTCTGCCTATCAGGACGATTTCTCTTACCGATGCGTCTTTCTTTATGGCTTTCTGGTAGAAGTCCTCCGTCAGCGCCGACGAGCTGACCAGAAGCTGCGAGTCTATGCTGGACATAATTGCCGACAGGATGGCAGCCAGCATTATTCCGGCCAGCCAGGGGTGCATCACCCTGCTTATCATGTAGATGAATATTTTTTCCTCTTTGCCGCCTGTCAGATTGTCGAACATCCCTATTCCGATGAGGCCGATTACCACCGCCCCGCCCAGCGACAGGGCCACCCACACGATGGCTATGGTCATTGATTCGCGGAGTTTGCGCACCGACTTGACGCTCATGAATCGTGCCAGGATATGCGGCTGACCGAAATATCCGAGCCCCCATGCCGCGGCCGAGATTATCGCCAGCAGCGGGAACCGTTCCCCTCGGGGAATGAGGGTCGATGATATCTCTTTCAATGCCATCGCTGCTCTTATTTCTCCGATGCCGCCCACCTTGAAGTAAGCGATTGCCGGCACGACGACTACCGCCAGCACCATCAGCATTCCCTGGAAAAGGTCCGTCCAGCAGACCCGCCAGAAATCCCCCCAGAAAGGTGTAGGCGATGATTATGGCGCCCCCGATGACCACCGCCGTCTTGTACGGGACGTCGAACGTCGATTCGAAGAGTTTCCCTGTTGCCACGAGGCCGGAGGAGGCGTATATGGTAAAGAATATCAGGATGATGATTGCCGAGATTATCCACAGCAGCCCCGTGGGGTCGCCGAACCGCTGCTCGAAGAAGCAGGGCAGTGTTATGGTATCGGTTTTCTGTGTATAGATCCTCAGACGGGCCGCTACCAGCTTCCAGTTCAGAACAGTCCCGATGAACAAACCGATAGCTATCCACGTTTTTCCGATTCCGCCCAAATAAATCGCGCCGGGCAGGCCCATCAGCAGCCACCCGCTCATGTCGCTCGCCTGCGCCGAAAGCGCCGTGACCCACGCCCCCATGCCCCTTCCGCCCAGCAGATAGTCCTCTATGCTTGCGGACCTGCGGTAGAAGTAGAAGCCGATGCCCAGCAGGAAAATAAAATAGACCATGAACGTAATCAGCGTTGGAGTTGACAACACAAATCATCCCTCGGTATCGCGCATCCTGCAGGCTGATTGAGCCCGCCGATGAACGCTCGGTTGGAACTTAGTTTCTTCGGGTCCGGGTCTATCGGTTTAATCGAACTTCTTATCGGGCTTTTGCGCCCAGGCATTACTTTAAGGCACTGTCTTGCCGGATCGTTTTTGTGCCCTTGCCGGCGATTTCTTATATTTTAAGCAGTTACCAGAGGTTCGTAAAACTCTTTCCAATGGGGGCATTTGCTCCGGCAGGAGGTGTTTGATATGAGTATGGTACAAGAAAAACAGCAAATCCAACAGTTGAAGAGTGAGCTCAAGTTCGCCGAAAAGACCCACGAATCGAGAGTCCGCGACCGGGATTTCCGGCTGCTCAAGCTTACCCTGATTATGGTCATCCTTGCGGCGATTGCCGGTCTCATTTACGGGCGAATTCAAATATAGCATCCCATCTCGCTCGACGTGATGCTGCTATTACCGTGGGGGCGAATCCCCGGTTGATTCCTCCGATGGTTCGGCCGCCGCCTGCGCCGCGCTGTCAACAGGCTTGGCCTTTTTCGTCCGCCGCCAGTACGAGGCCAGTGCCGAGCCCGCTGCGGCTGACCACGGACCGAATACCGCGGACGCCATGGCCGCTTTGGCGCTGTTTAGAACGTTGAACGCCAGGCCCGTCGCCATGCCGCCGTTCTGCATTCCCACTTCGATGGCGACAGTCCTGCTGTCTCGCTTATCCAGCCCTGCCGCCCGCGCCCCCCAGTAGCCCAGGGCAAAACCCGCTGCGTTGTGGCACACCGAAGCGCCGAAAAGCGCAAAGCCCATCACCAGAAGGTCCTCGCGCGACAGCGCTATCGTAACTGCAATTATGATGCAGATGGAAAGCATCGCCAGAAAGGGCAGGATGCGCACCAATTTCCCGGCGAGTTTGTGGGCGTATCGATTTATCAGCAGTCCCGCCACCAGCGGCACGATAATCATCCACAGGATAGTCTTCATCATTGCCCACGTGTCGATCGGAACATACTGCCCGGCCAACAGCTTCATCGCAAAGGGTGTGATCAGGGGTGACAGAAGCGTCGAACACGCCGTCATCGTTACCGACAGTGCAACGTTGGCGCCGGCTATGTAGGTGATTACGTTCGACGAGACCCCTCCCGGGCACGAGCCGATTAGAATCAGCCCCGCGGCCACTTCGGGCTTCAGCCCAAACAGCGCGGCAAAGGTCAGACCCATCAAAGGCATCACCGTGTATTGAAGTGTGAAGCCGATGAAGACGCCCCTGGGCATCTTAATGACACGGGCAAAATCGTCGAATGTCAGCGTCATCCCCATCCCAAACAGTATTACCTGTACCAGAGGTCCGATGGTATCTCGCAACTGCAATGGGCCCCATGAAATGAACAGCCCGGGGAAAAACAGTGCGCAGATAACAAACGCCAGGACCCAAATTGTGAATGCGAGTGACTTGAAACGCCGTGAGGCGCCGGCGGCCAGTGCCAGCAATGCCGTGCCAAGGGTCGCAGCCGTTCCCGCCGCGGCGATTCGGCCGGTCGGCCCAAAGACCACGGCAGTGACAAGGGCTGCGACCCCGAGAAAAAGCAGAGCCTTCGCAGAGACGGAATCTCCCGCCCTGTGTTCAATAGTGTTTTCTTCTTTTCCTGCCATCCGCGCCAGAGCCAATCAGACCCTACAATGAGCAGCGACGACGCCGGCGCATCCTGCGCCGTCAGCCCTGCAGGTCCTTATAGTCGGCGCAGAACTGCTTTCTTTTGCAAGCCGCGCAATGGGTCCCGCGCCATATACCGTCAAACTGCTCCATAATTCGGCCGACGATGGCCTTGTCATCGGTGACGATTCCTGCCTCAAAGTTTCTCTTGTGCTCGCTCTTGGCGCCCATCCCCGCGCCGGTGAGGTTGGCGCTGCCCATATAGGCGAAGGAGCCGTCAATCACCACCGTTTTGAGATGAACCCTCGGACAAAGGATTCGCTCCATACCCTTTATCAGATTTGGATACCTGTCGAAATCCTCCCGGAACGGCCGCCCCGGCTCCTTCGCGTGCAGCAGGCGTATTTCAACTTTTCTTTCGATCAGGTCCGACAGAATTTCCAGGAAAGGCACCATCCTGCTGTTCTTGTCCACGTGAAGGTCCTTAAGGTCCGAAGTCGCCATCCAGAGAAATCTGCCTGCCTTCGGGATTCGCCCGCAAATCACCTTCTCGTATATCTGCCTGTCCGCAATGAACTCGATCATCAATTGTCCCCGGTTGCCCGCGTCAGGATGCGAGCATCCAGCCCGCCTCGTATGCCTTGGCGAGCGCCTTTTTTTCCAGCCTCTGGTTTTCTTCGCCGGCGGCGAGCCCGAAATAGAGCTTCCTTTCGACCTTGAAGCCCAGGCTCTTGGCCGCTGCCTTTAGGATGGTCAGGGCGTTCGGCATCAGAATCCTGCCTATGAAGGCCGGACACGCACTGGAAGTGATTATCACCGCCTTTTTGGTCGCGTTCTTTGTTCGAAGTCTCGGTGCACCCATGCCCCAGGGCCAGTAAGCGGAGCCCACCAGCCGCTCGATGAACCTCTTCATAATCGCCGTCACCGTAAAAAAGTTTATCGGAGAGCCCAGCACGATGCCATCGGCCGAGTCGATTTCCTTCAACAGCTCCTCAAGGTCATCTTCCTGCACGCATTTACCTCTTCCCACGTCCCTTTCCTGGGTACACGCCCTGCAGTTGGTGCAGAATTCGAGGTGCTTGTCGAGAAGGTATATCTTCTTCGTCCGGGCGCCGGCCTGCTCTGCCCCTTTGAGCACCGCCGAAACCGCGCTATCGATAATGTGCCCTTTGCGATAACTGCCTACGATGCCTACCACCTTTTTTGCCATTCGTTTTCTCCGAAGGCATAGCTGCCCGGCTCTTAGTCCTCTTTCAGAATTACGTCGTCGTACTCAATCTCAAATCGCAGCTTGTGCTTCGCTTCTTCCTGCGCCAGCGCCAGGAACATATCCGTAAGCTCCTCCGCCTCTGCCACCGCTGCAAGGTCGATATAGAGTCGGTATGAAGTCTTTTCTCTTTTCATCGCCAGAACCAGCGCATCGGCGTAGCTCATATCCGGCCGGGGCTCACCTTCCACAACATAATCGGCGATCTCGAGGCTCTGCACCTGCTCCTCCTTGAATTCGAATTCCCCGCCCTTGACCGCTTCGAGCTTCATCTTGTGCGCCGTCTCATCAATGGCAAAGGCCTCAAACACTTTGCGCATCGAAGGGTTCTCCATTTGGCCTGCCAACTGTGTATAGAATCTGTTCGCCTCGACCTCTCGTGCAATCGCAAAATCCAGAATCTCATCCACCGAGTTGAATCTTCTCATTTTCGGCTTCCTTAAGCCTTCAACCTTGTGAATCACGTATTGGTCGCGTTCTGTTGGAGCCCATTTTACTCGGCTGCGGAGGTGGGGAAAAGCCAAAAGCCAGAATCCGGCGACTGTTCCGTTGGGCATGAGTGTGCCCGCTTGTCCGGCGCTGAAGAAATTTGGCCTGTCAACGTATGAATTCCGATTGGCCGGCCGGGTTATTCGCAAAAAGAGCTTGACGCGGTTTCGAATAAGGGTATAAGCGGCAAAACGGCAATGGACTCGGCAGGGCTGTTGTTTACGGGACTTGAGGGCTCAACACAGGCGGGCGTCAAAAGCGGCCGGCCGGGCCGCTTGGGTTTGAGACGAAGGGGCTAAAGGATGAAGATAACCAAGGCCCATCTTGCAATACTGATAATCAACATCATTTATCTGGCCACTTTTGCTGTCCTGTATTCGGCCAGGAAGAACTATGAGTTCCTCCTCTACGTCGGGACGGTCGCCCTCTTTGTGACCCTGATAAGTCTTATGCACCTTAGATTTGATTTTCCCGTGGGTGTCTTGTCGGGCCTGACGGCCTGGGGTCTCCTGCACATGCTCGGAGGCTATGTCACTGTAAGCGGGCGGGTCCTGTATGCCTATCAGATGATTCCAGACGTCTTGAGGTTTGACCAGTTCGTGCATGCCTTTGGCTTCGGCTGTGCCACCCTGTTCTGTTACTATGTCTTGAAACCTAATTTGGCGGACAAAGTAAACTGGGCGGCAGTTTCCGTCTTGCTAATTCTGATTGGAATGGGGCTGGGCGCATTGAACGAGATAGTGGAATTTACGGCCGTCCTGAGTTTCCCCGAAACCGGCGTCGGAGGCTATGACAATACAATGTGGGACATGCTCTTTAACGCGGTCGGCGCGGTATTGGCCGTTGTCTATATCGCATTGAGACGCGCAAAAGCCGGCAGCTAAAAAGAATCCGGTCTGGTTCCTTTGTGATTCGTTGCCTTCGCCCGGCCGCGGGGTGCCGCCAAGATGCTGGCGCGGCAGTCGGCGTTGCTCGCTAATAATCACCCAGTTTCTTCTTGAACAACACTTACCTGTTGGTGCGCGTCCCTCTCTGCGGGGCCCTCGGCCTTGTTCTGCGTGCGCTCGGAACCTCTTTGATATTGAACCTGCCTCGCCGGGGCTTCCTTTTGGAACGCGCCTTTTCCGGGACCTCGCCTCCGAGCAGTTGCAGGGCCTTCTGACATGCCTCTTTGGTAATGCGGTTGGGATGCTTGAGCCCTTCGTTGAGAGCCTCCAAAGCCATTTTCTTCATCCTGCCGTGCATGTTCCTCAGGCCGTAGGCGGCTGCCTTCTTGTCGGTCCTCGGGAAATCGCCCGATAAGGCCTCCTTGAGGATGTCCAGCCCGTCTTCCTGCATCCACGACAGATTGTGGGCCGCTCGCCTCGCGCTCGAAATATCCCCTGCATGGAGCTTCTCCCTGAGCTGACTCAGAAGCTCAACAGCGGCCTCGTCCTTTTCCCGTCCTGAAGGTTTTCTTTTCTCCAACTTCATAAAGCCACCTCATGGGTGCAGTCCATTATAAGCAAATCTTTCCAGTTAAGCCAGGGGAAAATATCGAAGCGGGCGGATTTTTTGGATGGCCGGCAATCGTCGAATCCCCATTCTGCACGAGAGTCCCTCCTCATGCAATTCCAACCGCCTCACTCGCCTCCAGCCTCGGAGCGGCCCATAGTCCGAAATCTAACTCTACCCCGCTGCTTTCAAAGCTGTTTCTTATCTCCCCTAAAGCAATATCCGTCTCGTTCCTAATCAGGCTCAGATGGCCCAGCATCACCGCCCCGCAGGCGTGGCCGCTGTTGGTTTTTACGCTGCATAACAGCTTTCCCGTCTCCGGATTCGGCAGGTGAAACTCACTGTTGGGGTTGTAATACCGCCTTAACAGTTCAAGATCGTGGTTCGATTCGACAAACAGAAAATCTGCGTCGATGAAATGCTCCAGGCAGTCTTGCCACCTGTTGAAATCCGTGGCAATCACCACCTTTTTCTTTTTGTACTTTATAACGAAACCGTAGGTTGGATAGTACGGATTGTGCGGCAGCCTGAAAGCCTTGAACGTCAGGTCCCCCACCCTGAAGCTTCGGTCGGAAAATGTCCTTATTCTGAGCGAGCCGAATCCGTATCCGTTGAAGTGCTTCTGCCGCAGTTGCTCCAGGCAGTCCTCTGAAATTCTTATGGTTATGCCCTCGTCTTCGAGGACCCTGAGCGGATAATAGCTTATATGGTCGGTGTGCGCATGGGAGATGACCACCGCGTCGATGTCCGCCGGACTGCCCAGATGCTCCGTGAGAATTTGTCTGGTTTTTCGCATCGAACCAAGGCCGCAGTCAATCACGACTCTGGTCCGGTCGGTCCAGAGCGCAAGACAGTTGCCGTGACTGCTGCTGCGCAAACTCCTGAAGTGTAAAGGCATTGATTCTCCTAATCCTGGCCTTTCAAGTTCATTCTTGTGGTAATTGTACCACACGGTTAGTTTATTGCAAGATTGTTTCGCCATAAGTTTCTTGGGCGTGACATCGGTGGGCAGATTGGCTGATGATTTCCGGGTATGGCAAAGGCCGGCCGACGGGCGGGTAGTTTGGGGCAAAATGCGCTATATAGGGCAGTCAGGCATAATGGGGTGAATGGATAGAGCGATTCTTGAAAGCGGGAGATTATGGACAGGTCAACATATTTAATCAAAAGGACCAGGCTTGAAGCGGTATTCAATATGAGCGATTACATCGCCGCGATTGAAGAGGCCTTCGTTCTATATGGCAATGCGGGCGTCCAGATGCCCGCAAAAGTGTACCTTTCCTTTGATAAAGGGGACCTCAGGTGCATGCCCGCCTACATCCCCTCAATGGCTGTTGCGGGAGTCAAAAATGTCAATGTTCACCCCCTCAACAAGGACCTGCCCACTGTAATGGCGACGATTACGCTGGTCGATCCCGAAACGGGGTTTCCTTTGGCGGTAATGGATGGGACACATATTACGAAAATGAGGACCGGTGCCGCCGGAGGCGTTGCCGCAAAGTATCTTTCGAGGCAGGACTCGCAGACGGCGGCTTTCGTGGGGGCCGGCACGCAGGCCCGAACACAGTTGGAAGCGTTGTTGATTACGAGGCCCGCAAATATCTTCCATCGTTGTGTACGACAGCAGCCAAGCCTGCATGAAAGACTTCGGCGAGCACGTATATGCCGGACATGGCCTGAAGGTTGAGTATGCCGCTTCGGTTGAGGAAGCGGTCAGGAACGCCGACATAGTAGTCACCACCACGCCGGTCAGAAGCCCGATTGTCAAGGCAGATTTTATCCGTCCGGGCACCCACATAAACGCCATCGGCGCCGACGCCCGCGGCAAGCAGGAACTGGACCCGGCGATTCTCAAAAGAGCCAGGATAGTAATTGATAACTGGCGGCAGGCGTCCCACAGCGGCGAAATAAACGTTGCGCTGTCAAAGGGGATTATCAGCAAAGACGACATCTACGCAGATATAGGCCAGATAGTGACCGGAAAGAAACCGGCAAGAGATTCCGACGAGCAGATAACCATATTCGACTCGACGGGTCTGGCGATTCAGGATATTTCCGCCGCCGCCAGGATCTACAGAAAGCTTACATCAGACAGGCAACTTGAGCCCCAATTGGATAGGATTGATTTCTTCTGACCCTCCACCGGGACTGAGGAAAGCCGGCCGAAGATTGTACTGTTTGCTGTGCAGCCAGGGCAGCCACATCTTCTTGCCGCAACCCTTTCGTCTCCAAGATAATTATTAAAGAGTGTTTTTCGAGACGTCCGACTAACAGTATGAGGGCTTATGTAAGTGAAGGCCCCCTGCATGCAGGCGTTGATAGAGGAATTATCAATGTTGAATCCTTCCATAGTTTGTAGGGCGGTCACCTTCGGCGTCGTATCCTGTTGCATTTGGGGCTGTTCCACCGGCCCTGACAGGCTGATTGATTGCACATCACAGCAGGAGATCGCCGCAAAGTTGAAAGGCCTGAACGAGTCAGTCGGCTACGAGGGTATAGTCAAAATATTCGGAAAACCCTTCGCGGAATTCAATCCGCCGAGCAATCCGGAGGAGGAATACGTTTTGTATTACCGTTGTCGAGACGATGCTGCGCGGGGCTTCTGGATTATGCTCCATCACCCTGAAAAGACCTATTGGTATTCAAGTTATGAGGTGGGGGATGTCGAAGAGCCTCTTTCCGGCAATCGCCTTGTCGAGGCACTGTATTCCAAAGGTGCATGCCCATCGGCCACAGAGAAACTCGTATTGCGGGGTTCGGAGGGCGGCTTCGGTTCCGATGTAGTCGTTGCTGTCACCGATCCTGCGGTGATCAACCGTGCATGGCAGTGCATCCTGAATTCGCAAAACTATGGCGTATCTTCTGCCTGTGGTTATCGAAAAGTCGAGTTTCACCCAGCGATAGACTCCACCACACCTCTTGCAACACTGACCCTTTTCTGCGGAGTTGGTGATCCCGCTTATCTCGAACAGCAGCAGCCATTTGACTGGGATGCCACTTTTGTCTGGGATGCTGCCAAAGGCGGCAGGGATGGCCTCTATCAATGTCATGGCCTCAATGAGTTGGCCGAGCCATACCTGCGGCAAGAATACAATCGCAGACGAGAAGCGCGTTCGGGCACAGGCAGGTAAGAAACTGTCGGAACCTCATCGTGTTCGGCAGGGTCTTGTTAATACTATGAGCACGCTTAGGATTCTTAGCGCGGCAACTCGCCGGCCATTTGCGGCTTGGCGAAACTTTTGTGACCGGACAAATGGTGAATGTAACGAAGCTCGTTGCTCTCCCGATTAAGCGACAACCTTGCCTCTGACTGCGGCCGCAACCACTCCCCTGTCCTTCAGCTCACAACTGAATAAGTAAGAAATAATATCGCTTCTGCTGACAATCCCCGCCAGCCTTCCTTCGGATTCGATAGGCACCCGGCGAAAACGCTTCTCGACAAGCGTGCTGATAACATCCAGGAAGCCGTCGTTCACATCAAAGCTCACCACGTCGGTGGTCATGCAGTCCTGGACCTGTCCCTCCGTACTCTGAGTGGTCAGCAGGCGCTTCATCACGTCCCTCTCGGTTACTACCCCCACGAGCTTTCCATCCTCGTCCACCACCGGCAGACCGGTAATATTGCCGTCGGACATCATTCTTATCGCGTCATATATGTCGGCAGTCGGTTCGATTACCACGACGTCCCGTGTCATTATTTTGTCCAGGCTTATCATATTTGTACTCCTGCTATCAAATAGTACCCATTCCGATTTATCGTCTCAACCAACCGCCGGCTTTAATCATTTGACAGCGGCCAGTAAAGTATTGAATAACTTGCCTGAAAACGGCCAGGAATGGCAGGTGCGGCAGTCCCATCAGACTGGGCAGGATGAGCAGTCGGGCAGATAAGATAAATTCTTATTATTTTTGGTGGGAAATTTCTCCTGTAGTTCATTTGGCAAATTGGGTCCTATGGCTGTGGGATAGATATCTTAGATTAGGATTAGATAGGTATGGGTGGCGTGGGGGAGGTTTTTCTTGTAACACAATCCTTCTTTGTGCATCTATAATATGAGCAGGCGATATTTGAAAAGAGGCTAAGTGGTGTAGGCGAGTTATTAAGGTGGGTTTATGGGGAATGTTGGATAAGGAGACGCAGAGATGTTATCAAGGCCTATATGTGGGAAATGTTGGATAGGTGAATGCACTATACTTGCAGTACTGCTGACTGCCTTGCTGTTCGTGGTAAGTGGGTGTATATACCTCGGTACGACGTATGGAGATGGAGTGCTTGCGAGACCGGTGTTAGTATCTGTTGCGGACAAAGACACTGGACAGACAATCAGAGGTGCGAAAGTACGGCTAATCCCATTAGAACCAATAAAGAGTTTTGTTGAGGAACATAAAGACCCAAATCTATATGAACAAATGACGGATGCACGCGGTGTTGCTAAATTGTCAGCGTGGTTCGGTTTCGGAAGTAAGGAAACATTTTGGCGTAGGGAAGGTGGCTTCAGTCTCGCAGGTGTACGCTCAGTTGAAGTCTCAGCAGACGGTTATATAACTTTTGAACAGGGCTTCGTTTCCTTGGTAGGCGAGCACAGCCGTTCAATTAACGATAAGTCAGCGATAAAGGCCAAAGTGATGCTCAAGCGTTCCGAATAATAAGCAAAATCCCATATTTAAGGTGCAAGTCCATCCTACTCATCCCAACACGCTCATTTTTTGGTAATAGAATTCTTGGTATGGGGGTATAATAGGGAAAAGCAGTGGAATTGAAGGCGTTTCTAAGGAGGTGACCAAATGGACAAGTACGTAGAAGTTTATACCGCAAGCGATATTACTTTTGCCTATTTGATGAAAGCAATCCTTGAAAATGCAGGAATCCCTGTTCAAATCACAAACGAGAATCTGCAAGGGGCTTATTGTCTTGATGGCATGGTTCCAGGTGTGCTCGTTCCGGCAAGCCATGTGGAGCAAGCCAGGCAGATCATTAAAGAGATTCAACAATCTTCAGAAGATGGCCTGGATGACGATGAGCAAGAACAGTAGGGCAACACAATCCTTTCTTGTGCATCTATAATAATAGATCAATGTTAGGAGAATAGGTATGTGGACTATTATCGCAATTGGTCTTATCCTTTTATGTGCCATTTATACATACTGGATGGTTCACAAAGGCAACTACACCCTCAAGAGACTTCCTATAGGTAAGAGGTGACCATGTCCCATCCGTAGTTGGAGGTTGAAAAAAGCGATGGCTACTCCCGCCTGATTTTGTTTAAGATCAGGTCAGATAAAAACTTATATTTTCTCGAAAGGAGTAGCCATGCAGAAACAATCTTACAAAATCGCAGAGAGAACCGACAGCAGAAAAATCGCAGAATTTCTGAGCAACGACGGGCAGCTGTTGCTGCCACTTCTGGAGCTGGTCTGTAACACTGAGCAAGCTGTCGATGAGCTGATCGATGTGGCCGGCAAGGGAGCTGTCGAGGCCGTCCTTCTGCTCAGCGCCCAGCAGGTTGCCGGTCCAAAGCAGCCGGGCAAAGCTCACGGCCAGATTACCTGGCACGGCCGGCAGCATGGTGTTGTATCTTTAAGTGAGCGAAAGCTGCGAGTTGAAAAGCCGCGCTTACGGAAGAAGGGCAGAGGTTTCGGCAAGGAAGTAGCAGTTCCTGCCTACGAAGCTCTGGTGATGAACAGCCGGCTGGGTTCGCGTATCCTGCAGATACTGATGAAAGGTGTTTCCACGCGAAAATACAACGAGATTCTCCCACAGATGGCCGAGACGGTCGGGGTAAGCAAGTCCCAGATAAGCCGTGAGTTTGTTGCCGGCAGTGAGAAACAGTTCAGGCGACTATGCGAGCGTCGGTTCGACGACATTGACATCCTGGCGATCTATGTCGATGGCATTGAGTACGGCGATTGTCATGTGATAGTGGCCCTGGGCGTGGATTCAGGCGGTTTTAAGCATGTTCTGGGTTTGCGTGAAGGCAGCAGTGAAAACAGCCGGGTAGCGACGGATCTTCTCAACGACCTGGTTGATCGAGGCATCAAGCCGGACCGCCTTCGACTGTTCGTGATTGACGGCAGCAAGGCTTTGCGTGTTGCAATTGATGCGGTGTACGGCTCAAAGAATCCGGTCCAGCGTTGCCGTAATCACAAGATTCGCAACGTGCTGGGTTACCTGCCGGATGAGCAGAAAGAGCAGGTCAAATGTGCGATGCGGGCTGCCTGGTGTATGGATGCGGGCAAAGGCAAACAGAAGCTGCGTCAGCTGGCCAAGTGGCTCGAGCAGGAATATCCATCGGCAGCGGGTAGTCTTCTTGAAGGTCTGGCTGAGATGTTTACCATCAATGCGTTAGGCCTACCGAAAACCCTTCGTCGCTGCCTTGGCTCGACGAATGTTATCGAGTCACCGAACAGCGGAGTTCGCAGCCGGACACATCGAGTGAAGCATTGGCGGGACCACGCTATGGTGGTCCGTTGGGTGGCCGCGTCACTGATGGATATGGAGGACCGGTTCAAGCGGATTATGGGCTATCAACAGTTGTGGATGCTAAATGCCAAGCTCAAAGCACTCGCAGAAGACGATGTGGTTGACGCGAAATCAGAGGTAGCATAAGCTATGAACCAATGGAGTAGCCAACCAACCTCCAACTACGATAGGGACAACGTCATTCCTCCTCCGTAGCGTTTACCGGGATGCTGATTGCGCCGTTAATATGTCCTTTCTCATAGTCCTCTGCCAGTCTCGCATCCACTACGACAGTATCATTCTTTAGCCATCGCTCAAGCTTTCTCATGCTCACCTTGGGGACAAAATTACCCAGATGCGCCTCCTGTATAGCTGCGGTGGCCGTCGAATTCGACAGTAGCCCGGCGTCAGTGGCAAAATGATAAAGCATCCCCCCGATCAGTGCAATAAACCCCAATCCGACCGCTTGTACCACTGAAAGCCCAAACAACCTACTTTTGGCAGGACCAATCAAATAAACCCACCGTTGTTTTATCCAATGAAGCATCAAAATTACCGTGATTCCAGCCGCCACATATAAAACAAGCCGTTTACGTGCAGGAGCGAAGACCGCGCCAAGATTGATAGGCTCAGCAGACACAATCAAACCACTGCCGTCCCAGCGGGGACCTAATTCAGAAAATGCCGCGAGCCTGGGCCGCTCAGGCGGATCAAGTAATTCTGCTTTGCCATTCTGAGAGCCCAAGAATAGTTCAAAGTGATCATAATTGTCATTACCCAACGCTGACTTAACATGCAAAATAACAGGATAATGCGATTTGAGCAGATCATGAAAACCTAGCCGCGTTACTGACTCTGCATACAACCCATTATCATCTGCGGCCTTCTTCAACTGCGCTAACGAGCTTCCCTTTCTTGAGCCAAGGTACTCGGGCTTGACCAGGTCGCGAAAGTCGATTTCTTTGCCTGCAAGTTTCATAGTAGTATAAAGGCAATAGAGACCACAGTGGGGATGCCGCCTTCGGCGTTTTACAGACGTAGTCTTTGCAGGTTCCTGTTTGTTGTCATCTTCAGCAAAGCTGTTATTTGCCGTCAGAACGATAATTACACAGAAAATAATCAACAAAAAACGTCGTGGTATCATAATCACAGCATTATCTTCCCACATTGTCCCAGCCCTCCAGTACATGTTTGCCGTCTTGCCATATATATTTACCATCGTCACCTGCAACAGTAACAGCGGTACCATCGGGGATATCGTCGGCAATAAAAGAGCCCAGTATCTCGGCGTCCGGATTGAGAATAAACTCGGTCCGCAGATGGTGCACTTTGGCAACCTCCCTGTTGTCGACGGCGCTCTTCATATCGGCCTCCATAGGGGCCCATACGCCGTCGATTTGTTCGAAACGCACGTTCTCAAGCAGAAATGACATCGTTCTTTTGATCCGGGTCGATCTCTGAATCAAGTCGCCTTTACTTCTTTTGACTACAGCTTTTGCGATATTATATCCGTGGTCCGGATCGATCCAGATGGTATAATCACCTCGCTCGGTTGCTGCTTCGATGACAAAACACTGGGTGTCACCGATCTTTTCGGTCTTCTCGCGTATCGATATCTTTTTGGCCCTGGCTATAATAGAATCAACACGCACATAATCACCGGAAAAGACACCGAGCAAAGCCGCTCCCCGGTAGTCTACAGCTAATTTCTCCTCAATGAGTTTCTTGTCTTTTGTTATGCCGGCCTTTCCTTTGCTTGAGTTTGGAGCTTTTTCATACTCAATCAACGACATGCCGTCCCAAAGTAAACTCTTGTATCCGGCCTTGTCCTTTGTCGTCATCGCGCCGTCCCAGGAAAAACGATGAAGACTTACTCGATTGCCATCGGACCTGAACTCACAACGTTCCTCTGTTCTCTTGTCGGCGTTTCCTTCAATAGTCGTTTTCGCTCTGGCAACAAAAGATTTGAGCTTGTCCTGGGTATCGCGATACCTGACAAGCAAATCCGATACCGTTAAACGCGCGAGAGTTGGTCGATTGGCGTCCAAGACTTTTTCCTTTGCGACAATCTCATCGGCCATCTTGTCAATTTGGTCAATAGCAACCTTGTCAACATTCGCTATTAATTCTCCGTCCTGCCAGGTGTATTTTATACCAGGGGCGGTATCCACAGAAACCCTTGCTCCATCCTTGATGTCATCAGGAAGAAAGGACCCGAGGGCGTTATGGTCTGGGTTTAGGACTATACCGCTGACCTTACAGCACATTAGGGTCTCTTCAAAACCACCACCAAGGTATATCCTGCTGTCGTGGGACTCGGATTCCATCGGAATCCAGAGTCCTTCCCGCTGCTCAAAACGCAGGCTTTCAAAAGAAAGAGAATAAACTTCCCCTTCTCCCAACCTGTAGCTCCCGGCCTGCATCAGAAGGTCACCGGGGCTTTTCTTAATAGTCGCCCTGGCAATGTTATATCCGTGCTGAGGGTCCACCCAGATGGTATATTTGCCGTACTTTGTATCTGCGTCTATAACGTAACATGGAGACCCTCGCACCTGTTCCATTGCGTTTCGCACTGTCTTTGACTTACCGTTACGGATGACCGAATCGACGCGGTCGTCGGTGAAAGGCAAGTAGCCCAGCTCGAACCGGTTGCCACTTGTTTGAATCGTCGTTGCGGTCCGGTCACGTTCGCGATTTTGTTTTTCAGATTTCACGATATAACATACCCCCGCCGGTCTCATGCTTGATGTATCGTACTGAAAGAACGTTTTCCCGTCCCACAATCGGCTTTGGTATAAGGCCTCCTCTTTGCTTACGTCAAGGCGGGGATTCACTTGCCCCCACAGACGGGTCCGGCCGCTGGCCCTGTTTCCGTCAAAGCGCCCCTCGAATTCGGAATCATACCGGAAACGAGAAACACCGGGTAAACCCACCATTGTGGGCGCCTGCTCACTGCTGCCTTCACGAAACCACTTACCCTTAACGATGAAAGATTGCAGCCCCTGCTGACCTGCAGCATATTTGTCGAGCAATTCGGAAGCGCTCGGATTCCCGGAGTCCAAACCTGATACGGTTATAAGACTCAGCAAGGCACTAATGATACCCATATACATTTTTGTTACTCCTACCCAAATCGTACATCTGTCGTTTATAACACACAAGCCACGAAGCTAAAGGCGAAGTCGAGCGCCTTAAGAGACGCTCAACTCCGTCGGAACTACTCGTTGTCTGACACCATGTTTTTAGTCGCAGTACATACCCTCTGTGTTATTGCATGCCCAGGGGTCCCCGGCCTGCACGCAGTGTATCGTCCCATTCAGGTGGCAGGTTTCGTCCGGATCGTCGCCGGGCGTCTCACACCATTGGGCCGAGGCACTTGAAGTACAGCCAAGGCTGCCCGGTGCTCCGTATGGACCATCGGCCGCGAGCGTGCAAGACTCCCAGTGGTCATCGTCGCAACACGCGCCCGGGCCGGTAGGATAATATCCCCCTATGATGGTGCCGACGGCAGCGGTACTTGGGACTGCTGCGGCCCATGCGACTACAAAGCCCAAAGCCAGTCCGCAAACAATCTTTAGTTTCGAAAAACTCAACCGTTTCATAGAAATGTATCCTTTCTTTTATAATTTACAGTAACACGGCAAGAGAATTAAGGTCAAAACGACAAACAAGCTACACTTCTTAGCCCATATGCATCACCTCCTTTATGGCGTTTGTTGGGGTCGCGTTGTTGATAAGAAAAGCTGTGGAAAACGAATATTTCTTGCGAAAGCCCTGTGACCCTGCCTTGCTGGAGGAGCCGTTTCGAGAACGGTCCGGTCTGGAACCGGGGTTCTTAGCAGGATGTTATTCGCCTTGGTCATATTGCGGAATCTCGTTTTCGGCGGTTATTATGGCGGTTACGTCGTCACTGACATTCCTGGAGAGTTCCGAGTATCCTTCGCAGGGTCTGTCCTGCGAGGTCCAGAGGAGCTGGATTATATTGCCGGCGAGGCTGTTTGCAGCTTCGACCTGGGTATCCAGCAATGCTAACAGGTGGTCTTTATCATGTGGGGCGACCGGGACTCGGTCGCCTTTCACCTCGAACCATAGCATCGTTCTGGTGTTGGCCAGATACGTTGCGGCGTGGAGGGAATAGAGCAGGATAGCCGGGTCCGGCTCTTGGGTGGAGTTCAGGGCTCTATTGAGGTTTTCGCCCCATTTTTGGAAGGCTGCCAAACCTGTGAAGCGGTTTTTCGCCGTGGGGGCGTTTTCTGCTCCGCTAGCGCCGTCAACATTCCGCAGCAACCATTCTTTATTCAGGCCATGCCCGGCAGCGGTCTTGAGAAGGGAATCGAGGTCGAGCCTCAGAATGCGGGTGGGCGAGGCGGCTGGATATGCGAACCGGCGCATGTCGCCAGATTCGATAAGAAGCCGCGGATAGTCAACTGTGGCGCCTTGTTCGGCCAGAGCCGCTTGAAGCTCGAATATCCAGGGGAATTCCCTTTCAAACCAGTCCCGCTTATCTTTGACCCAGGCTTCATAGTCAATCCCTTCAAGGTCGACGGCGCCTGAGATTGCGGCGGGCCAGAGCTCGGAAAGCTGATCAGCATCGGGATCGGACTGAATCTTGGCTAACCCGCATATTTCACAGGATTTTCAGATTTTTTGATAGACAAATGGCCTAACTGTCTGTAGTATAAGTAGTTATAACAACAATCATACTCAAACAGAAAGGCCATTTCTATGACAGACTGTAAC